>Ga0209343_10001212_pt1 | contig 35286 bp, 30 predicted proteins | sample RifCSPlowO2_02_FD_184026 | JGI IMG/M metagenome (GOLD analysis project Ga0209343, IMG submission 184026) | Groundwater microbial communities from Rifle, Colorado - Rifle CSP2_plank lowO2_0.2 (SPAdes) (version 2) | ecosystem: Environmental > Aquatic > Deep subsurface > Groundwater | place... | reverse complement strand
AGATATATCCAGCTCACCAGACTTGAGTTTCCCGGTGACATGCTTGGCGATGCTGGCCTCGTCGGTCGCGCCGGCCTTGATGGCTTCGTCCGCCAGGTCGAGCGGGTTGGCGTTCCATTGCGGGAAGCCCGGCAACCAGCCCATACGAACTGCTGCAACGTTGTAGTCGGCCATCGAGTAGCCCTTCTTCTTGCATCTTCCGGCCGGCGAAAGTATGTCATCACCCTTGATGGTCTCGTAGCGCCACTGATCGGTATGGAAATACCAGTAGGAAGTGGAGTTCATCTGGCGCGGTGGACGCTGCCAGTCGAGCGCGAAGGCGATCGGCGCCCAGCCGGCTTGCGGGCGCAGCTTCTCCTGGCCCACATAGTGCGCCCAGCCGCCGCCCGATTGGCCCACGCAACCACAGATATGCAGCAGGTTCATGACGCCACGGTACGTCATATCGTTGTGATACCAGTGGTTGATCGCCGCGCCCATGATGACCATGGATTTGCCATGGGTTTGCGAAGCATTCTTTGCAAACTCGCGCCCGGTGCGCTCGATGTCCATAGCCTTGATGCCGGTGACCTTGGATGCCCATGCTGGCGTATAGGCCACCTTGTCATCATTATAGTCCTTGGCGACATTGCCGCCACCCAAGCCACGGTCGATACCGTATTGTGCAATCTGCAAATCGAACACGGAGGCTACCAGGGCTTCTTCACCATTGGCCAGTTTTAGCTTGCGCACCGGCACGTTGCGGAACAACAAATCGTCTTCGCCTGGCGTGAAGTGCGGGAAGCCGACTGAAACCACCGCATCCTTGCTGCTGATACAGGTCAGTTCGGCAAGAATTTCCTGCTGGTTGGCAGCATTCTTCGGCAACAGATTCCACTTGCCATCTTCGCCCCAACGGAAACCGATGGAGCCGTTCGGCGCGACAAATGTCTTTGCTTTCTCGTCATAGACGATGGTTTTCCATTGCGGGTTGTTGGTTTCGCCCAGATTGTTGGCAAAATCGGAAGCGCGCAGACAGCGGTCGGACACATAGGCATCGCCCTGCTTACGCAGCATCACCTGAATCGGCAGGTCGGTGTACTTGCGGGCATATTCCTGGAAATACGGATCCTGCTTGTCGATGTAAAATTCTTTCAGCGCGACATGTCCAAACGCCAGGAAGGCGGCGGAATCGCAGCCGGGGTTCACCGGCATCCACAGGTCGGAAAGCTTGACGTGTTCGCCATAGTCGGGGCTCATCGCAATAATCTTGGTGCCGTTGTAACGTGCCTCGACGGCGAAATGGCAATCCGGCGTGCGCGTGGTCGGCAGGCTGGAGCCGGTGACGATGATGTAGGTAGAGTTGTACCAATCGGCCGATTCCGGCACGTCAGTCTGCTCGCCCCATGTCTGTGGGGATGCTGCTGGCAGATCGCAATACCAGTCATAAAACGAGCCACAAGCTCCGCCAATCAAGGACAGGTAACGTGCACCGGATGCATAGGAAATTTGCGACATCGCCGGGATCGGCGAGAAGCCGAAAATGCGATCCGGCCCCCATTTCTTGATGGTGTAAATATTGGCAGCGGCAATGATTTCGTTGACCTCGTTCCATTTGGCGCGCACAAAACCTCCAAGGCCGCGCACATGGACATATTGCTTGCGCTTGTTCGGGTCGGCCTGGATGGCGGCCCAGGCTTCCACCGGATCCTTGCCGGATTTGCGCTCGGCGCGATACAGGTCGAGCAGGCGACCGCGGATCAGCGGGTGCTTGATGCGATGCGGGCTGTACAGGTACCAGGAAAAAGAGGCTCCGCGCTGGCATCCGCGCGGCTCATGGTTGGGCAGATCTTCGCGGGTGCGCGGATAATCGGTTTGCTGCATCTCGAAAGCCACTAGGCCATTCTTGACAAAAATCTTCCACGAGCAGCCGCCGGTACAGTTCACGCCGTGCGTTGAACGCACGATTTTGTCGTGCTGCCAGCGGGTGCGGTAGGCTTGTTCCCACTGGCGATCCTCGTTGGTTACAATGCCGTGGCCGTCGGAGAAAGTTTCTTTATCCTTGCTGCCTACAAAATACGTCAATCGATCGAGAAAATGACTCATGTTTTATCTGCTCCTGTGTAATAAATTTTACAAACCTCCCGGTACAGGGTTATTTATTCTCAATCCCCTAACCAGCCATCATTTCATGGTTGGGTGTATACCTCCCAACCCGCACTACAAATTCGCCCTTTACGGGTTCTTAATCTCTGAACCGCTACGCAAGTAAAACCACCAGTTCAAAACAAGGCACAGTGCATAGAACACCGCAAATCCATACATCGCATTTTCCGGCGTACCGTCCTTGACCTGTGCGCCGATCACCACCGGTGCGATGAACGCGCCATATGCGGCCACGGCGGAAGTCCAGCCGAGTACAGGGCCGGCCTGCGCACGGTCAAAAATCACGCCCACGGTACGGAAAGTCGAGCCGTTGCCCAATCCCGTGGCGGCAAACAGAATTACAAACAGCACCATGAAAACCATGAAATATTCTTCCGGCGTCGCCGACTTGTAGGCCAGCAGCATCACGTAGCCCACCGTGGCGGAAGATACCACCATCACGGCCGAAATGATCTGCGTGACGATAGAGCCGCCGACCTTATCGGAAATCCAGCCGCCCAGCGGGCGGATCAGTGCGCCAACAAACGGGCCGATCCAGGCATAAGCCAAAGCGGAAGGAGCATTTGGGTTTTTTACGGTGTGCGCCATCAACCCGGTCACCGGATCAACCACATGCTGCACACCGAATATCACCGTAATGGACAGCGGCAACGCCATCGAGAAGCCGATGAATGAGCCGAAGGTCACAACGTAAAGCGCGGACATCGACCAAGTATGCTTGTTGCCAAAGATGGCGAATTGTTTGTTGATGCCTGCCTTCATCTCGCCAAATGCCGCAAGCTTCATCACGAACAGCACGGCAAACATGATCAGCGGCAAGGCCACCCACATATTGAGCAGGCCGAGGCCGGTAGGTGCCGGCAGGTACAGGTAGAGGCCCAAAATGCCAACCAAGCAGGTCAGTCCCCACAGGTACAGAATCTTGGCAAATGCAGCCAGCGTGCCACCATAGTTTGGCGACAACGGCAGCAGGTTATTCATCCCGAACCAAGCAACAATCACCAGAGGGATCAATATCGTCGTCCAGACAAACCCGGCGTTTTGTATATAGGTTGGCGTACCGGCCAATATCTTGCCAAGAATCCAGCCGCTATCCTTCATCAACGTCATCGGCTCGCCGCCCAGCGCGCCGAAAACGCCGACGGTCATCACCAGCGGAATCAGAATCTGCATCGTGGTCACGCCGAAATTGCCCAAACCGGCGTTAAGTCCGAGCGCGGTGCCTTGCAGCCGCTTCGGGAAAAAACCGCTGATATTGGACATCGAACAAGCGAAGTTGCCGCCGCCGACGCCGGACAGGAATGCCCACATCTGGAACACCCACAGCGGCGTGGTTTTATCCTGCAATGCGATGCCTGCCCCGACGGCAGGGATCAGCAACAACGAGGTTGTCAGAAAGATGGTATTGCGCCCGCCACACAGACGGATGAAGAATGAGGCCGGAATGCGCAGTGTTGCCCCCATCAGTCCGGCAATCGCGGTCAGGGTAAATAGTTCTGCCGCCGTAAAGGGAAAGCCGAGGTTCAGCATCTGCACCGTAATGATTCCCCACATCAACCAGACGGCGAAACCGCACAGCAGGTTGGGAATCGAAATCCACAGGTTGCGGTTGGCAATTTTCTTGCCTTTCAATTCCCAAAAGGCATTGTCCTCGACATTCCATTCCGCAATATCGGCGGAACTGTATCTGAGGCTGAATGCGCCTGCGGAATTATGGCTGACTGTACCTGCGGTACCCAGCGAACCCCACTGTCCTTTTTTGCTTATCACGATTTAAGGTTTACCCTCTGGTTATTCTCAACTGCAATAGCTCTTTATAAATCCATTTTTTGCGCTCGAAACATGCGGTAGATTTTCCTAACGCGCACCGCGCAACCCCCTGAACTATCTTGTAAAACAAGCGTTTTCATTTTTACCGCTCCATCTCAAGAGGTTTTGGGTAACCTGCCTTGTGAGAATAGGCTGATGCAGGAGTTGTGCCCATTCTTCTAAAGTACACGCCGAACGAGGAAAAAGAACTAGTTCTTTTGGGTAGTATGTCCGAGGATTTTTTATTCTTTGCCCCCTAGAACATATATTTTATCTACCCAATAATGAATAGATACCATAGCCCGCAATCAAAAGCCCGGCAATCAAGTTCACAGGCCTAGTGCTGTCTGTCGGATGCGGTATTACCAAGGCGTCTATGCGCATGGCTTCAATAAATTTGATTCGAACAAACATAGCCATGATGAGTACAAGCCCATAGATGATACCCACTACAGTGACAATAGTATTTATATTTTGCATGGCGAAATTTCACATGTGCCATAAAAGGCACATAAAGAATGCTGCAATAAAAACCACCCCTTTGGTTTTCTCTTGGTTCAAGAGGAAACGGGCATTAAAAAGTTACTCCCGAAAAAAGAGGGAAGGCTGTTATGGCCTTCCCTCACAGGGGCTACTTAATTATGCGTGGCTCAAATCTATACGCTTCATCTCCTGCTTCTCGGCCTCGGAGAGCTTATCCCACCATGTACCGCCGGAATTGCCGTAGTCAAAGCGCTCGGCGCCCTTGCGGGTGTAGTAGTGCCAGTTCAGGAACCAGGAATAGGCATAGAAAATCGCGACGCCGATGAAGAACGTCGAGGCGCTGCCGGTCTTGGTGATGGACATGCCGATGAGCGAGGTCCAGATGAATGGGCCGAATGCCGCCCATGCCCCTGTCCAGCCGAGCATCTGCGCGCCCTTGGCAGGTGAATAGGCAAACACGATCGGATACTGGCGGAAAGTCGCCGCATTGTTCGTGCCTGTCATCAGGAATATCCACAGCATGATGTAGAGAAATCCCGGAAACTGGTCGACACTGGTGGGTGTCAGGAACCCGCCGAATACCAGCGCCAGACAACCGCCGATCTGCCCCAGCGTACACCAGTGCATGCCCTTGCTGCCGCCAATCTTGTCGAACAGGCCGCCCGAGATCGCACGAACCAACCCGCCGATGAGCGGCCCCATGTAGGCGTAGGCCAATGGATCAGGCGCACCATCGAATCCGCCGTAGATGGTCTTGATCATCATCGGGAAAGCGGCCGCATAACCTGCGAACGAGCCGAATGAACAGATGTAGGTGATGGTGCAATTCCAGGTATGGGTGCGCGCCCGGTTCTTGGTGCTCAGGATTTCAAACTGCCCCTTGAAACCCCGCGCGGGAACGGTAACGCTCCTCAGGAAAATCGCGCAGAGAATGAAGGCGACGACAAGGAACGGAACCCACACGAAGGCGGCGTTCTGCAAGTAGATTTCCTTCTTGACCACTTTCTTGACCACGATATCCGTAATCAGACCAGCGTCGTTCTTCTTGATGTCAACCACCATATTCTTGGTGGTTTCCGTCTCATTGATCACCACATTCTTGATCACGTCGCCTTCTCTGGTAATCACCGTGGCGGCGGCCAGATCGGGTCGCTTGGCAACCACGTCCGTCACGATGCCGTCGGCGCTTTTGGTAACCGCGATATCTTTGAGAATATCAGTCTTTACAAAGGGCTGCGGGCCACCGACCACGGCTCCGAGCGCCGCGAAACCGATGATCCACGGCACCACAAACTGGACAATGCTCACCCCGAAATTACCCAGCCCCGCTTGGATACCCATGGCAAGTCCCTGAAGCCTTTTCGGGAAGAAGATGCTCGTGGAAGGCATAAAAGAGGAGAAATCCCCGCCGCCCATACCGCAGAGGAAGCCGATCACCAGGAATGTCGTGAAAGACGTGGTGGGATCCTGAATCGCGAAACCCAGCCAGAACATCGGCAGCAGCTTGATGATCGTCGAGATGCTCACCACCGGACGGGTTCCCAGCACCGGGATAAAGTTGGAATGGATCAGGCGCAAGATGCCGGACGAGAATCCCGGTATCGCCGCGATCCAGAAATATTCCATGGTGGTGAACTTGAAGCCGATGGCGGGCATCCGCACCACCACCGCGCTCATAACAAACCACGTAGCGAACGAAAATATCAGCGAAAACGTCGTTAGCCAGCATGTGCGCCACGCAACTCCGCTACCGGTTTCTTTCCAGAACTGCGGATCTTCCGGCTCCCACCTTGGTAATCTTGCCATAATATAATCTCTCCCTTTGTCTACAGTTTTACTTCTAAAGTTTTACATCCAACTCAAAAACACACCCTGCTTGTTAAAAATCATTGTTATCCGGCCACATCAATGCCCGCCTGCCATCATTTCATGGTCAACCGACGAGAGCTGGTATTCCTTGGCAAACGCACCGGCAGGCTCTTTCATGAAGAACAGGCAGAATACGAATGTCGCAGCAGCCGTCGCGCCGATCATCAGGAAAAACTGGCTATCGGTTAGCGTTACATACAGAGTGGTGTACACGACAGCCCCCACATTCCCATAGGCGCCCGCATAGCCGGCCACATTACCCGTGATGCGCCGCTTGACGAACGGCACCAAGGCAAAAGTCGTGCCGCAGCCGCCCGTCACAAACATGGCGCAGATGATCGTCACCAGTACTGCCATGGCCAACGGCCATTCAGGCGTAATCATGCCCATCAACACAAATCCGGCTGTGACACCCGCAAGGTAGATCATGTGCGCGAGTTTCCGTGTCGGTGTGCGATCCGATACATAGCCGCCCAGCGCCCTGGAAAAGAAGTTCATCAGGGCAAACATCGAGCCGAACAGGCCGGCCATCACCGGTGTCAGTTCAAAGGTTTTCTGGAAAAACATCGGCAACATGGAAATGACCGCGAGTTCGGCGCCGAAAGTCACGACATAGGATGCATTGAGCGTGCCGACCTGCGTAAAGCGGTATTTGTCGTCTTCCGGCACGCCCTTCTTGAGAATCGGTATATTGACCTTGAGAAGCCCGTAGACTTGATACACTACGCCGGCCAATACGATGGCGTACAGATAGTAGGAGACCTCGGGAGTGACATAGCCCTTCTTCGTCACCATCCTGACCAGCAGTGACAACACACCCCAGATGGGTATGGTCCAGATAATCGCCAGCACCAGATCGCCCCAAGTGGAAACCTCGATCGCCTGCGCCTTTCTGGCTACCGGCCTGACAAATCCCTTCGGACCGTCGGTAATGGCGAACCAGTAGTACACACCATAAAGGAACATCACGATGCCGCTGCATGCGACAGCCCACTGCCAGCTACCCAACACGGTGAGCGCCAGGATCGGCATGGTGATCGCGGCGAGGGACGAACCCCAGTTGCCGAGACCCGCTTCGACGCCCTGTGAAAAACCCGCATCACGCGGCTTGAACCAGAGCGACGTCATGGCGATACCGACGACAAACCCCGTTCCGACCGCACTCAGAATCAGCCTGGCGATCAGCATTTCCGTATAAGAAGAGGCAAAAGCGAACCAGATACATGGGAAAGCCATCGCCCACATCACGATGCAGAATGTTTTCCTCGGGCCTATCCGATCGCACAGCATGCCGACGACAACGCGCATGGGAACGGTCAACGCCACGTTGCAAATGGCCAGCACCTTCAGCTGATCCAGAGTCAGGCCGGTTTCTTTCATGATCGTCGATGCGAGCGGCGCCATGTTGAACCAGACATAAAATGTGATAAAGAACGCCATCCATGTCTTGTGCAGGGCGATGACATCTGCCCTGCCAAAGTTAAACAGGTCCATCCAGCCCATTGTTTTTTCGTCTGTTCTTCCTGATCCGGACATTTTCAACTCCCTGCGATATTAAAAACCTTGTATGTGTCCCTGTTCCTGTTAATGCATCACCAGTACGGGGCAGCCAGTTATATGATGAATCAGATAATCACTGACACTGACAGTGATATTACCGAACCTAACTCCTCCTGCAGGAGGGCGGCTTGCAATCACAACAATATCCGGTTGCTTCTTCTTGACGGCCTCTACCAGCATCTTGCGCGGGTCGCCGATCGCCATGATCGCATCCACATCAAGACCCTGCTTGACCACCCAATCTGCCGCCTTTTTCAAATCTGCTTCCCTTTCCGCGCGCCATTCCTCGAATGCCGCCTCATCGTAGCTGCTGGCGTCGGCTGGCTCCTCAGCGACAGTCACCAGAATTATCTCCGGCTTCCCGCTCTTGAACATTGCAATGGATTTTTCCAATGCGGACTGGGCGATTTCTGAACCGTCATGGCACATGAGTATTTTCATTTATTATTACTCCCTATATAGTAGAAATATCCGGGATACACTTAATTGAGGATAGGCTTACAGCATCAGTATGCCCATTCTTCCGAAGTACAATCCAGATGAAGAAAAAGAACTAGTTCTTTCGGATAAAAATAAAAATCCCCAACAAAATTGGGGATTTTTAATAAAGATAACTTCTTAACATTATGATAGAAAATGATTTTTCATCTACATCACGATAGATACTCTCCAATTTTCATGATTTCGGTTGGAAGCGGTGTATTGCACATATCGATTCGCCCGATCTTCCCATTCGTGCATAAGCGCGCAATGCATCAATCTCCATTAACTTCGCTATTACGACCTAAATTAATATCCAGTAAAAAATCTGACCCATTCCATCAGAAAACACCAATAAACCCATAAAAATAATCATCAAGCTAAGTTACAACACAGACCATACCGACTTACCTCTTGATTACTCCACCGGCTATCAAATTCAGCGTTGCCCAAGCACTGAAAGCATCGCATCAACTTCGACAATCTTGTCGCGTGGCGCGCCGCGCCGCTCGCCGCGCGCCACTTCCACGTCATCAAGCCTTTTCCAGTCGCTGAAGGAAACGATTTGTACACCGCGCTGGTGCAGCAAGTCGTCGATGGCCTCGCGCTCCGGCAACTCCCGCGCTTCGAGCCCGGCACCGTCTGCGATCATGTGTTCGACCACATGCGCAGACGCACCCTTGTGCGACCCGATGAGCCCTTGCGGCCCGGTACGCGCCCAGCCGACGACGTATTCGTTGGCGATTACGTTGCGGCTGGCGGGATCGACGACGCGCCCATCTTCATTGGCGATGACACGGTTTTTTTCGTCGTAGGGAACTCCGTCAATTCGTTTGGCAGCAAAACCGATCGCGGGCAGCACCATCCCGACTTTGAGGATTTCGGTCTCGCCGGTGCCGCGTGCGTTGACCGAGCCGTCCGGTTGAGTTTCAAGCCGGTTTTTCTCGAGCACCAAACCGGCCACCCTGCCGTCAGCACCGGCGATTATCTCGGTCGGCGAGACGAGGAAGCGCAGGTAGAGCTTTTTCGTTTTCTCACCAGCCTGCCGCGTAGCAAAGGACTGGAGTATCTTCAGGTTCTTCTCTTGCTGTGAGCTGCCCGCAGTTTCCGGAATGGCACAGCCCGCCAGTTCTTCCAGGGCGACTATCGGAGCGACATCGTCCATCTCGCCAAATTCCTTAAGCTCGGGTGGCGTGAACGAGGCCTGCTCCGGCCCGCGCCGCCCGAGTATAAAGACTTCGCGCACTTGGCTATGGCGCAGTGCCTCCAGCGCGTGTGCTGCAACATCGGTTTTTTCGAGTTCTGCGGGGGTGCGAAGCAGTATCCGGGCTGCATCGATGGCGACGTTGCCATTGCCCACCACCGCGACGCGCGATACCGACAAATCGATCTTGGCATCGCGGTAGTCAGGGTGCCCGTTGTACCAGCCGATAAACACTGTTGCAGGTGTGCAGCCCGCTATGCCTTCACACGGAATGCCAAGACGGCGGTCACCCTCGTTGCCGATCGCGTAGACAATCTGGTGATAGTGCCTGTGCAACTCCTCCACCGCCACGTCGCTTCCGAGACACACATTGCCCATGAACCTGAACGTGGGGCGCGCGGCAGTTTTTTCGTAAACGCGGGTAACCGCCTTGATGCTCTGGTGATCGGGCGCAACACCACCCCGCACCAGCCCGAATGGGGTAGGAAGGCGGTCGAACATGTCAACATGGACTATCGTGTCGGTGCGCCGGAGCAGCGCCTCAGCAGCGTAAAAACCGGCAGGCCCGGAGCCAATGATTGCGATACGCATGAACCACCTCTATGACGAGCAAAAAGTCCGCATACTACGCTTTTAATGAAATGCCCCGAGCCAAGAGCAGCGGGTATAAATTGCGGTGGTTTGCTATTTGAACGTAATTATTCTCGATAATCATCTGCCTACTCGGCGAAAGCTTGACGTTCTCTTTCTTCCGCTGCCTGTTTTCTTTCTTCCGCTGCTTTTCGTTTTCTATCCGCATCCTTCATGAGTTCAATTGTTTTAATTGCCTTCATGTATGCAGCCATCATCATATTTATTTCCGGGGCAAAACATATCAGGATTATTGCCCACATGACATAGAAGTAAACAGAGGTATCCTTTGAAATAAACCCAAGGATACAAAGGGCTGCAATACAAAAGCCCATCACTCCATACCATGTCTTTGTATGGAAATTCTGCGATTCGTCTTGCTCTGGATTTGTATGTTCAGACATAAATGGCTGGAGTTCACGGATTTAATGAGCCACCATTATCGATGGCCAACTTCGATTGTTGGCAAAACCGCACTTTTGCCAACATTAACCCTATAACAAAAAAGATTCAATCGGAATATTCAGGTTACCCTTTCGGGTGTAGTTTCTTGATGGCCTCGTAGAACTCAACTGGCGTTATCTCGATACCATCCCGAAAGAATCTCGTGGGGTAAGAGCGATACAGATGCCCGTCAATTCTGAATTCTGTGCTCATGATCGCTACTCCTATGATCAAAAGTTGTTTTATTTGAGTGCTCGAATACTCACAATGCCGATTAGATATGAACAAACATCGGCAAATACCGGCAAAACTTTAGGCCGTTTCGACACAGGGGAAAAGTGATTTATGATTATCGATGGATTCGGGCTCGCGTGCATTGACGACGTGGCGAAACAAAATTTCAGCAAGATTCCTTGTTCAACATGGCCTTGAGCCTTGCCAGCTTATCCATGCCTTCGTCTTTACCGATGCTGGGCGTAGCCTCCTTGTGCCCTCCCGCATAAAGCAATTCGCCTTCCGGCATCTCTTCCAGAAAGCGGCTCGGCTCGCAGGCCATCCAATCCTTACCGCGCTTGCGGCGGTTGCAATAGCTGATTTGCAGGCTGCGCTCGGCGCGCGTGATGCCGACGTACATCAGGCGACGCTCCTCCTCGATCTGTTTTTCGTCGCTGTCGCGGAACGGCAGGATATCCTCCTCAGCGCCGACGATGAACACATGCGGGAACTCCAGCCCCTTGGCGGCATGCAGCGTAGATAACGAGACCGCATCCTGCTCTTCGTCCTTGCCTTCCAGCATATTGATCAGCGCGACGGTCTGCACCATGTCGATCAGCGATTTTTCGTCGACTTCGGCCTTGCGCTTGAGCCAGGCGACAAAGTCTTGCACATTTTCCCATTTTGTGTCGGCTTGGCGCGGTTCGTGCGAGTCGTACAACCATGTCTCGTAATTGATCGCACGCAGCAGCTCGTCGAGCAGCTCGCCGCAAGGATCTTTGTCGGCACGATCCTGGAGACGGTTGATGAAATTGCAAAAAATCATCAGGTCTTCATGCTGGCGGGGCGGCAGTTGCTGCTCCATCTCGATCTCGAAAGCCGCCTCGAACAGGCTGACGTGGCGCGCGCCAGCATGGCTACCGAGCTTTTCCAGCGTGGTGTTGCCAATGCCGCGTTTCGGCGTGGTGACGGCGCGAATGAAAGCCGGATCGTCGTCCGGATTGGCGATCAGCCGCAAATATGAAGTGATGTCCTTGATCTCGGCGCGCTCGAAAAAAGACGTGCCGCCGCTGACGGTATAAGGCGCGTGCTGGGTGCGCAGTTGCTCTTCAAACGCGCGCGACAGGTGGTTGCTGCGATACAGGATCGCGTAATCGGAATACTTGGTGCGATGCTCGAACTTGTGCGCCATCAGCTTCATCACCACGCTCTCCGCCTCGTGCTCGTCGTCGCGCGCGGCATAAATACGCACCGGATCGCCGATGCCGTGGTCGCTCCACAGGCGCTTCTCGAACACCTTGGTGTTGTGGTTGATCAGGTGGTTCGCCACCTTGAGGATGCGCTGCGAGGAACGGTAGTTCTGCTCCAGCTTGATGACGCGCAACCTGGGGTAATCGTTGCGCAGGTTGTGCAGATTTTCGATACTTGCGCCGCGCCACGCATAGATCGCCTGATCGTCGTCACCCACAGCGGTGAATGCATTGCGGCTGCCCGCCAGCAATTTGGTCAACTGGTACTGGCAATCGTTGGTGTCCTGGTATTCGTCGATCAGCAGGTAGTGCAGCCGGTTTTGCCAGCGGAACAAGGCCTCGGGGTGCTCTTTGAACAGCACGACCGGCAAATGGATCAGGTCGTCAAAATCCACCGCCTGATAGGCGCGCAGCGTCTCCTGGTAGCGCGAGTAAATGCGCGCATGAACTTTGGTTTCGTCATTATCGGCACTCTCCGCGGCCTGCTGCGGCGCGACGAAAGCCGACTTCCAGTTGGAAATCTGCGTCTGGATGTCGCGGATTTCCTGCTTGTCGCCGGAATTGGCCAGTTCGCCGATGATTTTCCAGGTGTCGCCGCTATCGAAAATCGAGAACTGCGGCTTGTATCCCAGCAGCGCGGCCTCCTTGCGCAGGATGTTCATGCCCAGCGAGTGGAAGGTGCTCACCACCAGCCCTTTGGCGTCCTTGCCCTGCAACAGCGCGCCGACGCGCTCGCGCATCTCGCTGGCCGCCTTGTTGGTGAAGGTGATCGCGGCGATGTTGCGCGGCGCATAGCCGCACCGCTCCACCAGATGGGCGATCTTCAGGGTAATCACGCGCGTCTTGCCGCTGCCCGCGCCGGCCAGCACCAGCAAGGGGCCGTCGAGATAAGTTATCGCTTCGTGTTGTGCTGCATTGGGCTTGTTTGACATTTGCTTGAGGTTGGAACTGCCTCGTTAGGTGCGTGCCCTGATCTATATAAGCATCAGATGATGGCGGAATATTGCACTCTTACGATACTGCGCTATTGATGAAAAAACAGGATGGTGGCACACAGCGAAAATACGTTGGTGCGAGTTGACAAGTCGCGCTTTCGGATAAAAGCTCTGAGTAAATCATGCCCTAGGGTTACTTCCATTCTTATTAGTGTGCGCGTCAGGCCAAAGCGACATAAAAGGTTTGGGCGGTAAAACAGTATTTGTGCTTGCTGATGCATCCGCACTTGCTGGCGCGCCTGTGCTTGCGGGTGATTGTGCCGTCATGCCTTCATCATGCCACTTCACGCAATTACCACCGCTTATTGCCGCTTCCCGCAAGGCATCGCCAGCACTGGCAAACAGGTCGGCTAATGTGTCATCCTGATTCGCCGGGGCCACGCCTATAGATATTGTGACAGACGGTAACGCATCGCCGCTGGGCAACACAATCATGGATTTACTGACAGCCTCTCTCAATCTTTCTGCGGCAATACAGCCATCAGCCAGCGTGGTGCTGGGCATGAAAACAGCAAATTGCTCACCGATGAAACGCCCAGCCTGGTCGTCCGGGCGCAAACAGGAAAGCATGGTGTGGGCTGTATCCCTTAGCGCCTGTTCACTGCCCAGTTGTCCGTACTTATCGCTAAACTCCTTGAATCCATCTATCTCCAATAGCATGATACAGCTTGGCTTATTATTTGAAATGCTGCGATTCAAATGGCGGCTGAATTTCTCTTCCACCCATTGGCGGTTATAAAGACCTGTCAGTTCATCAACAACTGCTGCACCCGAAAATCCATGGAGGTGCTCAAGATTTTCCGCCATTACCTGATTGCCGGAGCGAATGCGCGCACTTAACACATTCAACATATTATGTGCGGCCTGATGCGAGATATCGATCAGCTCCCATAATGCGTCATGTCCGATGGCAAGCAGTTCGCAGTCTGTAGCGGCAACAACATATATTGAACCCTGTACATCGCCCAATATGGACATCTCTCCCGCACATTCTCCCTTGCCGAGCATGGCAACAGGCTCGACGTCCGAGCTTGTTAACTGGATATTCAGGCGCCCGGAAAGAATAATATAAACTGCGTCGTTAGCTTCACCGGGAGACAGTAGTATCTCTCCCGCCTTCAAGGTGCGCAGGTTTGACTCGCCTATATTATAGGCAAATAATTTGCTGGGCACCCCATGGAATAATGGAGCTGTTTCCAGTACTTCCAATATTTCTGGAGAGAGATTCACGGCATTGCCTCCTTACAGTTAATCCGCCCGGATTATGTGCAATAAACTTCCCGGTGCATTCCGGATATAAAACAATTTACCAGTTGCACATTATAGCTTGAATGACACAGCATCGCGGGCGCAAGACGCATCAAGCCCGGTGCATTATTTTCCTAGCAGGCTCGAGATTCGCACATTTGCGACGTCCAGGCGTTTCAGCAAAATATTCAGGAACGCATCGTCAAACTGAAAGCGGCACTCCACCGATGCTTTTGCCAGCACATCCAGATTGATCTCGATCAGGGTAGCATCAGTTTCGGCCCACACTGTGGTAGTACGCAAAAAAGTGCTGTCCGGGAAACGCTTCATTTCACCAAAACAATCCCCTACACACAATCGGTCCAACTCGCAATCCTGCCTCGTTACCTTTAATTCACCGCTGGTCAGAATAAAAAATGCGCGGCACTGTTCATTTTCACGCAGGATGCATTCGCCTTTTTTTACCTCGCGCCAGTCGCTGATGCGCAAGACCTCCCATAGCTCGATATCACCGACATTTTTAAAGAAATGGAGTGAGCGCATGGTGTCGAATTTTTCCGTATCTGAAATATTCTCCTGAACCTCTGCGTTGCTGTTGAAAAAATGCACCAGGGCATGCGTAAATTCGCCCCACGTCTGGTAACGCTGCGACAAATCCTTCTGCATTGCCCGACGCACGATTGCATCCAGTTCTTCGGGAATATCCGGGCGAAAGGTTCTCGGAAAAGGAGGGTCGCTGTGCATGATCTGGTAGAGCAAACTGTAACTATTGTCCGCATGAAACGGCATCCTGCCGGTTAGCAATATATACAACGTCACACCCAGCGAATAGATATCCGTCTGGTGGTTCAACGGCTGATCCTGAATTTGCTCCGGTGACATATAGGCGGGTGAGCCGACGCCCGCCACCTGCGTCATCTGCTGCGATACATGAGTAGTTTCGATCAGCGCCGACCCAAAATCCGCGATTTTGATGTCTCCTTCTTTCTGCATCAGAATATTTGCCGGCTTGATATCACGGTGTATCACGCCCTGCCGTTGCGCATATTCCAATGCATTTCCACACTTGTAAGTAATTTCCGCAACCATACCGAACGGCAAAAGCCGATCCACCTTGGTGTATTTTTCAAGAGTCTCACCCTCGACATATTCCATCACCATGTAATTTTGCTCGCCATCCAGTACAGCATCGATTATTTTCACAATATGCGGGTGCGATAATTTTCCAGCCAAAGAAGCCTCGGTAAGCAGCAGTTTGCGATATACATTGACATTGGCTGCATTGCGCATGGAAATTGAATTGAACAATTTGAGCGCAACCTGCTGGTTGTTGAATTGATCCAGCGCCAAGTACACCGTACTGGTCGCGCCGCTCCCCAACTTCCTGACAATTTCATATTTGCCGATGCGTTTCATACATAGCCCATGGGTTTATTGCTCATGGCTTTGTGGCAGCCCTTTGTTTTCATTATGGATGCTGCGATGCATACTGGCAAGGTTCTGCCCTGCCAGGTGCATGCAAAGGCAATATGAAAAATCTCTATTGGCTATCAGCCTCAGTTGTTTGCGTAAGACGAGCATTGAGCAAATCGCGTACAGGTTTGAAGCTCTTGCGGTGAACTTCGGACACGCCATGTTTGCGTAACGCGGCAAGATGCGCAGCGGTAGGATAGCCCTTGTGGTCGGCGAAGCCATAGTGCGGATATGCCTCGTGCAACTGAAACATCAGTGCATCCCGTGCGGTTTTCGCCAAAATCGAAGCGGCTGAAATTGACGCAACCTTACTGTCCCCCTTCACAATAGCAAGGCTTGGAATGCCGGTCTGCGGGCAATACAGGCCATCCACCAGCACCTGCTGCGGCTGCAACCTCAAAGCCAGTACGGCGCGGCGCATCGCCAGCAACGTGGCCTGCAGGATGTTGAGCCGGTCGATTTCATCTACTTCGGCGTAGGCCACCGCCCAAGCCAGCGCACGCTCGCGTATGACCTGTGCAAGCCGGTCACGCTGGTGTTCGGAGAGTTTTTTTGAATCGGCCAATCCCTCGATGGGGTTGGCCGCGTCGAGGATCACCGCCGCCGCGCTGACCGGTCCGGCCAGCGGGCCGCGCCCGGCTTCGTCCACCCCGCAAATCAGGATGGCCTCTGTCATGCGGGCAAATAAGGCAGGATCGCTGCAGCAGCTTTCTGCGCGGTATTCTGGCGCAGCGTTTGGTGCAATTTCCGGAATGTCTCTTCGAGCTGCATCACGGCATCCTTATCGTTGACCAAATTGAGCAGCGCCTGCGCAAGATTTTCCGGTGTGGCGTCTTCCTGGATCAGTTCGGGCACGACGAAGCGCTCGCACAGGATATTTGGCAGGCCAAAGTATGGCTGATAACGTTTGCGCTTGATCATCCACCAGGAAAATGCCGGCATTTTATAGGTGATGACCATCGGTCGCTTGAGCAATGCACATTCCAGCGTGGCCGTACCAGAGGCCACCAACACAATATCGGCAACGATCATCGCATCCTGCGCATGGCCGAACAGCAGCGTCATCGGCAGTTGCTGCGCATCGCAATCATAGAGCATCTGATCAAAAATACCGCGCGTCTCGCGGCTGACCAGCGGAACGAGAAAGCGCGCATCGGGTATTTGTTGCAGGATCAGCCTTGCAGTCTCAATGTAGGTGCGCGCAAGATGCTTCACTTCGCTCTGTCGGCTGCCGGGCAGAAAGGCGAATACCTTCGCCTGTAGCGGGATGCGCATCGTCTCTCGCATCTCGGTGCGCCTGGGCTGATCCGGCAATATATCGGCAAGCGGATGCCCGACGTAATCGACCGGCACACCGGCTTGCTGGTATATCTTCGGCTCATGCGGAAACAGGGCGAGCATGTGCGATACCGCGCGCTTGATTTTATTGATGCGCTCGCCGCGCCAGGCCCAGATGGATGGGCTGATGTAATGGATGGTGGGAATGCCGCTTGCCTTGAGCGCGAGCTCCAGATCAAGGTTGAAATCCGGCGCATCCACCGCGATGAACAAGTCCGGGCGATTGGCCAGAAAATAATTTTTCAGCTTGCGGCGGATACCGACGATCTCGCGGTAGTGGCGCAACACTTCGATGTAGCCGCGCACCGCCAGTTTTTCCATCGGGAACAATATGCTCATCCCGACCGCCTGCATCTTCGGGCCTCCGATGCCGACAAATTCGACACCGGTATGCGCTTCCTGCAGAGCTGCCATCAAATGGCTGCCGAGCAGGTCGCCGGAAGCTTCGCCCGCGACGATGCCGATTACAGTTTTTTTTTGCTGCATGAGAAAACCTTTGAATGATCCGTTCGGGGGTGATCCGGTCAGCGTGCAATGCCGCGCTTCGACGTGGTGAGAAAATCAACCAGCGGCTGCAATTCGGCGTACTCTTCTAATTGTATCTGTATTGCTGCTTTCGCTTCGTCCAGGCTCAGGCCGGATTTGTACAGCGTTTTGTAGGCACGTTTGATTGCCATGATCCCCTTGCTGGAAAAACCGCGCCGCTTCAACCCTTCGGCATTGATGCCGTGCGGCGCGGAAGGGTTGCCGGAAGCCAGCACGTAAGGCGGCAAGTCCTGCAACAGGATCGTGCCCATGCCGGTGATGATGTGCGAGCCGATTTTGACGAACTGGTGCACCACGGTGAAGCCGCCGAGGATCGCATAATCGCCGACTTCAACGTGCCCCGCCAATTGGGCGTTGTTGGCGAAAATGGTGTGGTTGCCGACTTGGCAGTCGTGCGCCAAGTGCACGTATGCCATGATCCAGTTGTGGTTGCCGACACGCGTCACACCGGCATCCTGCACGGTGCCAAGATTGAAAGTGCAGAACTCGCGGATGGTGTTGTGGTCGCCGATCTCTAGGCTCGTCGGCTCGTCGGCATATTTTTTGTCCTGCGGGATTTCACCCAGCGAGCAGAACTGGAAAATGCGGTTGTGCTGCCCGATGCGCGTGCGCCCGCCGATCACCACATGCGGCCCGATCACCGTGCCCGTGCCGATCTCGACATGCTCGCCGATGATGGAATAGGCGCCCACCTCGACGTCGCCGGCAAGCTTCGCGTTCGGGTGGACTATAGCAGTCTGGTGAATCATGAATATCTTTTGAAATACAAAATTACAACACCGATTTCATGGTGCACATCAATTCGGCCTCAGCGGCCAGTTCTCCATCGACCTCGGCCCTGGCGCTGAACTTGAATACGCCGCGCATGCTGCGCGTCAATGCCACCTTGATGATCAACTGATCGCCCGGAGTGACCGGGCGTTTGAAGCGTGCGCCATCGATTCCGACGAAGTAATACACCGAATTATCGTCCGGCTTACTGTTCAAGGATTTGAATGACAGCAGTGCGGCTACCTGCGCCATCGCCTCGATGATCAACACGCCGGGCATTACCGGGTGATGCGGGTAATGGCCGGGGAAAAACGGCTCGTTGATGGTGACGTTTTTCAGCGCAACGATATCCTTGCCCGGTTCAACCGACAGCACTCGATCCACCAGCAGGAAAGGATAGCGATGTGGTAGGTGCTCGAGGATGGCGTGGATATCCATGGTGGTGCTCATTGCTCTTTTCCTTTCAATGATTCAATCTGTTTTTCCAATGCCTTGACGCGCTTAGCCAATTCGTCGAGATGGCGCAGGTGCACCGCGTTTCTGCGCCAATCTTCGGTTTTGCTGAATGGAAAAATGGCCGCATAAGAACCTGTCTCACGAATCGATTTTCCGACCAGCGTGTGTGCGGCTATTTCGACATAATCAGCCAACTCCAAATGTCCCAGTATCCGCGCACCGCCGCCGATGAGGCAATAGCGCCCAATCACCGCGCTGCCGGCAATACCAGCGCACCCGGCAATGGCGGTATGCGCACCGATGCGCACGTTATGCGCGACCTGTATCTGGTTATCCAGCTTCACCCCGTCTTCGATCACAGTATCGTCCAGCGCACCGCGGTCAATAGTGGTGTTCGCACCAATCTCGACATCGTTGCCGATTACCACGCGCCCGATTTGCGGGATCTTGACCCAGCGCCCCTCATCCATCGCGATGCCAAAGCCATCCGATCCGATCACTGCGCCGGAATGCGCAATCAGGTTATCGCCAATCACGCAATTGTGGTAAATCACCACATGCGGATACAGCCGGGCATGCCTGCCGATAACCGTATTTGCGCCGATGCAGCAACCCTCCCCGATTACACTGAATGCGCCTACCGTAACCCCATCCCCTATCGCCGCCATCGCGGCAATGCTGGCCGTCGGATCAATTTTTGCACCTGCGCCGACGGTCGCGCTGGAATGTATTCCAGGTTTGGCTTCCGGCAACGGATTGAGCAGGGCCGAGACCCTGGCAAAATAGGCGTAGGGGTTACCTGAAACGATGCGTGGCAAATCGGTCGCCTCCGCATCCGCCTCGCCGAGGATCACAGCGCCGGCCCGCGTGCAGGCAAGCTGTGCGCGATATTTGCTATTGGTAAGAAAACTGATCTGATCAGGCTGCGCCTTTTCCAGTGTGGCAATTTGAAAAATGCGCACTTCGGCATCTCCCAGTATGCGCCCGCCGAGCCGTGCCGAAATGTCGGCCAACCGATAGGAAATATTCATCCTGATTACGGCTTATTTGCCATCCTTACCGCTATCGGTTAAATACTTGATCACCTTCTCGGTGATATCTATTCTGGGGTTGCGATATACCACTTCTTGCAGGATTAAATCATATTTTTCCGACTCGGCAATCGCCTGGATCGCCTTGTTGGTTTGTTCCAGCACCATTGCCAATTCTTCGTTCTTGCGTAAATTCAAATCTTCGCGAAACTCGCGCTGCATACGCTGCAAATTCACGTTCAAGCCGATTAATTCACGCTCTTTGTTGCGATGGTCAGTATCCGACAACGTGCCGCCGTCTTTTTCCAGCAAGGCTTGCAACTCTTTCACCTGCTTCATCAGCTTTTTGATTTCCTGATCGCGCCCTAAAAATTCCTTTTCAATTTTTTTCTCTGCCCTTACCGCCGGCGCAGATTCGCGCAATACGCGCTCGGTATCCACCACGCCAACCTTGATATCTGCGGCTTGCGCTAACCCCACTCCAAACAGCATAGCCAGCGCACATGCTTTTATCGTCATCTTCATTAAATACTCCTTAGTCGGCTACTCAGTTGCCGTTAGCCAATGTCAGATGGCTAGAGTCCAAATATTAAAAGTGGTGGTTTGTAAATACTCCGATGAACTAGTAAAAACTTGGCTGCTCATCAAAACATATTGCCCATAGTGAACTGAAACCTCTGCACCTTATCCAACTGCCGTTCGTTGATCGGTATGCCGTAACTGAACGTGATCGGCCCCATCGGAGACACCCAGGTAGCTGTCACGCCAGTGGAATAGCGCATTCCGGTGCTGCCTGGCATTTCCCCGGAATCAAAAACTGCACCCGCATCGACAAATCCGCTCAAGCGCACTGATTTATCCTTGAATCCCGGAACCGGCATCATCAGTTCTGCATTGCCCACCACGCGCTTTCTGCCACCCAATACTTGATTATTGATATCGCGCGGGCCAAGCGAATTATTCTCATACCCGCGCACCGAGCCAATGCCGCCGGCATAAAAATTCTTGAAAAAAGGCAGTGGCTTGTTGTTATAGCCGCCCGCAATACCGGCCTCGCCATTCAACAAGAGAGTGAGATCGCTGCTCACCGGGAAGTAACGCTGATGCTCGTAATTCAACTTGTAATATCGTACATCAAACGCCGGCATGGCAGCTTCCGCATAGGCGCGCTGCACTGTACCCTCGGTAGTATACATTGCGCTGTCGCGACTATCCTTATTCCACCCGATTGTTCCAACCAAATTCCTGGTGTGCAAGCCAAAGATATTGACGTAGTTCAGCAAACGCCCGGTTGGGGTTATCAGAAAACCCAATTTGGTGTCCTCATATGACAAGCCATAATTAATCGACTGATCCTCGCCTACCGGCACACCAAAATTAACCCCGCCACCATAAGTTTGGGTTGAATATTGATTGATCGCCGTGCTGGTCGTATCGCTATTGCGCTTATAAACATTGAAGCCGCGGCTCACACCCTCATCTGTAAAATACGGGTTGGTATAAGAAAAAGAATAAACCTGATTGACTTTGCTGGTATTAATTTGCGTTTCAAAATGGTTTCCGCTGCCGAACAGGTTGGCCTGTTTGACGGAAGCTGTAAACGTAATTCCTTCGCCCTGTGTATACCCCCCGCCCAAAGAAAGTGTACCCGTAGATTTTTCCTTTACGGAGACATTCACGTCCATCTGATCTGTAGTGCCCTGCACCGGTGGCGTTTCAATATTAACCTCTGAGAAAAAATCCAGCCTGTCCACACGTTGCTTGGATTGTTTGATTTTTTCCGCATCAAACCATGCTCCTTCAATCTGGCGGAATTCGCGGCGAATGACCTCATCCCTTGTTTTATCGTTACCGGCGACATTGATGCGACGCACATACACTCGCTGGCCAGGATCGACCATAAAATTAAAAGCGACCTGGTGTTTTTCCTTGTCCAGTTCCGGAATTGCATTCACGTTGGCAAACGCATAGCCTTCCTCGCCCAAGCGTTGGCTGATTTTCTTGCTGGTTTCGGTCAACGCCTTGCGCGAGAAAGTATCGCCCGCTTTTATCTGAATAAGTTTTTCAATCTCTTCTTTTGGTATCAAGGTGTTGCCTGCAACTCCCACCTTGGAAACTGTATATTTTGCACCCTCGGTAATATTGATGGTGATATAAATATCTTTCTTGTCCGGCGTAATGGAGACCTGCGTGGAATTGATATTGAACTCCAGATAGCCGTTATCCATATAGAACGAGCGCATGGTTTCCATATCGGCAGACAGCTTTTGCTTGGAATATTGGTCGTCCTTGCTGAACCAGCTCATCCAGTCCGGCGTACTGAGTTTCATCATACCCAGCAGCTCATCTTCTTTGTAGGCATGATTGCCGACCAAGTTGATTTGCTTGATTTTTGAAACTTCGCCTTCAACCACATTAAACACGACGCCAACACGGTTGCGTTCCAATTCTGTAACGGTGGTGGTCACACTCACGCCGTATTTCCCGCGCGCCACATACTGGAGCTTCAATTCCTGAACAGCCTTGTCCAGCACTCCTTTGTCAAATATGCGCGCTTCGGCCAAGCCCGCATGTTTCATGTTTTCCTTGAGCTGATCCTTTGGAAAATCCTTTACACCGTTGACCTCAATACTGGCTATCGAGGGACGCTCGCGCACTAAAACAATCAGCACACCCTGCTCTACTTCCAGGCTCACATCCTTAAAGAATCCCGTGGCGTATAAGGCGCGAATTGCTGCTGCAGCCTGTTGATCATCCATGGTGTCGCCCACCTTGACGGGCAGGTAACTGAACACCGTGCCAGCTTCGGTGCGCTGAATGCCCTCAACTCGAATATCCTTGACGACAAACGGCTCTATAGCCCAAGCGGGAGCCCAAGTGGAAGATAAACAAACCAGATAAGTCAGTGCAATCAGTTTTTTAAATTTCATATTTCAACCAGAGATTAAGCGATTAATATCGTTATACATGGCAAAGGCCATCAGCATGCCGAGTAGCGCAATGCCGATCTTCTGTCCGACTTCCCAAAGCTGCTCGGAAACCGGGCTACCTTTAGCGAGTTCAACAGCATAATACAACAAGTGGCCCCCGTCCAATAATGGAATAGGCAATAAATTCAACACGCCGAGGCTGACACTGATCAGCGCCAGAAAACCCAAGTAGGCTGCCACACCCATTTCGGCAGACTGCCCGGCATAATCGGCGATAGTGATCGGGCCGCTTAAATTCTTCATGGAAATCTCGCCCATCACCATTTTTCCCAGCATTTTCAGGCTGATGATAGAGGTTTCCCAAGTCTTGCGCAAAGATAGGGTAAATGCTTCAAACGGGCCATAACTCACCTCGGTCAGCATCGCCTTCCATGCCGCATCGTCAACTTGCGGGCCCGCTCCGATTTTACCGACTGTCTTGCCGGATTCGACAACGGCCTGCGGAACCACAGATATGCTTAATACCTCCCCGCCGCGTTGAATATCGAATTGCACAGATTTCCCCGGATGTGCGCGCACCATTTCCACCACCTCAAGCCAACGCTGCACCGTAATGCCATTGGCGCGCAGAATGCGATCACCCTCCCGCAAGCCGGCATGTTGCGCCACACTATTTTCGGCGACTTTTCCGATAACGGGCAAGACTATGGGCCGATAAGGATGCAGCCCGAGTTTGTCGAGAAACTCGCCGTCCAGGTCTTTTGCTTCCAGGCTGCTCATATCAAGCAGATGAAATAGATGCACACCCTCCGCGCTGCGCGCCTCGATCTTGACCTCGCCTTGCCTGAGAGCCAATTCGAGCAACGTCCAGCGTAACTCCTGCCAGTTCGGGACTGCGTCGCCGTTGATGGTGAGAATGGTTTCGCCTGCCTGCATCTGCGCGATGGCCGCCGGTGACCCTGGTGGCACATCGCCCAGCACCGGTTTTAATCCCGGTACGCCGTATACGAACAATGCCCAATACAACACGATGGCCAGCAGAAAATTTGCCAGCGGCCCCGCTACCACAATCGCCATACGCCGCAATACCGGCTGGCGATTGAAAGCATATTTCAAATCTTCTGGTGCGACTTCGCCTTCGCGCTCATCCAGCATTTTTACGTAACCGCCCAGCGGGATCGCAGAAATCACCCATTCGGTATCATTGCCTGCAAATCGTTTGAGATAAATCTCCTTGCCGAAGCCCACAGAAAAACGCAGCACCTTTACACCGCAACGGCGCGCTGCCCAATAGTGTCCGAGTTCATGAAACACTACCAATAACGCGATTGCACCGACAAATGCGAGCAAGGTAATCATGATTGCCTGATTTGCTGTTGTGCCGTACGACGCGCTTCATTATCAGCACCCAGCACATCCTCTAGATTGCCGACCGCATTGACTGGCAGCTTGTCCAGCACCGCCTCGATGACACGAGAAATCGACAGAAAAGGAATTTGTTTGTCGAGAAATGCCGCCACTGCCACCTCGTTTGCGGCATTCAATATTGCCGGCGCAGTGCCCGCTGCACGCAATGCGCGATAGGCCAACGCCAGGCAAGGGAAGCGCTCGAAATCCGGCGCCGCAAAATCCATTGTAGCCACCTTAAATAAATCCAGCGGAGCCACTCCTGCATCAATGCGTTCCGGGTATGCCAGCCCGTAAGCGATCGGCGTGCGCATATCGGGGTTACCGAGCTGAGCCAATACCGAGCCGTCCACATATTCGACCAGCGAATGAATCACGCTCTGTGGGTGCACCACCACCTGAATATCGTCTGCCCCCGCATTGAACAACCAGTGCGCCTCGATGACCTCCAACCCCTTGTTCATCATGCTCGCCGAATCTACCGAAATCTTGCGCCCCATCACCCACTTGGGATGTGCGCAGGCTTGCTCGGGTGTAACGTTTTGCAACTCATCAAACGGCGTATTGCGAAATGGCCCGCCGGATGCGGTAAGCAAAATACGGCGCACACCGTTCCCCGCCAAGTCGCCGTCATAATCACGAGGCAGCGCCTGAAAAATCGCGTTGTGCTCGCTGTCGATGGGCAACAGTACAGAGCCGCTGGCACGCACGGTGTCCATAAACACATTGCCCGCCATCACCAGCGTTTCCTTGTTCGCCAGCAGGATTTTCTTGCCGGCGCGCGCCGCGGCCATTGTCGGTTGCAGACCCGCCGCACCGACAATGGCCGCCATCACCGTGTCCACTTCCGGTAGAACGGAAATCTGTTCCAGCGCAGCCGCGCCGCTCAATATCTCGGTGGTTAAACCCGCTTCGCGCACGCGCCGGCGCAACTGCACAGCGGCATCTTCATCCAGCATGACCGCATAGCGCGGCTTGAACTGCACGCATTGCCGGAACATTAGGTCGATCTGACTGTTGGCCGTCAGCGCAACCACCCGGAACTTATCGGGATGGCGCGCCACCACGTCCAGCGTGCTGGCGCCGATGCTGCCGGTGGAACCGAGAATGGTCAGGTTTTGCATTATCGAAGTAGTGGAAAGTAAAACCTAATAAGCTGCCTAAAATTGCTGCGAAGGGATGGATGCAAGGCGCACGGAGCTTTGCATGGCCATTCGACTAAGCTGGCAACAATACGCCAGCTAAGTCGCTGGTCAACGCAGAAACCGGAATGTACATAAAGTACATGAGGATTTCGAGTACCGCGCAACGCCGCATAACCAGCCACTTGGCTGCTGTATTTTGGCAGCCTAGTGGAATGGCTAGTAGTTACATCAGACGCCCTCCGCAGCAATTATTAGCCCAGCTTCTGCAACAGCATCGCCAACGCGGCAAGCGGCAGGGTCGATGTCAAGGCATCGATACGATCCAGTAACCCGCCGTGCCCCGGCAGCAATGCGCCGCTATCTTTTACACCGGCCTGGCGCTTGACCGCCGACTCGAACAAATCGCCGATCACCGCCAAACCCACCCACAACCACGAGGCCAGCAGAAAAATTGGTAGCATTTCGCGATGCGCAAAATCGGGGCTGATACTCCACGCCAGAATCACATAAACCGATACGCCGAGCAATGCGCCCGCCACGCCTTCCCAAGTTTTCCCCGGGCTGATACTGGGAGCAAGTTTGCGTTTGCCAAATTTCCGCCCGGCGAAATAGGCCGCAATATCGGCAACCCATACCAGACACATCACAAACAACAGCATCCACGGGCTGACTGCGCGCATATCCAGCATCGCCAAACCGGTCGGGACCAGCACCGCCCATCCGGTCAACGCCATCAAGGCAGGCTGCCTGATTTTCCCGCCGACCATCAGCCAGGCCGGCACAACGATCAGCCAAAGCAAAGCCGATACGGCATAGGCGAATAAATGGATACGAAAATGTTGTCCTTCGGCTGTGCCCGCATCAACCCAGAGCAACCCTGCCATCAACAACAGCGTCAGCCCCCAGTAAAGTCTCGCCTTCCCACCGGTAAAACCTGACAGACGCGACCACTCGATTGCTCCCTGCATGACCATCACGACAACCAGAACAGCCCACGCCGTGGGCGGCAGTGCGAATAGTGCCACCAACAGCAACACTAACAAAATAATGGCGGTAATCACCCGCGATTTAAGCATCTGTTTTCGCTTGAATCCGTTCAACAGGCGGCTGCTTATCCTTCAATTGTTCGCTGGTGCGACCGAAACGCCGTTCGCGCTTTTGATAAGATGCTATCGCCCCCTCCAGTTCCTTGCGGTCAAATGCCGGCCATAAAACATCGGTGAAATACAATTCGGTATAAGCCAGTTGCCACAACATGAAATTGCTAATGCGCTGCTCGCCGCCGGTGCGGATAAACAAATCCGGTTCGGGCGCGTCGCTCATTGAAAGATAGGGGTGCAAATCTTCTTCGGTAAAGGATTCCGCAAGATTTGGGTGCTCCCTGAGCATGGATTGCACGGCGTGCATCACATCCCAGCGGCCGCCATAATTGGCGGCGATAGTCAATGTCAATGCGGTATTGTCGGCGGTGAGTTGCTCGGCATCCTGCATGGCCTGTCTGAGCTTGTCACTAAAACGGCTGCGGTCTCCGATGATTCTCAAGCGAATGTTGTTTTTATGCAGATTTGCAACTTCGCGTTCCAGCATTTTCAGGAACAGCGTCATCAGGAAAGAAACTTCATCTGCGGGCCGCCTCCAGTTTTCGCTGCTGAAAGCAAACACCGTTAAATATTCCACACCCAGTTCGCGGCAACTTTTTACCACCTCGCGCAACGCTTCCACACCACGCTGATGCCCCGCCACACGGGGCATAAAACGTTGCTTTGCCCAACGCCCGTTGCCATCCATGATGATGGCAATATGGCGCGGAACACTGGCGACATCGGGTATTATGCGGGTGGAACTGGGTGGGGGCTTTGACATTATTCCAGATTCGGTTGGAACTAAACGGCCATCAGGTCGGCTTCTTTGGCGGCCAGTGCCTTGTCGATTTCCGCAACAAAGCGGTCAGTCAGCTTCTGCACTTCATCCTGCAAACGACGTTCCACATCTTCGGCAATCTCTTTATTTTTGAGCGCTTCCTTGAGCGCATGGTTGGCATCGCGGCGGATATTGCGCACCGCCACCTTCGCTGTCTCGCCTTCGGATTTGATCACCTTGATCAGGTCGCGGCGGCGTTCTTCGGTCAGCATCGGCATCGGTACGCGGATCAGGTCGCCGTTGGTGGCCGGATTCAGCCCCAGATCTGAATCGCGTATCGCGCGCTCGACCGGACCCACCATGTTCTTTTCCCATGGCTGCACGCCGATGGTGCGCGCATCGACCAGCGTGATGTTGGCGACCTGGTTGATCAGTGTCGGGTTACCGTAGTAATCGACCGTCACATGATCCAGCAAACCGGTATGCGCGCGCCCTGTGCGCACCTTGCCCAGGTCCGCTTTCAGCGCATCCAGCGACTTCTGCATTTTCTGTTCGGTCGTTTTCTTGATGTCGGTAATCATGGTTAGCTCCTGAGTCTCAATCGACGCGCACCAGCGTTCCCTCACCCTCGCCCAGCACCACGCGTTTCAGCGCGCCCGCCTTGAAAATACTGAATACGATAATCGGCAGCTTCTGGTCGCGGCACAGCGTCAGCGCCGTCGCATCCATCACCTTGAGATTTTTACTGATGGCCTCGTCGAAGCTCAGACTTTCGTAGCGGGTCGCGCTTGGATCTATTTTTGGATCGGCGGTATAAACGCCATCCACCTTGGTGGCTTTGATCACCACTTCGGCGGACATTTCCACACCGCGCAATGCGGCGGCCGTATCGGTAGTAAAAAACGGGCTGCCGATACCTGCCGCAAAAATCACCACCTTGCCATCTTCCAGATAACGCAATGCTTTGTTGCGAATAAACGGCTCCGCGACCTGCTCCAGATTCAATGCCGACTGTACGCGGCAATCCAGCCCGGCCCGCTTCATCGCATCCTGCAATGCCATTGAATTCATCACCGTGGCCAGCATGCCCATGTAATCGGCGGTTGCCCGATCCATCCCCGCCGCAGCCGGAGCCACGCCGCGAAAGATGTTTCCGCCGCCGATCACGATGGCCACTTGCACGCCCAGCCCCGCCACTTCTGCAATCTCTGCGACGATGCGTTCGATCACCGCGCGGTTGATGCCATAGCTGTCGTCGCCCATCAGGGCTTCGCCGGACAGTTTGAGCAGGATGCGCTTGTAGGCAGGGGCAGCCATGATTCAATCCTTTTGGGCGGCAGCCGCTGCAGCGGCCACTTCGGCCGCGTAGTCCTCGATCTTCTTCTCGATGCCTTCGCCGACAACGAACATCCGGAAGGCGGTTATCGATGCGCCCTTGCCCTTCAGCAATTGCTCGACAGTCTGCTTGCCGTCTTCAGCCTTGACGAACACCTGTCCCAGCAGCGTCACTTCCTTGAGGAATTTTTGCACCGTGCCTTCGGCGATCTTCTCCAGCATCGCGTCAGGTTTGCCGGCTTCGCGCGCCTTCTCGATGGCGATACGGCGTTCGGTGGCAATCTCTTCCTGGTTCACGCCTGAAGCATCGACCGACTTCGGTTTGCTCGCCGCGATGTGCATGCAAATGTCCCGCCCCAGCGTTTCGTCGCCTCCGGTAAAGCTCAGCAGCACACCGATCTTGCTGCCGTGCAGGTAGCTGGAGAGCTTGCCGGTAGCCGTCGCATAACGCTCGAAACGGCGGACAGAAATATTTTCGCCAAGCTTCATCACCAGCGCCTTGCGAGCCTCCTCTACAGTACCGGAGCCATTGATGATCGGCATACCGGACAATGCATCGATATCTGCCGGGTCGTTCTTCGCCACCGTCTCTGCGACGTTTTTCGCGAACGCCTTGAAATCGTCGTTCTTGGCCACGAAGTCGGTTTCGCAGTTTACTTCCGCCACCGCGCCGGTTTTGCCGTTCGCCGCGATGAACGTGCTGACCATGCCTTCAGCGGTTACGCGTGATGCCGCCTTGCTCGCCTTCGCGCCGCTTTTTATACGCAATTGCTCTTCTGCTGCTTTTAAATCCCCGTTGGATTCAACCAGCGCTTTTTTGCATTCCATCATGCCGAGCCCCGTCATCTCGCGCAGCTCTTTCACCATGCTTGCAGTAATTTCTGCCATCTTCAACTCCGTAAAATACTTATAAAAAAAGGGGCTCGCGCCCCTTTATGCGCATTATTGAAACTCAAGCGGCTTGTTCTTCTGCTGCCACTGCCACTTGCTCGACCAATTCGTTCATAGCCTGCGCACGCCCCTCCAGCACCGCATCGGCGATGCCGCGTGCATACAGGCGAATCGCCTGTGTGGAGTCGTCGTTGCCCGGAATGATGTAGTCCACACCGAGCGGGGAGTTATTGGTGTCTACAATGCCGATCACCGGGATACCCAGTTTTTGCGCCTCGACAATGGCGCCTTTCTGGTAGCCCACGTCGATCACGAACAACGCGGACGGCAAACCCGGCATGTCCTTGATGCCACCCAGGCTGCGATCCAGTTTTTCCAATTCGCGCTTCATCATCAACGCTTCTTTCTTGGAAACTTTTTCATTCGTGCCATCGGCGGTCATCTGCTCCAATTCGCGCAGGCGCTTGATGGATTGTTGCACGGTCTTGTAGTTGGTCAGCATACCGCCCAGCCAGCGATGGTTAACAAACGGCGAACCCGCACGGACAGCTTCTTCTTGCAGGATGTCGCGCGCCTGGCGCTTGGTCGCGACGAACAAAATCGTGCCTTTTTTGGCGGACAATTTGCGCACAAAGTTTTCCGCTTCGGCAAACATCGTGACGGTTTTTTCCAGATTGATGATATGAATCTTGTTGCGATGGCCGAAGATATACGGTGCCATCTTGGGATTCCAGAAACGGGTTTGGTGGCCAAAATGAACACCGGCCTCCAGCATTTGACGCATAGTTACAGCCATGAATACTCCAATCGTAAGGGTTATAAACTACCGCTCGCCAGCCTGACCCATAATGGGCACCCCAACTTGCGCGAACAGGAAATTTGCTCAGGTCTATTCCAAAGCGGCGCGCATTCTAGCACTAAGCCGCTCATCACTCAACCTCAATCCTCACCATGTTTCGTGTTTCCCCAGTTTGAATAAACGCTCAAAATTCTCTGTGGTGCGCAGCCCTACTTCGTTAACCTCAATGCCGCGCAACAAGGCGATCTCTTCGGCGATGTGTTTCACATACGCCGGCTGGTTAAGCTTGCCGCGATGCGGAACAGGCGCAAGATAAGGCGCGTCGGTTTCGATCAAGATGCGCTCCAGCGGCACGCGTTGCGCCACATCCTTGATCTGTTTGGCGCTCTTGAATGTAACAATACCGGAGAAGGAGATGTAAAAACCCATTGTCAGCGCGGCTTCGGCCACTTCCCAGGTTTCGGTGAAGCAGTGCATCACCCCGCCCGCCTCGGCGGCATTTTCTTCCGCCATGATGCGCAGGGTATCCGCAGCCGCTTCGCGGGTATGGACGATGAGCGGCTTGGCGCATTCGCGCGCGGCGCGGATATGGTTGCGGAAGCGCGTGCGCTGCCACTCCAGGTCGCCCTTCAGCCGAAAATAATCTAGGCCGGTCTCGCCGATGGCGATCACCCTGGGATGCTGCGCCAGCTCGATCAGGCGCACAACGCTCGGCTCCTCGACATCCTCGTAATCGGGATGCACCCCGACCGAGGCGTAGAGGTTCGTATGTTGTTCGGCCAGCGCCAGCATGTGCGGGAATTTTTCCAGATTGACCGAGACGCATAGCGCGGCTACCACGTCGTTCTGGCGCATTTGCGCCAGAACGTCGGGAAGGTTGTCGGCCAGCTCGGGAAAATCGAGATGGCAGTGGGAATCGACGAACAGCATGGCTACTTGGCAACCATGAGCTGGCGATAGGAAAGCAGCAGCGACTCCAGGAACAGCTTGGGGTTGAGCGTATGTTGCGCTTCTCGCTTCGCGCCTTGCAGGTAGCCTTGCAGCCGCGCCAGGTTCAACGGTGCAATGGATTCGACCAGCTTCCCGATGGCGGCTTCTTCGCCGGGATGATAGCGCAGCCTGCCCGCCAGCTTCATCGCGCTCAGGTCGTAGCTCCATTGTTGCAGCCATTGTACGACCATGACCTGCTCGGTTTTCTGCAATGCCTCAGCCAGCGCGAACACATCCAGCGAGGCAGGCTGGCGCACGGCGCGCAGCAGTTTATCGCGTTCTTCGCCGCCCACTTGTTCGTCCATCTGGGCGGCTTGCAGCGGCGCGAAACCGGAGGCTGCGAAGGCTTCGACTGGTTTTTTCACGCCCTGCTGCGTGAGCCAGCGGACAGCCTCTGCGGCATCGGGCGCGGGCAACGCGAACGACAGGCAGCGGCTCAGGATGGTCGGCAGCAACTGCTGCGGCTTGTGCGACACCAGGATGAACAGCATGCCCGGCGGCGGTTCTTCGAGGTTTTTCAGCAAGGCGTTCGCGGCATTGGTGTTCATCGCCTCGGCGGGATGGATGACGACCACGCGCCTGCCGCCCTGATGGGCGGACATGCCGGAAAAGTCGGCCAGCCTGCGCACCTGATCGACGGAAATCTGCTTGCTGGGTTTCTTGCCGGATGCTGGCTTAAAATCATCGCCTTCCTCGGCATCCATGCTCAATACATCAGGTTGCAGCAAGCAAAAATCCGGGTGCGAGCCTTGGGAAAACCAGTGGCACGACGGGCATTTCCCGCAGGCAAAGCCGGCTTCATCGGGATGCTGGCACAGCAGGCTCCGAGCAAAATTCATCGCCAGATCGAACTTGCCAATCCCCTTGCTGCCCTTGAACAGCAGGCCATGCAAAGGGCGTTTACGCAACTCCTGCAAGCGTGCCCAATCGTTCTCTTGCCATTGATATATATTATTCATATCAAATAGATAAAAGTATTTCTTCAAGTCTTTGCTTAACTTTATTTATAGGTTGCGCCGCATCGATTGCGGCATAGCGCTGCGGGTTCTGCCGTATGCGTCTGTGGTATCCGGCGCGCACCCGTTCGAAGAAATCGGCCTGCTCCTGCTCGAAGCGATCCAGCGAAACATTGTTCGGCCTTGTATTATCAGGCGACCTCAGGCGTTGCCTCGCCACCTCGACCGGGACATCGAAAAACAGCGTCAGGTCGGGTTGCAGGTCAGGATGTACCCATTGTTCAAGCTGGCTCAATTTATCCCAATCCAGCCCCCTGCCGCCACCCTGATAGGCAAAGCTGGCATCGCTGAAACGGTCTGAAATTACCCACTTGCCGCTACTCAGCGCCGGTTTGATAACCTGTTCGATATGTTCCAAGCGCGCCGCAAACATCAGCAGCGCCTCGGTGCCGATACTCATCGGCTGGTTCAACAGTATCTCGCGCAATTGTTCGCCAAGCGGCGTGCCGCCCGGTTCGCGCGTGACCACCACGTCGCAACCGCGCTGCCGCAAAGCATCGGCGAACCACGCCAGATGGGTACTTTTGCCTGCCCCATCGACACCTTCAAAGGTAATAAACTTATTCATTGTTATTAGTCACTAGTGGTAGTCATTAGTCGTTAGTTAGTGTTGTCGCGGAGCCTGTCCTGAGCGTAGCCGAAGGGCGGGGTTTATTTTAACTAACGTCTAACGGCTAATAGTTAATGACGGCACTTCCTCATTTCTGGTATTGATCAACCGCCCGATTATGCGCAGTCAAACTGCTGGAAAATTGGGAGCTGCCATCGCCACGCGCCACGAAGTATAACGCGTCGGTCTTTGCCGGATGCAAGGTTGCCTGCAACGCAGCCATGCCCGGCAACGCAATCGGCGTGGGCGTTAAGCCGCCGCGCGTGTAGGTATTGTAAGCGGTATCGGCCAGCAGGTCGCGTTTGCGCAGGTTGCCGTCGAATTTCTCACCCAGGCCGTAGATCACGGTCGGGTCGGTTTGCAGCAACATGTCCTTGCGCAAGCGGTTAACAAACACCCCGGCAATCATCGCGCGGTCGCTTGGCGTGCCGGTTTCCTTTTCGACGATGGAAGCCAGGATCAGCGCCTGGTAAGGTGTTTGCAGAGGCAAATCCGGTTCTCGCGTTGCCCAAGCCTCCTGCAAATGCCGCTGCATGGTTTGGTAAGCGCTCTTGATGATCGCCAGGTCGCTGCTGCCGGAGGCGAAATTGTAGGTATCGGGGAAGAACAGCCCCTCGGGGTGGCTTTCCGCCGCACCGATGCGTTGCAGGATTTCCGCGTCACTTAGGCTCAGGGTGTCATGCGCGACATCCGGGCTGGCATTCAGTGCGGCGCGCAACTGCCTGAATGTCCAACCCTCGATGACGCTGACCTGCCCTTGGACGACCAGCCCCTTTTCGAGAGTGTCCAGCAATTCCAGCGGGGTAACCGGGTGCTTTAGCGCATATTTACCGGCCTTGATTTGTCCCGATTTACCCAGCAGCCGCGCCAGCCAGACGAATGCCCAATCTTGTTCCAGCAGCCCGGCCTGCTGCATATCCCGTGCCATGCCCTTCAGGCTGCTGCCCTGCTTCAGCGAAAACTCGAATGGCGTGACGGACAGGGGCAGCGGGCGATAGGCGTAGTAACCCGCCCCTGCCGTGGCGAGCAGCACCAGTAGGATGAACAAGGCGAATAGCCGTTTCATCAGTCAGTCCTGCTGTTCGAGGCCGTGGCGGATTTGCGCGGTGACCGGAAAACGGCTCCAATGTTTCTTTTCCAGTTCGCGTACCGGCCACAGCCCGATGACGCTGTTCACGATGAACAGCTCGTTGGCATGCAGCGCCTCTTCCAGCCCGACATCGCGGACTTGCAGCGTCATGCCATTTTGTAGCGCCCAAGCCATGACCCTTCCGCGCTGTATTCCCGCCACGCCGCAACGCGACAGATCGGGGGTGACCAGCCGCCCTTGCGACATCATGAACAGGTTGCTGCGTATACCTTCGATCAGATGCCCATCGGCATCCAGCAGCAACCCTTCGGCGAGCTGGCTGTCGTGCAATTGCGCCTCGTTCAGCTCCATTGCAGCGAGCACGTTTTCCAGGCGGTTGAGATGCTTGATGCAGGCTAGGCGGGGTTGTGCGGACAGGCGCAGGCCGCATACATGCGCCTTGATGCCTTGCGCCGCCCATTCCGGCGGATAGTCCGGCAAGGGCGAAAAATCCCAGATACGCGTGGGCGACGCATCGACGGTCGGCGTATAGCCGCGCACGCCCTCGCCGCGCGTGACGATCAGCTTCACTATTCCATCGGGGTGTTGCTTGAGCACTTGATCCAGTTCGGCGCACAGAAGTGTCTCATCCGGGCAGGCTATGCCCAGTTTGGCGCAATCATGCTCGAGTTTCAGGTAATGCAAGTCCCAATGCAGTGCCCTGCCTTGGGATACGCGCAACGTGCGGAACACCCCGTCGCCGTATAGGAGGCCGCGGTCGCGGATGCTGATCGAGTTACCGGGCTTGCCGTTGACCAGCATTGAAGAATAGTCAGACCTTGCGGAACACTAAGGAACCGTTGGTTCCGCCGAAGCCGAAGTTGTTGTTGACCGCGACGTCGATCTTCATGTCACGCGCGGTATTCGCGCAGTAGTCCAGATCGCATTCCGGATCCTGCTCGAAGATGTTGATGGTCGGCGGCGAAATCTGGTGATGGACCGCCAGCGCGCAGAATATCGACTCAATCCCGCCCGCGCCGCCCAGCAAGTGGCCGGTCATCGACTTGGTGGAATTTACCACCAGCTTTTTGGCGTGGTCGCCGAAGGCCAGCTTGATCGCCTCGGTTTCGTTTTTATCGCCCAGCGGCGTCGAGGTGCCATGCGCGTTGATGTACTGCACATCCTGCGGATTCAGCCCGGCGTTGCGCAAGGCATTCAGCATGCTGCGCTTCGGGCCGTCCGTATCCGGCGCGGTGATATGGTAAGCGTCGCCGCTCATGCCATAACCG
>Ga0209343_10001211_pt1 | contig 35289 bp, 33 predicted proteins | sample RifCSPlowO2_02_FD_184026 | JGI IMG/M metagenome (GOLD analysis project Ga0209343, IMG submission 184026) | Groundwater microbial communities from Rifle, Colorado - Rifle CSP2_plank lowO2_0.2 (SPAdes) (version 2) | ecosystem: Environmental > Aquatic > Deep subsurface > Groundwater | place... | reverse complement strand
GGCATGTACGCCCCGGCTCCGGGCACTTACGCGACGGCTCCGATGACCGGGACATACGACCCCATGACAGGGATGTATATGGCACCGACGACGGGCATGTACGCCCCTGCTCCGGGCACTTACGCGACAGCTCCGATGACCGGGACATACGATCCTGCGACGGGGATGTATATCGCACCTACATACACTGCGCCAACTTATGATCCAGCGACGGGCATGTATATGGCTCCGACAACCTATTTATTACCCACAGGCTGGATCGGCGGAACTTGTGCCGGTTATACGGCACCTGCCGGTGCCTATTGTGACCCTAATAGTTATACATGGATAACCGTGGGCGCTGCCCCTGTTGGTTGGATAGCCGGGCCATGTGCCGGTTACAGTCCTCCTCCCGGTGCTACATGCGACCCGGCTACCAATATGTGGATGGCTTCTGGTGCAACGCTCCCCACAGGCTGGATCGGCGGCATGTGTAGCGGCTACAGTGCGCCAGCCGGTGCTTACTGTGATCCCAATACCTATACCTGGGTAGCGTCCGGCGCAACGCTCCCCGTAGGCTGGATCGGCGGCATCTGCACCGGGTATAGCCCGCCCGCAGGCGCTTACTGTCAAGGAGGCTATTGGGCATCAGGAGGAGGGGGGGCGTTGCCTGCTGGTTGGGCGGGTGGCCCCTGCGCCGGTTACAGCCCACCTGCAGGCAACTTTAGCTGCGACATCGCAACTTCTACCTGGGTAGCGTATACGGTGGGTACGCCCGGTTTCATTTCAGCCGGTGTGCCAACCCCCAATCCGGCTGCAACCTATATGTACGATGCATTTGGGGCACAAGTACTTATTCCAGGGGGAGGTTATCGGAATATCAGTTACGTATATGGCATGGCGGCAAATGCCACCGCAATGGAAATCTCTATAGATAACCAAATTATCGCGCCGGGCGGCTGGAGTACTTATTTTTCCGCACCCTCGTCAAACGGGACTGCAACGAGCAGTATCAATATGGCGAATTTCACGATGGGAATCGCCGCTCCAGTGACACCACAAATGGATTTTGGTTATGACCCGGTTTCCGGCATGAGTTGGGGCCGCTGGCAGGGAAATTGGATAATCGGTGTTCCGTCCATACCGTCTACCGTAACACAGGCGTCAAATAGTAACTTGCACTGGTTTGCTACGTCTACGCAGTCTGGACAAGTTTTGATACCGAAGACGGGAATTCTCAAATACACTTTTGCCGGTGGCACCAGCCCCACGGATAATTATGGTACAATCGGCACGCTGAATTCGGCAATATTCGACGCGAACTTCACTGCACAGCAGGTGAATGTATCGATAGGCGTGAGCATGCCTGCATCAATTGGTGGAGCACCCGCTGTCCAGATGAATGCAACCGCAAACAATGTGCCGATTTTACCGGGAGCCAACTTCAAGACAACCAGCCCGACAGTGACTTGCTCAGGTTGTGGTACGGCACCAACAGGTGTGATAGGCGGACAATTTTCCCAAGGTGCTGTGGGTGTGGGCGTGGGGTATGGTCTGACTAACGGAGCGCAGGTTATTAACGGGGTGACTGTGTTTCACAAATAATACTGTGTTACACAATCAGGCTGGAGATTTTTTAATGGATAGCGTGGTACGGGCAAATGTATCAAATAAAGTTTATTGTTATTAAGGCTTCATTCTTAAGGAGAGTTCGTAATGTTGAAAATCAGTAAATTTGCAACACTGGCAATTTTAGGCGCGCTGGCGGTTAATCCCGTTTTTGCCGAAGACAAATCTGTTGCACTGGTGAACGGTGTTTCAATTCCGCAGGCTCGCGTAGATATGCGCGTCAAGGCTCTCGTTTCGCAAGGTCAGGCCGATAGCCCGGAATTACGCAAGGCGATCCGTGAAGATATGATCAATCTGGAAGTGATGGTGCAAGAGGCAAACAAGCTTGGGTTGAACAAGAGCGAAGAGGTGTTGCAACAAATCGATCTTGCAAAGCAACAGGTACTGGTTAGCGCGTTTGTGCAGGACTACGCAAAAAAACACCCGATCAGCGAAGATCAGATCAAGCAGGAATATGACAAGATGAAGGCCAAGCTGGGCGACAAGGAATACAATGTCCGCCACATCTTGGTCGAAACTGAAGCCGAAGCCAAATCCATCATCGAGCAGCTCGGCAAGAAAGCAAAATTCAAAGACCTCGCCGCGAAGTCCAAAGATACAGGCTCCGCTGCACAGGGTGGCTCTTTGGGCTGGGCGGTACCGAGCAATTTTGTTCCGCCATTCGCCAATGCGTTGCTTAACCTGAAAAAAGGCGAAAGATCAAAAGATCCGGTGCAGAGCCAATTCGGCTGGCACGTTATCATGGTAGATGACATACGCGACCTGAAGGCACCGTCACTTGATGAGATCAAACCGCAATTACATCAACGCCTGCAACAACAAATAATCAAGAAAGCAATTGACGATTTGCGCGCCAAGGCAAAAGTCGAGTAATTCGGTTTTAAAGACAAAAAAAGGGACGCGGCTTGCGTCCCTTTTTTGTAGTGCGTTCCATGCACCAGTTGATAATCCCAAGCCGGACGAACCGAAACCAAATGTAGGTCGGGCTATGCCCGACATGGTGGGCATAGCCCACTCTACGAATTATTATTGGTAACGCAAATTGGAATTATTCCCACTCGATCGTGGCGGGTGGCTTGCCGGAGATGTCATAAACCACGCGGTTGATGCCGCGCACTTCGTTGATGATACGATTGGAAACCCTGCCCAGCAATTCATATGGCAGATGCGCCCAATGTGCGGTCATGAAATCCTGCGTTTGCACCGCGCGTAGTGCAACCACCCATTCGTAAGTACGCCCGTCGCCCATTACCCCGACGCTTTTGACCGGCAGGAATACGGTGAAGGCTTGCGAGGTTTTTTCGTACCATGACTTGCCATCTTCATCTTTGTGGGCGTGCAGTTCTTCGATGAAGATCGCATCGGCGCGGCGCAGCAATTCGGCATATTCGCGTTTCACTTCGCCAAGGATGCGCACCCCCAAGCCGGGGCCGGGGAACGGATGGCGATATACCATGCCGTGCGGCAAGCCGAGCGCAACACCCAGTTCGCGCACTTCGTCCTTGAATAGTTCGCGCAACGGTTCCAGTAGCTTGAGGTGCAGACTTTCCGGCAGGCCGCCGACGTTGTGGTGCGACTTGATAGTGTGGGCTTTTTTGGTCTTCGCGCCGGCGGATTCGATCACGTCCGGATAGATGGTGCCTTGCGCCAGCCACTTGGCTTGTGGAAGTTTTTTGGCTTCGTGCTGAAACACTTCGACGAACTCGCGTCCGATGATTTTGCGCTTCTGCTCCGGGTCGGTTACGCCGGTCAGATGCTGCAAAAACTCTGTGCTGGCGTCGACGTGAATGACCTTCATGTGCAAGTGATTGGCAAAGGTGTCCATCACCTGCCCGGCTTCGTTCAGGCGTAGCAGGCCATTGTCCACGAACACACAGGTCAACTGGTCACCGATGGCGCGATGGATCAGTGCCGCCGCCACCGAGGAGTCCACCCCGCCGGACAGTCCCAGGATCACCTCGTCTTTGCCGACCTGCGCGCGGATTTTCTCCACCGCCTCGCCGATATAGTCCGGCATGTTCCAGTCCTGCGCGCAACCGCAGATGTCGTGTACAAAGCGGCCAAGCATCGCCTTGCCCTGATGGGTGTGCGTTACTTCGGGATGGAACTGCAGTGCGTAAAAATGCCGTATTTCATCGGCCATTCCGGCGATGGGCGTGGTGGCGTTGCTGGCGATTACCGAGAACCCCGGCGGCAACGCCGTCACCTTATCGCCGTGGCTCATCCACACGTCGATCAGGCCGTGGCCTTCGCTATTGCTACGATCTTGTATGTCGCGCAGCAACGCGGAATGTCCCTGCGCGCGAATTTCCGCATAGCCGAATTCGCGCACCAAGCCATTTTCCACCGCGCCGCCCAGTTGCGCCGCCATGGTCTGCATGCCGTAGCAAATGCCCAGCACCGGTACGCCCAGCTCGAACACCACTTGCGGTGCGCGCGGCGTGTCGCCTTCGGTCACCGAATTCGGCCCGCCGGAGAGGATAATGCCAGTTGGATTGAAAGCGCGAATGAACTCTACACCTACATCATAAGGATGCAGCTCGCAATAAACTTGGGTTTCGCGCACACGCCTAGCGATGAGTTGGGTGTATTGGGAACCGAAATCGAGAATCAGGATTTTTTTGTGCATGGATAGCTCGTGGCTGGTTGCTTGTAGCGGGTAGCGAACGTGGGGCCGAACGTCGTTAAGTTGTAATACTCAATTTTTTGTGTAGGCTGCGTAACATTTTTCCTATTTCGTCAGCTTGTGTCGTTGCTGCTTGCAAGCCAGATTCTCCCAAATAGCCGAGCCTTTGAGCAATCAAAAGCTGTGTTTCAAGTTCAGCCAGAGAGCCCAACGCAATCGCTATAAACCGCGCAAAATCTCGATCCGATTGTCGTTCCTTTCCTTCTGCAATGTTCGACGGAATGGAAACTGCGGCACGCTGCATCTGGCTGGTTAGTCCATATTGTTCATTCTTGGGGAACATGCCAAGTAACTGGTAAACCAGCACAACAAAATCAACCGACTTTTGCCATACTAATAATGAACGGTAACTTTCAATCGGCATCGCTTTTGCTCCTGCTACTCGCTACCAGCCACAAGCTACTAGCTCAATCAATATGATAATTCGGCGCTTCCTTGGTGATCTGCACGTCATGCACATGCGACTCGCGGATGCCGGCGGAGGTGATCTCGACGAATTCGGCCTTGGTGTGCATGGTGGCGATGTCGGCGCAGCCGAGATAACCCATGCTGGAGCGCAAGCCGCCCATCAATTGGTGTATCACCGCCAGCACGCTGCCCTTGTAGGGCACGCGTCCTTCCACGCCTTCCGGTACCAGCTTGTCCTGATTGGCTTCGCCTTCCTGGAAGTAGCGGTCGCTTGAACCTTGTTGCATCGCGCTCAAACTGCCCATGCCGCGATAGGATTTATAGGAGCGCCCCTGATAAAGCTCGATTTCGCCGGGAGCCTCTTCTGTACCGGCAAACAACCCGCCCAGCATCACGGTATGCGCACCTGCCGCAATGGCTTTGGCGATGTCGCCGGAGTAACGGATACCGCCGTCGGCGATCAGCGGCACGCCGGTTCCCTGCAAGGCTTTCGCCACTCCCTGGATTGCGGCGATCTGCGGCACGCCGACGCCCGCGACGATGCGCGTGGTGCAAATCGAACCGGGGCCGATGCCGACTTTAACACCGTCCGCGCCGTGATCCAGCAATGCCTGTGCCGCCGAGCCGGTGGCGATATTTCCGCCAATCACGTCGACCTGCGGGAAATTGTCTTTTACCCACTTGACGCGTTCCAGCACGCCCCGCGAATGGCCGTGCGCAGTATCCACTACGATCACATCCACGCCAGCATCGGCCAGCAGCGTAACGCGCTCTTCAGTTCCTTCGCCCACACCGACTGCCGCACCGACACGGAGGCGGCCAAAGTTGTCTTTGCTGGCCGATGGGTGCTCGCTGGATTTCAGGATGTCTTTTACCGTCATTAACCCGCGCAATTCGAACGCGTCATTGACCACCAGCACGCGCTCGATGCGATGCTGGTGCATCAGGTTGCGCGCTTCTTCCAGGCTGGCATTTTCCTTGACGGTGATCAGCCGCTCGCGCGGCGTCATGATGTTCTGGATCGGTTGATCCAGATTATTTTCGAAACGCAGGTCGCGGTTGGTCACGATGCCTACCAGTTGTTTGCCCTGTACCACCGGCAAACCGGAAATCTTGTGCTGGCGCGTCAAGCCGAGCACGTTGCGCACGGTCATGTCCGGCGTAATGGTGATGGGTTCCTTGACTACACCGCTTTCGAAACGTTTGACTTGGGCAACCTTGGCTGCTTGGGCATAGGCCGACATATTCTTGTGAATGATGCCGATACCGCCTTCTTGCGCCAGGGCAATGGCCAGACGCGATTCCGTGACGGTGTCCATCGCGGAAGATAGCACCGGAATATTCAGGCTGATGTTGCGGGTAAGCTGGGTGCGCAGGCTGACATCGCGCGGCAATACGTTGGAGTAGGCAGGAACGAGCAGAACGTCGTCAAAGGTAAGTGCTTTTTGAATGATGCGCATGGAACAACTCCCGGCAAAGGGTGCATTATACGCATGCCGGGCAAGCCGGTAAATACTTCGCTTAAGGACGCCTCCAAAATCCAGATTTCATCCCAACTGCTGCGTTGCGTAAAAAATTTCTTGCTTACATATCGCATATATGCGGCGCTGCGAAATTTTTTCCGCGCCTTGCATTTGGGCGAACTCTGAATTTTTGGAGGCGTCCTTTGTTTATTTTAATCGGGTATTCAAATTTACAGTGCGGTTTCGTTGGTTTCGCCGGTGCGGATGCGGATGACCTGCTCGACTGTCGAAATAAAAATCTTGCCATCGCCGATCTTGCCGGTATGCGCGGCCTTGATAATTGCTTCGACTGCCGTATCGAGCAACTCTGCTGAAATCACTACTTCCACTTTGATCTTGGGCAGGAAATCCACCACATATTCCGCACCGCGATATAACTCGGTATGCCCTTTTTGCCGGCCAAAGCCCTTTACTTCTGTAACCGTCAGGCCGCTTACGCCCAGTTCGGAAAGTGCTTCGCGCACTTCATCCAGCTTGAAAGGCTTGATAATCGCTTCGATTTTTTTCATGGTGTGTTCCCCTGATTCGTTGGTGTATCGTTATTCCTGCCTGAATGGCGATATTGTACCAAGAGGAGTGAATATTGCGTCAGCCTAGTTCGCGATAGGTCACGGACAGAATTTCCAGTTCCTGGATGCCGGATGGTGTGCGCAATGTCGCCATCTCGCCTTCGCGCAATTTGAGCAACGTACGCGCCAGCGGCGAGACCCAGCTGATCAAACCGCATCCGACATTGGCTTCATCCACACCGACAATGCTGTAACTGCTTTCACACCCGTTTTCGTCGCAAACCGTCACCGTTGCGCCGAAGAACACCTGATCGCATTCCCCACGCTGCGCAGGATCAACTACCTCGGCCTGTTCCAGTCGTTTGCGCAGGAAGCGTACGCGACGGTCAATCTCGCGCAAACGTTTCTTGCCATAAATGTAATCGCCATTCTCGGAGCGATCACCGTTGGAGGCCGCCCAGGTGATGGTTTTTACCAGTTCCGGGCGCTCTATTTTCCAGAGCTGCTCCAGCTCGTCTTTCAGTTTTTGGTATCCGCCGGGAGTGATGTAATTCTTGGCGCCTGTCGGCAACTGGATAGAAGGCTCAAGCTCGTCATCGGCAACATCGTTTTGCGATTTTTCCGCCGAATCCATTTCGCGTATGAATGCTTTGCTCATGTTTGGATTTTACAGCAAGATCGCTTCGTTGCCGCAAGGCCGTCGAGTGCGCGCTATTGAGTGTGTATAAAATATATACGGCAGGGAGCAGAGGTCTTTATTCCGCTTCCAGAAAGGAAATACGTGTATTTGCCGCGGTCAGGCGTTTCACCAGTATATGCAGGAACGCATCGACAAATTGGTAACGGCAACCGGTTGATGCGCTTGCCAGTGCTTCCGGGCTGATTTCAATCAACAACACATCGTGTTTGGCGATCACGTCGGCGCTACGCCTGAAATCCTGGTCGGCAAGGTGTGCCATTTCGCCGAAGCAATCGCCGCGATGCAACAGGCACAGCCATTTGCCCTGTTTGACTACACGCACCGTGCCATGCGCCAGCACATAAAATGAGCGCCCGCTGTCGCCTTCATGCAGGATTTGTTCTGAATCCGATGCTTTTCTCCATTTGCTGATACGCAGTACATCCCAAAGTTCCACATCGCTGAAGTTTTTGAAGAATTCAAGGCTGCGCAACGTATCGAATTTTTCGGTATCAAAAATCTCGGTTTGTTCAGGAACGGCTTGCTTGAAAAACACCACCAGATCGCGTGAAAATTCGTACCATGTCTGGTAACGTTTGGACGTTTTCTTTTCCATTGCGCGCCGCACGATCGCATCCATCTCCGGCGGGACATCACTGCGAAGCGAGCTGGGCGGCGGCGGATCCACATTGAGAATGTGGTAAACCGTGCTTACGTGGCTGTCGGTATCGAACGGCAGCTTGCCGGTAAGCAGCTTGTACATCACCACTCCCAGCGAATAGATATCGGTCTGATGGTTCAGTTCCGATTCCTCAACCTGCTCCGGCGACATATAGGCAGGTGACCCTATTCCGACTATTTGAGTGGCGGTGCGGTCTGTCTGTATTACAGCGGCGCCGAAATCGGCAATCTTGATGTCGGTTTCCCCTTGCAACAGGATATTGGCCGGTTTGATATCGCGGTGGATTACGCCCTGATTTTGCGCGTATTCGAGGGCTTTGCAGCACTTGTAGGTAATTTCCGCAATCGTGCTGATCGGCAGCAGGTTTTCCACTTCGGCATATTTTTCGAGCGTGCTTCCCTCTACGTATTCCATCACGACGTAATTGGTGTCTTCTTCCATCACCGCATCCAGAATTTTTACGATATGCGGATGCGACAATTTCCCCGCCAGCGACGCCTCGGTCATCAATAGTTTGCGGAATATCTTGGAACGATGGGGGTCGCTCAAAGTCTTCAGGTTAATCAACTTGATGGCGACCGGTTGTTTACTGAATGGATCGTTTGCGAGATACACGGTGCTGGTCGCACCGGCACCGAGTTCGCGCACGACTTCATATTTTCCGATTTTGTCCATCTGGTTTAATCGCTCAAGCTATATTATTGAAGGCGATGCGATTTTGCATACTTTGTGCGGCAAAGTCTAGATTGAAATGCCTCATGGCGGTATCTGGCGCAAAAATACACGGGAAGATAAAAAAAGCCCGCAGGTATACGGGCTTTTTCTTTAGTTTGGCGTCCCCAACGAGATTCGAACTCGTGTTACCGCCGTGAAAGGGCGATGTCCTAGGCCTCTAGACGATGGGGACTTTGATATTTAACAGCTCTGTTGGTGGAGGTAAGCGGGATCGAACCGCTGACCTCTTGCATGCCATGCAAGCGCTCTCCCAGCTGAGCTATACCCCCGATACCCCGAAAAGAGCGCGCATTATAGTGATGCGACCTATGCTTGTAAAGCCGACTTCCCAAAACGGCTACAGGTGCCGATTCATCCGCGCCATTACTGTTTCGCGAGGGAATAATGCCAGCACGGCATCTACCGGTGGCGTGTGGGTCTGGCCGACCAGCATCACGCGCAAGGGCATTGCCAGTTTTGGCATCTTCAGGTTGTATTTTGCCAGCAATTCTTTTATCAATGCGCTCAAGGCGGGAGCCTCCCATGCGACATCGGCAAAACGCCCGGCGAGTTCGCGCAACGCGGGCAGCACTTCCGGTACAAGGTGCGCCTCCAGCAGTTCCTGTGTCGGGTGTATTTCTATATAGAAAACTTCCGCTTCATCCGCCAATTCCAGCAACGTCGCGGTGCGCTCCTTATATAAGGCGATTACCGCTTCCAGTGGCGGTGTATCGCTTGGCTGGGCGCCGCGTTCCGATAAATGTTTGCCCACCAGTTTGGCCAGGCGCGCATTGTCGGCCAGCTTGATGTAGTGCTGGTTCAGCCAGCGCAGCTTGTCCGGATCGAACTGCGCCGCCGATTTGCTGATGTGGCGCAAATCGAACCATTCGACGAATTGTTGCACGGAGAAGATTTCCTCGTCGCCGTGCGACCAGCCCAGACGCGCCAGATAATTGACCAGCGCCTCCGGCAGAAAGCCATCTTCGGCATATTGCATCACGCTTACTGCACCATGCCGTTTGGACAACCGTTCGCCGTCGCTGCCCAAGATCATCGGCACATGCGCATACTGCGGCAGCGCCGCGCCCAATGCCTTGAGGATGTTGATTTGACGCGGCGTGTTATTGACGTGATCGTCGCCGCGAATGACCTGCGTGATGCCCATATCCAGATCATCCACTACCACACAGAAGTTGTAAGTCGGTGTGCCATCGGCGCGTGCGATGATCAGGTCATCCAGTTCGCTGTTCTCGAACACGATCCTGCCCTTAACCATGTCGTCCCAAGTGGTTACGCCGTGGAGGGGATTCTTGAAGCGCACCACTGGCTTGATGCCCTCCGGCGGAGTTGGCAGGGCCTTGCCAGGTTCCGGCCGCCAGCACCCGTCATAACGCGGCTTCTCGCCGCGTGCGCGCTGAGCCTCGCGCATGGCCTCCAATTCTTCCGGCGCGGTATAGCAGTGATAGGCCGCACCGTCCCCCAGCATCTGCTGAATCACTGCCTTGTAGCGATCCATGCGCTGCATCTGGTAGAACGGCCCCTCGTCGTAATCCAGATTCAACCAGGACATTCCGTCGAGGATCGCTTGCACCGACTCCTGTGTGGAACGCTCCAGATCGGTATCTTCAATGCGTAAAATAAACGTGCCGCCCAACTTGCGCGCGTATGCACATGAGAACAAGGCGGTACGTGCGCCGCCGATATGCAGATAACCGGTGGGGCTGGGTGCGAAACGGGTACGAATAGTCATAAGCAAAAAGGAACGCCAAATACCAAGGCGCGCATTTTACGAGCTTTGCCTATGGTATGCACAAAGAAATTGACTAGATTTGGCGTGCCATGATTAAATTTGCGCCCTCTTCAGGGCGGTTAGCTCAGCGGTAGAGCACTGCCTTCACACGGCAGGGGTCACTGGTTCGAACCCAGTACCGCCCACCAATTTAAATCAGCGCAAAATCGTGCATGTCTTGAGAAGCATATCATTGCCGTCACGGCAACATTATGCTTTGCCTTCTTATATCCTGAAACCATTCTCCACCCGCGCCAGCACCGCGTCGAGTTTGTCGGCGATGCGTTTTTGTTCGTTGGAGGGAGCGAGTGGTGCTTCAAAACCGCGAATGTCTCTTGGCCTTACTGCCGGGTACAAAGCGCCTTGCACCAACTCGCTCATTGCTTCCACAAACGCATCGGTTCTGACCAGGTAAGAAACCCAACGATGTTCAATTCCAAATGATGCTCGCAGAACATCAAACCCAGTTGATGCAATCTGACCATCAAGTTCATCAGGAACAAATGCGACAGCATTCAGATTCGGGCGTGTCATCGAGACGAGCACATCACCGGCTTTCACATGCTTGCGTGCACGACTTGGCGCATCCTTTCCGAGCAATTGCTGTGGAGTTTCGATACGCTTGGTTTCTCGATTAATAGAGCCGATGTCGATGTATTTGAATTCCTCGGCTTCTTCGGGTACACGTTGACCGCAATCAAGTGTGAATGCGCCAAGCGGGGCTGTTACCCAACTGGAAGGTAGCGCTCTCATGCTTTCTTCTCCCCGACCTCGCGTAGGGCGCAATAAGCAAAGCGCATTGCGCCGTATGGGTTCACATCCGGCGGGTTACGCCTGCGGCTAACCCGCCCTACGAAAGACGGGATCACGCTTCCACCTCTTCAGCGTCCTCGCCCAACTCTTCCAGTATCCCGCGCAGTTCATCCAGCGCCGCTTCCAGCTCGCCCATCGCCTCCTGCGCCAGCACTGCCGGTTCGGGCAATTCATCCGCGCTGGTGTCGCTGTCATCCTTGAGCCAGACGATGTCGAGGCTGTCGCCGCGCGCGGCGATTTGTTCGCGGGTGTAGGCGCGAAATCTTGCCGTCTCTGGATTCCCGCCTGCGCGGGAATGACGGTGTTGGGAGTTGTCGCCTTGCGGGTCGGGGCCAAAGAAATCCTCGAACTCGGCAAAGTGTTCGCGCACGAGCTGGGTGCGCTTGCCGTATTGCGGCATGTTGGCGCGCAGGTCGTAGACCCACACTTCTTTGGTGTTGCTCTTGTCCTTTTCGCCGCGCGTGAAGAACAGCACGTTGGTCTTCACGCCCTGCGCGTAAAAGATGCCGGTGGGCAGACGCAGGATGGTGTGCAGGTTGCACTTGTCCATCAGATCGCGACGGATGTCGCTGCCGACATTGCTCTCGAACAGCACGTTGTCGGGCAGCACCACGGCGGCGCGGCCACCGGGTTTGAGGCCACGGTAGATGTGCTGCAAGAAGGCGAACTGCTTGTTGGCGGTGGGGTAGGTGAAGTCGTCGCGGCTGGGCAGGCCGCCGCCTTTCTTGGTGCCGAACGGCGGGTTGGTGAGGATCAGCGTGGCCTTGGGCAGCGCCTGGCCTTCGGGGCTGAGGGTGTCGCCGTAGCGGATGCCGCCGTCGATGCCGTGCAGCATCAGGTTCATCAGCGCCAGGCGGTGGGTGTCCTGCACATGCTCCATGCCGTAGAAGGTGCTGGTGTGATATTTCTTTTGCTGCGCCTCGGTCCAGCTATCCGGCTTGGTGTGTGTTCGCAGGTAGTGGTTGGCCGCGATCAAAAATCCGCCGGTGCCCGCTGCGGGGTCCTGGATGATGTCTTTGAGTTCCGGTTTCATCACCGCGACCATGCTGTCGATCAGCACGCGCGGGGTGAAGTATTGGCCTGCGCCAGATTTCTTTTCGTTGGCGTTTTTTTCCAGCAGGCCTTCGTAGAGGTCGCCCAGGCCTTCTTGGCGGGCGCTGTACCAATCGAGCTTGTCGATCTCGCTCACCAGCGTGGAAAGCGTGGAAGGTTTCTTGATGAAGCTGCTGGCGTTGGCGAAGATTTCCTGCACCAGCGGCGAGCCGTGGCTGCCGAGGTGAATCAGCAATATCTTGTAGAACTCCAGCCGGTCCGGTGCGGCGAGATTTTCCAGGTCGTTCCAGCGATGTTTTTTGGGGAGCTGGTCTTCGGTGCCGGTTTCCTTGGCCATCTTGAGGAACAGCAGGTAGGTCAGCTCGGTGACGTACTGGTGGTAGGTGATGCCGTCGTCCTTGAGGACGTTGCACAGGTTCCAGAGTTTGCCGACGATGTCGTGGGTGGTCATGTATTGTTATTCAGTGAATAGCGCGTGGCGAGCCGCCTACTTCGCTTTGGGTTTTTTTACGGTTTTGGCTTTCGGTGCTGCCTGCCGCCCGGCAGTTCGCGCATGAGCTACGGCATCTTCAACATCGCGCCCGATAATTCCGGCACGGACCAGTTTGTCGCGTACTTTCTGTGCGGGTGTTGCCGCTACTACGTTGCTTGCAGTCCAGTCAATCACCCGCAGGCCGGGCACTTGCGTAAAGGCGCGGTCGGCGCTGATCAGCGTGCAGTCTGCGGCCATCGCGTGAGTGGCGATCAGCAAGTCCATCGCCGACAGGCCAATGCCCTGAATTTCCATGCGGGTGCGCAATTCGGCATAGGTGTGCGCAGTGGCGGATGTCCACGGCAATACAGGAGTGTCCTGCAAAAAGGCTTCGACGGCTTTTGCCAGCCGGGTGGCGTCCGGCCTCCGCTTTACGCCGAAACGCAGCTCCGCCTCGGTGATTACGGAAACGCAGGCGCTGTGTTCCATCAGCAAGTTCTGCAATTCCTCGCTGACGCGCCCGCGGATCAGCGTGGACGCGGCGTTGGTGTCCAGCATGTAGAGATGGCTCATGGCCAATCCCGGTCAACGGGCGGCGCGGGGTCACGAGGAATATCGAAGTTCTCGAATTCCTCGGGCGCTTCGGCGATCAGGCGGTCACGCAGGTTGATCCACTCTTCGAATTTCCGGTTGCGCGGGCTCAGGATGACCTCTCCGGTAGTCTGGTCGCGCCGGATCAACACTTCGTCGCCCTCGAAGCGAAACTCTGCCGGCAGACGCACGGCCTGGCTGCGGCCATTCTTGAATAGCTTGGCGGTATGCATGGTGAAACTCCTTTCCTAATTGGTATATACCGTGATTTATACCACTTAAAGGCGATACATTCAAGCAGCAGCCCAGATGGCTTCGTTGAAGCTTTCCAGCACCTGCTGGAGCTCGCCGTTGAACATCTTGTCGAGCCGGGTAAAGCCGCCGCCTTCACGCTTGAAAATCAGGTTTGGGTCGTCCAGTGCGTCGTGATCCACCAGCAGGTTGGCTTTGGTTTGTGCTGCGATTTTTTTCAGCCAATCGCGTTGCGGCCCGGTCCACGCGCGCGAGGCGATGTCCTTATTCGTCATGTCATGCCATGCTGTGGCGAGTTTGATTTCTGAGAACCCCGCCTTATCCAACTCGAGCTCCAATTCACGAAGCTGTTTGCGGGTAAGCTCGCGCGGTCGGGTCAGAACGGCCAGCAGCGCCGGGATGTCGTTGCTGTGGCTCTTGATGAAGGCGGTGAATTCCTTGAGGTAGTCCTCCGGTTTTTTGGCATTGCCGTAGCCACGTTCTGAAGGAAGAATTGTATCTTCGTGATCTGAAATCAAGATGGGCTGCATAATGCCTTCCCCTTTGCGATCCAGTATCTCGCCGAGGTCGGGGTTTTGCGTGAACCAGGCGGCCACATCGTTAATGTTCATGGCCTTCAACTTCTTGATGAAGTCATCCGGGTTCATGCCCGCTTTGGTTTCAAAGTCGCGCGCAGCCTTTTCTGAGAGGTGGAGCTTTTTGCTTTGCAGCTTGGCCAGCAACTGGTCGCACACCAGTTGGCGCGCTGTTTCGTCGCCTACCGTTACCAGCTCTTGAACCAACTGGGTGAAAGTGATCTTGGGGTCAACCACGACTGGCCGCATGGCCGTCATGTCGCCCAGAGCATCGAATATCTGCACCGCATCGAACACGCGGAAGGCTTCTTTCTCGATCTCGTCGCACAAGCGCGTGGCGCGGCCCAACATCTGGTCGAACAGGATGCGGCTGTTCACCCGGCGCAGGAAGACGAGGTTGCAAATTTCCGGTACGTCGATACCGGTGGTGAGCAGATCGACGGTGACCGCCACGTTCGGATTGAGCTCGTTCTTGTAGCGGCGGATGAGTTGCAGCGGCTTATCGGCAGCACCGGTGATCTTGATGACCGCATCATCGTCCACGCTGCCATATTGAGCCTTAAAAGCTTTCTTGAGCAGATCGACCACCATGTCGGCATGAGCGTCCGTTGCGCAGAAGATGAGCGTCTTGCGGCGCGAGGCCGGGTCAAGTTCCTGAGCCAGGTATTCGCACACGACGCGGTTGAATGGCTCGGTGATGACTTTGCGGTTAAAGTTTTCAACGTCTATCTTGATTTCGTCTGGCGTCTTGAACAAATCGACTTGGTTGCGTCGCACATCGTAGACCTTGACCTCTTCGCCTGCCTTCCACTTGATGCCATTGGTGGATAGTTCGGTCTTGATTGGATAGGGCGGCTCGTAGTCCACCAGGAATCCGTCGATAACGGCTTCCCGATAGCTGTAGGTATAGATTGGCGCGCCGAAAATCTGCGTGGTGTGCAGCGCCGGTGTGGCGGTCAGCCCGACCTTGTAGGCGTCGAAGTAGTCGAGCACGCGGCGATATTTGGAGATGTAGTCTTCATATCCCCGAAAGGTCATTTCCGTATCGGACAATTCACGATCCAGCAGGTAGCCGCGATGGCATTCGTCCACGACGATGCAGTCGTACTGATCGACGGCGGGCGTGGCTGCATCATCTGCTGCGTAGAGCAGGCGCTGCACCATGCCCTGTATCGTGGCGATATGTACGGCGGTAGCGGAATCCGGCGCTTGCTCTTCCAGCTCCTTGATGCCGAAGGTATCGGCAAAGGATTGGAGATTTTCCATGCGCGTGTCTTTGAAGGCATTTGCTGCCTGCTCGCCCAATGCTGAGCGATCGACCAGAAACAGGATGCGGCGAAAGCGCTTTGCTTTGAGTAAACGGTAAATCAATGCGATGCAGGTTTTGGTCTTGCCGGTGCCGGTTGCCATTGCTAGCAACATCTCGCGTTGACCCGCTTCGATAGCCGATTCGGCGGCGCGAATGGCATCCTGCTGGTAGTGGCGTAACGGGAAACCGTAGTTGAACGGCTCGTTGGCGAGGTCTTCGTGCGCTTTGGCTTCGTCCCGCTTGAGCAGCGCGGTCAAGCCTTCCGGGGTGTACCAGCCATCGAGTACATGACCAAGATTGTCGGCACGGCGCAGATCGCAAAACCAGATGCCGCTCTTGGTGGATAGCTGGCGAAGATAGGGACGGCCATTGGACGAAAAGGCAAATGGCACACGATAAGCGGCGGCGCTCCCGCCCCAGTTCTCATCGGGCAGAATGGTTTCCTGTGATGGAGTGAAAGTACGACTGTAGCGTTTGGCTTGTTGCAGTGAGCCGGAGACATCGACGTTTTTGCGTTTGGCTTCAACGACGGCAATCGGCATCAAACCTGCAAACAGCACGTAGTCGGCGGGGCCGCTCTCGGTGGGCCACTCTGCTATGGCAAGGTTGCGCCCCTTGGTCGGACGAGCGCCTTTGTTGTATTTGATAGCATGGGAATCGGCCTCCCAACCTGCTTGGCGCAGCTGCTGGTCAATCAACTTGCGGGTATCGGCTTCATCCAACTGAACGGCACTGGCGGCGGTATTGGCAGATGAGACCAGTTGTATCAACACGCTCTTGGGTTGGGCTGCCGCTGCGGTTTGCAGTTCGTTCAGCCGTTTCTCCAGCGCGGCCTTGGCTTGCTCTGCCTCAGCGGCCATCTGCTCCCAGAATGCCTGCTCATTCTTGGCGGCGCGCAGCTTTGCCTGTGTCGCCTCAAGTTGTTCTGCGGTTTCGTGATGGGTTGCCTGATATTCCTGGAGTGCCTTACTCAAGAGCGCCATTTCAGCACGCAGTTCATCGCTCTCCTCCATCGGCGGTGCGGGCGGAACAAACGGGCCGGATTTATATGACGGGTTTTTGAACGTGCGGTGAAACCAGAGGCTCAACTGCCAGGTGAGCTTCAGTGCGCTCAGCGCCCCTCGATGGTCACCTTCAAGTGCATGGCTCGCCGCATTGCCAGTGCGCCGGACTTCTCCGAATAACTGCGCGACTTCGCGCGTAAAAATTCCGCTGTCCTGCAAGCGGCGCAGCAAGTCGAACTGGGTTTCTTCCGGCGCTATAAGTTGGCCTGTCTTCGCCGCGACAAGCCGGGCAAGCAACTCGGAAAGCTGGCGTAGTTTGAGCAAACAGGTATTGGGATCATCCGCAAATACTTTTCCGCCAACATGCCCAAGCGCAGCAACTGTTCGTCGTGCTGTTCTAAATGGGCGAAGTTTGTCTGGGGCAGTTTGGCCATTACGTTTGATCGCGTTTACGAACCGACGAAGGCTATCATATAAGCGTGGGTATTACGATATGCCGAGTGCCTATCGGCTTTGATGGTGAGCGTCCGGCACCAATGGGGCAGGATGCATCATTTCCACGCTCTTGATAAGCAGACACTCACAGCAAACCTAATCAGATCACCTGGCACAGTCCGCTTTGGCCGAGAATAAGACGTTCAGGGCTCCCAGCCTGAACGTCCGGATGTGTCACACTCTAGCCATTAGCCTTGGAATAATAAGGGACAAACGGTTAACGCCTTTTATGTCACCAGCGAAGTTTCGTTGCGCGAGGAGGTGCAAGCGCTGCAACACGAAGCGGAGTAGGTCTGCGAGGAATACTACCGACGAATTTTTATGCAGCAACATGGGTGCGTTTGCTATGTTGTACAGCGCGGCGTTCAGCTTGCCATAAATCATAGTTGGCCTGCATGTAGAGCCAAGACTCCGCCGATCCACCGAAAACACGAGCGAGCTTGAGAGCCATATCAGCAGAAATTCCGGCATGTGCATTGAGTACGCGAGAAAGAGCCACGCGAGTTACGCCAAGCTGCTTGGCCAAGCCGGTCACGGTTACGCCTTCTACCATTACCCCATCTTTCAGCACTTCCCCTGGGTGCGGGGGATTAAACATGCGGCTCATAATTTTTCTCCTAGTGATAATCCTGATAATCCACCACTTCAGCATCTTGCCCAACGAACCGGAAAGTTAAGCGCCAGTTGCCCGACACAGATACCGCCCAATAGCCTTTCAGCGTGCCTTTGAGGGGATGCAGCTGCCACGCTGGCAAGCTCATGTCTTGCGGTGATTTGGCAGAATCCAGCTTGGAAAGCTGCGCACTAAGTCGGTTCTCATGTGCAGCCTGAATACAAGACTTGCTTCCTGCCTTGAAAAGCTTTTCAAGCTCCTTGTGAGCGAAGGATTTAATCATATTTTTAGTGTGAAGCGTATGTATACACAATGCAATCTTTCCTTGTCAAAATACCGGGGATGATTTGCACAACTGGTGCCCCCAAAGGCTGGCACATAGGGTATGTGCATCGCTTGACCGTCAAGTTACCCAGAAGTTAAGAATTTCAAATTTTTCAGTATGCAATATACTGACTGTGTCTCGGTTTAACCCGACATCAGGAAGCGAAGATACTTGATGAAAAATAGACAGGCCTGACTTTTCATGCTGAATAGATTGTCCAGTGCGATTCCTTCTATCCGCCAGAATTTCTCTGGCGATACATGGGGAGGTTTGGCCGCCATGCTGGTGGCTCTGCCTTCGTCCATTGCGTTTGGTGTGATCATTTTTTCACCTCTCGGCGGCGGGTTGGCGGCGCAGGGGGCGCTTGCCGGGATTCTCGGCGCTATAGCGCTGGGGCTGATTGCCCCCGCCTTCGGTGGCTGCCCGCGCCTCATTACCGCTCCTTGCGCGCCGGCCGCAGCACTGCTTTCCGCTCTCGCGATCAGCTATACCCAGCAGGGCGTGCCGGTGCAGGCGGCGTTGCTGATGCTGGTGCTGATTGGTCTGCTGACCGGCCTGACCCAGATTGCGCTTGGCCTGATTGGTATCGGGCAACTGATCAAATTTATCCCCTATCCGGTGGTCAGCGGTTATCTCAGCGGGGTGGGGCTGATTATTATCGGCAGCCAGATACCAAAATTCCTGGGGGCCTCCACAGATGCGCATTTTCTGGATGCGCTCAGGAACCCGGCCGGATGGGCATGGCAGAGCATCGTGGTGGGGGCGGTGGTGATAGCGGCGGTGATTTTCATGCCGCGCATCATCCGGAGCGTGCCACCTGCCATCCTGGCATTGTTGGCCGGGGTGGCGAGCTATCTCATGCTTGGGTTGTTTGATCCGTCGCTGATCACTACCGAGCATAACCCATTGCTGATTGGCACCATGGCTGCCGGTGAAGGCGGGTTTCTCGAAATTATCAGCCAGCAATGGCAAGCGCTGAGCGGGCTTGGAATGGATGCAGTTGTCATGGCCGCCGTCCCGTCCTTGACGCTGGCGGTGCTGCTGTCCATCGACACGCTGAAAACCTGTGTGGTGCTGGATGCCATGACCAACTCGCACCATGATTCCAATCGCGAGTTGATCGGCCAGGGGCTGGGCAACATCTCTTCGTCTCTGGTGGGTGGTGTTCCCGGTGCCGGAACCATGGGGGCTTCGCTGGTCAATATTTCCAGCGGAGGAAAAACCCGGCTTTCCGGAATGATAGCGGGAGGATTTTCCCTGTTCGCCTATCTGCTGCTCGCGCCCTTGATTGCTTGGGTACCCGTGGCTGCGTTGGCGGGCATTCTTATCGTGATCGGCTTCCGCATGATCGACCGGCATAGTCTGGAGTTCTTTTTCACTCCGGCGACACGGCTCGATTTTGCGGTCATCATATCGGTCATTCTCGTCGCGCTTTTCGTCAACCTGATCGCAGCTTCCGGTGTCGGGGTTGCCCTCGCCATCCTGCTCTTTCTCCGCGAGCAGACGCGCAGTTCCGTTGTGCGCCACCGCATTGAGGGGCACGAGATTTTCACCAAGCGGCTGAGAGATCACCAAGTGGGTGAAGGGCGCGAGCGGGGTGATGATATGACGGTCGTTTTCGAATTGCAGGGGAGCCTGTTTTTCGGTACGGCAAACCAGCTTCAACTGGCGCTCGAGCCCGAAACCGGAAGGCGGAAGTACGTCGTTCTGAGCATGCGCCGGGTGCAGTCGCTGGACGTGACGGCGACCCATGTGCTCGAGCAGATCAAGGACAGGCTGGAGGAGAACAACGCCTATCTGGTGTTCTGCGACATCCCCAAGGGACTGCCCAGCGGCCTCAAGATGAAACGGTTTCTCAAGGACACCGGGGTAGTGAAACCCACCAATAAAGCTTTTGCCTTCGGCGATCTTGATGTTGCGCTGGAGTGGATCGAGACACGGGAGCTGGAAGATGCCGTAGCCGGAGAAATAACTTCTGAAATTACGCTGGATGTGCGTGCGATGCCGGTTTTTGCCGGTCAGCCGGAGGAGGCGATGGATGCCCTGGAAGCCGTTCTGGAATTGCGCTTCATCGGGGCTGGGAAAAAAATATTCAAAACCGACACGGCCGAGGGCGAGCTTTTTTTCATACGCCGCGGCACGGCCAAGGTGATGGTCCCAATCAGGAAAAAAGAGCATTACCACTTGGCCACTTGCGGCCCGGGCGAAGTTATCGGCGGGACTGGTTTTCTCGATGCCAGGCATATCTCGGTAGCTATCGCCATGACGGATACCGAGGTATACGCACTATCCCGCGCCAGCTTTGAGGCGCTGGCAGAACAGCACCGCGCGCTGGGGCTTGCCATCATCGAGCATGTGGCATTGAGTCTGGCTACACGGTTACGGGTAGCTATCGGTGAGATTCAGGCGCTTCGCGGATAATATTGGGGCATGCAATAGGCTTTTGGAGGTTTTCTGAAGGCATTGCGGATAGCCGATCGGCATTTCAGTTACAATATTTTCGCATGCATGGCTTATCACTGTTGATGCTTGGTTGCCGGATTTTGGGTTGTGTCGTTGAGGCGCTTGTTCCGGAATAAAATTTATGAGGATGCTTACAATGTATATGCGCCGAATTTTGCTTTGCACACTGGCATCAGCCGTTGCATTTGTTGCGGTCGGTGCGGCCAATGCGCAGGACTACGAGAGCCTGTCCGATCTCAAGGCCGCCGAGTTCGCGCCGTCCGCATTGCTGCAAGGCCCACTCCACAGCGTCGATGAGAAGGTTACGATGGAAGGCGGGTTGCCGCGTTTCACCATTCGCTCAAAATACGGTATTTGGCAGGCACGCGGGCGGGAGATGCTCGAAATCCGTGTTTCCGAGCTACCGGCATTCGAGCAACTCGATAGCATCAGCAAAACGGATGAGTTTACCAAGGCGGCAGGAAAAGCCATCGCCGCACCGGTGGAAGTCGCAAGTAATCTCCTCACGCGCCCGGCCGATACCGTCAACAGCCTTGCCTCCGGGATCGGCAACATGGCCAGCAGTCTCGTTAACATGGCGGGTTCGGCGGCAACACGGGTCAGTGACACGGTCAATGGCGACACGGGGACGCAAAAACCGATCCTCGAACCAGTGGCTATGTGTGAAGGCACGGCTGCGCCGCGCACAGTCATCAATGGCCCGTTTGGTTATCACGCAACGCTTCGTGAATGGGCGCAAAAACTTAAAGTTGACCCCTACACTAACAACGCCGCACTGTCCGGCAAGCTTGATGATTTCGCTGCCGCCAGTTTTGTCGGCAGCCTTCCAGTCAATATCACCATCGGCCTAGTGGCGGCACCGCTATCCTATGCGGTTCAATTCAACCAGGCGGCACAACTTGAGTCTTATCAGTTATCGCCCGGCGACATCGAAACCCGGAACGAAGAAAGGCTCAAAAAAATGGGCGTTGAGGGCCTTGTGGTGCGCACCCTGTTCCGCAACAGCTATTTCACACCGACACTGCAAACGTCTCTGGTACTTGCTCTCGAGTCGCTGGGCGATATCGCTGGGCGCGCTGAAGTAATCACGTTCGCCTCACGGGCAGCTTCAGATATCGAGGCACGATATGTCGTCAACTCGGTGTTGCTGCTCGCTCAGCATGGCCGCACGGGCACACCAATTATCAGTGTGCGCGGTGCCGACAACGTCATCGCAGGTGCAGCGGCTGATGGCAAGCTGATCATTCCAATGCCGATGGACTACATTGCATGGATCAAGCCGGTTGAGGATTTTGCGCGCCGCGCGGACTTGAGCGGCTCGGAGCGCTGGGTGCTGGTTCCCGGCAAAGTAACGCCCCAAGCGATGCAGGAACTCACCAAGCTCGGCTGGCATGTGGCTGATAATCTGGCAACCACCCAATAGCGCGGTCGTTTATGGATACGGAACGGCCAACCAGCGAGGCAATTGGCTGATTTCTGCAATGGCTGTAACCGGCACACTTCGCGCATTGATGAACAGCTCTTTCACTCAAGGGAAGCGGCCGCATTTCATCACGTAGCGTAAATTCCAAAAATAAAAAAGCGGGCTGGAGCAGCCCGCTTGTAGTCAACATGAGAAAAGTTACTCTATTACGCGTACTTTCTTTTCCTCTTTAACCATCGATTTGATTTCTACGCGGCGGTTTTTGGCACGGCCTTCGCTGGTTTTGTTGTCGGCGACAGGATTGGCTGCGCCTTCGCCTTGGGTGGTAATGCGGTCAGCCGCGACCCCTTTCTTTACCAAATATGCCTTCACAGATTCAGCGCGCCTTGCAGAAAGGCTCTGGTTTAATTTATCCGAACCGCGGCTATCGGTATAGCCGGTAATAGCAAGGTTTGCATCTTTGTTGCTGACAGCAAAATCTACTATCTCATTCAGTTTTTTGTTGGCTCCCGGCTTCAGCTTGGCAGAGTTGGTGTCGAAGTTGGTGCCTTCAATGGTGATCAATTTTTCGGTTGCAACAGTCTTCCACACCTCTTTGGGGGCCGGTTTGGGTTCTTCTTTTTTCACTACTGCAACAGCAACAGGTTTTGGCGCCAAATTCGGATCACATTCCGGAATCGCCATGGCGGGAGTCCAGAAGCCGGTGCGCACGCATTCCTTAAAATTGTTTCTTAAAACATGCCCCTTGGAATCGATTACATAGCCTTCTGTCTTAGCTTCATGTGCGGAAGCAATGCCTGACAGTGATAGAAGAGCAACTGCTGCAACATTAAAAGACAGTCGTAATGTTTTCATGTTATATCTCCTTATTTATCTAATGGGGACATCAAAAGCTTGCATTTCACAATTGATGAGACTACTGACTGGAACTGCTGACTGGAACTGCTGAATGGAACTGCTGAATGGAACTGCTGAATGGAACTGCTGAATGGAACTGCTGAATGGAACTGCTGAATGGAACTGCTGAATGGAACTGCTGAATGGAACTACTGGTGATTTCGATAAGTTGCCGACCTTTTACGGTTGAAGGATCATTATAGGATATATGCGACACAGTATCAATGCTAACGCACTTTCAATTGTGATTTATGGGTTGATATTTTCAGTGCGGTAGCCTCACCAGATTGAGTGTCACACCCAATCCTTCCTGTGTCAGCCTGTCCAGCATCGGGATAAAGTGGGGCATGGACAGCATCAGCACCAGAAATCCAATCGCCAGCGTGATGGGAAAGCCGATTGCAAACAGGTTAAGCTGCGGCGCGGCGCGGGTGAGTATCCCCAACGCGATATTGGTGATTAACAGCGCCGCCAGTATGGGCAGCGATATCTGCAAGGCATAGGCAAAAATACTTCCACCCCAGCGTGCCACATCGTAAAACCCCTGGCTTGGTATCATGCCGCCAATGGGGAGCATCTTGAAGCTTTCCGCCAAGGCGGACAGCATGTGCAGATGCCCGTTTATGGCCAGAAAGGCCAGCGCCGCGACCATTCCAAGCCATTGGGCAACAATTGGAGTTTGGGCGGCATTTACCGGGTCATAGAAACTGGCAAATCCCAAGCCCATCTGTAATCCCGCCAATTCGCCTGCCATTTCGACAGCGGTGAAAATCAGGCGCATGGTGAACCCCATTGCCACACCGATGATAACCTGCTGAATCATTATTAATAGCCCTTGCGGGGAACCGACTGCAACCGGCGGCATTTCACCGATAGTCGGTGTGACGATGATGGTGATCAGGACAGACAAACCGAGTTTGACGCGCGCCGGGATTTGTTTGTTGCCGAGTATCGGCGAGCTGGCAATCATGGCCAGGATGCGCGTCAGCGGGAAAATCAGCATGGCAAGCCACGCATCGAGTTGCGCGCTGGTAATGCTGATCACAGTAATTAACCTACCATCCAGGGGATATTGCCAAACAGCCGCTGGATATAATCCACCAGCGTATTTACCATCCACGGCCCGGCAAAAATCAGCACCAGAAAAGTGCCCAGCAATTTTGGAATGAATGAGAGTGTCATTTCGTTGATTTGCGTGGCGGCCTGAAAAATACTCACTATCAAACCGATGACCAGTGCGCTGAGCAATAGCGGGGCAGATACCATCAGCGTCATTTCGATGGCTTGCTGTCCGATGGTGAGAACGGTTTCAGGTGTCATAAAGCAGTCATTAGTTAATAGTTGGTAGTCGTTAGCTGGTGTAGTTGCTTCGCTGTGCTTTGGGTTTAACTAAAAACGAACGTCTAACGCGACTGTTTCAAGTATAAAAACTTTGCGCCAATGAGCCGATTATCAAATTCCATCCGTCGGCCAGTACGAACAGCATGATCTTGAAGGGCAATGAAATGATCGCCGGTGATACCATCATCATACCCATGGACATCAGCACGCTGGCCACCACCATGTCGATGATAAGGAACGGGATGAACACCACGAAGCCAATTTGAAAAGCTGTTTTCAATTCGCTGGTCACATAGGCGGGAACCAGGATGCGTAGCGGTACCTGATCCGCATTTTGCAGAGGCTCACTGTTGGAGATTTTTACGAACAGTGCGAGATCCGCCTCGCGGGTTTGGCGCAGCATGAAGGTTTTCAGCGGTATGCTGCCTTTTTCCACCGCACGCTGGAAATCGAGTTTGTTCTCGCTGAAAGGCAAATAGGCATCGGTATAGATTTTGTCGAATACCGGCGACATGACGAAAAATGTGAGAAACAACGCCAGGCCAACCAGCACCTGATTGGGTGGCGAAGACGGTGTGCCGATGGCTGAACGCAGCAGGCTTAACACGATGATGATGCGCGTGAACCCCGTCATCATCAGCAAAATCGCCGGCAGGAAACTCAGCGAGGTAAGCAACAGCAATGTTTGCAGGCTCAAACTGTATGTTTGGCCACCACCCGGTGAAGGCGTGCTGGTTAAAGCGGGTAATCCGATTTCTGCATGTGCAGGCTGGCTGATCAGAAGACAAAAGCCAATGAACAGAAGGCCGGTTACGAGTAACATCAATCTTTCATGTGTCAGCGCAGGAAATGTATGCCGTATCCGGTTTGTTGTTGGTTGCAATGCAATCATTTTTCTATCATTTATCTGTTACTTTTTGCTTGCGATGGTTAAGGACTGAAGACAAAAGGCTGGAAAATTTGGTTCCGGAGGATTGAGCTTCAGCATGCTGGAGGTCAGTGGCCGAATATTCCATTTTCGGGAGCGAGTGTAATGTGCGAATTTGCCCCGGTCCAACGCCGACTACCAGCCAAGTGTCCTTTATTTCGACCAGCACGATACGCTCGCGCTGCCCGATCGGCACGGCGCCCAATACCTTGAGCAGTTTGACCGAGCCCTGCTGCGCAACATTCATGCGCTTGAGCATCCAACCCACCAGCACAATGGCGGCCAACACCAAAAGCAGGCTAAAAATGATTTGTGCGATATTGCCGGAACTGACTGCGGGCGGTGGCGGTGTATACGCGGGGCGCGCTACTTCGGCGGCGTGGACTACAGAAGACAGAAGGCAGAAGACGGAAGACAGAGGTTTTATGTGCCGCAAAGCGGCACGCTTATATAAAGGGCGCGACACAGCTGCGACAACGCCTCTGCCTTCTGTCTTCTGTCTTCTGTCCTCTGTCAGTGTCATCTGTTAAGGCGTCTTAACCGTTCAGATGGGGTGATAACGTCCGTCAGACGAATACCGAGCTTGTCGTTCACGACCACGACCTCGCCCTGTGCGATCAGAAAACCGTTGATCAGCACATCCAGCGGCTCACCGGCCATACCGGCCAATTCGACCACCGAGCCTTGCGCCAGTTGGAGCAAATTTCGGATCGGCATTTTGGTGCGCCCCAGCTCGACGGTCAGTTGTACCGGGATATCCAGAATCATGTCGAGGTCGTTTGTGGCGGTTGAAGCCCCGCCTGCCCCGAATTGTTCCAGCACATGCGGTTTGGCGGCTGCGGCCGGTTGGCTTGCGGTACTTTCCTGCTCGGCCATGGCCGCGCCCCAATCGTCGGCAGCCGTTGTTTGCTCGGCCATGGCCGCGCCCCAATCGTCGGCGGTGATTGCTTCTTCGCTGGTTGTGGTTTCGTCAGGCATTATCTTCTCCTTTATTGATCGAAAGCATTTTGTCGACCTTCAATGCATATTGATTGTTGAATGCGCCATATTTACATTCCATTACCGGTATGCCATCCACCGAGGCGGTAATATTGTCATCGACCGTCAGCGGGACGATATCACCAACCCGCATTTTCAGTACTTGGTCAAAAGTTAGATTTGCCCTGCCGAGAGTGGCAATCAATTCGATATTGGCGGATTGCACTTGCCTGGACAAGAGCTGCAGCCAGCGGTGATCCGTCGCAACGTGCTCCCCCTGCACGTTATTGAACAGCAAATCCTTGATCGGCTCGATCATGGAATAGGGCAGGCAAATATGGAACGCACCGCCATTGCCGCCCATTTCTATGTCGAACGTGGTGACGATGACCACTTCGTTCGGGGTGGCAATGTTGGCGAACTGGGGATTCATTTCCGAACGCACGAACTCGAATTGCAGCGGATGGACGGGCTCCCAGGATTTGCTATAAGTCTCAAACACCACATTAAGCAACTGCAGGATGATGCGCTGCTCGGTCTGGGTGAATTCGCGGCCTTCCACGCGGGTATGGAAGCGCCCGTCGCCGCCAAACATATTATCCACCACCAGAAACACTAGATTGGGGTCGAAAATGAACAAGCCGTTGCCGCGCAACGGGGGAGCTTGAATGATATTCAGGTTGGCGGGGACATGCAGATTGCGGACAAATTCGCCAAATTTCAACACGCGCACCGGCCCAACCGAGATTTCCGGGGTACGGCGTATAAAATTGAACAGTCCGATACGGAACACACGCGCAAAACGCTCGTTGATGATTTCCATGGTGGGCATACGCCCACGCACGATGCGTTCTTGCGAAGCAAGGTTGTACGCGCGAACCTCTCCCGCAGCGCCTTCCGATTCATCGGGCGCCTCATCCTCTTCACCGGTCACTCCTTTGAGGAGGGAGTCGACTTCGTCCTGTGAGAGGAATTCACTCATTTTTTGCTATTGCCCATTTTTAGCCGTTGTCATTTTGGAGTTTAAAGGTTCAGGGTTAACCCAAATTTGTTGTTATTGAATAATGAACGATGTAAATAACACTTCAGCCACCCCGCTTCTTTTGACAACTTCGGTTGGCGCATTTTCAGCTTGGTCAGAGCTGATGACGGGAGCCGTTTTGCGCAAGCGGAGAACATATTCGACCTGCTCCTTGATCTGCCTGCCCAATTTGGCTTTGTCTTCGTAAGTGACAAGCTCGGATGCGCGTTTGCTTTGCAGCAGCAAGTTCACCCGATGCATGATTTCCGGACTGGTAGTCTTTACTTTTTCTTCCAGTTCCGGCCTCGTCAGCTTGAGCGTAATCGCAACTTGCAAATACTGGTCACCATCCTCCCGTACCAGATTGGCGGTAAATGTTCCCAAATCGACGTATTTCGCCGGGCTCTTGGCAAGCGCCTCTTCCTCGGCTTTCTCGGCTTTCTCTATCGCCGCTTTTCCCTCAGCTGTCGCCGTATCATGCGATGGTTTTATCAGCATGAATGCCGCTATGCCTCCGCCAATGACCAGTACCGCGACGACAACAATGATGATAATAAGTTTTTTTCGGCCTTTTTTTGGTGGCGTCTCGGCTGCCTCATCTTCTTCGGCAGGTTTCCCCGGTTTTTCTGATCTCCCTGGTTTAGCCATGTTCAATTCCTAAATTGATGATTGCCCGTTATTTGATGGTTAAAAGTCGAATGCCGATAATAACTCGATTGATGCCGGAATTTTCCATTAAATTGGGGCATTTTCATAAAGACAACAATACTATCGAGGCTGTGCCTCGTTGTTTGCAAAACACGCTCCGCAACGGCATGTGCGCACTGGGCATTTGCTTTTCGATCAGGCGCCAAACCGGAAAACTCACGCCAATACACCGCACTGTCACCATCATAACCCATCAATTTTTCCGCATTGTCGCAGCCGCAAACTGGCTTGCTAGCCGGAACATTGCCATGCGTAACGCGTTTATCGGCAAATATTGCACAAAGTTTAAGCAAATGCGGTCATATTATTCGAATTGAACAGTGTTCTCCGGTCAGGCAAATGTATCCACCATTCCATTATGGCGTCGCACCGGCATAGGTTGCGCGGTTGTAAGCACCGACGTTTCATGAGCATCATCGGAGACCGCTTGCCGCGCGAGCGCGCTGGCGCCATGGTCTATCAATCCATTTGCGTTGCGTTCATGTGGGGATTGGTCACTGACCATGGTATTGCCCAGCATGATGCCATTATCTGCGAGCATCTCGCGAAGCTTGGGCAAGGCGTTTTCAACCGCATCGCGAACCGCGCTATGCGGCGACGTGAACAAGGCAGTAGCCTGATTGTCGGATATTTTCAAAACGACATCGAGCGGTCCCAAGTTTGGCGGATTCAAATGCAGTTCGGCAACCTGATTTTGTTGCGTGCCCATCCATGTGATTTTTTGCGAGAATTCTTCCGCCCAGCCGCGGCTGCCTAACGGCGATGAGATGGTTTGCAAGCCGTTGGCAGTTTTATCATTCGCCAATATATTGGGCAGTATGCCGGATGCTGCCATCGATGCAGGCGATTGGGTAATACCTTGAGCGGATCGGGCGGTATCCACGAGGCTTGCGGGCAATTCAGTAAGTCTGGCCGTCTCCATGCCTGATTCGTTGTGTAAAGCCGGTTTGTCGGCAACGGTTGAATTACCGGCAACCATGGTTGCCGCATCCGCTTTTCCGGGTGCAGCCGTTGTCATGTCAAGCCCCGTTTTGGCTTGCATTGTGCCTGCATCGGCTATCGGTTTGTTCAAATCCGTTTTATTGGTGCGTACTTCACCTATCGCCGCCATGCCGGCCATTCCGCGTGCGGTTGCCACTGCGTCGGCCATCCTGCGTGCGGCGGTCGTTGTATCGATCATTCCGCTGGTCATTGTGTTAGCTGATGCATCCTTGGCAACGGACGGTTTTATTTCCTGTGGAAGTTGCAGCACGGCTACCAACGCGCCGGATAAATCATTTGGAATATCGGCGGCAACCAGCGTTTTGTCTTGTTCGGCCTTGTTAACCTGGATTGTGGAGTCCACCGTTGCCTTTACTTCGATTTCGGACTCGGGCGATGGCGTATTCGAGGCGGGTGCATCGGTTTCATCTGCCTGTATTCGCCGGGCCAGCACCGCGCCAAACGGATCCGCAGGTTGTGCGTTTGCAGTATCGTTTTTTTGCGCTGCTCCCGTGGCGGCGTTGGCCGGAGTTGCTTGTGAATTGCTGTTGGTGATGGGCAGGCTGGTCATGATATTCTCCTCAATTATCTGTTCGAATCTTCCGTGCTAAGCATTTTTCGGGCGGCAAGCCTGCCGTTATGTTCATCCAACAATTTTTGTTCGGACTTTTCGGCGATTTTTTTTTGCTCATCAGTATGGCGTTGTTTCAGCGTGCCGAACGATTTCAGTTTTCGCCGCGTCGAGTCAAATTCCCCGCGTCCGGTCTGGGTCGATACCTTGCTCTGCTCGACGGCATGAAGCTGTTGCACTATCGCTTCATCAAGCTTGTTGATGAACTCCTGAAAATTGCGCAGTTCGGCGTGATCCATTCCACCCTGCGTTGATTCCTGCAGGCGTGTCTGGTAGTCCCTGCGGTATTGCCGCAGGGTTTCGAGTTGCTGCTGTGCGCTCTGCTGTTGCTTATTCAACTGGCCGAGTTTGCGCGTCGCCGAATCGTTCTGGTGTTGCGCCAGATTCATCAGGGTTTGCAGGGAGAAGGGTTTGTCCATGGTATGTCCCCGTTAATGCGACGGCTCTAATAACGCCATTAATTGGGCAATGCTCGTCGCATAAGGTTCGCGCTGAGACATGTCCTGTTTCAGGAATTGCTCCATTCTCGGATAGAGCGCGATGGCTTCATCCAGCAACGGGTCGCTACCCCTAACATAGGCGCCAACGCTGATCAAGTCGCGGTTGCGCTGGTAATGGGCATACATATGCTTGAAGCGCTGCACGACCGATAAGTGTTCGGGTGACGCCAAGCGCGACATCACGCGGCTGATCGAGGCCTCGATATCAATCGCCGGATAATGCCCCTGTTCCACCAACCGCCGCGACAATACGATGTGCCCGTCGAAAATAGCGCGCGCGCTTTCGGCGATCGGATCCTGCTGATCGTCACCTTCGGTCAGCACGGTGTAGAAGGCGGTGATCGAGCCGCTTCCCTCCAAGCCGTTTCCGGCGCGTTCTACCAGTTGCGGAATTTTGGCGAAAACTGACGGCGGATAGCCTTTTGTGGCTGGAGGTTCGCCGACCGCTAGCGCGATTTCCCGCTGCGCCATGGCGAAACGGGTCAGCGAATCCATGATCAGCAGCACATTTTTACCCTGATCGCGGAAATACTCGGCAATGGTGGTGGCATAGGCCGCGCCCTGCAAACGCATCAGCGGCGAAGTGTCCGCCGGCGTGGCAACCACCACCGAGTGAGCCATGCCTTCTTTGCCGAGAATGTCATTGATGAATTCCTTGACTTCGCGACCGCGCTCACCGATCAACGCAACCACCGTTATGTCCGCACTGGTATACCGCGCCATCATTCCGAGCAGCACGCTCTTGCCGACGCCGCTGCCGGCAAACAACCCCATGCGTTGACCGCGGCCGACAGTCAACATGCTGTTGATGGCGCGTACCCCGACATCGAGTGCAGAGTCAATCGAAGCGCGCTCCAAAGGATTGAAAGAGCGGCTTTGCAGCGGGGCGTATTCACAGTCCTGCAAAGGGCCAAGCTGATCGAGCGGTTTACCGGCACCATCCAGTACGCGACCGAGCAACATATTGCCGACCGGCAAGTGCTTGGCGCTATCGGATGTGCGCCGATGTTTCGATTTGCGTTTGCCGCCCAGAGTCAGGACATGCGTCGTTTCAACCGGCATCACGCGTGCTCCGGGCACCAGGCCATACACATCGTTTTCCGGCATCAGGAATAATTTTTCTCCGGAAAAACCGACTACTTCCGCTTCCACAACGCCGTTTGGCAAGTGAATCGAACAGGTGCTCCCGACCGCCATTCTCAAACCGACCGCTTCCATCACCAGTCCGGTCACTTTTGTCAGGTGGCCGCTCGGCATCATGGGGTTGCACTCCGCAATGCATTCTCGGCCTTCATTGAGAAAGCCCTGCCATCCGACGTTATGGGGCGAAGCTAAATTTGCCATGATTTATCCTGGCCTATCGATTCGACAATGCGCTTCCATCGAGCTTCCAGTGTGGCGTCCACCTGGCTGTGCGAGGTTTCCACACGACACCCGCCCCGCTTGATTTGCGGGTCGGTAAGGATTTTCCAGCCGGTGTGTGATAATTGCTCGCCCATTTGCTTGCGCACCAATTCGGTATCGTCCGGATGCAAAACCAGGTGCGCATTCTGATTGAAGTGCGGCAAGCTGCCGATCGCATCACCGACGATTTTCAGGATTATTTCCGGCTTCACCTGCAGGTAATCGCCCACTATCTTGCGTGCAACCTCCAGCGACAGATCCAGCAATGATTGAGCCAGTTGTTCGTCCACTTGATTGAGCGCATTTTGCAGATTTTGCAGTAGCATGTGAATTTGCGCCGCTTCGATGTGTGCCTGCTGGATGCCTGCGGTATAACCCGTATCGCGGCCTTGTGCGTAGCCTTCGTCATAGGCTTGCTGGCGGAGGTTCTCCAGTTCTACGACACTGCTCAGGCGTTTATCGCTATTGTTTAAATCGAACGAAGCCAGTTCCCAGCGTTCGAACGCCGTCAGTTGTTCCTTTGTGATGATTACGCTAGACATAGGCTTCTTCCGCGCCTCCGCCTAATGTAACTTGGCCTTCGTCGGCCAGGCGGCGCACAATCTTGAGGATTTCCTTTTGATTGGATTCAACTTCACTGAGCTTGACCGGCCCTTTCATTTCGAGGTCCTCGCGCATCATCTCGGAAGCGCGTTTGGACATGTTCTTGAAAATCTTCTCGCGCAATTCTTCGCTTGCGGCTTTGAGGGCGATAATTAAAGACTCGGACTGAACTTCGCGAAGAATGAGCTGGATGCCGCGATCGTCGATATCCAGCAGGTTTTCGAAGACGAACATTTTGTCCTCGATTTTTTGCGCCAGTTCCGCATCGTAATTGCGCACATTGTCCATTATTTCCGTTTCCAGCGCGCCGCCCATGAAATTGAGGATTTCTGCCGCAGTGCCTACGCCGCCCTGCAATCTTTTTTTCCCGGATCCGCCGCCGGCCATGAGTTTGCCCAGCACGTCATTGAGTTCGCGTAGCGCGACAGGCTGCACGCTATCCAGCGTGGAAATGCGCAACAGCACATCGTTTCGGGTGCGCTCGGTAAACGCCTTGAGAATTTCGGCGGCCTGGTCGGGCTCCAGATGTACCAGGATGGTTGCGATGATCTGGGGATGTTCATTGCCGATCATTTCGGCTACAGCGGACGCCTCCATCCATTTCAGGCTTTCGATGCCCTCGGTGTCGCTGTTGTGCATGATGCTGTCAATCAACCCGGCAGCCTTGTGGTCGCCGAGCGCCTTGATGAGCATGGTGCGGATATAGCTGTTGGGGTCCATGCCGACAGTCGTCTTGGTTGCCGCGGTAACCACGAAATCATGGAATACCGCCGCAATATCCTCCCGGCTGAGATTTTTCAGCGTCATCATGGCCGCACTGATTTTCTGCACCTCCTTGGGTTCGAGGTGCCTCAGTACTTCAGCAGCCTCGTCTTCACCCAGCGACAGCAGAAAAATCGCGCTTTTTTCAACCCCTTTTTCAATCGCATCAGCCATGGCCTACCCACTCCTTGACTACGCTGGCGACAATCTTGGGTTCCTGTTTCGCGATTTGACGGGCTGTTTGCAGGTTTGTCTCGTAAGATGCTTTTTGCATAATGTGTTCTGGCGTTTCATTCGAATTTTGTTCGACAATTTCTTCAGCCTTAAATTCCGGAACAACAAACAAGGGGTGCAATGCGGGTTTGATAACGCGGAACACGACAAACAGCATGGCTCCGGCGATCAACGCGTATTTGAGTAAGTCTTTCACGAGTTCGATCGTGTCCGGTTGCTTCCAGAACGGAAGCTCTTCGACCGTTTCCTTGGTTTCGTTAAAGGCCGCAACCTGCACATTCAGGGTGTCGCCACGATTCTGGTCGAAGCCCACCGCATCCCGGACCAGGTTGTTGATTTGCTCTTTTTCCGCATCGCTCAGAGGCCTGCTGCTGGTTTTACCCTTGGCATCGGTTGCCTTGCGGTTGCCGTTCACCACTACTGCCACCGACAAACTCTTGATGGAGCCTACCGGCAATATCGTGTGGCGTATGGTGCGATCCACCTCATAGTTCACCGTGGACTCTTTTTGCAGGTTGGACACATTGGGGTTGCTGCCGGTTACAGCGCCCTTGACCGGGGCTGTTGCCGAGACTATCGGCGCGGTTGCAGGAACCGGAGGCTGATTGGTCAGTGCGCCGGGAACGCCGCTTGCGCTGAGTCCGGAGCCGTTTATTACCTCCGTGCTTTGCTGGCTGCGTACCGAACTCTCGTTGGGGGGCTGATTCGGCTTGTAGATTTCCGATGTTTGTTCGGTGCGCGAAAAGTCAATATTGGCGGATACTTGCGCGCGTACATTATTCGCGCCGAGCATTGGGGTCAGTAAAGTCTCGATGCGCCTGACGTAACTCTGTTCGATCTGTTGCACATATTTGAGCTGGCTCGGATCCAACCCTTCAATGCTGTTGCCGTCATGGTTTGAGCTCAGTAATGTGCCATTCTGATCCACCACGGTCACATTTTTGGCGGACATTTCCGGTACGCTGCTGGAAATCAGGTGAATGATCGCGCTGACCTGCGCGGAATCAAGCAACCGGCCACCCTGCAATGAGAGCACCACGGATGCGCTGGGTTTTTGCTGCTCTTTGACGAATACACTGGGCTTGGGGATAGCCAAATGGACGCGTGCGGCGGCGACCGCACCGATGCTTTCCACCGAGCGCGCCAACTCGCCCTCCAGCGCGCGCTGATAATTGACTTGCTCGGCAAATTGGGTAATGCCGAACTTCTGGTTTTCCATCAGTTCGAAACCGACATTGCCGCCCTTCGGGAGTCCCTGCGAAGCCAGCTTTAAGCGGGCTTCATGCACCTTGTTGGAAGCCACCATCAGCGCACCGCCGCCTTCGGCGAACTTGTAAGGGATATTCATCTGCTGCAACGACTCGATGATGGCACCACCGTCGCGATCGGATAAGTTGCTATACAGCAAGCGATAATCCGGCGTTTGCCCCCACATCCATGCACCGGCGATGAGTGCGAACAACGCCGCAACTCCAACAGCCAATCCCATTTTCTGCTGGATGTTGAGTTGTACGAATTGATTTGTCAGTTTGATTCCCTGTTCAGCCATATGATTCAACCACACCCAAGAAGCCACGCGGGCATTACGCGTATTATCAACCGCAGCAGGCCTTTTAAACACCTGAATAAGGGTGGAAACCCGCGTCTTTTCCCATTATAAAAATGGCGATTTGTCGGGTAATGTGCGTTTACCTAAAAAAGGGGATTAAAAAGTGGATACCTCGGCTGTAAATAGCTTATTGGCGCAAATGCGTGCCGCAGCTGCGGCAGCGGGATTGCGCGAACCAAATCAGGCAGCGCAAACCGGAAAAGTGGATTTTGCGGAGTTGCTGAAAGCCTCGCTGGACGGGGTGGCGCAGGCTCAAGCAAAATCCGAAGCCATGCAGAAGGCATTTGTGCTTGGCGACAACAGCGTCAGCCTGAGCGACACCATGATTTCGATGCAAAAGGCCAGCATCAGCCTCCAAACCACCATTCAGGTGCGCAACAAGGTCGTGCAGGCTTACAACGACATCATGAATATGCAGGTCTGATCAGGCTGTTGAAAAACTATTGCGCTTGCCGATACTGCGTCAAAAAGTGGCTCAAAATGCTCATTTACTGCATGTAAACTCCGCTTTTTGCGAGTTGGGCGGCAATGGCAATCCGCCCATCCCTGCTAAACCCACTTTGCCCCTTTTTTCCTTGTCTAGTATATAAACACATAAATAACGAAACATATATTATACTGTCGCATGCCCACCCCATGACGAGGAGCTTGCAATGCGACAGACCGAACTGCATCTTACCGACGAGGATCGCGAGTTGATCGAATC
>Ga0209343_10001210_pt1 | contig 35318 bp, 46 predicted proteins | sample RifCSPlowO2_02_FD_184026 | JGI IMG/M metagenome (GOLD analysis project Ga0209343, IMG submission 184026) | Groundwater microbial communities from Rifle, Colorado - Rifle CSP2_plank lowO2_0.2 (SPAdes) (version 2) | ecosystem: Environmental > Aquatic > Deep subsurface > Groundwater | place... | reverse complement strand
TAGCTGCTAGATCTAACCTCACATTTATTTTCTGAACATCAAGAACAGCTAAACCATCAGATCTTACTTTAAAAATAAAGTCCTTCATAGACTTAGTTCTGTATTTTGTTCCAATGTGAAGCCCAACTTTTAAATAATCATCAACTACACTTTCATCTACAGTTTTAGTCTCCACTACCATCAAAATGCTAAAAATCCCTGGTATTTAAACATTACCCTTAAATCCCATATAAAAACAAAGAAAATAACTATTGTAACAGAACTTTTACTTGGATTTTCATTTAAAATAGCTTCATTATTTTCTATTTAGTGGGAATAGTAAAAGAAATTACAAATTATTTTCTTATTTAAAATATAATTAAAAAATAACCATTTCAGTTAAAACCCATTTTAACTTAACAACTAATCTTTAAATAAATAATTTAATCTTAGATGAATTAGATTTTACTTATTATAAATTTATTAAAAAAAAGAAAAAAATTTAGAATTGTCTTTTTAAATCTTTTACTAATCCTTTTGCCTCATCCTTCAAACCAAGACCTAGACCAATTCCTAGAGCCAAAGCAATCCCCAAACCTAAAGCACCAACAAGTATTAGGAATGAATTTTGAAGAATAGTTATATCTACTCCAATTTGCTTAAGTCCAATTAGAATTACTAAGAAAAAAGTAACTATTTTCACAATAGAAGCAATAAATCTTATGCCTTTCATTGAAGAATGTTCCTTTATCTTACTATCTAAGAAATGAACAAAAGCTACACCTGCAAAGAAAATTAGTACAGCAACTAATAGATTTGGAAGCCATCTCACAAAAGAATCAAGCAATGAACTTAAAACTCCCAAATTCAAAACTTGCATTGCTTCTGTTAAAAAGATCAAGAAAACAAACCATTTAGAAACTTCACCTAATAAAGCAGGGACATCAGTGTGCCCAACAGTTCCAGCTAATTTAGCTCTTCTAACTTGTTTTGCAATTCCTAACTTATCTAAACCGATTTTAACTACATGGCCGATTAAATATGCCACACAATAACCCAAAATCAAGATAAGGATTGCAAGAACTAAACTTGGAACAATTAAAACCAAAGCATACCATAACCTATATAACGGATCAAGAATAAGATTTCCAGTTGTTACCAAAGCATTAACACCCATACAAGCTTCACCTCCATTAAAGAATAATTTATAAAATTAGTTTAAAAACTTTTCTAGTACGTGTATTAAAATAGACCTAACCTCCCTTTATTTCAGTAATAAGTCTCTCTAATTGCTGTGATATAACCAAAACATTCAAACTATCATATTTAAAAATATTTACTCCAAAACCACAACACAATTGCAAAGAAAGTTTATCTACATATTTAATTAGTGGTGTAATTCTTAAAGATTTTAAAGTTTCAACATTTTTTCTCATTTCAAAAAGATTTTCCAATTCTAAAATATAAGCATTATTAATATTTCCATTATAAGTATCATTTACAACAAGAGACATCTGTTTAACACAACTTAAAAATTCAGCACATAATTTTCTATCACTTAAAGGATTTTCAATATAACAAATCTTATATTTATCAACTAAAACTAAAAGATAAGATAACATATCATTTGGTGTCATTTCTTCCCCATTCAGAAGTTCTAAAGTATTATGAACATTAATTCCAATCATTATTTCAAAATCTAAAAATTTCTTTACTTTTTTAATTTCTTTATTTAATTTTTCTAAAATTTCTTCTTCACTTTCACCAATAAAACCTTTCATAGCATTAGCAATTTTTTCATTAGCCCATAAAGATTTTAAAATTGATTTTGAATCTAAAGAAATAACAAAATATTCACTAAATCCTCTCTCCGAAGTATAAACTGTTGTCAAAGGTCTAGGAATTGATTTACAATTAGGATTAATAAATCTCCATGGTTTATTAATTTCATTCAGTGCACTCAACTGAGAATCTAAACTATCTAATTCTTTAAAATCCTCAAAAGAAACTATTTCCTTCATAAATTTGAAACGATTATTTCACTTATAAGGCTTATCATCACCCATATTCGACTTAATAATTATCGCCCCTTATTACGACAGAGAGAGAAAAACAATAATTTATATATCAAAAAGAAAATTAAAATTCTATGATAGAAAATAGAATTAAAACTCAGATAATAGATAGCAGAATTAAACAGGATAATGATTCTCCTAAATTCTCAGAAGGTGATTTTATAAAACTAGATAACAAAATTTGGGAAGTAACAGAATATTTAGGACTAGTTCAACCGATAAGAGATGGAATAAAAATCCAAGAATTTGAACATATCTATTTAATTAAAAAAGATAAAAGAAAATTATACAAACATGAAAGAGATTTAAAAGAGATCTAATTTAATTGTTGATTATCAGTATTAACACTCTGACCAAGATATGTTCCCGTTGGTCTATAAGCTGATCTTCTATTGACTGATCTTGCTTGATTTCTAGTATAAGTGAGAACCATGTGACTGTTTTCATCCAATGGATCAGTTCCATCAACATAAACTTCTTTTCCATCTTTAAATCCATCACTATCAGTATCTTCATTCAATGGATTAGTATAATAAGAAAAAATCTCTTCCCCATCTTCAAGACCATCCTTATCAGTATCAGAAGAAACTGGACTAGTTCCATAACAATATTCCATAAGATTTGATAATTTATCGCCTCCTTTTCCGCCAGTATTTGATCTGTCACGATCCTCATTAGGACCATAAGCTAAACCAGCAGTGTTCCTTCTACCAAGACCAAATGCTTTTATTTCCCATAAATCATCCAAACCATCATTATCTTCATCAATAGGAAACACAGTATTATCTAATGGATCAGTTTTAGATGTCCTCTCGCAACCATCTAACCAAGAATCACCATCAGTATCTTCATTCAACGGATCAGTTTTATAATAATCAACTTCCTCTCTATCATATAAACCATCACCATCAGTATCCGATTTAGTTGGATCTAATCCTAAAATTAGTTCTTGAGAATCAAATAATCCATCATGATCAGAATCTATTTCAACAACTTCCTCTTTAATCTCTTTCAAAACTTCTTTCTTAATAACTACAGGTTCAGATTCTACAACTACCACATCTCTTTCAACTTTTTCTTCCGTAGCATCAAATGTATCAGCAGCTTGATAATGAGCACAAGAAGTAATAAATAACAATACAATAATCACTAAAATTAAGTATCCCCTCTTCATAAAATATAAAAATAAGAAAGTTAATATTTAAAACTTTCCATTATTTTCTTTTTTTAGGCATTGGTCTTTTTATATCCATGAATAACAATTTCTTGTCATATTCTTTCTTAGCAATTTCCACAGGGTTATAATTTATTTCTTCTAACTCCTTCTCTGATAATTTAATTAGCAAAGGTGCACCTTTAGAAATTTGTAAAGCCCTTGCACCAATTAATCTAGCCCTTTCAAATTTAGTATCGCTCATTTGCCAAACACCTTCCTATAATTTTGTGCAGTTTTTTTCGCAAGTTCTAACATCGTAAAAAGCTCATCACTTGTAACAGAAACGTTGCCACCCTTCTGCAAAGAGCACAACATATTTTTAGAAGTAAATGAAGCTGTTAATCTTGCATCACTATATAAATCCTCATTCACATTAGGATCAACAAATAAATGAGAACCTATCTTCCTCACTGTACAGGAAATCGGATAATCAACTATTCCAATACCTTTTTTTGTTCTGGATTTATAATCTACAACCCCATCTTTTAAACTTGGGAACTTTGCATCTTTCAATGCAGCTAAACTTGCTAAAGCTGCAGCATCAAATATATTCCCTGAGTTATTAATTGGATAGATATCAATGAATATCAACCAAACACTTTCACCAGACTTCACACAAAGAGATTTCATATTAATACATTTACTCTCTCTTATTGCCCTATCTACAACACGAGAAATTTCAATTGAATCAATACTTGGTGGGCCAGAATCATAATCCGGTGAAGCTAAAGGCAACAATTCAGCATTAACTACTATTGAACCCTCACCAGGTTTATCTGGAAATGGTGATCCAATTCCAAACTTAACACCAGCGACAACTTCAGTTTCTCCAATTTTTACTCTAGCAGAACCTTCTGCTGACCTAGAAGAGATACCATACTCAATAAAAATCTCTCTTGTTTCATCAAACTTTCTTCCATCTTCCCTAAATCCTTTATCGAAAGTATTATACAAATGTTTTTTTAGAATATTCATTTTTTTGCCTCCAATCCGTAAAACTCTTTCAATGCTTTAACTTGGACTTCTTTTATTTTCTCACAAGCTTTTCTTGCATTTTCAACACAGTTTTTAACTTCTTCAACTGAAATTATTCCATCCATTTGCAATAAAGAAATTTCACCTGTTCTTGTAGACATTGCTAAAGGTATATCAACCCCAATTTCATGAGAATCCTCTTCATAATCTAAATCTACAACCAATTTATCTTCAATCTTTCCTACAGCAACAGCAGAAACTAAATCTTTCATAGGAATTCCTGCATGTGCCAAAGCCAAAGCAGCTGCATTTATTCCAGCACATCTTGTTCCTGCATCAGTTTGAATAAGTTCTATAAAAACATCAACTACTGCACCACCAAAATCACTTAGATCAATAAATGGTAACAATGCTTTCTCAGTAACTAACCCAATTTCTTTACTTCTTCTTGAAGGACCGGGCTTTACCCTATCACCACTTCCAGAAAAAGCAACCATATTATAATTACATCTCAAAACACCTTTCTTTGGATCCTGTAAAAACTGAGGATATAATTCTCTCGGACCATATACAGAAGCTATTGCAATTGTACTCCCTATTTTAAACATCGCTGACCCATCAGCCCTTTTTACCACACCCACTTTAGCCTCAAATGGTCTAAGTTCATCAAACTTCCTACCTGAAAATCTTTTTGTATAACTCATTTTCTTTTCTCCAATAATTCTTTTACTTTATCTGTTAATCCACTAATGTGACTTTCTCTTTCAATCAAATTAATCGCATCCACAGCAGTAAGTTCTTTTTTAGGATCTTCTCCAACCAACCAAATAATTCCATTTTGTCCAACAGAAATTTTACAATCTGTCATCTCCTTAATCATTGAAATCATACTTCCCTGCTTTCCAATAATTCTAGGAACTTTTGCAGGTGCTACTTTTAATAATTTTCCAGGACCTAACTTTCTTAACCCAGGACCTTTCATAGAAACATCAATAATTTTAGGACCGGAAGTCTTCACAATCTGACACATCACATAATCTCCTACATCATAAAACTTAGATAAGTCTGCACCCCTCTCAATAAATTCCTGTGTTGCATCCCTTAACAGAAGACTTGCAGAAAATGCACAACCTATATCTATTCTCCAACCAGATATACCTACATTTTCTATTGTTCCAATAACTAAATCATTTCTTTTAGGAACATATTTTCCACTAAGAGGAATTAATTTCAAAATTCTCCCTGAAACACTTACCAATCCCCATCTTCCTGAAACAAGTTTTTCCCCATCTCTAAACACATCACCTGATGGAACAAAATCCATCCCTTCAGCCAAAATCTCACCTGGCACAACCACATCTTTATCATTTACTAAAATACCCATATTTTTTTACCTCACTTTCAATATATTCATATTCAAATTACCATGAGTCAGATTATTCATTTCTCTTTCGAATTCTTCTTGCAACCCTGCTGGTAATTCTAACACAACATTTAAAGAACCATCATTCATCCATTCTTCATTCAAAATTTTCCCATATTTTCTAACCAGTGGAATTACCCTTCCACTATATTGCGGTTCCACAATAACTTGAACCTCTCTTATTTCATACTTCAAAGGGAGAACTTCCTTCAATTTATTTACCAAATCCTTTACTTGTTGCTCTGCAGGTTTTAAATCATCTATATGTGCCTTTACTTCTACTAAAGCATTTTCAATTCTCTGAGGTGGATGTGGCAAATCAGTTTTAGGATCAACAGCATTTCTATGAATTAAATTAATAATCTGTTTCCTTTTCTGTTCTCTCAACTTTTTTCTATGTTCTGCAGTTAACTGAACTTCTCCATCTTTAATTATTAAAGCAACAATTAATTTCTTATCTATAGTTCCAAAAGCTGCTTCAAGTGAAGATTCTGCAGCTACCATTCCCTTCCTCGAATCTTCATAAATTTCTATAGATACAACCACTTCATCCAAATCAGAAATTTTACCTTCTTTGAATGCTAAAGCAAGATCACAATCAACTAAAACTTCAAATACCTTTCCGGACTTCTTCAACCTGGCAATTACCGCTTCATTTACATTAACCATTTTACTTTATTAATTTCCTTAAATAATCCTTTTCTAATTTTTTAAACTTCTTCTCATCTGAAGTTATATAAGCACCATCAATTCTATCCATATCAAACTCAGATCCAAAAACTGTTTGCATTGCTTTAACACCAATCTTAACTGCCTGTTCAATAGTGATCGTATCTTTATAATCTTTCTCAAGAATCTCTTTCAACTGTGTTTCAGCCTCTCCTATTGCTACTGCCCTATAAGAGAAATAAATTCCTGTAACATCTGTGACATACAATTGAGGTCCTTTATCATCAACACCAGCAAATAAAATTGAAACACCAAATGGTCTTGCACCTCCATATTGAGTAAAAGCTTGTTTTTGATTTGCAACTTCCTTAACTAAAGTCAAAATATCCATAGGACCATCGTAAGTTAATCTATATTGTTGAGCTAATAATTGTGCTCTCTCAACTAAAACCCTTCCATCCATTGAAAAACCAGAAATACTAGCGCCCATATGATCATCTATAGGTACAACTTTTTCAATAGACTCACTTATCATTAATTTATCTAGAATTCTTTTATCAGCCAAAAGAAGAACTCCATCTTTACAAACAAAACCCATTGAAGTGGGACTTTGTTTTACAGTTTTTTTTGCATACTCCACTTGCAAAAGCCTTCCGTCAGGACTAAACATTGTACTTGACCTGTCATATCCCATCATTTGATGATTATTTGTTGGTTGCATTACATAATACCTCTCAGTTTTTTAAGTGTCCCTGATACCATCAAAGACCTTATCATAAAATTAGTTTTATCAATCAAAACAAAACTTGCTTTAAGATTATCAACATACTTATTATTCACTCTCACAATCCCTTTATTATTACTCCAATCTTTTAAAAAAATCAAACCCATTTTTTCATAACCTAATTTCCCTATATAATTAGTAATCTCATTAACTATTTCATTTGTTACAAACTCAAATTTCAAAGTCTTCTCTGACATAACCTCAAATGCAACATATCTTTTCTTTTCCTTCAATGAAGGTAACAATGGCTTTCGTCTCAATTCAAACCTCACAAGAGAACACATCTCAACTTTCTCTTCTATTCAATATCAAGAAATAGTAGAATGTTTATAAAGCTTTTCTTTCAATTGAAATTTAATTTCAAGAGAAGGATCTAATTCTCTTATAACAAAAATATAAATCTAATTTAAAATTGCGAACCATCTTTTCCATCAAACTGATCCTTTCTCTTTAACTTATCTTTAATCCAATTATATTTATCTTGAATAAACATCTTAGCTTGCATTTTCATCCCAACATCATCAGATTCCCAATCATGATGTAACAATCTTGCACCACCAAACAAAATCACTCCTATACCAATCAAACTAAGAATAGCATAACCTATTACTTTACTTACGCCCTTTAAATTTTCAGCAAAATCTGATGTTACCAAACCTGTAATAGAATTCATACTTGCTTCAGCAGAATCAGTTTCACTTAACTCAGATTCCTGTTCCAATTCAGTATCAGGAATTTCTTTATCAACAATTTCAGCCACTACTTCTTCAACTGTATCATCCTTCTTAGAAGAACCTCCACCGCCACCTCCACCACCACCTGAAGAACTTGCAACAGGTGTAGATGTACTTTCTGGTATAACATTAACATTTATTGTTCTTAAAGAAGAATTAACACCATGGCCCATTTCATCAATACAAGAAATAAAGAAACTATGATCCCCATTACTTAAACTATCTGAAAAACTTTGAACAATTTCTTTAAACACTTCTGTATCTTCCCTCGATTTAACACCATCTATATAAAGTTCACACAAACTTACAGAAGTTAAATCAGTAACATTATATTTAAACTCAATTGGATTTGATGTCAAATTTGCACTTTGGTTTGGTGATAATAGATCTAAAACAGGAGAGTCAAGATCAACAGTTAAAGTTCTGTTATTTGAAAAACCGATATCATTATCCATATCTTTTCCAGAACAACTCCACGAATAAACTCCACTATTCAACCCTCTAGTAAAATTAGTTAAAACATCAATTCCAGAAACAGTTTCAGTAATTTCTTCTTCATAAACACCATCAAAATTACCATATAAAGAAACTTCATCAACCTTCTCACCCACAACACTACAACTAAAATTATATGAATTAACTGCGATTTTTAAATTATTTTCTGGACTCAAAGAATTAACAATTGGAAATTCAGGTGCAAAACTAAAACTCACTAAAGTATTATTAGTATTATTTACAGAATCATAAACAAAAACACCCATTTCATAATTACCATAATTTTGAATTATGTTTGTCTCTTTACAATCAAAATTAGTCAATCCAGTAATATTATAATAACATGAATTAGCATCAGTAAATATACTCAGATTAATATTTTCAGATGTAATCATTGAACCATTTATAGGAGAATTGATTATCAAATAAGGATTAGTTGTATCAACTGAAAAATAAATTGAACTTGAATTTGTTCTTGAATCTGTTGTATTAACAAAAATTTCTAAATAATTTGAACCTTCTGTTGCATTGAATACACCACAAGTTTGATTCACTCCATTAAGATTCATCCAACAGGAATCTATAAAGCCATATGTTAGATAACTCAAACCTTGCTCATGAAAATTATAGGTTACATTTTCAGGAGTTAATATTGAAACCCAAAATCCTTCAGGTATTTCTAAAGCACTATAAACATCAACGCGAGTAAAGTTTAAACCAGTGACAGCATCATTTACAGATACTCCATTTTCTTTTATCATCCTTAACACTTCACTAACAACAAACTTCGTCCCATATTGAAGCTCATTAAAATGTTGAATAAGTAAAATCGCACCAGCGAGATGAGGAGCAGCCATTGAAGTTCCTGATCCAGAATAAAGAAGACCATCCTTCCAATAAGATACAATATTTACACCAGGAGCAACAAATTTAACTAAAGAATTTCTATTTGAATTTCCATAAAATATATCATCATCATTAGATGCAGCAACAGCAGTAACATTTGATAAACAAGCAGGCGCAGGTAAATGAGTTGTATTAAAATCATTACCAGAAGAAGCTAAAACCACAACATCTTTTGCAACCAACTGATTAACTAAAGAGGATAACGAAAGTAAAAACCCTGACTCTGTATCACAATAACTATTAAACAAATCATCTGACGTACCAAGACTCATTGAAACTACAGAAATATTATAATCATCAACATTATTTAAACAAAAATTAAGAGCATCAGAAAGATCAGATAAACTACCACCACCATCCTTGTCCAGAATTTTTACAGAAACAACTTTAGATCCTGGTGCAACAGAATTAGCAATCCAACTTACATGTGTTCCATGACCATTATCATCCATTGGATCTAAATCATTATTTACATAATCAATTCCTGTTGGTACTTTACTACATGTTCCATTAAGAAAAGTATCTGTACTACAATTAAAACCAGTTATATTATACGCAACTCCTGTATCAATTATACAAGCAGAACCTGATCCAAGAATATTTTGAGAATCTATTAGTAAATTATGAACAGAAGTTGCATTTATCAAAGGAACACTTTTATCTAAAAAAGCTTTAATTGGCAGATCATATTCTATAGAAAGTACATTTTCATTTTGTTTAAGAACTTCAAAAGTATTATTATCTATTTTAGCAGAAACAGCATTAACACTTTCAAGAATAACTTTTGGTTCTAACCCGGTAATATCTAAAACTTCTTCTATCACAGCATCATCTTTCAATAACACAATAACATCTTCTTTCTCATCAATACTTTTAAATTCAATCGAGTCAACAGCAGTCACAAAACTTGATAACAACAAAATGAACAGAAATATTTCTTTCTTCATTACCTTAAAAGAGGGTATTCAATTACTTTTTAACCTTTTTGGTCAAAAGCATATTTTTTTCTCCACCTAAAATTTTCAATAAAGAGAATATATCATGTGCTGCTCTCATTTCAAATTTTGACTCAGCCAAACTAACAAATAATATTTTAACACCATATTTTTTACATAGTTTAATATTCTGCATAATTCTTCCAAGATCTTTTTCCTTTTTCATAGCACCATAAGAAAAGCCAATTGTAACTTGATTTTTAGCAGCTAATTTGCAAATAACTTGATTTAAACCTCCTTCTCTAAAATGTAGATGATCATTTTTTACTCCAAGATGAGGATCCAACAATATTTCTACTTTCTTATTCTCAACCGCACAACGTACTTTTGAATTTCCAAAAAGAATATTAAAATCCTCCAGAGTATAAATTGTATCATAACCTAATTCTTTAGCAAAATTTAAAATTATTCTATCTTTCTTTTTTACTATATCAAACATAGGATAGATTTTATAATAAGAGATTTATAAAAGTTTACAATTTTACTTTTAAAAGAATATAATCACCATCTCTCTTATATCATCACCACTTACTAAAATTCAATTTCAAAATCTGCATCACAAATTTCCATATCAGAGCTCACTCTTTGTACAGGAAAAACATACCCTGGTTTGACAACTAAGTCATAATTAAAACCTCTATCAATTAAATGAGGTAACTTTTCACCAGTTAACCAGCTATCTTCATCATCAAAAATAGTAGGAACTTTATGAACTCTTGTCACACCAGGTCCTCTTAATCTTTTAGAAGATGCTGCATTATCTGATTTAAAATATAAGTTATTTAGAGTATTAGGATTGTAAAATTTATTTAAAATAGAATCTTTAAAATCCCTCAAACCATAAACAATAGATTTTCTCAACTCAACAAGCTCTTCTCTTAAAAAACAAATAATAGATTGGGGAACTTTCCCTTGAGTTTCTTTTAAATTTAAAATATCAACAACATACCTCATTTGTGCGCCTGTAAGATATTTTGAAGAAATGATAGAATCTTCTACAATAACCTTAGCTCTCTTTTTTGCAATAGGGATATCGGAACCTATTACTGCATCTCTCATTTTTTTATAACGATATTGAACATCAATTTGATCTAATAAGCCTGTTAAAGAAAAAACTTGCTGAGATGTATATTGCTCATGAGTTCCTAAAGCTTGTTCCACTTCTTTCCTTGCAGATAATAAATCCCCATCACTATTTACAACAGCATTTACAACTCTTTCAAGATCGCTTACTTTTGTTTCAAGACAATTCCCTAATCCTTCTTCAAACCTTACCCTCTCTAAAATATCTACATATGACATTACAGGGACTGCATCTAATACAGTAAAAGGTAAATTATGATGATAAAGTAAATAGATCGCAGAATCAAATCTTCCTTTTGCCCAAAGTTTTCTTGCAGCATTTACAAGCTTTTCCTCACGAGATAAATTCCTTCCGCTTTCCCGTAAAATCATCTTTTCTTTAGCTATACTACTTATCATTATTAACACCTATGAACAAAACTTAATATAATACAAAAGTATTATAAACTTATCTTATTTTCTTTAAGAAAGTCAGTTATTTTTAAAATAGAGTTATTTATATTGAGACAAGAGGTGTCAATATGTACAACACTATGCCCCATTTCAAAAGAATCAACTAATCCTGAACTAAAAGCTTCATATTCTAAGTTTTCTTTTATTTTTTCTTCAGAATATCCTCTTGTTTCTAACCTTTCTTTTAAGATTTTAAGGTCACAAGTACAGACTATACAAAAATCTACTTTTTCTTTAGGCAAATAATGTGACAAATGAGAATCAACAATTAAATTTTTGGAGTTCTCAATTTTCTTAATTAGGGCCTTAACCAACTTATTAACCTCAACATCATTAGTTTCAAATTCGGGATCATATGCTTCCACCAGATTATTCTCAACAATAAATAAACTTACATCTAAATATTCAAAATTCAACTTATTTGTTAACAATTTAGCCAAAGTTGTCTTCCCTGTTCCAGGAGTACCAGTAAAAATTATAACAACCATACAAATAAAAGAATAATAAAGGTTATAAACCAAACTAAAAGAAGAATTAATACTAATACTTAACATTAGAAAAGTATATAAATGATAAGTAATAAGAGATAGATATGATCACTGAAGAACAAACAAAAATTGTAAGACGAAATGTCTTAGAAACTAAAGAACTTCCACCAGAAGAGGCAGTCGGGCTTACACGTTATTTTTCATTTCCTTATTTAGGAGACGAAATAGAAGGAAGTGTTACACTTAACCACCAAAGACCAGATGAAAATGGAATAAGAAAACCTATAGAGATTATCATTTCTCCAAAAAGATGTGATGAAAAAACAAATGGTCTTCTAGAAGGAATTTCATCAGTTTCATCTTCATTCCTTCAACTTGGAGGTCCAATTGAAGAAATAATAGAAGGATTACAAGGAAAAGAATCTTATTCAATCACATGGAATTTAGCTAAAACTATAGAAGATTTAGCAAGAGTTCCTGATAGTGCAAGGAGAACAAGTACACCATTACCAAGTTATGGTTTAACAACTGCAAGAGCATTTGTTCACGATAGCGTAGACCACCCGAGACCATTAATCCTAGAAGCAGAAACTTATAAAAGTGGACAACCCGCAAGTTTTAGGATCAAATTTAGTGGAGAAGAATATGAACCAATTTTAGATGCAATTTCAAGTATTGGAACAAGAATGCTAGAATATGGAATGCCTTTCACCCAGTTATCAAAAGCATTAAAAGGAATAACCTTTAAACCTCACGAAATTAGTAGAGATTTTGAGGGAGAAGATAGAATAAAATCAAGATCAATTCTTGATTATTCAGGTAAATGGTTAGAACATAGTTTTGGGAAAAATTTTACTTAGAAATTAAAGTCCCAACAAAAGATTTTCCCAACAAAAGATTGTTTATATTTTTTATATTTTTTCCATTAATTATTACTGTTGTTATTTTTTTTCTCTGAATAATTTTAGATGCTGACTGATCCAAAACAAAATGTTGCCCTGCTTTAAATTTTATTTTTGAAACAATTTTATTAAACTCACTAAAATTAATGAAGGAAATCATCTCTGCATCATTAGATTTCTTTGGATTTTTATCATACAAACCGTCAACATCTGTCAGATTAATGAAATATTTTGCTTTTATTGAACCTGCAATCTCAGCAGCATTTCCATCAGTTGTCATATTTGGTCTAGAACCTAAAGCACCTGTAATTACAATATTTTTTTTTCTCAATGCAGTTTTCACTTCACTTAAAGATTTAGGAATAGGATCAGAATCTTTTAACATTCCAGAAATTAAAGTTGCATTTAATCTTGTAGACTCAATTCCAGCTAAACTTAATAACATTTTAGAAACTCTTTGTTTCATTAATGTATGAATATATTTTCTTGCAACTGCACCACCACCACAAACAACAACAACTTTATTATTCTTAGCTAAATTTTTAATGAACTTCGCAAATTTATGAATATAATTAAAATCAATTTTATCAGGAACAATCAAAGACCCACCTAAACTAATCACATAATTCATTAAAAATTATTTTAATTAATAACTATTTAAAACTTATTTATCGACTACAAACAGTTCATTATCACCATCAACATCAAAAACACCTAATCTTGCACCTGCATCTAACCAACCATGTGCATAGTTTAAAGAAGCAAAAGCAGTTACTAAATCATCTTTCTCATAATAATATTTTGCATCATCATAATATCTTTGTGCCATATCCAAAAAATCTTTTCCAACAAATTCAAAATCTACTTTCAAAGATTTAACTAACTTAACTTTTCTCAAAGCTCTTCCAGTCACATCAAAATAATGTTTTATTTTAATTTCAGTAACCTTATCCATCTAAAATATGTAATAACAAAAAATTTAAATAGGATTGTTAATAGAAATATTAACTAAAAGAGGTTTCTAAATGAAAAAAAATACAATCCTAGTAATATTTTTGATCTTACTTATGGTCTCAACCGTCTCTGCAGGGTTATTAGATGAAGCTAAAAAAAGTCAGGAAAGGAGAAAATTAGAATTAAATAATTACCAATCGGCAAGTAGTTTTAGTTCAGGAACAAATTCAATATTTTATAATCCATACATTCCAAAAGAAAAAGGCTATTCAACAGATAATGAATTACCATTTATAAAAAAAGAGAAAGTTGAAAAAACAGATGGAAAAAACGTAATGAAACCAGGGGAGAAATTAAATCTCGGAAATCACATTTTAATAATCTCCAAAACATTATCATTTGAAACTAAAATAACAGATCAAGGTAAAGAAATGGATTTTGGTTATTTCAAGTTAATCACACAAGGAGAAATACCATTTGAAGAAGACCAAACTAAATTACCAAGGGGAGACTCTGAAAAAAAAGGTGACTTCACATCACCAACAGGTGCACCAATAAAAGAAATTAAAAAAAGACCAACTTTAAAGGATACATCCCCAACAAAAGGTGACTTCACATCACCAACAGGTGCACCAATAAAAGAAATTAAAAAAAGACCAACTTTAAAGGATACATCCCCAACAAAAGGTATTACTTCCCCAACTGGCGCAGTAGTCACACCTGTAAGAAAATATAGCTCTAATACAAAAAGATTCAAAGTTACTAATCAAAATAAACAAGTAAAGAAAGGATTCTTAGAAAAATTAAGAGGAAAGAGTATTACTTCCCCAACTGGAGCAATCACAAGAGAATCAAAAGAAAAACCGAAAATTTTAGAAAAATTAAAAGCACTATTTAAGAGATAATTCGTTTAACTTCACTCTTGCAATTCTACTCAATTTGTACATATCTCCACCAGCTTCACAATCTCCAATAATTTTTAAAAATAGGGATTTAGCTTCCTCTTCTCTTCCTAAAAAAGCACAAATTTCAGCTTCCGTTAAATCAGCATAATTTATATGCCCACGTTTTCCCAAAGAACTTGCAACTTCTCTCACATACTTTAATCTTTTTAAAACAGAGTCATAATCTCCTCTTGCAAGTTCTAACCTTGCATAACCCAAATGATTATAACATTTATTATCTCTAAAAGAAACACCTTTATTCCTATCTACAATTGTTTCAGCAATTCTAAATGCCTCTTCTGCTTCCTCTTCTCTCCCAGGAATATTTGCTAAAGCAAAAAGAAGATTATTCCAACAACTAAGAGATAATGCATCAGATAACTCTCCAGAAGACAAATAATCTTTAAAATAATTTACTGCATTCTCAAAAAATTCTACTGATTTTCTAGCAAAACCTAGCTGACTATTTGCTCTACCAAGATTTATATTAATCAGTCCTTCATAAGAATGAACATTTCCCATAGAAACAAAAACTTTCGCATCTTCTAAATGTTTTATTGCAGATACAAAATTACCTTTACTAATTTCAACTAAACCAGTTAAAACTTTAAATCTATAACAAGATCTTATTGTTGCTTCAGAACTAAATCCTTCAACAGCATCAATTATATTACTTCCATCTTCAACAACTAATTTTACTCTTGCATCAATTTTTTCTGCAGCTAGTTTCCAATAATAACTCTGGAGATCTGGATCATCATATCCCTCACCTAAATTAGCAGCACTAACAAGATGATTGAATGCAAGATTTAAATCACTTTCTAGTCCAGACATCTTTTCATAAATTTCAGAAGCTTCTTTGTAAGCTCCAACTGATAAACGATTATGGACAGCTAAAGAATAAGCATCTTTTAATAAGATTTTTCTTTTCTTTTCAGTTAAACCTGAAACAATAACATCTTGTCCACCTACTAATCTCTCTACTTCTTCAAAATGATAAACAATATTATCAATAATGTTTTTTTGTTTTTCTCCGGGTTCTTCCAAATAAGCTAAAGCAGCCCTCATATTTAAATCAGATTCAGCAGCATCAGTTAGAAGATTTCTAAATGCCTCCACTCTTAATGCATGGTCAATTCTATAATATCCAGTATCAAGTCTTTGTAAAATTCTCTTTTTTTCTAATGGACTTAAATCAACATGAACACCCAACAATCTTCTTAATATCGAAGGATCAAATTCTCTTCCTAATAGAGCCGCAGCTTCCATTATTCTTCTCGATCCAAAGCCGACCTTATCAACTTCAGATATCAACAAATTATTCAATTCAGAAGTTAAGGCATCCTCCCCTCTAGCAAGAGCTTTGGCACCAGTTTCCAAATAAAAAGGATTCCCTTGTGAAATTCTAACTAAATCTTCAATAGCCTTTTCATTAATTTCTACACCAACTTGTCTAAGAATATTTCTCACAAGACCAGTAGAATAAACTTCATTTAAAGGGCCAAGTTCAATTGGATCATCAGCTTCAAAATTCTTAGAGAAATTAGGTCTTTGTCTATAAGATAAAATTACACCTATACCATCATTTAATTTCCCCTTTAATTTTTCAATTACTTCAAGGCTCTGGTCATCAGCCCAATGTAAATCATCTAAAATTAAACACAAGTTTCCCACATCAATTTCTCTATATCTATTAAAAAATTCTGCAACAGCATCTGAAACCCTTTCAATCAAAATCTCACGACTATAAATTGCAGCTTCTATGTCACTCTCACCTAATAAAGCACCTATAAATTTTTGAGTTTCATCAGACAAACCAATTTTATCAATATCATCCAAAACTAATACAGCTTGCGAAGACCTAAACAAATCAGAAATCACTGCAAAAGGAATTCCCTCTTTCATCTCAGTAGCCGCAACATTAAAATAAGTCAAACCATTCAACCCAGTTGCATAATCAATTATCTTGGATTTCCCGATTCCTGCTTCACCTGAAACTGCTGTAAACAATCTTGAATCATTTTCTCTTACATCTAACAATCTGTTGGATAAGTCATTCCCTTCTACTCCTCTTCCAATCAAAATATAATCAAAACCAGAATCATTATTACTTTCAACATCCCTTCTACCTAACAATCTATTTGCAAAAATTTTCTTAATTACTTCACCGCTTTTAATTTCAACTTCAACAGGTTCAAACACAAATGAATCATCCGCTAATTCTCTTAACTTTTCACCAACATAGATCCCCCATTTATCAGCAGCTTTTTCAAATTTAGCAGCCAAATTAACCGCAACCCCTAAACTAGTAACATCAAATCTTCTTTGTGTGCCAACTGGACCAAAATAATATCTCCCATATTCTAAACCCGCTGTAATACTAAAGCCTGTTTCATCATGTATTTTCATTATTGCTTCCCTAACCTCTAATGCTAAACTCAATGCCCTATTAGGATCATCTTCGTGAGTTCTTACAGCACCAAAATTTACCATTACAGCATCACCAACGAACTTATCTATTGCACCACCATAACTCACAACTAATTCATCAATAACACTAAAAAGATCATCCATTTTCTTCTTCACATCTTCAGCTGCTCTTTCACCGTTTTCTTCAGTAACTCTTTCAACATAAGAAGTAAATCCAGAAAAATCAAAGAAAGCTTGTACACCTTTTACCATCTCACCATCTGTTTTTCCAGATAAAAACAAATCTAAGGTTCCTTCCATTGTTACCCTATTAATTAAATCATAAGAAAGAATTCTTCTCTCTAAATTTTCTCTATCTTCAACAGTTGGAACCCTTTCACCTTTCAATACATTTCTCAAATTATTATTCTCAATAGAATCACTATTAACAACTCCCATAAATGGAGAACTTAAATTAGGACTTGTCTGAGTTCTCAAACTACTAGGTAAAGGTGTTATTGTTCTACTTGCCATAAAAAAGAGAAGATAGCAAAACTTAAAAGTATTATTAAGAACTAGTCTCTAATAAAATTACTCTACTTTAGATTCTGTAATCACTTCTTTCTCCTTAATTCCTAAACTACTTTCGACATTTCCAGAACCAGATATAATTTTAGCATTAATTTGGGCTGTATCATTTGTGATGTTCCCGCCCCTCACAGTTTTTCTAGCTAATTCACCTTTTCTAGTTAACTTCTTTGCTCCAAAACCTTTAGTAACTAACAACTTTCTTTTCACGGAACCAGGTAAATCAGCCCTTAAAGGAAATCCTGAATCATCAGATCCACCAGTAATTTGTAACTCAAAACCTTTCATTTCAATTAAATCACCAGAGAATTTATCTCCAATTTTCATTCCAACAAATGATCCAACTTCAGGTATAACTTTTTTATAAGTCTTACCTGACTTCACATCATTAACCATTAATCTCAATTCAACCATTTTTATATTCCCCAAGTTTGGTTCTTCTTCCTATATACAGAAGCAATTTCCTTCAAAAGAGATACTTCATCTTCATTTAAAAAGTTTTTCAATTTCTTCAATTCCCTAAATTCAGTTTCAGAAAGACCAGAATAGAGTATATCCCCCTCATCTACCTGCCTTCCAAGAGTTATTCCGGCTAAAGAAGACGCAACTTCACTTCCTTTACCAGACTTATCAAGATTTTTTCCATCTTTCTGAATTCCCTTTACTTCAGAAATATTCTCTCCATTTTTCATTATTTTCATTCCTTTAACTAATGTTCCAGAAATAACTTCTACACCTACAACAACAGGATTAGAATTTCTAAAAACATATCCAGGAATAATTCTAAATTTACAAGGTTTAGGGACACTATTTATCGCCTCCTCTTCAACTCTTTTCTTTTCTCCTTCTTGCCATTCAATAAACTCTTCAACTAACCTATAGATCACTTCATTTAAAATTACTTTAATCTCCCCACTATCTTCATTAACCTCAACATTAAACCCAACAATAACATTATTATAAGAAAATTTATCAGCACTTGCTTCAGCTAAATCTTTCTTAGTAATATTACCTATTGATGCTCGTTTAATTTTTATTTCTTTTCCTTGTAGCATTCCAATTAAAGCTTCTAAAGAACCTAGTGAATCTGCTTTAACAACAATTCCTTCATCATCAATTTCAAAGGTAGTTTCTTTAATTTCATTTTCAATTTCAACTCTAATATTCTTAGTATCTTTTTTATAAACTCTCAAAGGCATTCCAGATATTACACCATGAATATTTTGCGCAGAAAGAATTATTCCAGATGCAGCATGAACTCTTTTCAATTGTTGCAATTTCCTTCCGGGTTCAAAAATAGCTTTTACTTTAGTTTCTACAGGCCCCATTAAAGTCCCAACAAGAATTTTATCACCTTGCTCTATTACTCCATCATAAATTATCGTATCCAAAACTCTCCCCAAACCCTTAATATCATATACTTCTAAAACAGTTCCTTTTGCAAGACCCTCCTCATTCACATTCAATTTTTTTTCCAGATATCTCTGTGCTAAACCAGTCACCATCATTAACAACTCTGGTAAACCCTCACCTGTTTTTGCAGAAACTGGAACCATTGTAATAAATTTAGTATAATCCTCTATTCTATCAAACCTTTCAGAAGAAATTCCAAATTGATTATACAATTCTCCAACAAGAGAATATAATTTTTCATCTAAAATCTTTTTTACCTTTTCATTTTGGGACTCTAGGGTTTTCACTAAAAAAGTTTTCTTTGAATTCCAACCGTGAATCAAATCAATTTTATTTAAAGCAATAATAAATGGTGTTTTACTATGCTTAAGAATTTCAATAGATTCTATTGTCTGTGGTTTTAAACCTTCATTAATATCAATCACTAAAATCGCTATATCAGCTAAAGAACCACCCCTTTTTCTTAAATTTCCAAAAGCAGCATGCCCAGGTGTATCTAAAAACAATAATCCCGGTAAAGTTAACGTTTTTTTTAAAGAATCAAGCAAACTCCCACAAAAAGCTGTTATGTTAGATAAAGGAATATTATAAGACCTTATAACCTGAGTAATTCCACCAGCTTCAGCCTTTGTAATTGAAATTCCTTTAACCTTTTCAAGAATAGAACTCTTACCATGATCCACATGACCACAAATTACTACAATAGGTTGCCTTATCATTTCCCATCACAAAAGAATGGATATAAAAGGCTTTATAAAGGCTTTCCTTAATACCTTTTTTCAGAAGGAAATAAAATAATTTGAGTTGCAATATTAGAAGTTCCTTGTAAGATATTTTTTATTTTTTCAGACATTATAGAATTACCATGACCAGAAAAAACTTTTTCAGAATTAATAAACATTTCTTTTATTTCTTCTTTTATTTTAACAGCAATATCTAAATCCGATTTATAAAAAGCTTTCATTATAAGCTTATAAATTTCAATCAAATCCTTAACAAATTCAACCTTTAGATCGCTTAATTTACCATCAACATATCTTGGTAATCTTTTAAAATTATCTGCAATTCTTTCTAGATTCAGAACAATATCCCAATAAAACAATACTTCATCATGAGTTACATCTAAAATCTGCCTAACCTTATTATCAGAACACTTTTTTAATACCTTCCATAAAAGAAAAGAAAGTCTATTTACATCCATTTCTTTTTGTTTTATTCCCTCTAATAAATCAAACCCACTTAAAGATTTCAAAACATCTTCAGAAATTGAAAGAAGAATTAAATCGATTCTCCTTATTGTATCAATTATTGATATCTCTTTTATATCAAGAAAATCCTTTAAAACTATTTTTTTTGAAGTTTGTTGTATTATTTCTAAAGCCATTAAATTTGATGTAGCGATTCTTATTTCTTGCACAAAAATTAAAAGATCATCAGCAATAATATTTATTAATCCATAATTATTAACATAAGCTGAACTAATTTTATGTTTTACCCTTCCTTTATCATTCTCAGTCAAAGTAATTGTAATTTCTTTAGCATTTTGCTTAAAGTCAGCAATATGTGGTAAAATCCTTAACTCATTAGTTTCTTCATTACAAACAACCAAATCTCCTTTTTTCAAATTATTTTTATCAATCCACTTCTTCGGTAATGATATTACATGCGAAGAATCCCCAAATTTTATAATTCTTCTAAACATTTTTATAGGTTATATATACTTTATAGGGAATATATAGGTTAACTATATATATAAACTTTGGCTATTTTAAACATAGGTTCAATATGGGGGTAAAGGATATGGTATCAAACAACTTCAACGAGGAATTTTTAGAAGAATTCCAAACAACTAAGTCATCAATTTTGCAAGAAGCAAACGAACTTTTAGAAAGAGATGCAATTGACTTTGAAGAATGGGCATTCTGGCACGGATTTCACAGTGACGGAGAAGTTTAAAGAAACTTCTTATTTTTTTCTTTTTTGTAGTATCCCAATATTTTTTCGTTTTAGAAAGATTTATAAAATAAAAAAATCAAGATCAAAATAATGACTAATTTAATTGTATTAAAAGTTATTTCTGGAAATATTGTGAATAGTAATTGGTTCGGAAGAAATCTTAAGGACATTCAAAAACAAGGACTTGATAAATGGGCATCAAATGTTAGTAATGTAATCAAAAAAAATAAGAATAAATATGAATTCTTTGAAGAAGAGATTTACGTTTATAATTCAATAGTTATTGGTGCAGAAGGAGATTTAATTTCAGCACCTGGACACACAACAATATCATCAAAACATTGTCAAATAAATAAAACACAATGGGGTTGGCAATTACTTGATTTGAAAAGCACAAATGGAACTTATCTTGTAAGAAATAGAGAAATAACACCAATCACAGAACCTACTTTCTTAAAAGAAAATGATATTATTCATTTGGGAAAAAAAGGATCAATACAATTGGATATATTAAGAATTGAGGGAGACTATAAAGACCCAAATAAAACTTTAACAAGGATAGATTCAGATTATGAACCTAACCAAAACGAAGTAAAAGTAAGAAAACCATCAAAAGTAGAAGATTCCGAGAATCCAAAAGTGACTACAAAAAACAAACAAAAAAAATCTTTATGGGAAAGAATTAAATATTTTTTTTGGCATTAACATAAATCAGATTCTTTAAACCATAAATTTAACTCTCTTTTTGCTTCATCAACATCACCCGAAGCATGAATTAAATTCCTTATAGCCCTTTGATCATTATTTGCAAGAGTATAAGAATCATAAATAAAATCTCCACGAATAGTCCCAGGTAAAGCTTGTCTCGGCTCTGTATGACCCACAATTTTCCTTACAATCTGAACAGCATGTGGACCTTCAATTGCTAAAGCAACAACAGGACCTTCCTTAAGATAACTTCTATTCCAACCCTGAATCATACCACCATATTCCATTGGATCAGAATAAGAGAACTCTTTTCCAGAGTTTTCAAATCCTTCCTTAGTTTTATTAAATAAAGGAATTGCCCATTCTTCAGTAATTTGGTAATGATTAGAAGCTATATTATCATCAGCCTTTAACATTTTCATACCAACAATTTTTAAACCAACTTTTTCAAATCTTGAAACGACATCACCAATCAGACCTTTAGAAACGGTATCAGGTTTTAATAAAACTAAAGTCTTTTCATTCATTTTTTCTTTTTCTTCTTTGAACCTGCTTGTTTAGAACCAGTAAATCCTTTCTCAAAAAACTTTGTCCATTTAAATAGTCTTGGTTTCCTTTTCAGTTTTAATTGATTTTTTTCACACTTAGCAGAACAAAAATTTAAAACTTTTCCAGTCTTAAAAACAAAGATTTTACCAGTACCAATTGTAATTTCTTCCCCACAAAAAGAGCACTTCATTTTTTCTTCCTCTTACCAGTCATCATTTTCCTTGCTTCTATTTCTGTTTCTCTTAACATTAAAATATCACCTTTTCTTACTGGACCTTTCACATTCCTTCTTAAAACTCTCTTGGCATCCCTTCCCTCCAAGACTTTACATCTAACTTGGATTACTTCACCCCTTGTTCCTGTTCTCCCGAGTATCTCTTCAACAGTAGCAGGAACCGCAATCTTCTCACCTTTAACTTCTTTTTTTTTAGTCTCAAGTTTTTTAGTAGCCATTATTCTTTACCAAGTTTAGTTTGAATTTCTTTTATAATCTTTTTAGCATCACCTTCTTGAATAATTGCTACGCTAGAAGTTGGAATAACTAATCCAGCAGCAGCACCTAAATCTTCTCTAGAATCTACAGGTACAAAAAGAATTCCTTTTTCCTCACAAAGTGCAGGTAAATGCATAACAACTTCCTTAGGATTAACATCCTTTGCAGCTACAACAAGTTTTGCTAAACCTCTTTCAATAACTTTTGTAGTCTCATTAGTTCCTTTCTTAATTTTTCCAGTTTTCTTTGCTAACTCAATAGCCTCAAAAACCTTATCAACAATATCTTTCGGTACATTAGTATTCATATCCATTTTTAACCTCCACATTAACTATCATTAGTCCAATGGTCTTAGTCTAGGAAAAATCCCCAATTTATAAAACTTTTCATTATAATCTTTAATTACAAAATAAAAAAATAAATATAATAACAAACTTAAATTTATTTATTCATTTTGAAACTATTCAATTGGTTCATAAAATTCAGCACCTATTGCATCACAAACCAATTCTCTACTAGTTACTAAATTTCTTCTACTTAATACTTCTAAATCTGGAAAATCCCTATAAAATTTTGCCATAAGCTCAACTTCATCACCTACAACAACTACCATTGCTCTTTCACCTAATTTCAAACCATACATGAAAGTCTCATCAGATTCACATTTATCTTGATAATTTAGTACTTCATCAATCAGACCACTATTACCAGATCTCCCAACTAAAACCGTTTTTTGATCCCATAGATCACTAACTTCGCTATCATAAAATACTTTACCATCATATCCTAGAGCTTCAGACAAAATTCTTCCAGCATCTTTTTCTTCAATTGTTGCAAAATCATTTACTACAACTCTCCCCCCAGAATCAAACTCATTTAAAACTTCAGCAAGACTTTTTCCCAATCCATATTCACATTTCGACTTAGTACTACATAAAAAATCTCGGCCTACAACATCAGGAATCCAACTTGATCCATCCGGTTCAGCAACATCACCCTCTTCCGCGCCGCAAGCTGTTAAAGCTGCAAATAAATACATCCATTTTTTCATAAAGCATCACCAAAGATACAATTAAATTTACAAAGTTAATATACGTTTCTTAGATTTTTCCGAAAGGTTTTCTGATTAATTACTTTAAAGTTATAAATAAAGAATCTTTTCTGGGTCTAAAAATTCTTTAGTTTCAAAGCTTAATTCTTTAGAAATTTAATGAATTATCATAAAAAGAGTTAGGCTCAATTCTTGCTTGATTTAAAGAGAGAATAATTATAAAAAATTACAAAATTAAACTGTAAATATTATTAAAATAATTAAATTTCAGTCGCAAGAACTTTCTCGCTTCGCTCGAATCGCTATCGCGAGAGCCTAACATCGTTAGGCTAAATTCTGCAATGATAAATTAACAAAAACAAACTAAAACAATGAATGACAGAACTCCTCACTTCGTTCGGCCTTTGTTTCACAAAGGTAGCCTAACATCATTATGTAAAATAAGTGCAGAAGATTTAAATACTATCCATACATTAAAATAAATATGACAATTGAAAAAGATTTGGAAGATGCAATAAAAAGTCTTAATGGTTGGTTTGAAACCTATAATGAAAATAAATATGGAGATACAAAAAAAGCCAAGCAAGCTTTGAAGGCTATAATTGAATGGAGCCTTGTAATCAGTAAAAAATCTCAAGAAATCATCAAACAAAACTTTAGTTAAAATTAATAGAATGAACTTCTGCACTTACTCAAAACTTTCACTTCGTTCAAGTTTTGCCCTCACCTTCGGTTCGGGTTACATAACATCGTTATGCGCAATTTTCAGTTGCCACAATATTTTTATATTGCCAAACGATACAGAACTGTATGTATAGAATTTATGCCACAGATACACTTAAAGAAATATATCAGACATTAGACAAAAGTGAACAAGACTGGATTAACAAAACTAAAGATAACCTTAAAGAATTTCCAACGGGCAAACCACTTGGTTATAAATGGTTTAAAGAAAAGAAGTATCTTAACAAAAGGCTATTTTTTCTGATTGATGAAGAAAGTAAAAAAGTATTACTTGTATCATTTGCTTCAAAAAAAGATCAACAAAAAGTAATTGGTTTTGTTAAATCAAATATGAAAGAATTATTACATTATCTTAAACACCTCTAGAATTCACTAACCCTTCCTAGACGTAAATCTTCAAGACTTAATTTAAGTTGTACTATTGCATCATCTGCAATTCGTGCTTTTTTCTTAAGAGTATCATACTCCTCTTTAGTAATAGTTACAGTTTGTGTTACCATATTATTTAATTATAGTTAGTTACTTATATAGTTTGTGGCAACTAAAAACTCTTCGGAAATCAAAGATTTCCTCGCAGACTTCGTCTGATACATAACATCATTATGTTGAATTAATCTTGAGCCTCTAACACAAAACTTTATATTATTAACAACTTTTACTTTATCTATGGAATATTCAATGAAACTTTTAGAAAGTCCTTATGAAAGAATTTCATCTGGCAAAAAAACAATAGAAATTAGACTTTATGATGAAAAACGTCAAGAGTTGAATGTAGGAGATATTATTGAATTTTCCAAATTGCCAGATTTAGAGGATAAAGTGAAATTTGAAATTGTTGCTCTTTTAAGATACAAATCATTCAAAGATTTAGTAAATGATTTTGGAATGGAATATTATGGCTATCCAAAAGATTATTCTGTTGAAGATTTTGTAAATAGCATTTACACAATTTATTCTAAAGAAGAAGAGCAACAATATGGTGTGTTAGGAATTAAAATAAGACTTCTTAACGGGGCTCAAGATTAACTCTGAAATTTCCCTTCGGGACGTTGCACTAAATTTCAGCCCTTCGGGCAACCTAACATCGTTATGTCAAATATGGAACTCGCCCGTTGTAGTCACTGAAGCTCCTGTAAATGGATTATAATAAACAAAGAACTAAGCCTCAATTTTCCTAAACTTCTTTCCTACTTTCTCAAATTCTGAACCAGTAGGAGAATCTAATAAATCAATAAAAGAATCATCAATATTCAAAATAGCACCTAAAGAAACAACCATTACATTCTTAGAATCATTAAGATATTGATCGGTCTCATCACCAACATATAATTCCCAACCACTATCATCTTTATTATTTGGCTTTACTCGACGAATATATCCAACTTTTTTCTTATCAAAAACTTTCTTACTAACAAGACATCTTTTGATATATCTTTCAACAATGTTATCTTCGTCATCAATATCAGTAGAAATAATATGCTTTGCTTCAAATTTGATTTCATCATTATGTTTCAAATCTTTTATTTCAACAGGATCATTATCTAAATTTCCAATAAATGTATTCCCTTTTCTTTTATTAATTTTAACCCACATTTTTTCAGTATTAGGTGCTGTTTTATCTTTTATTTCAAAAAGAAGTTTTACAAAATTACCTTTTTTTAATTTATCAATAATTTTCTTACTAGGAACATAAAAAGTATATGGGTATTCTTTTTGCCTTTTCTTAGCAATTCCTAACCCCCATAACTTTTTATTTAACATAGGAAAATTTAGACTGGACGGTTATATAAATCTTTCTCGACGAGTTCCAGACTTCTCGTCACTACGTTCCTCGACCCCCACATAAAGTGGAGGGAGCATAACATCGTTAAGTTTAATAATTTCTGGTGGTAATAATCTCTACAACGACAATTTCTTTTAACTAAATGTGGCCAATCTCTTAAAAATTATACTTTAACTAGACTATTTCAGCACTAAAAACAAGTAGGGAGGGAAGAAAAAAACTAAAGTTCGTAAATTCCAACTAACGAGCCGTCATCTACCATTGATGGAAATCTCTGTGTAAGTGCATAAGTCTTTGAACCAACTCGTAGTATTTCCATTTGATGGACATCAGAATCGGTGGGATGATATCTTTTGCTATCCTTATCAAAAACCATAATTCGTGGCGTACTAATTTCTTCTTCTCTATTATTATAGATATGGCCTGGCCAAATACCACCAAAGCCAACAATTAAATTATCATCAATCTTTTTAACAGGCCATGCGGTGATACTTCCTGGACTTGGATCTGGTTCATCTTTAAACTTCATCTCTCTGAATAATCTCACTCCATTAGAATCAACAACATACTCAACAATTCGATGCAAATCAGTAACATAAATTGAACTTGTCCCATCTGAATTTGAGCAAGCTGTCGCTCCCATTGAAAATGTTGGTCCAGTTTCATTCAATGGCAATGGTACTTTCCTAAATTCTCCATCCTCATATTCAAATAAATGATCATCAGCAAAATCATTTGCAATGAAAAGCATTTGTTTACCTCCACAGGAAAATGGTTCAACTGCATAGGTCTGAGCATTACCAGCCTCTAATAATGATTTCCATGGTCTCTCAAATGTAACTTCTTCTAAAGAATCACCCGCCAATTTAAAAATTCTATTGTATGGACGTAAAGGCCTTTCACCGCCTGTTGCAAAGTCGGTAGCAAAACTGTCATTATAATTGCCAAATGAGTATGAATCATCATCTGAAAAAGAGCCTTGGGGAATATCACCTCTACCTGAGAAATTATCTCTCCCAGCAAACGAAAAAGAATTGCCTTGTGCAGATAAACTTTCACCAGAAAAATTAGCTTTAATTGGAGCCTGTACTCCAACAAAAATATATTGTTCCCCATTAAGATCAAGTGTTTTTATTCCTGTTACAAAACCTGGTCCATCTCCAACACCTTTGTGTAAAATTTTTTGATCAAGAGACCAATTTCCTGCATTTCTGCTATAAACTCTTAACTCTCCCTTATCTAAACCAGCAATTACTTTTCCATTGTTACTCAATGCAACAGCCGTTACTCCCTGACCATCATAATCTAAAATTTCTGAAAGAACAAAGTTATTGGTATCATTTGTAAATAAACCTAATCTTCCGTCTTCAGTTACTCCTAGGATATCTTCCAAACCATCACTTGTAAAGTCAAACGGAGCATAGACACGAAGAATATTTTCATCAAAAGTAGGCTTAGATTGTTCGGCTAAAGAACCACTACATCCGGCTAACGCTAACCCTAACCCTGCAAGACTCCCTCTTAAGATTTGTCCAAAACTTCTTTTAGTCACATTTCTCATATCAACTAATAGGGACAATTAACACATAAATCCACCTACCAAAAAAAAGAACAATTCGTCAATTTTTATATTAAATTTGGCGAAATGTTTATTAATAAGTTCATTCTTATCCTATTATGGGCATAAAAATAGTAAAACCTCAACTTTTGTCTGAAGAGATCGTTAAAATAGATAAGTTAGATAGAAGAATACTGTTTCTACTTCAAAAAGATGCTAGAATCTCATTTTCCCAGATAGGAAAAAACCTCCATCTTTCCAAACAAGCAATTAAGAACAGAGTTGAGCGGCTTGAAAGATTAGAAGTCATCAAGCAATATTTTGCCTTAATAGATATTTATCAGATGGGGTATACGTATTATCGCCTAGATCTCCGTTTCCAAAATATAGGTAATGCACGAGAGCACGAAATCATTAACGATATTTTAAAACTTCCAAAACTGTTGTGGCTTGCAGAGTTACATGGAATATGGGATATTGCTGCAATATTTCTTACAAATAAATTAACAGAAGCAGAAGAAAATATTGATTATATCAAGAGAAAATATAGTACAGAAATTAAGAAACATGCTTTTTCCATTTCAACAACTCATTCGCGCTATACCTACGGCTTCCTAACAGGGAGTAAAGATGGATATGGAATATCTATGGGCCGAGAATTGCGAGGAGTAGAACTAAATCCAACTGAACGTAAAGTTTTATCTATTCTCGCACAGCATGGGAGAATCCCAGTGACAAGTCTAGCCGCTAAGTTAAAAAAGCCTTCAAGTACAGTTCGTAACATAATTGCACGCCTAAAACAAAAGAAAGTCTTATTAGGTTTTAGCACACTTATTGATTTAAAAAAAATTGGATTCATCCATCATAAAGTGTATTTTGAATTCAGAAATGCAAAGAACCAAGATATTAAGAAACTGATTACATATTTCAAACTGCACCCCAACATTGTATTTATGAACAAATCTCTTGGTCCCGCTGATTTGGAATGTGAAATTGTTACAAAAACTCTTTCAGAATTCAAGAAAATATTAAGTGATATCAAACATGAACATATTAATTTTATTGAAGATGCTCAAAGCTATATTGTAATAGAGGAGTATCAAACTAATTATTATCCTGTGTACTAACTTTTTCTTCCCGCCTTTTTCCCAATACTATGGAGTTCTGAAATAAACTAAAGTAAAACTCAAAGTAGAGATTGCCCTCAATGTATTAACTGAAAAGCCCTTCAAGCTTAAAATAAAAGAAATTGTCTAAAGAGATCTATTAATCAAATTGCTCACTGTGTTCGTTTGAGATTCCACCTGAAATTACTCTGCGCACTACGTGCTTACATGGGCGTAAAGCCCCTGAAACTTAACATCGTTGTGTGAGATAATGCTCGGCGATTCTAAACTTTTCTCCTTAATTTATCATATTCATCCCTAGATAATTTGATTTAAAATCTCATGCAAAAGTCCTCTTCCTATATCTTCATTACCATGAACTGGAATAACAGTCAATCTACCATCTGGATGCCTATAACGTATATGACTACCTGTTTGTCCAATTTTTTCAAAACCTATTTTTTCCACAATTTTGCATAACTTCTTACCAGAAATTAAAACTAATTTCGCCATTATTAGGATGAGACTTCAAGTTGTTGAATACCAACAAATTTTAGTGGTTGATAATTATCCTTATTCTCAGATTGAAGACAAACTTGTACAGCTTCTTTAATTCTTTCCATAACTTGTTCAACAGTTTTTCCTTGTGTATAACAACCAGGAATGTCAGGAACTTTTGCTACATATATCCCACCTTCATCTTGTTCAATCAAAACAGTATAATGTTGAATTCTTTCCATAATAGTACTAAAAAATAGATATTTATAAACGTATTGAAAACGAATCGCCTGTACCTTACCCAAAACTTTCACTTCGTTCAAGTTTTGTCGCTAACGCGATCACACAACATCATTAGGCTCAATTCAGCAACTAACTTTAGAAAGATTATTAAATATTAGAGAATTAAAAAATAATAATGGATTGGAAAACCTATTTTAAACCAAGTATAGTTAAGATCTCACTTACACTTATATTATTTATTACAATAAATATACTAACTCCATTTTTTTTAGATAATTATTTAAGTAGTGATTTTTCATTATTAGGTAAATCATGCGGAACATCTTGTAGTGGTGAGGGTCCATGTCCACAAATTTATGTCTGTGAAGGATTTTATATTAAATTAAATATTCTTGAAATAGTAATGTTTTTAGTAATCTATTATTTAATTTCTGTTGTCACGATGGGTTTTGTAAGAAGATTCAAAAAATAGAATGTTGGTTGCTAAACTCCTCGCCTTCGGCTCAGCCACTAACATGGGAGCATAACCCCATTATGTTCAATCGCTACGGTGGCAAAACCTTATTGCTCATCCTTATGATATAAATCCAAGAAGATAATCTTGTCTTCCTCATACAGATATGAAAGTCGAAAAGGCTTGATATAAACCTCTCTTGTTCCTTTTCTGGAAAACCTCATAGGTTTTCCTGTTTCAGGAGAGTTTATTATCTTTATAATCTGTTTTTTGACCTTTTCTTTAAGCAGAGTGTCCTTTATTTTTCGAACTTTCTTCTCAAATAAAGGGTCATAAACAACATTTACCATTTTGCTAATTCTTTCAAGAAATCTTTAGATTCCATCTGCTTAAATTCGCCTTTTTCATATCTTTTGAGAGCTTCTTCTGTCCTTTTGGCAAACACTAGATCTTCAGCAAGATTCTTATCAAGATTTGTAGCTTTCTTCATAATAATCTGATGATTATTCTTAATTATCACAATCTTATCCCCCTCTCGGATATCACCCCTCATATCAGTAGGTATTACAACCTGTCCTTTTGAGCTCATTTTGGTCATAGCAATTTCCATATATATCACCAAGTAAGATTAATCTTACTAAGTATATGAATGTTTCGGTTTTGCCACCTACGCGACTCTTCGCTCGAATCGCTATCGCGAGAGCCTAACATCATTATGTTGAATTGTGGTTGTCAATCAATACCTAAAACAAACAAAGTGATTGTTAAAAAATAATCATAAAATAATAAAATAATTTCCTGAAACAAAATAACCTCAACTCTCAGTCGCCTCACCCTCATTTCATTCGGGCAACATAACATCATTAGGTGAAATTGTCTTCCGTGCGCCTAAAACAGATACTTTTAATAATATCAATAACAAGACTCTCTTTATGAAGTTCAAAATAGCTGTTGTGCAATTTGAGATTAAGCAATTTTCCCCAGATGAAAACTTGAAAAAAGCTGAGGAATTTATTAAGAAAGCCGTATTTTCAAAAGCCCAAATTATTGTTTTTCCCGAAGATTTTATAACAGGTCCTATTGAGGGAAAAAGAGAATTTGCTGATTCTAAAAATAAGTATAGAAACCATTTCCAGCAACTCGCTAAAAAATACAAAATTGATATTGTTCCCGGCTCAATAATTGAAGAAGATAAAGTTGGTTTACATAACACCACTTACTATATTGACTCAACAGGAAAAATAAAATCCAGATATAGAAAAGTTAATCTATGGCATCCTGAAAGAAAACATTTTACTCCAGGACATGAAGTTTCAGTATCTAATACAAAATTTGGTAAGATTGGATTAACTATTTGTTGGGATTTGATTTTTCCTGAAATTTACAGAAAGATGACTAAAAAAGGAGTCAATATAGTTATCTGTCCAAGTTATTGGTGTTATGGAGATGCTGGAAATGGAATAAAATATGATGCAAATTCTGAAATTAAACTTGTTGATTCTCTATGTGTTGGCAGAGCTTTTGAAAATGAAATAATTTTTGTTTATTGCAATGCCGCGGGAAAATTGCGACTTAATAAATTCCAGGATACCCTAATTGGACACTCTCAAATTGCAGTTCCTTTCAGAGGCACAATCAAGAAACTTGACCATAACAAAGAAGCAATGTTTATTCAAGAGATTGACACAGCTATTTTGAAAGATGCAGAAAAAGCTTACAAGATCAGAGCTGATCTGAAAAAGAAGCTTTTATAAAAAACGAATCATTTAGCTTTTAATATGGACAAACCAATCACGACTTTATTCATGCTAGTATCTGTTGATGGAAAAATATCAACTGGTTGCACAGATAAATTAGATGTAGATAAAGATTTTCCTAAAATAACAGGAATCAAAGAGGGCTTACAACAATATTATGATATTGAAAAAACTACAGACCTTTACTCATTAAATTCGGGATTAGTTCAAGCAAAAGTTGGAGCAAATAAACCTCAAAAAAATATTGCAAAATTACCGGTACGTTTTCTGATTATAGACAATAAACCACATCTTAATAAAATTGGCGTAGATAATTTCATTAGAAAAAGCAAAAAGTTATTCATCATTACAACAAACAAGAATCATCCTGCTTTTTCACGAAAAGATACTGATAATCTTGAAATTATCTACTATCCTAAAAAAATAGATTTTGTGGATTTGTTCAGAAAACTTAAACAAGATTTTGGCGTTAAAAGAATGACTATTCAAACTGGCGGAACACTTAATGCTATTTTTTTGAGGGAAAAACTGATTAATAAATTATCAATTGTTGTTGCTCCAACTTTAATTGGTGGAAAAGATACACCCTCTTTGATTGACGGAAAATCTTTATCTTCTATACGTGAATTGCCTAATGTAAAAGCATTAAAATTAAAATCTGTGAAAAAACTAAATGATTCTTATCTGCATCTAAAGTATGATGTCATAAATGACACTAAAATTAATTAAATAAAGAGAGTCTTGTAAAATGGATGTACGGCGCACTACAGACAACTTGCTCCACTTCGTTCCGCACCACGCTGCGCTCTCCTCCTTTCAGTCGTCGGGTCATATAACAGGGATTATGTTGAATTGTGGTTGTCAATCAATACCTAAAACAAACGAAGTGATTGTTAAAAAATAATCATAAATAATAAACTAATTTTTTAAAACTAAACAACCACAACTCTCACTCCACTTAATTCTAGCAACATAACCTCGTTAAATGTAATTGGCGGGCGAGCTAAATAACAATCAAATCAAAGATTTGAAGAATAATTAGGGGTGGGTTTTCTAGAAGATTTTCGATTTAAAGTAAAATTCGACTAAAATAAATAGAAGATACATCATTATTAACATTACTGATTCTGTTATTGATAAACCTTTTTTACTTCTTATAAAGATCATAAATAAGAATGTAACAATCGCCATAAAAATTGCACTAGTGAGAAATATAAAAAAACTGTTTGTGATAGGAGAAATCATTGCTGTAACACCCAAAACAAGAGTAGAGTTGCAAACAACGCTACCCATTGCATCACCAACGGCTAAATCTCCTTTCTTTGCTAAAACTGCTCTTGTTCCAAATACTAACTCTGGCAAAGAGGTTCCTATTGCAACTAAAAACAATCCTATTGCCATGACTGGAAGTAATAGCTCAATAGCTAATTGCGTGGCATATTTTACAACAAAATGTGCGCTTAAAAATAGAATGCCTAGATAAGATATAAAGAAGAAGATAGTAAATGCAATAGGTTCTCTTTTGTTTTCTATAAATTTTCCTTTTACTTCTTTTCGTTCTTTAATCAAATGCCACATATAAATTATGAAAATAGAAGTCAGGATAATCCCATCGATTCTAGACAAAGTCTGGTCAAAGATCATTAATGCAATAGGAACTAAAGCTATCAAAAACATAAACAAACTATCTTTTTTTATGAGAGGATTTTGGGGCTTTATACCATTCCCTAATAATGCAACAATTCCGATAACTAAAGTTAAATCCGCAATGTTCGACCCGATAACATTACCTAATGACAATGCTGGATTTCCACTAATTGCAGAACTAATACCTACAAACAGTTCCGGTATTGAAGTGGAAAAAGCCATTATTATAAATGCAACAACAAATTCACTTAATCTCAAATAAGAAGCAATCTTGACAATTAATTTAACTAAAAAACCACCACTTACTACTAAAACTAAACAGGAGATTAAAAATAATATTAATGAAATGAGTAACATATACTATTAACTATCTAGAGTATATATAAAATTTATCAATTATGAAAACCCACCAAGAAAAACGTTCGTTCGCGAACTTTGATTTTTTGCCTTCGGCTCTTTCGTCCTCATTTTATTCTCCTTTCAGTTGGGGCATATAATAGAAATTAGTTACAATTTTTTGTTTTAACTGAAAGGTATTATCTCAACTTATACGCAAAGAAAACTTCGTCTTTTCCATAATGCAACTTCTTCAATTTTCCAATTTCTTTGAATCCTATCTTTTTATGGAGACTAATTGAAGCTTTATTAGAAACATCTGTGCTGCTCAAAGCATACTTTTGTTTCTTTGGCGTTTCTTTTCTGCTTATCTCAATATATTTCTTAAGCAAAGCTTTAGCAATACCCTTTCTTCTGTGTTTTTTTGAAACAGCCAGATCTTCGGTATAATTTGCATAATGAGAATAATCTCGAGCATAAATTAAAACACCAACCACATCATTATTATCTAATGCAACAAAGCTCTCCTTTGTTTTTATCTTCTTATTTAGGTAGTTCCTTGCACTATTTACAGAACTATAATAAGCCTCGAATAGAATCTTCGTGGTTGTAGAAATATGTTTTCTTTGCGTAAGTGTAACTTTAATCATATAATATCTTTTTGATTAAATCTTTAAAAAGGTTTTTATTGTGGTTGTAAGTAAGCACATAAAACAAACGAATTGATTGTTAAAAACTAATTATAAAACAACAGAATAATTTCTTGAAACTATTTTTTCATCACAAATTTATTTCCAGGGCCAGAAAGAATTAAGGAGATGGCAATTACTAAAAGTGAGAGTGGAAATTCTGAATTTGCCCAGCCTTGTTTAATGTGAACTAAGAATAATGCAATCATCATTACAAATCCAATTAGGAATGCAAATGTCCTAGTTTTAAATCCAACTAAA
>Ga0209343_10001209_pt1 | contig 35320 bp, 28 predicted proteins | sample RifCSPlowO2_02_FD_184026 | JGI IMG/M metagenome (GOLD analysis project Ga0209343, IMG submission 184026) | Groundwater microbial communities from Rifle, Colorado - Rifle CSP2_plank lowO2_0.2 (SPAdes) (version 2) | ecosystem: Environmental > Aquatic > Deep subsurface > Groundwater | place... | reverse complement strand
TGCGCCTACCTTAGGACTCGTACCATTTTCCTTCCAGGATATTTCGACCGTGGCCGACCGCTACCTTTACTTTTCTTTCTTGGGCCCGGCGTTGTTACTGGCCTGTTTTCTATCCGAACCTCGACGCAGGCGAGATCTAACGTTACTGCTTTGTGTAGGGCTACTGACCCTTCTGGGAATCCGGAGCGCCTCGCAGGCCGGCTATTGGAGCGATTCGATCACTTTGTACCATCACGTTCTTGAAATAAATCCTCGTAGCTGGCTGGCGCACGTCGGCCTGGGCGACTCACTGGCTGAGCAGAGAAAGTTCGAGCAGGCTATGGCCCATTATTTACAGGCGCTGAGGATCAGACCCAACGACGCATCCACGCACAATAACCTGGGGAATATTCTGGCAAGACAGAGAAAATTCGAAGAAGCTGGGACCCAGTATCTTAAGGCGTTGCGGATCGAGCCCAATAACGCGGCCGCGCACAATAACCTGGCCAATGTCCTGGTCGAACAGAATGACCTCGGTCAAGCTATTGCGCATTATCTCCAAGCTCTTCAGATCGACCCGGAGTACGAGATTGCCCGCCACGGTTTATCTCTGGCCGCCGAGGCACAGGAACGGCGAACGTCTCAACGGTAGGGGGCGCCGATGTCCCTTTTTTTATAGGTTGGATTAGAGAGAATAAATGGAATTTTTGAGAAAAATCCGTATCGAGCTGATGATCTTTTTAATTCTTTTCATAACCTACAGCTATTTTCATCAGGGGGGCGGGTGGAGTCAGAACAGCCGCTTTGCGCAGATCCGGTCGATTGTTGAGACGGGGCAGTTCAAGATCAACAATTATCTTATCTACCGCGTTGTCAACGATAGCGGCGGTAAACCAAAGCTCCAACGACAACCAATACCACCTGACATTGAATTGGAACAAATCGGGTTGATCGCCAATACCGGTGACCTTTCTATTCTCGAGGGGCGCCTCTATCCGAATAAGCCCCCCGGGGCTGTATTAGCTGCCGTACCAGCATACTTTGCAATCTATCACGTTGAGCGGGCCTTAGGTATCGATCCTGACGACTGGTGGCCCCTTACGATCAATGCCTATCTAACCACGGTCTTCTCGGTGAGCCTGCTAACGGCCCTTGGGGGTGCAGCGTTTTACCGCATCTCGCTGCGCCTCTTTTCGTCATCTCCGACCTGGGCCCATGCAGTCTCAACCATGGCTTTTGGCCTTGGGACACTCATCTTGCCGTTCGCAACGATGTTGTCTGACCACGACATGGTTGCAGCCCTTTCTCTTTTCAGCTTCGGGTTGTTTCTGAAAGCGCAAGAGGGAGGCACGCCCTCGACCGGCTCAGACACTCTCCTTTTATTCTCAGGGATGCTGTCCGGGATCACCCTGTTGCTGAGCTACGCATCCATTATATGGGTCGTCTCCTTTACGCTCTATGCGGCCTGGGTTATCCGAAACTTGAGAAAGGTTATTGACTTGCTCGCGGGCGCGGTCTTCCCCTGGACCTTGCTTGCCTGGTATCACTGGATCTGTTTTGGCAGCGTTTGGGCGAACGCAAGCACATACCAGTATGAGATATTTCAGGGGAAAGAGATGCTTCTCTTCGGCATGTTCGGGCTCCCACAGTTTGACGTTATGATCAAATTACTTTTTTCCTCCTACCGCGGCCTGTTTTTCACCTCACCCGTGCTGGCGTTGTCTTGCATCGGTTTTTGGCTTATGGCGACCCGGTACAAGAAACATGCAGAGGTCGCACTGTTTGCCGCAATATTCATAGGCTTCCTGCTGATGAACTCGTCCTTTAATCATTGGCAGTCCGGATGGTCTATCGGTTCCCGTTATCTAATCCCGGCCCTCCCGTTCTTATCCCTACCTCTTACTCTCGTCTTCGAGAGACTCCCCCGTACAACGCTGGCGGGTGCCGCGATTTCAGCGATGATCATGCTGCTGGTCACGGCGGTGGATCCGCAGCCTCCTGAGGGAGTACAAAATCCATTAGCTCACCATATCCTGACTTTGGCTCAGGGGAAAACATTGTTCAGCACTTTCGGAAACGCCCACATTAAAGGGCCGGTCTCAGCCAACCCGATGGGTGTCTATGAGTCTTGGTTTCGTCCGGTTTTTCCGCCGGGAACCTTGCAGGGCCAATGGAATTCCTTTAACCTAGGAGAGTTTCTGTGGCCCGCTAGCTTCGCCAGTCTGTTCCCTTTACTCTGTGTGCTCGTTGTGGGGTTGGGAATTCTATGGCACTGGAGTCGGGTTCCATCGCGAATTATTAGAGAGCCGTAGTCGTTTCTACGTGAAAACGTCCTCCAAGCCGATTCTCCGCTTTCTTCTCATTTCTTCTCTCTTTTACTTTTTTTCTTATCCGGGAGTGGACAACGACCTGTGGGGTCATCTCTTCTTTGGCAAAGAGATCCTCCAGAGCGGCAGATTGCCATTAAATAATCTTTATTCTTTCACAGCTCCAGACTATCCCTGGATTAACCATGAATGGCTCGCCGAGGTCATCTTTTACGGGATTTTTTACTTTTTTGGTTCTCCTGGGTTGATCCTGCTTAAAGTGCTCATTGGAGCAATGATTGTCTGGATCCTGGACCTCATCATTAAGCAGAGGGCTACTTCTCCTTTCGTGCGCGTTCTTACCCTCGTCTGGACGATGGTGATCCTGTCGCCCGGCTTCAATATCCGTCCCCAGCTCTTCACCTATCTGTTTTTGGCCGGCTTGCTCTTCCTGTTTTACCGTTTTGAGAAGGAAGACAAGCCGGTTCTCTACTGGGTCCCTCTCTTAATGCTCCTCTGGGTCAATCTTCATGGCGGTTTTGTAGCCGGACTTGGCACCCTGGGGCTGTTTTCTCTCGTGACGCTCCTCTCGACGGCCCGCCGAGGACTCGCCGACAGTCAAGCTATAAATCGCCTGGTGATCCCATTGGCGCTTTCTCTCGCGGTTCTCTTTGTGAACCCCTATGGAATAGCCCTTCTCTCTTTTTTGTGGAGAGATCTTCTGCTCAGTAGGCCGATTACCGAATGGGGAGCGATAGCTTTGTTCGATTTTTCTTTTCTTGAATTCAAGCTTGCCCTTGTCTTCGTTTTGCTTTTTTCCGTAGGGAAGGGTTATTACCGTCGCTGGGATTTTATTCTCTGCTGCTTGGCCGCTCTTTTCTCCATTCGTTACCAGCGCCACACCCCTCTCTTCGCCATCCTTGCGGCTCCACTGATGGCTGAAGGGGTCCAGAAAATGTCTCACCGGATTGAAAGGGATGTTAGGGAATGGATGTTAGCTTTTGGGATAATGGTTTTGGGCCTTTACATGCTCCAGGGGGTCGGGAGAATCCATCTGGAGCACCGATTCCGGCTTGTTGTTAACCCGCTAGAGTATCCTAGTCAGGCGGTGAATTTTTTGCAGCGCAATGGAATCCGGGGAAATCTCGCGGTTCCTTTTGACTGGGGGGAATATTTCATTTGGAAGCTATACCCTGACATCCGCGTATCGATTGACGGCCGCTACACTACGTCCTATCCAATGGAAGTTATCCAGGATCACTGGGATTGGATGGAAGGCAATAAAGGGTGGAGAAAGTTGCTCGAGCGCTATCCGGCTGAGATTGCCATTACCAACCGCTACCATCCGGTAACGGCATTACTCCGCAAGGACCCAGAGTGGCTCTACCTCTACTCCGATCCCATTGCCTTCATTTTTGTTCGGCAGACACCTTCGCAAGAGCAGCTCCTGGCCAAGTTCAGGGAGAGGCGGCTTCTACCTCCGCAAACTCCTCCGGTCTATTTCCCAGGTTGATAAAGTGGGATAAAAAGGGGGTAGCTACCATGACCGAACCAAAGAAACTGATATCCCCCTGGTTCAACTATTCACCGGTATTCCTGCTATCTCTCCTTTGCCTGTTTTTATACCTCCCTGCACTTTACCATGACTTCGTCATAGACGACCCAATGCTTGTTGTTAACAACCCGTATATCAAGAGCTGGCAATACTTGCCTCAAATGCTCACCCAAGACGCATGGAATATTTGGGAACATCACAACTATTGGAGGCCCGTGTTCTCTTTAAGTTTGGCCTTGGACTATTCTGTATGGGGACTGAATCCTTTTGGGTTCCACCTAACCAATGTTCTCCTTCACACCTTCAACACGCTTCTGCTTTGTGGTCTCGCCAGGAAGTGGCTAAGCCCGACAGGTGCGGTCTTGACCTCACTTTTCTTTGCCCTCCACCCCATTCAAACACATGCCGTCAACGTTATCTCCACAAGGGGAGATCTTCTGGCAACCTTTTTTGCTCTTCTTTCCCTTTATGCCTTTTTTTCGAAGAGCATAGTTCCCTTCGCATTTTCATTAATGGGCGCCCTCCTATCCAAGGAAACATCCATGGCCTTGCCGTTGGCTTTATTGTCCGCTTGGATCATCCTCCCAAGGGGTGAGCAGAACACGAGACTCATTTTAAGCTTTGTCATTTTGGGGCTCTATCTTGGAATTCGGCTATCCTTGGGCTTTTCTTTTTCCCTTCCCCCTAGTTCTTTTTCCTACCATGTATCCTGGGACACCCGTTTACTTCTCGTTTTTAAAGTTTTGGCGCTTTACTTTGTCGCGCTATTTAATCTGTTTGAGATGCCCCGTCCCTTTTGGACGGTGGAGATCCCTGCTTCCGTGGGCGATCCTTACGTTATAGCTGGGATTTTGATCTTTGGGCTTCTGCTCGGGGCCATCTGGAAGAGCCTAAAAAATAATCCACTCATTGCCTTCGGCCTGAGCTGGTTTGTCATTTATTTTCTCCCTATTTCTAATCTCAAAGAGCTCAACCAGCCCATGGCGGAACATTGGCTTTATATGCCATTGGTGGGGCTCTCCCTAGCCTTCGGTGCGGCCCTGACCGCTCCTGGTATCCAACTCTCTAAGGCCCGGCTTCTGCGGGTGGGCGTTACAGCCGCAGTCTTTGTCTTTCTGATCTTCGCAGCGCTAGTCGTTAGAGAAAAAATAGGAATTTACCAAAACGACGAAACGTTTTTGCTAGCAGCGGTCCGTACCAATCCTCAGATTGCAGGACTTTACAGTAACCTAGGTGACATTTATCTTGCACGACAGGATGTCCCGAGGGCCAGAGAATTTTATTCTAAGGCTCTTTATCTCGACCCAAACAATTTTCTAGCCAACTATCGGACCGGCTTCCTTTTTCATAAGGCCGGCCAACATGACAAAGCCAAAACCTATTTGGAGAAGGTCGCCCAGTCGAGCGGGGGACGATTATGGGAAATTCTTGCAGCGGCGCATGCCTGGGAGATGTTGGGGGGTAAACAAAAGGCGCTTTTCTATTACCGCAAGGCCCTTGATACCTATCCGGACTCGGTTGAGATCAAACAAAAGATCGCCACTTTGGAGGAGACAATGCCGCTATCACAAAGATAACTCGGAAACCCTTGACCAAGTTCAAAGAAAGGCGGCTCCTTTCTCCACAGCCTTCCCCGATCTATTTTCCAGGTTGACCGCGATTATTGACTGATAGTACCCTGAATCATGAAAGGCAACCATCAAGCCGATCATTGAGAAAGAAGACAATGTGGAGGAGCCCGAAAAGCAGTCCTCTTGTTCTTCAGGGGCATTCCGCTGGAAGAGGGAGATCACTTAGTCGAGTTTCGCTACCGACCTTTTTCGTTTATCATGGGACTAACCATATCCCTGGGTACTCTCAGTGGTATTGGACCTTGGTCCACCCGTCGCGCTTTGAAAAATAGGCGGAGAGCATAAAATCCGATGTGCGGCATCTACGGATATATCTCGTTAAAGGGGAAGATCGATGTACAGGTCCTCCGCAGGATGGGAGATGCTCTAGCCCATCGAGGACCCGACGACGAAGGGGTGTTTACGAATGAATCGGGAGATGTTTCGGTTGGACTCGGTCACAAGCGACTCAGCATCATTGATCTCTCCCCTGCTGGAAAGCAGCCGATGGCTAACGAAGATCAGAGCATCTGGGTAACCTTTAACGGGGAGATATACAACTTTAGGGAGGTTAGAAGGGAGCTCGAGGGGAAGGGTCACAGATTCAGGTCTAACTCGGATACTGAGGTGATTGTCCATCTTTACGAAGAGCTGGGAACCCGATGTCTTGAAAGGCTCAGCGGGATGTTTGCCTTCGTTCTGTGGGACATTAACAAGAAGACTCTCTTTCTGGCTCGGGATAGGATCGGAAAGAAGCCGCTGCATTATGCGCTCTATGACGGAGGAATCATCTTTGCTTCGGAAATCAAGGCGTTGCTGAAGCATCCCCAAGTTAGCAGGGAAATAGACCTAAAATCCCTTAGCAAATATCTTACTTACGAGTATGTGCCCGCTCCCAATACCATCTTTAAAGCTGTCAAAAAGCTACAACCTGGGCAAACCCTCCTCTACCGCAATGGCGAAGTTCAATTATCCCAGTACTGGGATGTTCCCTTAGTGGACAACCCGATTGGTTACAGGACAGAGGCCGAGTACGTTGAGGAACTAAGAGAGATTTTGGCCAAGGCAGTGAGATCGAGGCTCGTTGCTGACGTGCCCGTTGGGGTATTTCTAAGCGGGGGCATTGACTCCAGCCTTGTTGCCGCTTTCGCCGCAAGGGCAAACCCGCAAGTGGAATGTTTCTCTATAGGCTTTGACGAACCTTCTTTTGACGAGAGCGGGTATGCGGGGAAGGTCGCCCAGGCCCTCAATGTCAAGCACCAACTCAAGGTGTTTAATATGGAGGAAATGCTCCAGGGCCTGCACATGCTTCCTGACATCCTGGACGAACCCCTGGCCGATGCCTCTATACTTCCGACCTACCTCCTTTCTAAATTCACATCCCAAAATGTCAAAGTGGTTTTGAGCGGGGATGGAGGAGACGAGCTTTTTGCCGGCTATACCACCTACCAGGCCCACAGGCTGGTCACTTACTATGATTCGTTACCGGCATTCACTAAAACTACCCTCAAGGGAATCGCATCCTATCTCCCGGTTTCTCACAAAAACATAAGCACCGATTTCAAGATCAAGCAGTTTTTGAGGGGAGTAGGGGTTTCCTCTGAGATCAGATTTTTTATCTGGATGGGGGCTTTTATCGATAGCGAGAAAAGGGATCTCTTAAGCGATGACCTCAAGGCAGAGCTACGCAATCATAATACTTATGAGGATATCTTCAGCTATATCAACGACAGCAGGCTCACCAAGGACCTGGAGAGGATACTCTACCTTTCCATGAAGCTTTACCTCCAGGACGACGTGTTGGTCAAGGTAGACAGGGCAAGCATGGCCAATTCTTTAGAAGTGAGATGTCCTCTTTTAGACCACGAGTTTATTGAATTTGTCTGTGGCCTTCCTATGGTTTACAAACTGAACGGACTTAGGACTAAATATCTGCTCAAGAAAGCCGCTAAGGGGATTCTTCCGGAATCCATTATCCATCGACAGAAGAAGGGTTTTGGCATTCCCATTTCGCGCTGGTTAACGGGGGAACTCAAGGGGGTCATGTTGGAGCACTTAAGCGAGGAGAGGTTAAAGCGGCAGGGGTTTTTCAACTACCCCTATGTCAAGAGGCTGATGGACGAGCACCTGACGAAGGCAAGGGACAATAGAAAACTGCTATGGGCGCTCCTTGTATTTCAGATTTGGTATGAAAGGTTTATCGAGAGGTCTTTATGAGGCGCGAGCTTTTAGGCCTTCTCGCATGTCCTGTCTGTCGGTGCGAATTTGATCTCAGGGAATCTATAACGGAAGAAGGAGAGGTCCTCGAAGGGCGTCTCATTTGTAGCGGTTGCAATAAGGAATTCCCGGTCGCAGATGGAATCCCCAAGCTGCTCACGGACCTCGAGGAGAAATCCACGGCGGAGAGATTTGGCTATGAATGGAGGAGTTTCCCGCGGATTTCGCCGGCCTATGAGAGACAGTTTTTGGACTGGATAAGCCCGATAGACAAAGATTTTTTCAGAGGGAAGATTGTTTTAGATGCCGGTTGCGGCAAGGGAAGACATCTTTACCTTGCCTCTCGTTTTGAGGCCAAGATGATCGTGGGAATCGATGTCAGCGAGGCCGTAGGGGTTGCCCGTGCAAATACCCGGGATCTGCCCAATGTCCACCTCATACAAGGTGATATCTGTCGCCCTCCATTGAAGAGAGCCTTCGATTATATCTACAGCATCGGCGTGTTGCACCATCTATCCAAGCCTGAAGAGGGTTTTAAAGCCCTCCGTGGTCTCTTAAAAAAAGGAGGGACAATCTCGATATGGGTCTATGGGAAGGAAGGGAACGGATGGATCGTTTATTTCGTAAATCCGCTAAGGAAATTTTTAACATCAAAAATGCCGCTCTCTATTCTCAAAAAGGCTAGTTTTCCCGTGGCATATTTTTTGTATGCGCTTTGCCGGCTCCTATATAGACCCGTAAACCTTCATTTAAAATCCTTTCGAAGATTTTTGTTCTATAACGATTATCTATTCTACATCTCCCATTTCGATCTCAAAGAGGTCCATTCCATAGTCTTTGACCACCTTCTGGCGCCGGTGGCTTTTTACATCAGGAGGGATGAGGTCCTGGCGTGGTTTGAGAGGTCTCAGTTCGTGGATGTAAAAATCGCATGGCACAACAAGAACAGCTGGAAAGCCATGGGGAAGCTTGGCTAACCAAACAAGGCAATACGGGAGTCAGATGGCATCGAACAAGGTCAGGATCGGGATCATCCTTATTCTTCTTGTTATTTTTCTGTCACAGGCATTCTCTAGCATGTGGGATGATTCCCCTACCTATGACGAGGCAATAAATCCGTCGGTGGGCTATGCTGAACTCATCACTGGAGATGTGAGTCTTGTTTATGACCATCCGCCTCTTTACAGGGTCTTTAACGCCCTTCCACTTTTCGCCTTTAGGCCTAACCTTCCTCTTGATCATGAAAGTTGGCAAAAGCGAGAGAAGGGCAACGAGGACAGATATGAGTTTGCCCGCCAATTTTTTTATCAAGCCGATGAAGATGCCGATAGGTTGCTTTTCTGGAGCAGAGTCCCTACGGTTTTCTTATCGCTCCTGCTCGGGTTATTGGTCTTTCAGTGGGCGAAGGGGCTCTATGGGGAAACTGCTGGGTTGTTTGCGTTATTTCTCTACACCTTCGAGCCCAATATCATTGCCCATTCTCGCCTTGCCACTAACGACCTTGTATTAGCATTGTTTGTTTTTTCCACTATCTACCAATTTTGGCAATACTCTGTTGCTCCTTCGTTAAAATCTCTAACCCTCACAGGCCTTTTGTTGGGATTTGCCCTGATTTCTAAGTTCTCTGCCGTCATACTTTTTCCGATGCTCTTCCCATTAGTATTCTTAGCGCCGCATGTAAGCCAAAAGAACAGTGATGGTCGCACGGAGATCATGAAGGTGCATGTATCCATAGGAGTATTAGGCATGGCCTTAAAGACCGTGTTTCTAATCTCAATCATTGCCGTTGCCGTAGTTTTCCTTTTTTATGGCACTGAGTGGAGGCTCTACACAAAAGGATTTTATAAGACCGTCGCATACTATCGAGTGGGCCGCTCTGCGTTTCTTATGGGCAACTATTCTACGGGTGGCTGGTGGTATTATTTTCCTATAGCCTTTCTTCTGAAAACCCCTATCCCTCTCTTGATTTTCCTCGTCGTAGCCTTTCTGTTTTTAAGCTTCAGGAAAGAAAAGGCCGAATACTTTCTCCTGATCCCTATCGGCATCATTGTCTCTACAGCCTTGCTAAGCCATCTCAACATAGGCATCCGGCATATCTTGCCCGTCTATCCTTTTCTCATTGTGCTTGCCAGCAGTATTACAACGATCCATTTCAGCAGGCCAAAGCTCTTCTTAACCTCTTTTGGAGGCCTTGCTTTATGGTATCTCTTTTCAACTCTATCCATCTTTCCTAGTTACGTTGCTTATTTCAACGAGTTTGTTGGCCCTAAAAGGGGGTATCTTTATTTAGTGGATTCCAACCTAGACTGGGGGCAAGATCTTAAAAGGCTTAAGACATTTATGGACGAAAATGGGATAACTCGGGTATATTTGAGTTATTTTGGAAAAGCGAATCCGTGCTATTATGGGATAAGATTAAGATACCTTCCAGGCTTTCCGGAGCCTTCTTTCTTCAGCTGCGGTGACGGCCCAGACGATATAAGACCAGATTTTATTGCTATTAGCCCAACGAATCTTCAATCCGTCTATCTTTCTGATAAAAAGTCTTTCGCCTGGTTGAAAGGCTATAAGCCGATAGCGCAAATTGGCTATTCTATATTTGTGTACGATATCCGGGGAGACGCCTTTGCCCATAATAACCTGGGTATCCTTTATATAAAATCTAGAGTGCTAGATGAAGCGCTTAACGAATTTAAGCTGCTGGTGGAATTGGCACCGGAAGACAGCACAGGGCATTCCAATCTTGGTTTCACCTATGCCCTGCTATCTTTTTACGATAAGGCCGAAGCGGCCTATAGAAAGGCATTGGAGCTGGACCCGGAAAACAAGGTGGCAAAAGAGGGTCTCAAGGGGTTAAAGAGAATCGCAGCGCAAGTCGAGTGATCAGGTCTGCATGGACATCCCACCTAAAGGACAGGCTGACGGTCCGGCCCCGTCTGCTGCTTCCTGGATTGCGCATCCTGGCATGGGACTTTTCCTGGCTTCATTTCTGTCGTTGTTTCTCGAACTTCTATTGATTCGGTGGGTTCCCTCGATCATCCGGATTGTGGCCTACTACGGCAATTTGATGCTCCTTTCAGCCTTTCTAGGACTGGGGTGTGGGGCGCTCTTAACACGACGGGGCCTCACATTGCATAGATGGTTTGCCCCGTTCCTGCTGCTTCTCGTGCTTTTCGTTTCAGCCATAAAGGGGATGGACTTCCGACAAGGCCCGGACGAGCTCCGGTATCTATTTATGAGCGCCAGAAGCACCACTATCTTTCCGATAGTGATGGTCTTTGTCCTCAACGCCTTGGTCTTTGTGCCCTTGGGAGAGCTGATAGGAAGCTACTTTCAGCGGATGGCTCCACTGCGGGCCTACTCGTGGGATATTGGAGGCGCCATTACGGGGACTGCACTATTCGGGCTGTTTTCCTATTTTTGGTTCTCCCCGATTTTGGGAGTCGTCCTCGTCATGGCAGTTTATCTGATTTACTGTCGTGGCATCCTGAGCTTAATTTTCACCGGCATCCTCTTTAGTTCCTGCTTAGCGATCATGGTCATTGGGGCGGACGAGACCGCAGTCTGGTCCCCGTACAATCATATTACGGTAAAAGAAATCGGGGCCGATGGCGGCCAAAGAGCCGTCTCCGCTCCGGCTACTGATATTAGCGCCTTGAGAGATCCCCCCTTCTATATAGTCCAAGTGAATCAGGACTTTTACACGTTGAGTGGAACAATCAATCGGCGCAGATATACGAAAGATACCGATTTTGTGGCGGCCCTTGAAGAACAATATACATTGCCGCATCTGATCCGGCCGGGGGGAAAAGATGTCTTGATCATGGGATCGGGTGGCGGCTTGGATGTGGAGGTCGCTCTTTTGTCCGGCGCGGAGCGGGTGGATGCCGTGGAGATCGATCCTGTCATTATTCAGATGGGTCGTCGATACAATGCCTCCCAGTCTTACAAGGACCCACGCGTTGCGATTCATAACACCGACGCCCGGGCATTCTTGAAACAGACCGATAGAAGCTACGACATGGTCGTTTTTGGCTTCTTGGACTCTCAAGGCCTTTTTAGTCAGATGTCCAATATCCGCTTGGACAGCTATGTCTATACGCGTGAGAGCTTTCGGGAGGCCTTCGGTCTTCTGAAACCAGGCGGCCTGATGAGTATTTCTTTTGCAGCAGGGAGAGAATGGCTACTCGACCGTCTGGTAACCATGATAAGTTCCGCGACTGGTACGATTCCTCTGACTTACGCCACTCAAGAGGGGAGCGTCATTATTCTCGCCGGGAAGGGATTTATTCCCCAAGGGCCGGAGCGCTTCAGACACTATCGGCGTGTTGAATGGAATTCCTCTGGAACTCCTGAGGCGCTCGATGATTGGCCTTATCTTTATCTGAGAAAGCGCTTCATCCCTTTTGATTATCTAGTCACCGTTGGGGCGCTGTTGGTCGCTTCCCTGCTATTTGTTTTTCTTAGTTCCGGCAGAAGAGGAAATGGGCTGGATCTCCATTTTTTCTTTCTTGGGGCGGGTTTTCTGCTTTTGGAGACCAAGAGTATCACTAGTATATCCTTGTACTTTGGCACTACCTGGTTTGTGAGCATGGTGGTGATCCTAGGGGTCCTGATTATGGTTCTTTTGGCAAACCTTGTGGCATCGAGGCTACAACAATTCTCATTGATTCTATACGCGCCTCTCATCGCCTCGATCGGCTTCTTGTATCTCTTTTCAACTCAGAATGTATTGGCTTGGTCTTTCGCAGGAAGGCTGGCCTATAGCCTCGTGGTGATCCCGCTGCCAATCTTCTTTGCCGGGCTGATCTTTTCCTCTACCTTCAGGGAAAGCCAAGATCCCAGTTTCGCCTTTGGCAGCAATCTACTGGGGGCGATGGTCGGCGGGTTTGCCGAATATTTCGGAATGATTACTGGGATGAAGGCGCTGCTCCTGCTCGTAATCGGATTCTATCTGGGCAGTCTCTGCGTTAAGATGCGCCCTGGTGTAAGTTGGTTTCGCCGCTAATTCGCCAATGGCTTACCGCTCCGTTTGGCCCTCCATCGGGCTCCCGGTTGTTTTGGCTGTGGGCTGTGGCGTACCGTTGATGCCGCTGGTCATGGGAACTTACAAGACAGAAGCACTGCAAAGGTTTCAAAGGCACCTGCCGGCCGTGCTTGTCGCCATCGCTGCGATTTTAGCTTATCTTCCTGCTCTTCAAAATGGCTTTGTCTTGGATGATAAGCCGCTTGTGCTTGGCAATCCTTATATCAAAAGCTGGAAGTTCTTGCCCGAAATGCTCACAGAAGACCTGTGGAACGTCTGGGAGCGCGGTAATTACTGGCGGCCGGCATTCTACTTGAGTTTGGCCTTGGACTATTCGTTATGGGGACTAACCGCCCTTGGGTTTCACCTAACCAATGTCCTCATACATGTCTTTAATACGGCGCTACTTTTTTTGTTTCTAAGGAAGTTCACAGATGTAAAATCGGCGGTCCTGGGCAGCCTTCTATTTGGCCTGCATCCTATTCAGGCTCATACGGTTAGCGTTATCTCTACGAGGGGGGATCTCCTTGCGGTTTTCTTTTCACTGCTCGCGCTTCATGCTTTTTTTGGGAAAAATGTCCTTCTTTTGGCTCTCTCATTGGCGCTGGCGCTCCTATCCAAGGAAACGGCCATGGTCCTTCCCGCGGTTTTTCTGGCTGCCTGTTTCATTGTGCGCCGAAAAGCCGATTGGCGTTTGATTGGTCTAAGCTTTATCATTCCAGCGATCTACGGAGCGGTTCGGCTGTCTCTCGGCTTCTCCTTCTCCCTTCCGCCGAGCGTATTTTCTTACCCTGCGGACATGCCGTCCAGGATGCTTCTTGTGTTTAAGGTTGTGGCCCTTTATTTTGCCTCTCTACTCAATCTTTTCCACCTGCCACATCCGGTTTGGACCACTACCTTCCCCACCTCCTTCAGCGATCCCTCAGTGATAGGCGGGCTGGCCATCGTGGTTCTCTTAGCCGTGGCCATTGGGTTGAGCATAAAAAAATACCCTATCGCCGCATTGGGCCTTATGTGGTTTGTCATTTGTTTTCTTCCTATCTCCAATCTCAAGGAGCTCAACCAGCTCATGGCGGAACATTGGCTTTATCTGCCGATGGTTGGTCTCAGCGTAGCTTTCGCCGCCGGCCTGGGGGCTCTTCAGTCATCTGAAGTCCGTGTCGTTAAGGTGGGTATCGCTACCGCCGTGTCGGTTTATCTTGTCTTTGCGGCACTGGTGACCAGAGAGAAAATAAAAGTATACGAAGACGACCGATCCTTTATGATGGCCGCGGTTCGCGCCAATCCTCAAGTTGCGAGGCTCTATAGTATTTTGGGCAGCACCTTTCTTGCTGGAGGCGATGCCGAGACGGCGAAAGAGCTCTACGCGAGGGCCCTGGAACTAGACCCGGACGATTTTCTGGCAAACTATCGGACGGGGTATTTCTATTATAACTCCGGCGAGCATGAGAAAGCCAAGATGCATTTGGAAAAGGTCATCCGGCCGCACCCGCCGTCGCTGTTCCAGATTCTCGTCGTAGCGCATGCTTGGGAAATGCTAGGAGATAAAGAGAAATCCCGATTTTATTATTTGAGAGCGCTCGCCGTGAATCCGCATTCCGAGCACATCAAGAAAAAAGTGGCTGCGCTGCAAGCATCTCCCTGAGCGGCGGGCCAGCTCCTTAAGATGCCCGGTCGGCTATCGCCGGCTCAACGGGATTGACCAGTAGAAAAAAGACAAAGATGAAGCTCGGCCAGAGTTGCAACAGCAGGCGCGCCAGCGAGGTTTTTAGGTGCCAATCCAAATTGTCGGGAGTGAGGACATAAACGAGAAAATAACCAACAAGCACGAGAAATAATGCGCCAACGGCGGCGCCAACCTCTTGCCTGCCCTTGATCTGGCTTGGTTTCCCCATGACGAGCGCATAGCAGGCTAGAACCAGCGGCAGCGGGATGATCCAGTTGCCGAAGGAGCCGAGTTCCCACAGCAACGCCTTCCAAACCTGTAAATATCGGCTCAGGTCCCCGAGTTTGCCTATGGCCGGCTGCCATCCCTGGGTTAGGAGAGGATCGTTGAATGGAGCAAGCCGTAGTTTGAAGTAGCTGAAGATCGCCACGATGGGCAAGAGTCCAAGGGTGAAAAAAAGCCATTGGCTGGGGCCCCCTCGGTGCTCTTTTCGACCCACGGTTACGGCTAGGCGAGCAGCGATCACCGAAGTCAAAAACAATAACCCCTCATTTTTGGTCCAGGCAGTAAATCCGGCCGTCACGCCGGCCAGGGCCATCCATGAATTTTTGCCCGCCGGCAGGTGCTCGGCGAGGCAGACCAGGACGAGGGTAGCCAGGATATAAAACCCGAGAGGGATATCTGCCTGTTGAGAAGCGCCGTGTTCGAGAAAAAAAGGCGTTCCCATGAGTACAATGCCTGCAATCAAACCTTGGCTTTTGCCGCGAAGGACACCGAGCGATGAAACCAGGAGCCCGAGCGTTGCGAAGGTAAAAAGCATCCCTATGAGCGTCGGCGCGATCACGGTATTTTGGCCTGCGTAGATCCAGGCTCGCGCTACCAGACCAGGAAGGAGCAACGGATAATCCGGATGGGACCAGCCAAGCGCGCCGGAAAATCCGTCCAGCCAGCGCTCCCCACCCAGAAAGAGAAATCTCGCTCGCAGGTTCCATATCGCCCAGGCGTCCCAACCGCCGTGGGGCTTGGCTGCAGATAGGAAGGTGAAGCTAACAAGGGAGGAAATTAACAAGCCGTAAAAAAAAGCATGGAGCAGAGCGGAGCTCCCCCATCCAGAAGCGTGGCCGGGCTGCGTTTGCGACGGCGCGGCGAGTGTTTTTGTCGTCACGCGGTAGAGGAGCGCTACAGCCAAAGCTGCCAGAAGACCAAGCTCGGCCAGGATATAACCCGCTGAGGGATGGAACAGGATTGACCAAACAAACAACCCGCCGGAAGTAATTCCCAGGCCAAGACCCAGGGACAACCAAAAGCAGAGCCACGGGTAAAAACGAATGGTGTGGAGGTCGCCGCGGAGAAGACAGAACACGACCAAGCCAATCCCTGCGGCTAGCAGCAGCGAAAAAAGCAGCGTCATTTCCCTTCCCGGTGAAACAACAATATTCCGTTTCCGAAATCTTTAGTAACTACCATATTTCGTAGCGTGGCAGAAGCGACCGAAGCGGCGCCGCGAAAATTTCCGACGACCAAAGGTTGGTCTGAAGAATAGGCCACGACGAGCGGCGCCAGGGCATACTGAGTAAGATAATACTCGCCAAATCCTGGATCGAAGCGGATATCGTCGGCTTTTAGGTCGGAAATGTACCCAACGGTCCCGTGCCGAGGGAGGGCTTTCTTAACTCGTTCCAAACGACTCGCGTGCAGCGTGATTCGGTCTTTACCTAAACGCTCCGCATCGAAGGCGGTCGCTGTCTCAAACACCAATTTGAAGTTCGATAAGAGAGCGGAGAAAACGACCAAAACGACGGCCACCTTTGATAGGAACGGAATTCGATTCACAAGCCCAGTATAGCAAAGAGCGAGATAGGCGCACAGTTAGGAATTGTTGTCCTCGGAGGATATCTCGACTGCGCCGGTCCTCTCCGCATTGCGCTTGAGTCCGCGGCCGGTGGCCTCGAGCGTGCAGGAGACGATTAAAGCGCATCCGCTACTCATGCTTGGCCGCGGCCTTTTCCTCCTTGACGAGCTCGTGGATGAGCCTTGGGACGGCCCCGCAGCTGACACACCTGGGCGATTGCGGCCTGGTGCCGTCAGGATATCTCATAAACCGGAGGTAAAAGGGCTTCTCGGTGCCGACGTAATCATCATAGTAAAAGGCGATTTTGCCGCATTCGCTACATTGAAGGTATTTCGCCATTAAAAGCTCCTTCTCTATTGATCAACTCTCAAAGGTGCCGATAACTTTTTGCTGGCCGTCGTGCTCCTGGTAGGGCTGTTCCCGGTAGAGGCCGAGCGCCTCCATCACCGGGGTATCCTGGATCGAGAAGAGGATGGCTTCTTCTTTGCCTTCGTTCGCGTGTTCATGCCAGGCCCAGGGAGGGACGACAAAAAAATCGCCGCGCTCCCAATCGAAGCGCGTCCCGTTAATGACCGAGTAGCCACGGCCCTCAAACACGTGATAGACGGCGCTGTTGACCTGCCGGTGGGCCTGGGTATGGATGCCAGGTCTAATCATCTGAATGTAACAGCCGATTGTCGGCAGGACCGGACCGCCGGTATGGGGGTTTAAGTACTGGAAACAGACATCGTCAAAGGGGCTCGCCGCGCCCTCACCGATCTTTTTGAGTGCCTGATAGGTGGGTTCCCATTTGTAGTTGAGAAGAGGGGGGTACCTACCTTCCGGCTTTTCCCACGTTGGCTTGAGATGCGGACCACTGAATTTTCGCTCCGAATCATTGATCTGAGCAACCGGATGCGCGTGTGTTGGGTAAGGCTCGAAAAAGACGGCGTCAAGATCGCCGACTAAGGGCAAATCCAGGCCGTCCATCCAGATCATGGGTTGGTCCGATTCGCAGCCGTGGTCATGCCAGCTCCAGTTGGGTGTCAATACCAGATCGCCGCGGCTCATCATGCATTTATCGCCGTTCACGTTGGTATAGCTGCGGTCTCCTTCGATAATGAAGCGGATTGCCGCAGCAGTGTGCCGGTGGCACGGAGCGATTTCTCCCGGCTTTACGATCTGGACTGCCGCCCATAGGGTATGGGTGGCAGCGTATTTACCCCCCAAACCGGGATTTATCAATCCCAGGACTCGCCTCTCTCCGCCCCGCTCAATAGGCACGAGATCGCCTGCGCGGTTGGCCATTCGGCGAAGGTCCGACCATTTCCAGAGATAGGGAAGAACTTTGGTTTGAGGCTCGGCGGGGAGGAGCTGAGCGGTTACCTTCCAGAGGGGGATCAAATGCCGCTGGTCCGCTTCCTGGTAGAAGTCGTTGAGTTCTCTCTCGGTATCTGGTGCGCTCTTGCTCATAATGACCTCACTAGAAATAGGGAGCCAAAAAATAGCATAATTTCCTTGCAAGAGCCAACCAACCCTTCTAGAATCAACTAAAGATGGCTCTATGACCAAAAGCTGATATTCTTTTAAAGAGGAGGAGAAACGATGGCTATAAGACTCTTTCAGTCACTGACTTCGATGTTTTGCGAGAAGGTGAGGATCGTTCTCGCATTGAAGCAAGTTCCTTATGAGGTGGTGGATGTGAAGAAGGATGAGCGCAAGTCCTTGATCGAATTTACCGGCCAGCGAAAAGTGCCGGTGATGGACTACCATGGCCAGCGCATTATTGATTCCACCTTTATTTCCGCTTTTTTAGAGGAGAAGTATCCTCAAAACACCATCTATCCCAAGGAGGCGTCCGACAAAGGGCTTTGCCTGATGTTGGAGGACTGGGCCGATGAGGTTCTAATCGGCGCCATTCACTTGATGCGCCGGGCAGAGACACCGGAGGCTCATCAGGCGGCGGAGAAAGAGCTGGGGATACATCTTCGGAGCCTGGATCTCTTGTTTACCGGAAAGAACTTCATTTTTGAGCGGATGACACTTGCCGACATTGCCATCTTCACCCAGCTCCATTATCTTTACACAGTAGTTAAATATGAGATCCCGCCGAACCACAAAAATCTGCACACGTGGTTGGACCTGATGCGACGTACTCTGAAGCTACCCTCGCTCTATGATGTGGCGGCGTGAAGGACCCTGGAGGTGATGTCGGATGAAAAAAGATGTGGTGATCCCTCGATTGGGATCGAGCGATGAGAGCAATGAGGTTAAGATCCTACGCTGGCTGAAGCGCAAGGGAGAAAGCGTTCAAAAAGGAGAACCTCTTCTGGAGGTCGAGACGGACAAAGTCAATGTGGAAATCGAAGCGCCTGATAGCGGGCTATTGAGTGAGGTCCGGGTCAAAGAGGGCGACGTTGCCGCTTTTAACTCCGTGGTGGCGGTTATCGAGGGGAAAGATTAACCTAGGCCCGATTTCGCTTAAGACCTTTCTCATCTTTCTCCTCATTGCCATTTTCTTTCCTGTTCCGGTTGTCTTAGCAGGCGAGGGTGCAGCGGTTTATCGAGAGCAGCACTGGGCCGTAACGGCAGAAAAATTTGAGCTCGCCTTGGAGAGGCTACGTGTTGGAAAAAAGACGAGAATCCAGTCTCCCATAGTCCTCGTCCATGGCCTCTTCGTCAACAGCCTTTTTTTTAATCTCGATGAAGAACAGAGCCTGGCGCGGTATCTGGCCAAAGAAGGGTTTGACGTGTGGAACCTCTCCTTGCGGGGTACGGGCCGGAGTCTTGGCCCTCTGAAGGGTGGCGCTAAGAGCTGGACCCTGGATGATATAATCGAGAAGGACCTCTCCGCGGTCATCCGCTACGTTCAAAAAGAGAGCAGAAACTCCCAAGTCATTTGGGTTGGATATGAGATGGGCGGTCTTCTTGCCTATGGCTACCTCGAGAAGAAGGCCAGCCCCGGGCTGGCCGCTTTGGTGACTATCGGGGCCCCGGTCACTTTTAACCATCCCCAGCAGGAGCCGATGAAGCGACTCCTTAAGCTAGAGGAGAGTCCCGCCCTGAAGAAGATATTCCTCTACTTGAACAGTCCTTTTCTCGGCAGTTACCTTATCCCACTGATTCCAAAGATGGAGGAGTTTTTTTACAACCGGGAGAATATCGAGGAGGAAATTAAGGAAAAATTTTTGGCCAATGCCCTTGCTGAGATCAATCCCGGAATTCTGGATCACCTGCTGCGGATCATTCAGCGAGGCGAGTTTGTTTCCGCTGAGGGAAATTTCAGCTATCGGAAAAATCTTGCCAAGATCCAACTGCCTCTTCTGCTGATCGGGGGGGAAAAGGATCAGGTGGCGCCGCCGGAGGCGATACGGACCGTGTACAGGGCCGTGGGCTCAACGGATCGTACGCTGAGGATCTTGGGCCCGCGCTCTAAAAATTCGGCGGCCTACGGGCATATTGATTTGATCCTGGGCAAAAAGGCCAAGGAGGAGGTCTTTTCTGTGATATCACGATGGCTGAAGCAGAGAGACGGACGAGAGTAATGGCGCAGGATCAATTCTCTACTCTGCTCTATCGTACCTCCGTTTGCGGCTCTTTATTGGGCGCGACCGCTACCCTCTATTTTCTTGGTGGCATAAGCGGCTATATAGGCAACCCCTTTCTCAATGCCGCCGCCGGCGCGGCGGTTCTCCTGGCGGCGCTATATTTTCTGTACGTTTTTCTTGTCTACCTGCCTGACAAAAGTTTGCTCGGGTCGCTTCTCTGGCTGCTGATTCTGCTGGTTCTAGGCGCGGAAATTGTCCTGGGATTCCTTCCCCCGACGGCGCGCGATGAGTTGACCCACCATTTGGCCATTCCCAGACTCTACGTTAAGGCGGGCCGGATCCTTGAGGTTCCCTTCGCTCTCTACTCCTATTATCCCATGCTCCTGGACATGCTCTACATGCCGTGGGTTCGATGGGGATGGGATTCCATGCCGAAGCTAATTCACGGTCTTTACGGTTTTCTGACGGCCCTCCTGCTCTACGCTTACCTCGCCAGGCGGCTGAGTCCGATCTACGGTCTTCTAGGTTTTTTCCTCTTTATCTTTACGCCCGCCATCCTGCGCCTGAGTACGTGGGCCTATGTGGATCTAGGAGTCACATTTTATTCCACGGCTTCTTTGCTTTGTCTCCTGCGGTGGGTCGAGGCCAGGGAAATTCGCAATTCGCAATCCTCAATCCGCGATTTTCATTCTCGGTGGTTGATGCTCGCAGGACTGTCGGCCGGTTTTGCGCTGGCCACCAAACCCAACGGGATGTTGGTCTTCTTGCTGCTCTTCTTTGTCCTGGCCTTTCTCATGGCGCGCCGGGTTCATGGGGATGGGGTTGGGAAGGTCACGAGCCAAGTTCTTTTATTCGTTTTCTTGGCTTTGGTGTCTCTGAGCCCTTGGTTATTAAAAAATCTAGCCTGGACCGGCAACCCCCTTTTTCCGTTCTTCACTGGTTTCTTGGGTGGGGGAGGTGAATCCGGCGGAGAGCCGGGGCTCGGGCTTCTGGACAGACGCCGGCTCCTCTATGGCGAATCTTGGTGGCAGATTTCTACCCTGCCGCTGCGGGTTTTTTTCTTTGGACGGGATGATAGGCCGCAATACTTCGATGGGGTTCTTAATCCCATGCTCATTCTTTTTCTTCCCTGGGCCTTTAAGGGAAAATGGGCGGAGGAGAAAAAGGTTTTATTCGGTTTTTCCGTCTTTTATTTCCTCTACGCCGCCTTTCTCGTGGAACTCCGGATTCGCTACATCCTGCCTATTGTTCCTCCTCTGGTGATCCTGCTCGTTTACGGCATCCATAACATCTATCTGAGGATAGCCCGCCCGCCGGTGCTTTACGGCGCCGTCACACTGCTCCTGGCGCTGAACAGTGTTTATTTGTGGGACTACTTTCACACGCTCTCGCCGCTGGAATATTTCAAAGGGAGAGAGAGCCGGGAGGCCTATCTCACACGGGTGTTGCCCGACTATCCGCCTCTTCAGTTCATCAATCAGAGTCTTCCATCTACTGCGAAGGTCTATTTTCTTTTTATGGGGAGAAGGGTGTATTATTGCGAACGGGAGTACTTCCACGATGGCACTGAGTACGCGTGGACTCTTATCCGCGCTATTCGCGCCGCCCGAGGAGTAGACGATATATATGCCGGGCTCCGGAAAAGAGGCCTGACTCATCTGCTTGTCCGGGATGAGCTCCTCTTGGGGTTTTTGAACGAGAACCTCACCGTGGAGCAGAAGAAGTTATGGGTTTCATTTGCCAATCTTTATTTGAAAGGCCTTTTCCATTCTAGAGGATATTCCGTTTATCAGATCTATGGCTGATTCCTGCGACGTCTCCGTTATTATCCCGGTCTTTAATGAGGCCCAAAACCTGGGGCAACTCTTGGATCGATTGAAGTCTGTGCGTCTTTCCGCGGCAGAGGTGATCGTCGTCGATGATGGCTCCACGGACGCGAGCGCTGAGATCGCAGAGAAAAGGGGAGCCAGAGTCATCCGGCACCCTTACAACATTGGCAACGGGGCCGCGATCAAGAACGGGATCCGGGCTGCGCGGGGCAGACTTCTAGTTTTTATGGATGGCGATGGTCAGCATCAGCCGGAGGATATCCCTAAGCTTTTATCAGGGATGAACCGCTACCACATGGTCGTGGGGGCGCGCGCGAAGGGGTCGAGATTGAGGTTCCATCGCTATGCAGCCAATATCCTCTACAATGTTTTTGCTTCCTACGTTACTAATTTCAAAATAGCGGACCTCACCTCCGGTTTTCGTGCCCTCTCGCGCAAGGATGCCCTGAAATTCATTGATCTATTGCCCAATACCTTTTCCTATCCATCGACCTTGACTCTAGCCTTTTTGCGCTCCGCTCTAACGGTCCAATACGTCCCGATTCAGACCCTTTACCGGAGCGGTCAAAGCAAGATTAGCCTGATTGCCGATGGCATCCGCTTTTTCCTGATCATTACCAAAATAGCCACGCTCTTTTCCCCCTTTCGAGTATTTTTGCCTGTAAGCGCCTTTTTCTTCTTCAGCGGTGTGGGCTATTATCTATACACCTATATCACCGAAGGTCGCTTTACCAACATGGCTGTTTTTCTTTTGACCACTGGCGTAATTATCTTCATGATGGGTTTGGTCTCTGAGCAGATTGCCCTTCTGAGGATGGAACAGCGGCAGGCTTCTTATCCACCCGAAAGAGGCACCAAGGATTGAAGGCGATTTGTGCGCTTGACTGGTACCTGATCCGTAGTAACAAGGCAAATAATGGATGAGAAGGAATATCAAGGCCATTTCTCCGAAATTTATCCAGAAGCTGCCTATTCTTTTGACGTAAGAGAGCGGAAGGCGCATACGATGCTTGCCGTTCTGAGAAATTTTTTTAAAGAGGATCTCAAACAGCTTCGGCTTTTGGATCTTGGTTCATCGACAGGCACTATTGCTTATTATCTCGCGAATCATTTTGGGCAGGTCATAGGGGCAGACGTTGATGGTGGCGCAGTGAATTTTGCAACGCAAAATTTTCAAAAGGCAAACCTGAATTTTGCCCTTATCGACGGCATGAGTTTGGCTTTCCGAGATAGCGTGTTTGACGTGGTCATTTGGGCTCATATTTATGAGCACGTCCCTGACGCCAGGAGAGTTTTGGGCGAGATAAGGCGCGTTTTGAGACCGGGAGGCATATGCTATTTTGCAGCCGACAATCGCCTGCAGGTATGGGAGCCGCACCATAGACTGCCATTTTTATCTTGGCTTCCGAGACCCATGTCGCATCTTTATCTTCGGTTGGCGGGAAGAGGCAATACCTACCAGGAAAAGCTTGTGAGTTATGAGAGTCTTCGCGTGCTGGTGAGGGAATTTTTGGTTGTAGATTACACGCCAAAAATTGTCCGGAGTCCTGCATTGTTTTGTGCGGATTATATGCTAGCGGAGGGGTCGTTGAAACATAAGCTCGCAAACTGGGCGGTAAAGTATGCTTATGGATTGTTTCCAGGCTATATCTGGCTGCTTCAAAAGATAGAAAAAGGCTCCGGAGCGCAGGGGTAATCGAGGGTGCGACGCAGCATTGGATCTGTGGGCATTTTAGTCATCACATGGAATTTTCCTCCTCGCCGGGGTGGGATTGAAAACCTCTTGTCTGGTCTCTGCAGTCATCTGAGGAAAAACCATCCTCTATTCGTGATCACCCCCTTTGCCTCTGTCGCCTCAAAGGAGCAAGACTGGGTCTTTCGTCCTCGATGGCCAGGCCTCCTCGTTTTTTTTCTTTATGCCGTTTGTCACGGTTTCTCTTTCCTTTGGAGGAATCCGGGGGTCAGAGTGGTTTTTGGCGGGAGCGCAATGGTGAGTCCCCTTGTCGTTCTCTTGGCGGGGCTTTTACGTCGAAAGGCTGTTGTGCTTGTTCATGGCTTGGACCTCATATATCCGAACACTTTTTACGAAATCTTGTGCGTCCGGTGGCTCAGGCACTGCGACGGGGTTATAGCGAACAGCGCCTACACTGCTTCTCTGGCGCAGCGAAAGGGGGTTGAGAAGGATTCGATCCACGTTATCCCTCCCGGTGTGGATATGGAGTCGTTTGCTTCCTTAAGGACAGAAGAAACGAAAAAGGAGATGGGTCTAGAGGGAAGAAAGGTCCTCCTCTTTGTCGGACGTCTGGCACGGCGCAAAGGAGTCAAGGAGTTCCTCGAAAGATCTTTTCCCAAGGTAGTTGCAGAGGTCCCCGAAGTTTGCTTCGCGATTGTTGGTGAGAACCCCACGGAATCCATGATTCACAGAGATGATGTGATGCATGAGCTTAGAGGGATAGTTCGGGAGATGCGGCTGGAGAATCACGTGCGCCTGCTTGGATGGCTGGACAGCAATGATCTAGCCAAAATTCATCGGGCCTCTGACTTGCTAGTTTTGCCGGTCCTGTCGATGAAAGATGATGTGGAAGGCTTTGGCATCGTTATTCTAGAAGCAGCGGCGGCCGGTAAGCCCGCGGTGGCTACCCGTGTGGGAGGAATCCCTCATGCCATCGAGGACGGTAAAACCGGAGTCCTTGTGGAACCAGGGGATTATCAGCTATTGAGCCGGGCCATTATAAATCTTCTGCAGAATGATCAGGCCAGATTGGCCTTGGGTCAACATGCTCAGAAAAGGGCCAGGGAGGAGTTTTCCTGGGAGTTCATCATAAGAAAACATGAGTCGGTTCTTGACTCTCTAATGGCTACGGAAGCTCCATGAGCGATCAGCCGTTTGGAATCACGTCGAAAATAGTATGAAGATATTGATCCCGATTATACGGGGCAACTCTGGAAGCGACGTGTACTTCCAATGTCTGCGGGATGCCCTCCATAAAAGGAACATTGCTATAACCCTAACGCGCTTACCGCAGTATCTGGAATTAGCTCCGCCCATTGCAAAAATCGCTCTATTTTGGAAAGGTGACGCTCGCAATTACGACCTCGTCCATACTAATGGCGATCACGGAAGCCACTTTAAAGTTAGGGGCAGACCTCTTATTCTCACTGTGCTTCATAATGTTTTTGAAGAGAATTATCAAAAATATACAACTACATTTCAAAAGTTGTATCACCATGTTTTTTTAAAAAGATACCTGTATAGGGCCCTCAATACCGCTGATAAAATTGTTGCTATCAGTTTGAGTACCAAAACCTCTCTGGAGAGGACATTCGGGATTTCGAATGTAGCTCTAATTTATGGTGGAGTTGACACAGACACTTTTCTGCCCAAAGAGGTTAGTACTACAGATGAGTTTACCGGCAAGGTTAGGTTGCTATTTGTGGGAAATCTTACCAGGCGAAAGGGTGCCGATTTATTGCCAAAAATAATGGAGAAGTTAGGGAGGGATTATGTGTTATTTTATACGAGCGGCTTGAGGAAGAAAGGAATTTTAACCGGGCTAAATATGGTCTCACTGGGAAGCATAACTCGGGAAAAATTGGTGGAGATGTATAATGTTTGCGATATTCTCCTCCTACCGTCTCGCCTCGAAGGTTTTGGCTACGCAGCGGCTGAAGCCATGGCGTGCGGAAAGCCAATAGTATGTACCAATGGTTCTTCACTGCCGGAATTGGTGGTGGAAGGCAGGGGAGGCTTTCTTTGTGAGCAAGATAACATAGAGGATTTTGTTGAAAAGATACGTATTTTAGGAAAAGACGAAAAGTTAAGGCAAGCTATGGGTCAATTTAACAGGCAGAGGATTTTAGAGAACTTTACTGTCACAAAAATGGCTGAAAATTATTTAAGTTTTTACCGATCAACCATGGGAATGATTAGGAGCTAGCTCCTTTTTAACGTTGCGAAATGCCCTGCAATAAGGCCCATCCGGTATTTTATCCAATTGAAATTCGAAGCTAACTAATGAACAGATTCGGGTTCGATACGGTTAGTGCATGAGTGGGATCAGGATTAATATTCTTGCCAATTTTGCGGGACAAGCCTGGTCCGCCTTGATGACATTAGCTTTGGTCCCGGTATATATCAAGTTTCTGGGTATAGAGGCATACGGTCTGATTGGTTTTTATGCCATGCTTCAGGGCATACTCGTAGTATTGGATTTTGGTCTGGGCCAGACACTGAACCGTGAACTGGCCCGTTATTCTGCAATGCCTGAGAAGGCTGGCGATGCTCGCAACCTTGTACGCACCCTGGAAGTAGGGTATTGGGCGATTGGCATCGCCCTTGGTACAGCCCTGTTGATGGCTGCGCCGTCTATTGCCGGGCATTGGATTAAAGCTGACGCGATTCCCGCCAATGTTATCCGACAAACGGTGATGACTATGGGAATAGTCGTTGCCTTGCAATGGCCGATTAGTTTCTATCAGAGCGGGTTGATGGGCTTACAGCAGCAAGCGCTATTGAATAGCATTCAGATAGCCATGAGTACGTTTAATGCCATTGGGGTGCTGCTTATTATGTGGCTGGTTTCGTCTACCATCACCGCTTTTTTTGCTTGGCAAATCGTCAGTGGCGGCGCTTCCGTTATGTTATCCGCGTTTTTTCTCTGGCGCAGGCTGCCTCCGGCCCCTTTTCGCCCACGCCTAACTCCTTACTTGATCCGAGATGTGTGGCGCTTCGCTGCTGGGCTAAGCGGCATAACGCTCTCTGCCACGATTCTGACTCAGCTAGACAAAGCGATTTTGAGTAATTTGCTAAGTCTAGAGATGTTTGGTTATTACACGCTCGCAGGCGTGGTTGCCAAGGGGCTGTACATGTTCATCACGCCGGTCTTTAACGCACTATTTCCGCGTTTTTCGGCGCTAGCAGCTGCGGGCGACCATGCCACGTTGGCGCGGTTGTATCGTCAGGGCTCCCAATTGATGGCAACCCTGGTTTTGCCAATGGCGGCAGTGCTGGCGCTCTTTTCCTATGACGTCTTGCTGTTGTGGACAAGGAGTACTGAGACAGCCACTAATACTTCTCCAATTGCGAGCATACTGGTAATTGGGACTGCCCTAAACGGCCTGATGAACTTACCCTATGCTTTGCAATTAGCGTATGGCTGGACAAGCATCGGCTTGCGCATTAACATATTGTTTATTATCACGCTCGTTCCGGCGATCTTTTTTATGGCCACATACTATGGCGCCGCGGGTGCGGCCACCGTATGGGTGGCGTTAAACGGTATTTATATGTTGGTCGGTGTCCCATTGACGCACCGCCGCTTGCTGAGAGGCGAAGCCGGGCGGTGGTTTGTCGAGGGTGTCGTGATGCCGTTATCGGCCGTCCTATTAGTGGTTGGATCCGGACGGTGGCTGATGACAATCCCCACGTCACCGACCATGACTTTGGTCAGTTTGCTCACTGTCTTATTTGCCGCGTTGGCGGCTGCAGCATTAGCCACTCCCCAAATTAGATCGTGGTTGTTGTTCGGCTGCCGGAAGCAATATCAATCCATGCTTAAAAGGTTGACGGCTTGACCTATATCGCGCCGGAGAACGTATCGCATAATAAAGAAATAATTTAAATGAGCCTTCAGGTCTTAAGAGAGAAATCCGAAATTGATCGCGCTCGGCTCGAACTCTCTCGTCGCGGATTATCTTGTACAAGTTCTTCGTGGGAGCGCATTCTGCGTAAACTCGGTATCGCCAAAGGAATTGAGGTTGGCGACAAAGTAAAAAGTTGGGATGTGTTAAAGGCAGTCAATTTTATAGAAGAGCACATTTTGAAAGATGCACCGATCCTAGATATCGGTGCCTATGCTTCAGAACTTCTATGTGCGCTGCATCGCTTGGACTATTGCCGCCTGACCGGTATTGATTTGGATCCACGAGTAAAACTGATGCCTCATGTCGGTACTATTCATTATGAAGTGTCCGACTTTATGAACGCACCATTTAAGAGCGAGTCGTTTGAAGTGATTACTGCTATTTCGGTCATTGAGCACGGATTCGACAGCCAATCACTGCTCAGTGAGGTGTCACGTTTGCTACGGCCGGGCGGATATTTTATTGCGTCATTTGATTATTGGCCGGAGAAAGTAGATACGGGCGGAATTTTGCTCTTTGGGATGAACTGGAAGATATTTTCTGAGGAGGAGGTGTTGCAGTTTCTCGTGGAAGCGCGCGCGCGTAATTTGATCCCGTGCGGGGAATTGGCTCTTGACGCGCAGGAGAAAGCAATAACTTACGGTGAGAAGAGTTATACATTTGCATGGCTGGCTGTCAGAAAGAGTAAGCTTGAAAAGCTGGCGTAACATGCTGTGCGGTCCTTCGCGTGATGGGGGGACAGCCATGAGAATTCTGTTCGTTACCGGTTCTTTTCCGCCCATGAGGTGCGGCGTTGGCGCTTATACGGAGTGTGTAGCCGAGGCATTAGGTAGATTACCAGATACAAAAATCGCTGTTTTGACAGATGTTCGGGCAGCCGTTGAACGTGATCTTGGTTTTGAAGTGTTTCCTATTGCTCATGGATGGAGATTTTCAGATCTTCCTCGCATCATTGAGATAATACGGCGGTGGAAACCTGATGTGGTACATATTCAGTATCCTACTCAAGGTTATGGTGATAGTTGGCTTCCTTGGGTTTTGCCGGTCATCTTACTTTTTACGAATGTAGCGATAGTGCAGACTTGGCATGAAGATTTTCCTATGGGTCGCTGGCGTAACGTGCCCAGTGCGATTGTACCGGGAGGATTGATTGTCGTCAGGCCTAATTATATAGCTTCGATGCCGGCGTGGTCTCGCTGGTTAATCAGGAATAAATGTTTTGATTTCATTCCAAATGCTTCTACAATTCCAGAGATTAAGTTGAGCGATGCAGAAAGGTCCGTTCTTCACAAGCGATTTACGTCCCCTGCAAACTCCGTAGTGGCTTTTTTTGGCTTTGTTTATCCCAACAAGGACGTTGAGCAGCTTTTCGAGATACTTGACCCTGCTCGGCATCACCTCATTCTGATTTGCGATTTGGACCGCAGGAATCCTTATCATAATAAGATACTTTGCCGGATGGAGCAGGGAGAGTGGGCGGGAAAGGTGACGGTGACCGGCTTCTTGCCGGCAGCGGACGTAGGCCGAGTATTAGCAATGGCCGATGCCGTGGTGTTGCCATTTCGGGATGGGGGAGGACGATGGAACACCTCTGTTCATAGCGCCTTGGTTCAGGGGACGTTCGTCTTAACTACTTCCTACGAACAACATGGCTACTTTCCCTTGGAAAATATTTATTACGGCCGCCCCGGAGATGTTGCCGATATGCGGCAAGCGCTCCGTTTGTACCTGGGGCATAGAAATAATGAAGCAGCGGCGGCTCAATACATCACCTGGGAATCAATTGCTGATAGGCATAAGACCTTGTATCAAAACCTACTTTAGCGAAGTTCGAGAAACCCAATGGAAGACATCCGCCTGTCAATATGTATACCAACCTACAATTTCGGGGAATTCATCGGCGAAACGCTTGAGAGCATTATAGAACAAGCAACGGCTGAGGTTGAAATTGTCGTTCTCGATGGCGGGTCTACGGATAATACCCGAGAAGTGGTTCATTCCTTTCAACAGCGGTTCCCAAGACTAAGTTATCATCATCTTGTAAAAAGAGGAGGCATTGACCGGGATATGGCGAGGACGGTAGAACTGGCTCACGGCGAATACTGCTGGCTATTCAGTAGCGATGATGTAATGAAAGAGCACGCGATAAAAACGATGCTAGAGAAGATTAACTTAGGGTTTGACATATATCTATGCGGTCTTACTCTATGCACGCGGGATATGAAACCAATCAGAGATCATGCAATACTGAATATAAAGTCGGATGCGGAATTTGATCTTGGCAAGCAGGAAGACCGCCTAGCTTATTTTAAACTCGCCCAGACTACGACGGCCTTTTTCAGTTTCATGGGATCGCTCATTTTCAAGAAATCAAGATGGGATGCTATAGGGGTAGACGAGGCTTTTGTGGGTAGTCTGTGGGCGCATGTTGCCAGAATTTTTCGCATGATACCACAAGGACTACGAGTAAAGTATCTTGCAGACTCATACCTCTACAAGCGAGGGGATAACGATTCCTTTATGGATAAAGGTCTAGTTCACCGCTTTGGGATCGCGATCGAGGGTTATCATCGGCTCGCCGATACCTTCTTTGGCGGGAATAGTGTTGAGGGATTTCATATCAAACGGGTTGTCAAAAATGAATTTCTTCCTCAACATCTTCTGAGAGCAAAGTTGGACATCAAAGAAAAGGGACAACAAAAGGATATAGAGCTTCTCGATCGGCTAGCCGCCAAGGCTTATAACGATCCGTCTTTGTCAAGCAGGGTTTATCTGTTGTTTTATAGGATCGCACCCTTATATCTTTATAAAATCGCGCGCTCTTCCTATAGAAGAGCAAGATCCTTTATGCGTAACCTGAACAGTTAGATGAGAAGCATCCGTCTTTCAGTCTGCATGCCGACCCGTAACTTCGGTCCGTTTATAGGGCAAACCTTAGAGAGCGTCGTAGCGCAAGCAACAAGCGAAGTGGAAATTGTTATTGTCGATGGTGCATCAACAGACAACACGGAACAAGTTGTTGGGCGGATTAAACAACGATTCCCAAGGTTGACTTATCACCGGAGAGAGAAAAACCAGGGAGTCGATAGGGATCTAGCCAAGGCGGTGGAATTAGCTCAGGGGGATTATTGTTGGCTAATGTCCAGCGACGACGTTTTGAAGCCGGGAGCTATTGATAGAATTCTCCATGAGATTGAGTTTGGTCACGATATTTACTTGTGCAATAGGACGGAGTGTGATCGCAGCCTTCATCCGGTGAAAGACAGGTCATGGCTGGGGAGAGAATTCAGTGATCATGTATTTACCCTGTCGAGGAAATCTGAATTGATAGCTTATTTTAATGCATCTCAATCACTGGGCGGGTTGTTTAGTTATATCAGCTCAATTATTGTCAGCCGCAAGAAGTGGACTGAAATAAAGTATGATGAGGTATTTACAGGGAGCAACTATGCTCACGTGTTTAGACTTTTCTCGATTATCAAAAATGGTGGTGTTTTGAAGTATATAAAGGCTGGACTTGTTTATTGTAGGCAGGGTAATAGTAGTTTTTCAAATAAAGGAGCAGCGCATCGAATGTTGATAGATCTCAACGGATATGAGCTCTTGGCAGAGAGATTGTTTATGGATACTAATATTCGTGCCGCTTTCAAGGGCGTTATGCAGCGTCAACACGTTTGGTTTTTATTGGCAGGGGTTAGAAATGATGTCGATGATATTAAGGTGTGGAATGAGCTAGAAACCAGACTGATTGCTTTTAATTACCCTCGCACGATTTTGAAGGTGGCAAGGGTATTTGGTTCGTCAAAAGTACTTATTAAGAGCGGTCGTTATCTCAAGAGGATAGAAAGGGAGATCAGAATTTTTATACGAAAAGTAACTGGTAAAAATGCAGCTCTCTCCCAAGTGGTAGCGAGCCGTAGCTGCGATTGAGACTTCAGGACTGCTGACTATGTATGAGAACCAGTGTATTAGATCAAGCACGTGTATGAATCAAAGCATTTTGACAGTGTTCAATTAAGTGGATTGGTTCTATTTAATTTAGTCTTACGGGAGAGATCATGCATCTGATTCATCGTAAAACCTGTCGCGTTTGTGGTTCATCAGCGCTTACAAAGGTTATAGACCTTGGTGAACAATATTTACAGGGATCCTTCGTGAAGCCTGGCAAAGAACTGCCACCGATGAGAAAAATTCCAACTACTTTACTCCGTTGTGATCCCACTAGAGATGAAAATGCCTGCGGTTTATTGCAGATGGCGCATTCAGTACCATCCGAGATACTTTATGCTGCATATTGGTATCGATCAGGCACCAATGAAACTATGCGAAATCATCTCAAAGGAATAGTGTCGGAGGCCGTTGAAACTCTGGTTAAAGAAAATGCCCGGGTGCTAGATATTGGCTGTAATGATGGTACTCTATTGAATTATTATCCTAAAAAATTTATTAGATTTGGCGTTGACCCTTCTGATGTGGCACAAGAAGTCAAAGGTGATATCACCGTCATTCAAGACATTTTTCCGTCAGATGAATTGGCAAAGAAAATTCAAGGTAAACAATTTGGTATCATAACGTCGATTGCTGTGTTTTATGATCTTGAAGATCCCGTTGAATTTGTAAGAAGTATAAAAACAAGCCTTTCTGATGAAGGCCTATGGATTTTCGAAATGTCCTATATGCCCTCTATGTTAAAGCTAAACTCGTACGACACGATCTGTCACGAGCATTTAGAATATTATAGTTTAGCCGTGGTTGAGAACGTTCTGAAAAGAGCTGACATGAAGATAATCAAAGTCAGCTTGAACGACATAAATGGAGGAAGCTTACGCTGTTACGCCACACACGCGACCAATTTTAGGTTTAAGATAGATGGGTTTGCGCGTAACATAAAAACACTCCGCCAGGAAGAATTCGATATGCAGCTGGATACGGACAGACCTTATAAAAACTTCCAAGAACGTATCGACATGCATAGGAGCGAATTGGTATCCCTTTTACAGAGATTGAAGAAGGATGGGAAGAAAATCCATGTTTATGGCGCTTCTACAAAAGGCAATACTATATTACAGTGGTGTGGTCTAAATAATGACATTATTGATTGTGCTGCTGATCGGAACCCCGACAAGGATGGTGCGCGGACGCTAGGAACAGATATTCCGATAGTAAGTGAAGCAAAGTCGCGGGCCATGAAGCCAGATTACTATCTGGTGTTGCCGTGGCATTTTAAAGAAGAGTTTCTTATCAGAGAGAAAAAAACTTTAGACAGTGGTGTGGGGATGATATTTCCTTTACCTAGCATTGAAATTATAAAGCGTTAAATTTGACCTGCCCGTTCATGAATAAATCAAAAAGAGCTTTAATTAGCGGGGTCACGGGGCAGGATGGGTCCTATCTGGCTGAGTTTCTCTTAAAGAAGCGATATTCGGTATTTGGAATGGTGCGGCGGTCAAGTACGGAAAACTTCGAGCGGATCTCTCATATCAAGGACAAGATAACACTTGTTCAAGCCGACCTTTTGGATCAACTTTCACTCATCCGTGTCCTGGAGGAGGTACACCCTAGTGAAGTTTACAACTTTGCAGCCCAGTCTTTTGTTCCCACCTCTTGGCAGCAACCCGTTTTGACAGCCGAATTTACCGCTTTGGGTGTGACGCGTGTCCTGGAAGCCATTCGGCTTGTAGATAAAAAAATAAAATTCTATCAGGCCTCTAGCAGCGAGATGTTTGGGAAAGCGAGGGAGACTCCTCAAAACGAGAGAACTCCATTTTATCCCCGGAGTCCTTATGCTATTTCTAAAGTTTATGGCCATTGGATCACTGTGAACTACCGCGAAAGCTACGACCTCTTTGCAGTTTCTGGAATTTGCTTTAACCATGAGTCTCCTCGTAGAGGCAAAGAGTTTGTAACAAGAAAGGTCACTTACGGTGTGGCGCGGATCAAGATGGGGTTGCAGGAGAAACTCCTTCTTGGGAATTTAGATGTCAGCCGTGATTGGGGTTTTGCCGGAGATTATGTGGAGGCGATGTGGCTGATGTTACAGCAGGAGAAACCGGACGACTTTGTGGTCGCTACGGGAAGAAGCCGGACTGTCAGAGAGCTAGTAAAGTTGGCTTTTTCTCATGCGGGGCTCGATTGGAAGGATTACGTGGTTATCGATCCAAAATTGCTACGGCCCGCCGAGGTAGATCACCTTGTTGGTGATGCCTCCAAGGCTAGACGAATGTTGGGGTGGAAACCTAAGGTTTCGTTTTCCGAGCTTGTCCACATGATGGTGGACGAGGATATCAAGAGGCTGAAAGGGTCCTTTGCATAATGCGCGCCTTGATTACCGGAGTCAGTGGTTTTGTGGGATCTCATCTGGTTGAGGACTTGATCCGAAGCGGTTTTGAGGTCTTTGGTGTCGCCGAAATCGAAGGCCGACGGCTGCTGGAAGAAAACTTATGGGATAAGATTTCGTTCTTTCCATGTGACATCTGTGATACACGGAGACTGGGAGAGATCCTGCAAGAGGTAAGACCGGACCAGATCTTTCACTTGGCAGGGGTAAGTTTTTTGCCCCAAGCCGATACCAATCCTGAAAGGGTGTTTCGGGTCAATTTTCATGGAACACTGAGTCTCTATGAAGCTGTTAGGAAGAGCACCCTCAGTCCTAAGATCCTTTTTGTAGGATCGGCCCAAGAATATGGACTCGCATTTAAGGAGGGGAAGCCGGTCAATGAGGATTGTCCCCTAAGACCTATGGATTCTTACTCGAGCAGCAAGGCCGCAGCAGATCTGTTATCTTTCCAGTATTTTTATGGTTTCGGTTTAAAGATTGTTCGAGTTCGTCCTTTCAATCATACGGGCCCTGGTCAATCGGAGCAGTTTGCCTGTTCGAGTTTCGCAAAGCAGATAGTAGAGATTGAGTTCGGCAGGAAAGAGGCGAAGCTCTATGTGGGAAATCTGGAAGTCATGAGAGACTTCCTGGATGTACGGGATGTGATTCGAGCCTATGGACTTGCTTTGGGAAACGGTAAGATAGGGGAAGTTTATAATATTTGTTCTGAGAAGTCTGTGAGCGTTAGGGAGATCCTCACTTTTCTTCTGCAGCACTCTCGCAAGCCGATTGAGGTGATACAGGATTTAGGCCTGAGAAGGGATCTAGAGGTTCCTGAAATGTTCGGGGACTGTAGAAAATTCAAAGCCGATACAGGCTGGCAAAGTACGATTCCACTTGAGCAAACCCTTGAGGATCTGCTCAATTACTGGCGCAAGGTTTTTAGTTCGTCCTCTGATATTGGTTGATAAAACGCCACTGAGGGTCCTTTAAAATTGAGGCCTTCTTGAGGTTCTCTATGAGCCTCAGCTTACTGGACTCTTGACGACATAAGCGATGACCCTATTGTTTTTCCCGCTGCTTGTTATACTAGTTATTTTTATTTTTGGCGCCGTCGTCGGCAGCTTTCTCAATGTTTGCATCGCCCGGTTGCCGAAGGAAGAGTCCATCGTTTCACCCCCCTCCCACTGTCCTCTGTGCAAGAGCCCCATTGCCTTTTATGATAACATTCCCTTAATCAGCTATCTCCATCTGCGGGGCCGTTGCCGCTCTTGCGGAGAAAGAATCTCCCCGCGCTATTTTGTTGTTGAGTTTTTGATGGCGGTCTTGGCCGTGCTTTTGTTCAGCCGTATAGGCCTCGGGCTCGCTTTTTTTGTGAACTTTGTCCTGGTTGCCGCCCTCATTATCATCACTTTTATTGATTTGGATGTTAGAATTGTGCCGGACGTCATCAGCCTCCCTGGCATCGGGTTTGGATTCCTAGCGTCCATAATCCAGTACTACTGGCCACTAGGGGCTCTCTCAAACCTGCCCTCTCCGGTGAGCTCCTTAGTTGGCATTATTATTGGAGGGGGTTCTCTGTTGCTGGTAGCCTGGTCGTACCAGTTTTTTACCGGCATTGAGGGCATGGGGGGTGGGGATATCAAACTCCTAGCCATGATCGGTGCCTTTTTGGGCTGGCCTTCTATTCCTGTGACGCTATTTTTCGCCTCGTTAATCGGCTCCATCGTAGGGGTTGCCTTCATGCTAAAGAAGGGGGTGGATAGCAAATATGCGCTTCCTTTTGCTCCCTTT
>Ga0209343_10001207_pt1 | contig 35334 bp, 40 predicted proteins | sample RifCSPlowO2_02_FD_184026 | JGI IMG/M metagenome (GOLD analysis project Ga0209343, IMG submission 184026) | Groundwater microbial communities from Rifle, Colorado - Rifle CSP2_plank lowO2_0.2 (SPAdes) (version 2) | ecosystem: Environmental > Aquatic > Deep subsurface > Groundwater | place... | reverse complement strand
CGTGATTCAGCGACAACTTATTGAATCAGCGTGGAAACTCGGCTTCGTCGGGATGGAACTTCAGGTTAGATAGCCGGGATGCCGCTCAACTGGTTGACCGTACAGCAGGCAATCTTGCATCAAGCTTCGGGTTCGACAAAGTGCGCACCACGGCAGTGTTACGCACCATGGCGGAAGCATCCAAGCTCGCTGCCACCGGCGACACTGTCGGCGCCCGCTCTCTAGTCCAATCCGCACTCAACATCGCCAAGCAGGAAGATGGTTTGGTAACCAACCCGCTGAACATCAGCATGGGGGATTACGTTCGCAATATGGAAAGTGCATGGGTTCGTGTTCTGTGAGAGATATAGAGGGACAGCCCTCGATATTCGTCTCGCGTGCCTCACGACATGCCATTCCATTTTCAACTTTTCTTTCAAACTCATCATCAGGAGAACCATAGCATGAAGAAACATTGGATCGCATCCGCAATCGCCGCGCTGCTGATTTCCGGCGGCGCCGTGGCACAAGTCGAAATGGATATCAAGGCTGGCGACAACATCGTTTCCGCGATGACCATGGGCGAGGGCGAGCATGCGGTGATCGCACTCCATGGCGCGGGCGGCAATACCAGGAAGTTCTTCTTTGAAGAAAAGGGTGCTCAATTTGCCCAGGGCCTGGCCAAGGCCGGATTTCGGGTCATCGCCGTCACCTGGTCCGGCGAGACCGGGGGCGGCTTTGGCGAGGTGAATGCGGCCATCGAACACGCCAAGGCCAAGGGTGCCAAAAAGATTTCCCTGATGGGTCACAGCCGCGGCGGCGAACTGGCCGCCAACTATGCGCGCAAGCAGCCTGACGGCAGCTTCGATACCGTCGTGCAGTTTTCCTCCGTCGATGATCAGGGTCTGTCGCTGACCAAGACCAAGAAGCTGTTCGCCTTCAACAAGTACGACAGGTGGGCCAACTGGCAGCCGTCCGCATTTGAAAAGTCTGCCGAGCCGAAACAGATGATCGCCCTCGGCGGCAGTGGCCATCCGGTATCGGCGTTGGTCGAAGAGCAAGCAACCTTGCTCAATGACGTTGTCGCAGCACTGAAAAAGTAGATCGCCCCAACGCTGGCGGAATGCGCGCCGTGCCGCCAGCGCCGACTTTCGAGCGCAACAACTTCGACCGCAATCTCATTCTTCCGGAGCCATCATGAAAGCCATACTTGCCACTTTGCTTGCCGCCGCTTCCTTTTCCTCCTTCGCCCAGCAGCTCACCGTTGACTGGACATGGAAAAAGGATCATCTGTGCAAGCCAGACTCGCCGGAACTTGCCGTCGGCAATATTCCTGACGGCACCAGGAAGCTCGAAGTCAACATGCGCGATCTCGACTACCAAAATTTCGACCATGGCGGCGGCACCGTCGACTACACCGGCGGCCCCGGAAAGACAACCATCGTCGCCGGAACGCTCAAGCAATACGTCGGCCCCTGTCCAGGCAGCGCTTTCCATGGGTTCGGACACGACTACGTGATCTACGTGACGGCACTGGGCGCCGATGGCGCCAAGCTGGCTTCGGGTAACAACAAGAAGACTTTCTCCTCGACAACCGCAAAGTAGCGTGTTGCGGGCAAGGCACTACGCTACCTCGCCCGCGCCATGATTGCCCGTGCGCGCGATGTCAGAAGCAATCGCGCAGAAGGTGCTCGACATGAGTATCACCTACGTCGAAGGCTATGATCTGCCGGAGACTCGCGGCAGAAAATCCGGCATCGCGCAAATGGTGCGCATGGCGGAGTTTTAGCGTTTTCCCCTCTGAAGAGTCGGCGCTGACGGGACGGCATCGTCGCAGCCGGTCGCCGTGAACGAAAAAAGCCCGGCGCTGCCGGGCTTTTTTGTCGGGAGAAATCCGATCCGCTTTAGATCAGTTCCCAGATCGGAGTGCCATGGGGGTCGATTTCCCGAGCATCACCCGCCTTGAACGTTTGGACATCCTTCCCCGATCTCGTGGAATAATGGCCCATGGAATTTGAGATCGATGCCACAAAGGCCGCGCGAAACCTGAAGAAACACAAAGTCAGTTTCGAAGAAGCTGCCTCTGTGTTCGGCGATCCGATGGCGTACACTTTTGCCGATCCCGACCATTCGGTCGGTGAAGAACGCTGGCTCATGTTTGGCTTGTCGCGGATGAGGCGGATTCTTGCCGTTATTTTCACTCACCGACGTGGAAAATATCGCATCATCAGCGCACGTTTGACGACTCGGCACGAGAGGAAAATATATGAAGAAGCTTGAGGAAATGCGCACCGAGTATCGGCGCGAAGAACTTGGAAAAGGTGTGCGCGGGAAACATTTCGCCGAATTCAAGAAAGGCAGCAATCTGGTGTTGTTGACGCCAGAGCTGTCAAAAGTTTTCCCCACGACCGAGGCCGTAAATGCCGCTTTGAGTTCATTGGTTAGCGTCGCCCGCTCGGTGACAGACGTAACCCGTCGCTCAACCCGTACGCACGCTGCAAAACCGCCGGCATCGGCACACTAGGAGGCAGGCGTCTTGGACGGTGACCATCCACCTACAAAAAGAGCTCGTCTCGAGTCGAGGACAGTCGCGTCCAAGGTGGCCGACGATCATCCTGAAGCGAATCCTGGCCATATCAAGCGCGGCATAGTTCGGGGCGAGTTTGAGGCGGTGGGGACCACCCCGATGGTATCTGGCAACGAAGAAGACTGGCTGCACGAACCCCGGGCGGCAGTCCAACTCAGAGAAGCGCTGGCCTGGGCACAAACCAATCCGCCGACCGACCGCAAGGCCGGTGCCGTGCTGGAAAAGCTTCGTGGCGAAGCCTGAGTAGTTACCTTAAAACCTCAGCTCAACCACGGGGAACATGGGGGCCGCGGGGAGAAAGAAGGGCTTGCCGCGAAAAATTCCGCAGCCAAACGGGTGAGCACGAAAACCGTGCCAACTCACTGAATTTCCCCGTCGCTTGCCGCGAAGCGGAATCCCAAGCGCGCAGATCGCCCCATGTTCCCCGTGATCAACTGCTTTTTCTAGGTTTATTCGCTCCGTATCACGCAATCGCTCCGCGCCACCGCCTACCGCGATGGCGACTTCATCCGCCTGCTGAGCGTCGCACCCGATCACGACGGCAATTACGGCAGGAAGTAAGCTTTTCTCGTCCGGCCGCCAAGCGCTCGCGCCGCCACCAAGGGTTGCCGCAGAGACGCCGGGCGTCGGCGCGGGCAGCGGACCGCGTTGGCGCCTTGCGGAGCGAATGCGAGATGCGTCGGCACGGCCGCATCGATGGTAAATTAGTCGGCAAGCGATCTCTGCCGTCCACAAAATGAACCTGCAAGTGTCAATCTCCAATACCGCGATACGCGACTTCTGCCGTGCCCATGCCGTGCGTACGCTTTCCGTTTTCGGTTCCGCGGTTCGGAGCGATTTCAACCGGGACAGCGATGTCGATGTCTTGATCGATCTCGCTCCCGACGCGCGCATCGGGCTCGTGACACTGCAAAGGATGCGTGACGAATTGACCGAGATTTTCGGTCGTCCGGTCGACCTGCTGACGCGGGATGGCCTGAACCGCCACATCCGCGACCAGATTTTGAGCGAAGCCCAGGTAATCCATGCGGAGTGATCGGCTGTATCTGGCTGACATCCTGGATGCCATTGCGGTTCTAGGTTGAAAAGCAGTAAGTCGCGCGGCAAGGCCAGCAAAAAGCCCGGCCGAAGCCGGGCTTTTTGCTGGAGCGGATGAAGCCGTATCAGATCATTTCCCAGATCGTGGTGATGCCCTGGCCGCCTCCGATACACATCGTCGCGAGGCAGTACTTGCTGCCGACGCGGCGGGCTTCGTAGAGGGCCTTGGTGATGATCACCGCGCCGGAGGCGCCGATCGGATGGCCGATGGCGATGGCGCCGCCGTTCGGGTTGCTCTTGTTCGGATCGAGACCGAGCACCTTGGCCACGGTCAGCGACTGGGCGGCAAAGGCTTCGTTGGATTCGACGACGCCGATGTCGTCGATCTTGAGGCCGGCCTTGGCCAGCGCGATGCGGGTCGACGGGATCGGGCCTTCGCCCATGACGTCGTTGGGCACGCCGCCGATGCCATAGGCGACCAGACGCGCCATCGCCTTGTGGCCGCCGGCGGCCGCCTTGGCGGCATCCGCCAGCACCAGGAAGCCGGCGCCGTCGTTGATGCCGGAAGCATTGCCGGCGGTGACGGTGCCGTTCTTGTCGAAGGCCGGCTTCATCTTGGCCAGCGCTTCCATGGTGGTGTTGGCCTTGATGTGCTCGTCGGTGTCGAACACCACGTCGCCCTTGCGGGTCTTGATCGTGATCGGCACGATCTGTTCCTTGAAGTAGCCGGCGGCGACCGCGGCGGCGGCGCGGCGCTGCGATTCGCAGGCGAACTCGTCCTGCTGCTCGCGCGTGAAGCCGTGCTTCTTGGCCAGATTCTCGGCGGTGATGCCCATGTGGCCGGCGCCGAAGGGATCGGTCAGCGCGGCAACCATGGCATCGATCATCTTGGTGTCGCCCATGCGCGCGCCGGAACGCATCGCCGGCGACAAATAGGCGCCGCGCGACATGACTTCGACGCCGCCGCCGAGGGCGAAGTCGGCATCGCCGAGCAGGATCGCCTGGGCCGAGCTGACGATCGCCTGCTGCGAGGACCCGCAGAGGCGATTCACCGCAAAGGTGACCGACTCCATGCTCATGCCGCCCTGGATCGTGGCATTGCGCGCGACGTAGGGATAGCGGACTTCGGTCGGAATCACGTTGCCCACGGTGGCGAAGGTAATGGCCTTGGGATCGACGCCGGAACGGGCGATAGCCTCCTTGACGACCAGGCCGCCGAGGTCGGCGGGCTCCATGCCGGACAGCGAACCCATGAAGGTGCCGACCGCGGCACGAACGGCACTCAGTACAACGACTTCTCTTTTGTCAGCCATTACAAAACTCCTAAATTAGATATCAACTGCCGACCCAACTGGAAATCCAGATCAGGGCCAGCACCGCCAAACCGAGCACGAGACTGCGCCAGACGAGGCCTATGGTGCTCTGCATGAAGTCGGGATCGGCGTCCTCCCCCAATCCCAGTTCCGGACGATCGCTAACGTCGCCCGTGTCTTGAATTACGTCATGTACCGGCATCCCCAGGCGTACCCCCAGGGCACCGGCACCGCTGGCCAGCAGTATACCGGAGCCGCCGTCGGGCCATAGATCGGCCTGATTTCGCCAACAATGCACTGCATCCTCGAAATCGCCGACCACGGCGAAGGCTGCGGCCGTGACGCGCAAGGGCAGCCAGTCGATCAGCGTGAAGGCCTGGTGCGCAAACTGTCCGAACTCGCCGAATTCGGCCTCCCCACGTCGGCCCCAGAACTCGTCGAAGGACTGAGCCAGGCGGTAGAGCAAGGCGCCTGCCGGCCCCAGCACGGCAAACCAGAGCAGCGGCGCAAAGACATGCCGATGCGAGGCAAGCAGGGCCTGCTCGATTGCCAGCCGCGCAATCTCGCCGGTGGTCAGGCGGTCGCCGGCACACCCGCGCCATTGCGCCAGCGTTTGCCGCGCCTGGTCGACTTCGCCGAGGCGTAGCGCGAGATGGATGTCGGTAAAGAAATGGCTGAACTGGCGAAACCCCATGGTCAGGTACAGCACACCGATTCCGAGCAGGAAAGCCAGCAGCGGCTGAAAGTAGCCCAGCAAGCCATGCGCCAGGGCAAGCAGCGCCGCCGGCAGCGCAACACCCAGGCCCCAGGCGATGGCGCCATGGCGGCGGCCGCCATCATTGAACTTGTCTTCCAGTAGCGCCGCCATGCGCGCCAGGGGGGCGCGCACCGCACCTTGCACCGGTAGCGCGTGCAACTGCTCGATCACCAGGGCGATGACGATGGAGATCAGGGTCATGTAATCATGCCTCGGCGTACAGGAATCGATGCAAGGCCACCAGCATGCCGGCGGTCGCACCCCAGATGAAATAGCCCTGCCAGGGCATGGCCCAGTACTCGTGCATGGCGCCGCGCACCTCGATGCTCTGGCGCTGATGGTTGGCACTGTCGAGGAGGAATTCGAGCGGCGGCTCGAAGACTTCCGCCACCTCGAAATCGTCGAGTTTCAGGTTCAGCGGCGGTGTCACCAGGCCCACCACCGGCGTGATGACGAAGCCCGTGCCGGTACGGTACTCCGGCAAGCGGCCGAGGATTTCGACCTGCGATGGCGCCAGACCGACTTCCTCTTCGGCCTCGCGCAGGGCCGTAGCCTCGGGCGAGGCGTCGCTCTCTTCACTGCGCCCACCGGGAAAGCTGACCTGTCCGGCGTGATCACGGAGGTGCGCGGTGCGCTGGGTCAGCAGCATGGTCGCCCCGGTCTGGCGCACCACCACCGGCACCAGCACGGCGGCGGCAATCAGATCGGTCTCGGCCGACACCCAGGATTCAATTACTGGAGGCGCAACGAAGCCTTCGCTGAATCGACGACGCATCAGGGAAAGCAAGCCTCCGCTAGAATTCGGGCTTGCGCTAACTAGAGACTCCGGCATGAAACCGATCGCAGTATTCCGTCATAGTCCCGGCGAGGGACCGGGCTATTTTGCCACATTCCTCGACCACCATTCGCTGCCGTGGACGCTGTTTAGGATCGATGACGGCGTGGTGCCACCGCCGACTGCCGACGCGTTTTCCGGACTCTGCTTCATGGGCGGACCGATGAGCGTCAATGACGATCTGCCGTGGCTGCCGCAGACGTTGCAGCTGATCCGCGAGGCCGACCGCAAGGGCATCCCGGTGCTCGGCCATTGCCTGGGTGGGCAGCTCATGGCCAAGGCCTTCGGCGGCAGTGTGGCGCGCAACCCGGTCAAGGAGATCGGCTGGGGGCCGGTTGAGGCGACCGCCGATGGCGCGCCGTTGACCACCGAGTGGCTGGGCGGCCCGCTGAGCTTCGAGGCATTCCACTGGCACGGCGAGACCTTCAGCCTCCCGCCCGACGCGACGCGAATCCTGACAAGCGCCTACTGCGCCAACCAGGCCTTCGTCCGCGGTCCGCACCTGGGCATGCAATGCCATGTCGAAATGACCGATACGATGATCCGCGCCTGGTGCCAGCAGTGGGCGGCGGAAAATGTCCCGGCCTCGGCCTCGGTGCAGACGCCGGAACAAATGCAGACCGACATGGACGCACGCATCGCGGCGATGCGCGTCATCGCCGACCGGCTTTACAGCCGCTGGATCAAGGGACTGCGCCGGGATTGAAAGTCGGCGTCGGCACCACGGCGCCGCCTTGCTTCAATCCCTGAAGTTGCCGTACTGCAGCGGAAAGTCGGTAACCGACTTCTTCACCAGGGCGATGGTTTCCTGCAACAGGTCGCGTTTGGCGCCGGTGACGCGCACGGCGTCGCCCTGGATGCTGGCCTGCACCTTGAGCTTGCTGTCCTTGATCAGCTTGACGATCTTCTTCGCCAGTTCCTGCTCGATGCCGACCTTGATCGTCAGCACCTGCTTGGACTTGTTGCCGCCGACCGATTGCACCGGGCCGTGCTCCAGGCGCTTGGTGCTTTCGCGCTCCTTCTTTTCCATTTCCGGAAACAGGATGTCCTTGACCTGACCGAGCTGGAATTCGGAATCGCCGTGGATGGTGATGGTCTTGTCCTTCTCGTTCAGCTCGGCGCGCGCCGAAGTGCCCTTGAAATCGTAGCGGTTGCCGATGTGGCGCCCCGCCACATCGACTGCGTTCTTCAAGGCCACCAGATCGGCTTCGGAAGTGATGTCGAAAGAAGGCATGGCGCTCTCCCCGGATCAAGCAAAGTGACAGACGTAGTGATAGGGCTCGCCGCTGACTTCGATCTCGAAGCTGGAATTGCCCGGCACCTTGAAGCTCTGGCCGGCGCCGCTGGAGTTCCAGTCCTCGCCTTTGATGCGATAGCGGCAGACGCCGGAGACGCATTCCATGATTTCCGGCACGCCCGTGTTGAAGGTCAGGGTCGACGGCAGAATTACGCCGACGCTCTTCCTGGTGCCGTCGGCAAACTGCACCGTATGGCTGACGCACTTGCCGTCGAAATACACGTTGGCCTGCTTGACCACCGAAACATTTTCAAATTGCGACATATCAGATACCCCACATTTTTTGAATAATCATCTTGGCCACGAAACCGACCATGCCGAACGCCAGGACAAAGAACAGGACGAAGGTGCCGAGCTTGCCCGCCTTGGACTTCCAGGCCAGCTCGCCGATGATGAACAGCATGTACAGCATGAACGCGCTGATGCCGAACGTCATGCCGAACTCTGTCAGTTGCTCCTCGGAAATGCCGAACATCGGCGCCTACCCCATCTGCTAGCGATGCTCCGTCAGCCCTTCTTTTTGCCGATCCGGCTCTCGTCCCGATTGGCGCCTATCCGCAAGCGCAATGCATTGAGGCGGATGAAGCCGTGGGCGTCCTTCTGGTTGTAGGCCCCGGCGTCGTCCTCGAAGGTGGCGATGGTCGGATCGAACAACGAGTCGGTCTTCGAGTCGCGGCTGACGACGATGACATTGCCCTTGTAGAGCTTGAGCCGGACCCAGCCATTGACGCCCTGCTGGGTGTGGTCGATCAGGGCCTGCAGGGCGCGCCGCTCCGGGCTCCACCAGTAGCCGTTGTAGATCAGGCTGGCGTAGCGCGGCATCAGGTCGTCCTTGAGGTGCGCCTCCTCGCGGTCGAGGCAAACCGATTCGATGGCGCGATGCGCGCGCAGCAAGATGCTGCCGCCCGGCGTTTCATAGCAGCCGCGCGACTTCATGCCGACATAGCGGTTCTCGACCAGATCGAGGCGGCCGATGCCGTGCTTGCCGCCCAGCGTGTTCAGCGTGGCGAGCAGTTCATGGGCTTTCATCTTCTTGCCGTTGATCGCGACCAGATCGCCGCGCTTGAATTCGAGATCAAGGTACTCGGCCTGGTTCGGCGCCTTCTCGGGCGATACTGTCCAGCGCCACATCGATTCCTCGGCCTCGGCGCCGGGGTTTTCGAGATGACGTCCTTCATAGGAGATGTGCAGCAGGTTGGCGTCCATCGAATACGGCGAGCCGCCCTTCTTGTGCTTCATTTCCACCGGGATGCCATGCTTCTCGGCGTAGGCCATCAGCTTCTCGCGCGACAGCAGGTCCCACTCGCGCCATGGCGCAATGACCTTGACGTTGGGCATCAGGGCATAGGCGCCGAGCTCGAAACGGACCTGGTCGTTGCCTTTGCCGGTGGCGCCGTGGGAAATCGAATTGGCGCCGGTCTTTTTGGCAATTTCGACCAGACGCTTGGCGATCAGCGGTCGTGCGATCGAGGTGCCGAGCAGGTACTCGCCTTCATAGACGGTGTTGCAGCGGAACATCGGAAAGACGAAATCGCGGACGAATTCCTCGCGCAGGTCGTCAATGAATATGTTCTTCGGCTTGATGCCCATCTGCAGCGCCTTGGCGCGCGCCGGTTCGAGTTCCTCGCCCTGCCCGAGGTCGGCGGTGAAGGTCACCACCTCGCAGTTGTAGGTGTCCTGCAACCACTTGAGTATCACCGAGGTGTCCAGCCCGCCCGAATAGGCGAGGACAACCTTGTTGTTGGCTGCCTTGCCCACTGCTGCCTTGCTGACCTTGTTCTTGCCTACTACTGATTTCATCGGTTTTCCTTCAATCATTCACCCTGCCCAGGAGCAGGAATTCCATCAGAGCCTTCTGCGTATGCAGCCGGTTTTCGGCCTCGTCCCAGACCACGCTTTGCGCACCGTCGATCACTTCGGCGGCCACCTCCTCGCCGCGATGCGCCGGCAGGCAGTGCATGAACACCGCATCGGGACGGGCGGCGCGCATCATGTCTGCATCGACCTGCCAATCTGCAAAGTCACGCATGCGTTCTTCGTTCTCGGCCTCGAAGCCCATCGAGGTCCACACGTCAGTGGTCACCAGGTCGGCGCCGCGCGCCGCATCCATCGGATCGGCGAACTGTTCGAAATGGTCGGTGCCGTAGAGGCCGGCACGCTCGGCTTCGACCTCGTAACCAGGTGGCGTCGACACATGGACGTTGAAGTCGAAGACCTCCGCCGCCTGCAGCCAGGTGTTGCAAACGTTGTTCGAATCGCCGATCCAGGCCACGGTGCGCCCTTGGATCGGGCCGCGCTGTTCGATGAACGTGTATATGTCGGCCAGGATCTGGCAGGGATGGTACTCGTTGGTCAGGCCGTTGATCACCGGCACCCGCGAGTGGCCGGCAAAACGCTCGATGATTTCCTGCTCGAAGGTGCGGATCATGACGATGTCGCTCATGCGCGAGATCACCTGCGCCGCATCCTCGACCGGTTCGCCGCGGCCGAGTTGCGAATCGCGCGTATTCAGGTAAATCGCCGCACCACCCAACTGCTGCATGCCGGCCTCGAAGGAGAGGCGGGTGCGGGTGCTGGCCTTCTCGAAGATCATCACCAGCGTGCGGTCCTGCAAGGGCCAATAGCGCTCGTAGGCCTTGAAGCGCGCCTTGATCGTGCGGGTGCGCTCAAACAAGTAGCCGAGTTCCTCGCGCGATAGATCCTTCAACTGCAGAAAGTGTCGCGGCGCGGCCATGGTCAGACTCCGAGAAACTGCTTGATCAGCGGCACCAGGCCGGCGACCAGTTCCGCGGCCTCGGCATCGCTCATCACCAGCGGCGGCAGCAGGCGCACCACCTTGTCGGCGGTGACATTGATCAACAAACCGGCTTCGAGTCCGCGCGTGACCAGGTCGGCACAGGGCCGATCCAGCTCGATGCCGATCATCAGGCCGTCACCGCGCACCTCGACAAAGCCGCCGATGCCGGACAAGCCGCTGCTCAAACCGCTGCGGATCGTCTCGCCCAGTTTGTCCGCGCGCGCCATGAGACCGTCTGCCTCGATCACGTCCAACGTGGTCAAAGCCGCGACGCAGGCCAGCGGGTTGCCGCCAAAAGTCGAACCGTGGTTGCCGGGCTTGAATACGCCGGCGGCACGTCCTGCGGCAAGGCAGGCGCCGATCGGCACGCCAGAACCGAGCCCCTTCGCCAGCGTCATGACATCCGGTAGGATTCCGGCGTGCTGATGGGCGAACCAGGCTCCGGTACGCCCGATGCCGCACTGCACTTCGTCAACCATGAACAGCCAGTTCTTGCGGTCGCAGATCTGCCGCAGAGAACGCATGAAATCCTTATGCGCGATATTGATGCCGCCTTCGCCCTGAATCGGCTCGAACAGCACCGCAACCACATTGGGATTGCGCTCGGCGAGTTGCTCGATAGCCGCGAGGTCGTCGAACGGCACCCTGACAAAACCGGACACCAGCGGCTCGAAGCCAGCCTGCACCTTGCGATTACCGGTGGCCGAGAGCGTCGCCAGGGTGCGGCCATGGAACGCATGCTCCATGACAATGATGGCGGGTTGCTCGATGCCCTGCTGGTGCCCGTACATTCGGGCAAGCTTGATCGCCGCTTCGTTGGCCTCGCAGCCCGAGTTGCAGAAGAACACCTCGTCCATCGCGGAGAGCGCGGCGAGACGATCGGACAACGCCTCAGCTTCGCTGATGCGGTACAGGTTCGACGCATGCATGAGGTGGCCGACCTGCCCGGTGAGCGCCTTCACCAGCCGAGGATGATTGTGGCCCAAGGTATTTACAGCTATTCCCGCCAGGGCATCCAGATAGGACTTGCCCTGCTCGTCGAACAGCCGGCAACCCTGGCCATGGGTAAAAGCGAGCGGCAGCCGCCCGTAGGTATTCATGAGATGCGGCATCAAAGCACTCCGCGAAAAGCTCCACGCAGAAAAACATACGGCGGCCGAAGAGCAACGCGGCCGCCGTGCTTAGAAACGCCTCTATACTAAGTGAAAAATTAGCCCCTGTACAGAGCAGGAATGCGGAGGATTCGGCGGTGAGGATGGCGGTTTTCAATCAAAAAGGCGGGGTCGGCAAAACGACGACTGCGCTGAATCTTGCCGCCGCCTTGGCACGGTATTCGGCGCCGGCGCTGCTGGTCGACCTCGATCCGCAGGCACACCTGTCGGCCATCCATGGCAAGGCGCTGGGCGAAGCGCACAACAGCGTTTTTGCCCTCTATCAGGACAACCGGCCGCTCGACGAACTGGCTGTAACCTGGGACGGAGTAGGCCGCCTGATCCCGGCGCATGCCGAATTGATCAAGGTCGATTCGATATTCGGCAAGGGGCCGGCCATTCTCAACAGGCTCAACACTGGTTTGCAGTCCCTTGAAACATCCGGCGGCGAAAGCACTGCCCTGATCGACTGTTGCCCGTTTCTGGGTGTGCTCTCGCTCAACGCGATTTTCGCTTCCGACCGGATTCTGGTGCCCATCTCATCGGACTACCTTTCCTTGCGCGGCGCCTTGCAGATAGAACATACGCTGAAGGCGCTGGAGCCGGTGCTCAAGCGACGCATCGAGCGCCGCTACCTGCTGACCCGGTTTGATAGACGCCGCAAGATGAGCTTCGACATCCAGGACCGGCTGCGCCAACAGTTTGGCGCCGAGCTGTGCGAGACGGTTATTTCGGAAAATGTGGCGATCGCCGAAGCGCCGGCATTAAGCTTGGATATCTTCGGCCACAGCCCCACTAGCCGCGGTGCGCTGGATTATCTTGCGCTAATGGAAGAATTGCAGGCAGCGCGCTTTCTCTAACCGCTGTCCGAGAACAAAGCCCAGCGCTATAGGGCAGAAGCCCGGCATGGCTTCACCGAACGATAAGATTAGCGACTTCCTCGAAGCTGGCCACCGGCACCCGAACGCTGCCGCGATGGCAAATGCACTCTATGATCTGGCAATCGTGATACACCTGCCGCAGCTTGCGCTGAGCGTCGAACTCGTCGCGGCCATGAATCATCAAATTATCCACAACCACGCCAAGTCGGGTGCGGATACGAAATGCATATTTTATGAACTGATGGGATTGCATGAAACCCCTTTCACTTCAATCGAGTTGATCGATTATATGCAGTGATTTCGGCAAATTCAACCTATTTCTTTAATTTAGATACACATTTATAGAAGCGTTATGCCAATCGTGGTTTCCGGAAAGTCCAAAAACAAAAAGGCTGCCCCGGGTGGAGGCAGCCTTCTATTTGGGGTGTTGCGCCGGCGACGGATCAGAGCGCCTTGATCGCAGCCGAGAGACGGCTCTTCTGGCGAGCGGCGAGGTTCTTGTGCACGATGTCCTTGTCGGCGATCGAATCGATCACGCACTGCGACTCCTTGAATACGGCTTGCGCAGCAGCCTTGTCGCCAGCGTCGATTGCCTTGCGCACCTTCTTGATGGCGGTACGCAAGGTGGAGCGCTGGCTCATGTTGTGAGCACGCTGCTCGGTTGCTTGACGGGCACGCTTGCGGGCTTGGACGGAATTGGCCATATCGATATCCGGTAGATCTGGGGAAAGCGCGAGATTATAAGGGGGTCTTCCACCCATTGCAAGCAGCTTCTGCCGATTGCATCCCGGATACCATACCGACCATGAATCTGCTCCGCGCTTTGGCCACCGTCAGTGGGATGACCCTGCTATCCCGTATCCTGGGCTTCATCCGTGACTTCGTGATTGCCCGAAGCTTCGGTGCCGGCATGATGACCGATGCCTTCTTCGTCGCGTTCCGCCTGCCCAACCTGCTGCGTCGTCTGTTTGCCGAGGGCGCGTTTTCGCAGGCATTCGTCCCCATCCTCGCCGAATACCGCAATCGCCGAGGGGAAAGCGAGACCAAGAGCCTGGTTGATCGCGTCGCCAGCATGCTGTTCCTGATCCTGATCGCCGTCAGCGCGCTGGGTATGGCCGCCGCTCCGGTGCTGATCGCGGTGACGGCGCCTGGTTTCAGTGCCGATGCCGAGAAATTCCAACTGACCGTCGAACTGACCCGGATCACCTTTCCCTACATCCTGTTCATGTCGCTGGTGGCCCTGTCGGCAGGCATCCTCAACACCTGGAGTCGATTCGCCCTGCCCGCCTTCACGCCCGTAATGCTTAACCTGTCCTTCATCGCCATGGCGCTTTTCGCCGCGCCCTGGTTCGATCCGCCGGTGCTGGCGCTGGCCTGGGCGGTCTTTCTGGGCGGCGCGCTGCAACTTGGAATCCAGCTTCCCGCCCTGGCGAAGCTCGGCATGCTGCCGCGTTTCGACCCGGTCTGGCGCGACGAAGGCGTGCAAAGAGTCCTCAAGCTCATGGCGCCTGCGGTGCTAGGTGTTTCGGTGTCCCAGATCAGCCTGTTGATCAATACGGTTTTCGCCTCATTCCTCGAAAGCGGCAGCGTCTCATGGCTTTACTACGCGGACCGACTGATGGAGTTTCCGGCCGGACTGCTGGGCGCGGCACTGGGCACCATCCTGTTGCCGAGCCTGGCCAAGACCCATGCCAGCGGCAAGACCGAGGATTTCTCGGCATTGCTCGACTGGGGCCTGCGCCTGACCTTGATGTTGACGCTGCCGGCATCGCTGGCACTGGCAATGCTGGCCGTGCCGCTGTTGTCCACCTTGTTCCAGTATGGCGCTTTCGCCGCCGCCGACGTCCTGCGTACGCGCGAAGCCCTGGTGGCTTATTCGATCGGCCTGACCGGGCTGATTCTGGTCAAGGTGCTGGCGCCGGGCTTCTACGCCCGACAGGACATCCGCACGCCGGTGAAGATTGCCTTGGTCACGCTGGCATTGACGCAGATGATGAATATCGCCTTCATCGGCTGGCTCAAGCACGCCGGACTGGCTCTGTCGATCGGCCTGGCCTCGTGCCTCAACGCGGGCCTGCTCTGGCGCGGACTGCGGCAGCGCGGCGCCTACCTGCCGCGACCGGGCTGGGGCGCGTTCATGTTGAAGCTTCTTGCCGCGCTGATCGTTCTGGGCTCCGTGCTGTGGTTTGCCAGTGCCGGGGATCAGGCATGGCTGGCCATGAGCGGCCACCAGCGTATACAGCAATTGTCGGGGGTGGTACTGGGCGGCATGGTCAGCTACTTCGCCACGCTCTGGCTGCTCGGCTTCCGCCTGCGCGATTTCCGCCGCAAAGCCGACTGATCATTCACCACGAGCAACGCCTTCGCGGCGCGGGTCGGCAGCCCCTGCCCAACGTTCGCCGAGGCGCACGATCAAATGCAGGCCGCTGGTCATGTCCATCTGCTGGACGCGGTGGCCCCTCCTTTCCAACTCAAGCGCCAAGGCGTCCAAGCCACGACCACGCTCGATTTCGGTCGCGCCGTTGCGGTTGCCGACATGGGCCAGCGAAACCGCTGCCGCCGGCTCCTGCCGGCCATCCAGCAACGCAACAAGGGTGCGCGCGACATAATTGATGATGCGATTTCCGCCCGGCGACCCGAGCACAGCGTAGAGTTGCCCGCTTGCATCGAAGACAAAAGTGGGGGCCATCGACGACAGGGGACGCTTGCCGGGTTGCAGACGGTTGGCAACGGGCTTGCCATCGCGCTCGGCAACAAATGAAAAATCGGTCAGTTGATTGTTGAGCAGGAAACCACCGACCTGGATGCGGCTGCCGAAGGCGCTTTCGATCGAACTCGTCAGCGCGATGGCGTTGCCGGCCGCATCAACCACTGAAATATGCGTGGTCGCGGGCAACTCGGGCGCATCGTCGTCGGCCAATGCATGACGCTCGGGAAGTTCGCCAGGCGGCGCGTCACCCATGCTGTGCCGGGGATCGATCAAGCTCGCTCGCCGTTGCAGGTACTCCGCCTGCAATAACGCGCGCTGCGGCACCGAAACGAAGTCGGGATCAGCCAGGTAGCGCGCTCGATCGGCGTAGGTAAGTCGTCCGGCCTCGGCAAACAGGTGCGCCGCTTCCGGCGACGCAGGATCGCCCGCCGGCAGACCGCTACGCTCCAGCACACCGAGCAATTGCAGGACGCCGATGCCACCGGATGAAGGCGGTGGCATGCCACAGATACGCCAGGCTCGATACAGACCGCAAACCGCATCGCGTTGTCGCGGTTGATAGTCATCCATGTCCGCCACCGACAGACTGCCCCCGCGCGCCCTTACTGCATTCGCGATGGGTTCGGCCAGTGCGCCACGCTGCAACGCCCGCAAACCCGTTTCCGCGACGGCGCGCAGCGTGGCGGCGAGCTCGGGATTGCGCAGAATTTCACCAGGGCGCCTGGCTTCGCCGCTCGCCTGGTAATAGAGCGCGCGTGCCGCCTTGTCCTGACGCAACCATGGGTCGTCCCGCAGCAACAGATGCAGGCGTGGCGAGACCGCAAAACCATTTTCCGCCAAGCGTATCGCGGGGCGCAACAGGCGCTCCCACTTCAGCCTGCCGTGGCGACGATGTGCCGCGTCCAGCATCGCCACAAGCCCGGGCGCGCCAACCGCCCGCCCCGTCGCCAGCACTTCGGAAAAGCTTGCCAAGCTGCCATCGGCACGTCGTGCAAAGTCGGCGCTGGCGCTACGGGGAGCCGTCTCGCGACCATCCCACGCCGACACCCGACGGCGTTTCGCATCCCAGTGCAACATGAATCCGCCGCCACCAATACCCGACGACTGAGGTTCAACCAGATTCAACACCCACTGCGCGGCGATCGTCGCATCAAGCGCATTGCCGCCAAGCTGAAGGATTTCCACCGCAGCAGCGGTAGCGTAAGCATTCGCGGTGACCGCCATGAATTCCCGGCTGACAACCGCCGGCCGCGGCACGAATCCGCTGGCCGCTTCCGGCTGCACGGCCTGGGCCGACGCCGTCGCAGCCCAAGCTGAGAGGGCCAGCGCCAGGATTCGGGAATACTGTCTCCGCCCAACGACACGGAGAAATAAAAAACGGGCAGCCCGCAGGCTGCCCGTTCGATCGATCACGCTGCCGGGAATCACGCCACCAGCGGCAGGATCAGCAAAGCAACGATGTTGATGATCTTGATCAGCGGATTCACCGCGGGGCCGGCAGTGTCCTTGTAAGGATCGCCCACGGTGTCGCCGGTCACGGCCGCCTTGTGCGCTTCGGAACCCTTGCCGCCGTAGTGACCATCCTCGATGTACTTCTTGGCATTGTCCCAGCAACCGCCACCGGTAGTCATCGAGATCGCCACGAAGATGCCGGTCACGATGGTGCCCATCAGCACGCCGCCCAGCGCGCGCACGCCGGCGCCAGGACCCATCAGCATATTCATCGTGACGGCGGCGACAACCGGAACCAGCACCGGCAGCAGCGAGGGAATCATCATTTCCTTGATCGCGGCCTTGGTCAGCATGTCGACACAGGTGCCGTATTCCGGCTTCGCCGTGCCTTCCATGATGCCCTTGATCTCCTTGAACTGGCGGCGCACTTCGACCACCACCGAGCCTGCGGCACGGCCCACCGCTTCCATGCCCATCGCGGCGAACAGGTAGGGCACCATACCGCCGATGAACAGGCCGATGATGACCGCCGGATCGGATAGGTCGAACGCAAACTTGACGCCCGGCTTGAGCGATTCCAGGCCGTGCGTGAAGTCGGCGAACAGAACCAGTGCAGCAAGACCGGCGGAACCGATCGCGTAGCCCTTGGTCACGGCCTTGGTGGTGTTGCCCACGGCATCGAGCGGATCGGTGATGCCGCGCACGGAATCCGGCAACTCGGCCATTTCGGCGATGCCGCCGGCGTTGTCGGTGATCGGGCCGTAGGCGTCAAGCGCGACGACGATGCCGGCCATCGACAGCATGGAGGTGGCTGCAATCGCGATGCCGTACAAACCACCCATGGTGTAGGACGCCCAGATGGCGGCACAGACGGACAGGACCGGCCAAGCGGTGGACTTCATGGACACGCCAAGGCCCGCAATGATGTTGGTACCGTGACCGGTGGTCGAGGCTTGCGCGACGTGCTGCACCGGCTTGAACTCGGTGCCGGTGTAGTACTCGGTGATGTAGACCATCAGGCCGGTCAGCACCAGACCAATCACTGCAGCACCGTAGAGGCGCATTTGCGAGCCGCCGCTGATGTTCAGCACGCTGTCGAGCAGGTGATCATCGATCAGCCAGGTCGTCATCGGATAGAAGGCGACCAGCGCCAGAACGCCGGCGACGATCAGGCCGCGGTACAACGCGTTCATGATCTTGCCGCCCGGCGATGCCTTGACGAACATCACGCCGATGATCGAGGCGATGATGGAGAAGCCGCCCAGGGCCAGCGGGTAGATCACGGCCTGTTCCGCAAAGGCGGGATTCACCTTGAGCAGCAGGGCGCCGAGCAGCATGGTCGCCACTGTCGTCACGGCATAGGTTTCGAACAGGTCGGCTGCCATGCCGGCGCAGTCGCCGACATTGTCACCGACGTTGTCGGCAATCACCGCGGGATTGCGCGGGTCGTCTTCGGGAATGCCGGCTTCCACCTTGCCCACTAGGTCGGCGCCGACGTCGGCGCCCTTGGTGAAGATGCCGCCGCCGAGACGGGCGAAGATCGAAATCAGGGAAGAGCCGAAACCGAGGCCGACCAGCGGATGGATGATGTCTTCCATCTTGGCGCCGGTGCCGCCCAGCGTTTTCAGCACGGCGTAGTAACCGGCAACGCCCAGCAGGCCGAGGCCGACCACCAGCATGCCAGTGATCGCGCCGCCCTTGAAAGCGACGTTCAGCGCTTCATTGAGACCGGCGCGTGCCGCCTCGGCGGTACGCACGTTGGCACGCACCGAAACGTTCATGCCGATGTAGCCTGCGGCGCCGGACAATACCGCGCCAAGAATGAAGCCAACTGCCGTGGTGGTGCCGAGAAAGATCCAGATGACAACAGCGAGAATTACGCCGACTACGCCGATCGTGGTGTATTGACGGTTAAGGTAGGCTTGGGCGCCTTCCTGAATGGCCGCCGCAATTTCCTTCATGCGGTCGTTGCCGGCCGGTTGGGCCAGAATCCACTGGCTCATGATCCAGCCGTAGGCGATTGCCGCTACCGCGCAGATCAGCGCAAACATCAGTCCTGCTGACATAAACTCCCCCCCGTAAATTGATAAACACAACCTATAAGCTTATCACGCTCTCCACACCGTATGACCCGTGCCAACCAACTTTTATTGTTTCAAATCTAAGAGATTCTGCCAGCCACCCCGAGGACGCAATGATGTTCCAATTCGACTTGTCGATCGACTTCGGCAAGCACAGATCCACTGCGGCACAAATCCGCTTGATGGACCAATCCGGTTGATGGATGCCAGCCTCGCATATTGCCGGATATAGTAGATAGCGAAAAGCAGGTTTGCTGTCTGTCTGGGCGCAGCGTCGAAGACGGATTCGCTCGCAGCCCGAATCAACCATCCAATCTGATCAACTGAAAGGAACGCCAGATCATGCCGCTGGGAAAGGTATTAGTCGCGCAGGGTGGAGGCCCGACCGCCGTCATCAATCAATCGATGGCAGGCGTCGTACTCGAAGCACGCAAGTTCCGCAATGTCGAATTGGTCTATGGTGCCTACCATGGCGTTTCGGGCATCATCAACGAGGAATTTCTCGACCTCACCCAGGAAACCAGCCATAACATCGAAATGGTGGCCGACACGCCGTCCTCTGCCCTTGGTTCCACGCGCGACAAACCTGACTTGAAGTATTGCCAGGAGATATTCAAGGTTCTCAAGGCGCATGGGATAGGTTATTTCTTTTACATTGGCGGCAACGATTCGTCCGACACGGTGCGGATTGTCAGCGAAGAAGCGAAGCGGGCCAACTATCCGTTGCGCTGCATCCATATCCCGAAGACCATTGACAACGATCTGGTCGGCAATGACCACACGCCAGGCTTTCCATCGGCGGCGCGCTTCGTCGCGCAGGCTTTTATGGGAGCCAACCTGGATAATGCCGCTTTGACCGGCGTGTATTTGGGTGTGGTGATGGGACGGCATGCCGGCTTTCTCACGGCGGCGGCGGCGCTGGGAAAGAAATTCCCAGACGACGGCCCGCACCTGATTTACCTTCCGGAACGCGTCTTCAGCGTCGATAATTTTCTCGCAGACGTCAAAGCCATTTACGAAAAGTACGGCCGATGCGTGATCGCCGCCTCGGAGGGAATCCACGACAGCAAGGGCACGCCCATCATCACTCAACTGGCGAGCCAGGTTGAGCGCGATGCTCACGGCAATGTGCAACTCTCTGGCACCGGTGCCCTCGCCGACCTGCTGTGCGACGAAATCAAGGCCAAGCTCGGCATCAAGCGCGTGCGTGGCGATACCTTCGGCTACCTCCAGCGCTCGTTCATAGGATGCGTGTCCGACGTCGATCAGCGCGAGGCCCGCGAGGTGGGAGAAAAAGCCGTGCAATATGCGATGTGGGGTGACCGCGATGGCTCCGTCGCCATCAAGCGTACCGGCTTCTACTCGGTAGACTACCAACTGGTCCCGTTGGAATCCGTGGCAGGGAAAACCCGCGTGATGGAGGACGAGTTCATCGCTGACAGCGGAACCGACGTCACAGACGCATTTCGCATGTACCTGCGCCCCCTGCTGGGCTCCGGACTGCCAGACGCCTATCGCCTGCGCCTGAACAAGGTGCCCAAGATCCTGAATCCGGACAAGTAAACCGAGCTGTTCCGCGACCGACGATTGACCTGCACCGCCTGGGGCAGATCAATCGCCGAAGCAGATACCCAGGTCTTTGCCGGTCTGTAGCGTATCGCTATCGAGGGGAACGGCCTTCATGCGGCCGGCCACCTCCTCCAACGCGACGTAATTCACGTTGGGAAACCCGAGCGCTACCATGATTCCGGACTGCCCCTCGTCAAGTGCTCTGACTGCAGCAGAGCCAAAACGCATCGCGGCCAGGCGATCGAACGAGGTCGGGCTGCCTCCGCGCAAGAGATGGCCCAACACGACCACCCGGACGTCCTTGCCGGTCCGCTCCCCGAGAACCTTTGCGATTCGCTCGCCGACACCGCCCAAACGTTCGGCGTGACCAATTTCGGCGGGCGCCAACACTTCCCGGTGGCCGTGAATGGGCTCCGCACCCTCGGCGACCATGACCAGCGAATACATTCGCCCCTCGCTGTCCCGCGCGCGAATCTTCGCCGCCACCTTGTCCACGTCGAAAGGAATCTCCGGGATCAGGATCGCGTGGGCGCTTCCAGAAATGCCCGCGTGCAGCGCGATCCATCCGGCGTAGCGACCCATGACCTCGACCACCATCACCCTCTGATGGCTTTCGGCTGTGCTGTGCAAACGATCCAGACACTCCGTGGCAAACGCCACAGCCGTGTCGAAACCGAACGTGGTGAAGGTCTTGTCCAGGTCGTTATCGATGGTTTTTGGCACACCGACCACGCGCAACCCCTTTTGATGCAGGGCGTTGGCGATGGTGAGGGACCCATCGCCACCTATGGAAATAAGGGCATCGAGCTCCTTCCTGGCGAAAAACTCGAGAATCTCGTCGGTACGATCCGTGTCCTTCATCGTGCCGTCGGGCATTTTCATCGGGAAATGGAGCGGATTACCCTTGTTGGTAGTGCCCAGGATGGTGCCGCCCAAATGCCCGATGCCGCGCACTTTTTCCCGGGTTAGGCGAAACACGCCGCCCCCGGGATAGCGCTCGGGGAAAAGTATGCCGTTGAACCCGTCGCGTATGCCGTAGCACTCCCAGCCCCGATTGGCGGCAGCAATCACCGCAGCCCGAATAACGGCATTCAGTCCCGGGGCATCGCCCCCGCCGGTACAGACAGCAATGCGTCGGATATGGTCGGACATGGCAACCCCCGCTTTGGAGATGGAACTCAGGAATCCATCAACTCAGCGCGGCAAACACCGCGCTTGTGATCGCATCGAGCGAACCGACCCCGGAGACTTTCCTATGTTTCGGTGCGCCCTTGGCCCCAGTATCGGACCACTTTGAATAGTAATCAATAAGAGGTTTGGTTTGGCTGTGATATACAGCCAGGCGTTTCTTCACTGTTTCCTCTTTGTCGTCGTCGCGCTGGATCAGCGGCTCGCCGGTGACATCGTCCTTGCCTTCGACCTTGGGCGGATTGAACGCGACGTGATAAGTGCGTCCCGATCCTAGGTGCACGCGACGTCCGCTCATGCGTCTGATGATTTCCTCGTCGCTGACGTCGATTTCCAGCACGTAGTCGAGTTCGACACCCTGGGTACGCAAAGCTTCCGCCTGAGGAATGGTCCGCGGAAATCCGTCCAGCAGAAAACCATTGGCGCAATCAGGCTGTTTCAAGCGGTCGGCGATCAAACCGAGGATGATGTCGTCCGAGACCAAGCCGCCGGCATCCATGACTTTTTTTGCGGCCAGCCCCATCGGCGTACCGGCCTTCACCGCTGCGCGCAACATGTCGCCCGTGGATATCTGCGGAATGCCATATTTCTCGGTAATGAATGCAGCTTGCGTGCCCTTGCCGGCGCCCGGCCCACCCAACAGGATCAATTTCATATCTATCTCCCAAAGTAAAGTTTATCTCAATGATTTAAAAGTAATTTTTTAATTTTTCAACGCAGCAAAACTTACTCCGAAACCTGGCCGGCGTCAAACAATCGGCGAACGCGTTCCAGGTCCTCGGGGGTATCGACACCCGGCACCGGCGCATGATCGACACTGACGACCTGAATCGGATAGCCATGCCAAAGGGCGCGCAACTGCTCCAGCGACTCGCAGCGCTCAAGGGGAGAGGTCGCAAGCTGTCCGAAGCGACGCAGAAAGCCTACGCGATAGGCGTACAGGCCAATGTGGCGTTGTGCGGGAAGGTCGGCGGGCAGCACATCGCGCCGCTCGGCCAAGTGATCCCGGTCCCAGGGGATCGGAGCGCGACTGAAGTACAAGGCACGACCGCTCACATCGCATACCACCTTGACGACATTGGGATTGAAAAAATCGGACGCCTCGATCACCGGATGCGCGGCCGTGGCCATGGCGGCGTCCGGATCGCCGCGCAAGGCCGTGGCCACGGCCTCCAGCAAGGCCGGATCAAGCAGCGGCTCATCGCCCTGGACGTTGACCACGATGTCGGCATCGTCCCACTCCAGCAGATCGGCCACTTCCGCAATGCGGTCGGTGCCACTGGCGTGGTTGGCGCGGGTCATCACGGCATCGAAGCCATGCTGCCGAACCGCTGCAGCAACCCGCTGATCGTCGGTGGCCACCCAGACCCCTTGGTTTCTGGCACGGCTTGCCGCCGCGGCCACGCGAACGATCATGGGCTGGCCGGCGATGTCGGCCAAGGGTTTCCCGGGCAGACGCGTCGAAGCATAGCGCGCCGGTATGACGACGCGAAACCCCATCAGACTTCTTCTGCGCCCAGTGGCCGGGCCTCGTCTTCGAGCATTACGGGTATATCGTCCTTGACCGGATAGGCCAGCTTGCAGCCCTTGCAGACCAGTTCGGAAGCCGCCTTGCGATTCTCCAGCGGCCCCTTGCAGACGGGGCAAACGAGTATTTCAAGCAGACGCGGATCCATTGAGCTTCTCCAGAACAAATGCAGCGAGGTCGGGACTTACTTCGGCGTTCACGGGCAACACCCAGACCGCCAGAGGCAAGGAAAGTCGAGCCAATTTTACGGCATCCTTTTCCGTCGTCAGAATCGCGTCGCCGGCAAAGGCCAGGTCCTGTGCGCAAAACTTGTGGTGGTCGGCAAAGGAATGCGCGGCAAAGCTCAACCCCATCTTGCCCAAGCGATCGAAGAAGCGCTGCGGCGAACCGATGCCGGCCACCGCGTGCAACTGTCGGCCTAGCAGATCTGCGGTGCGGCATGTCGTCAGCGGATCGTCGAGCCGATGGAAACGCTCACCCCGCAATTGCATCAAGAATACCGGCTTGCCAGAGGTCGGCGCTGGCGGCACGGTGCATCCATTGAGGACCACTGCGTCTACCTGTGCCAGGCGTGCGACCGGTTCCCGCAGCGGCCCCGCAGGCAGAGGCCAGGCGTTCATCACGCCGCGCTCGTCGAACAGGGCAAGCTCGACGTCGCGAGCCAGCCGATAATGCTGCAGGCCGTCATCGGCAAGAATCACGTTGCATTCCGGATGTGCGGCAAGCAAGGCGCGCGCCGCGGCCGCCCTATCCCTGCCGACATATACCGGGCAGCCACAGCGTTGTGCCAGCAACAAGGGTTCATCGCCCACCGCGCCGGGATCGCTGGCGGTCGTCACTTCCGCAACCTGCGCAGTATCGCCGCGATAGCCGCGACTGACAATTCCCGGATACCGCCCAAGCCGTCGCAGGCCCTGTGCGAGGTGGATCGCCAGCGGCGTCTTGCCGGTACCGCCAACCGTCAAATTGCCGATGACCACCACGGGCACCGGTAGCCGCACGCTGCGCAAGAGTCCGCGGCGATACATGGCTCGCCGCGAAGCCACGAGCGCGGCGAACAGCAGGGAAAGGGGGCGCAGCAGGCAAGCCACCGGGCCGCGCCGCTGCCAGGCGGCGGCTAGTCCGCCGGGATCAGCGTTGCGCCTGCTGGGTGGCAAAGGAAATGTGCGACAGCCCGGCCTGCTGGGCCGCCTGCATGACATCGATGACGCTCTGATGCGCGGCCTTGGCGTCGGCATTGATGATGACCACCGGTTCCTTGCCGGCACCGGTCAGCCTTCTCATTGCAGCCACGATGGAGTCGATGTCGCGGCTGCCAATCGCAGCCTTGTTCACCATGATCTCGCCGGCGGCAGTCACCACCACATTGATTTCGTTCGGCTGCTCCTTGTTCTGCGGCGCATCGGCGGTCGGCAGATTGATTTCGAGCCCGGAAAACTTGGAATATGTCGTCGTGATCATCAGAAAAATCAGGATCACCAACAGCACATCGATCATCGGGATCAGGTTGATCTCCAGTTCTTCGCGCTGCCGTCCTCGCTGGAAGTTCATTGCCCGTTATCCCTACTTGCGTTCGCCGTGCATGATTTCAACCAGTTTCACCGCTTCCTGCTCCATCTCGACCAGAAAGCCGTCGACCAGTGCCCGGAAATGGCGATAGAAGATCATGCTGGGAATCGCGATGATCAAGCCGAAGCCGGTGTTGTATAGCGCCACCGAAATACCATGAGCCAAGGCTTGGGGATTGTTGCCGGAAGAGGTCGGCGAACCGAAAATTTCGATCATGCCCACCACGGTGCCGAACAGCCCCATCAGTGGCGCAATCGAAGCGATGGTGCCCAGCGTGGTGAGGAAACGTTCGAGATCGTGGGCCACGCCGCGCCCGGCCTCTTCGATCGCCTCTTTCATGACTTCGCGCGAGGCCTTGGCGTTGCGCATGCCAGCGGCGAGTACGCGGCCCAGCGGCGAATGCGCTTCGAGGCGCAGCAACTGAGGATCGGCGATTCCGCTCTTGCGGTAGTCGGCCACCGTGCTTTGTAGCAGGCCGACGGGAACGATCTTGGCGCGGCGCAGAGCCGTCGCGCGCTCGATGATCAATGCGACAGCGATTACGGAAGCGAGTAGCAGTGGCCAGATCGGCCAGCCGGCAGCCTGAATAATGGAAAACACGGGGACGACTCCGGTAAGCGGGAAAGCGCGAACTTTAGCCCGACTGGCACGATTCGGCAATACAAACGGATACTGGGCAAGGTTTGCGGCGATAAACCGGCCAAACACTTGTATAATTGGTTTATCGCACCCGGTACCATGTCATACATGCCGATGACCAACAAACCGCCGCACGATCGCCGCACCGCCCGTCTCGCCGCCGAAAAGGAGGTTCTGCGCTATGCGCGCGAGCATCCGGAATTTGGCCAGGCACATGTTGCCGAAGCATTGCGCGCCGCAGGATTCAACATCTCCCCTTCCGGCGTACGCTACCTGTGGCAGGAACATGGCCTGGAAACCACATACAAGCGCCTCAAGGCACTGGAACGTAGCTCTGGCCCGGAATTCGAACTCTCGCCCAATCAGCGTGAATTTCTGCGCCGCGGCGACGTCAGCCGCAAACTGGCGCGCAAAACGCAGCGCCGGACCGTTGCTGGCTCCGCCGAAACCGAGGCGACGGCCGAACGACGCCAATTGATTCTCGCCGCCGCGGCACAGCTCTTCGGCGAACGCGGCTACAACGGCGCCTCGGTTCGCGATCTGGCACAACAGGTCGGCCTGCTGCCAGGTTCGGTCTACCACCACTTCCCGTCCAAGGAAGAACTCTTCGTCGAAGTGCATCGGGAAGGCTTTCGGCAACTGATCGCGGACGTCGAAGCAGCAATCGGCCGTGAAGCCGACCCGTGGCGCAGGCTCGAACTCGCCTGCACGGCCCATATCCACGCGCTGGTGGAAGGCAACTCGATTTCAACGGTCACCGGCGTCAGCCTGTTCTCCCTCCACGAGCCACGCCTGAAGCGCCGCCTGCAGGGCGATCGCGACCGCTACGAGGAAATCTTCGTGCGCCTGATCGGCGACCTGGAGCTGCCGGGCGGAATCGACCGCACGCTGCTGCGCATGTTCCTCTTCGGTGCTCTCAACTGGACGCTGATCTGGTTCCGTCCCGGCAAAAAGAAGCCGCAGGAAATCGCCCGGCAGATGGTGACGATGATCCGCGGGCACTGAACGTCCATCTGACGCGTTGGTCGTCGGCGCTTATGTCGCGCTCTTGATGCCGAGGTAGCTCTCGGCGATTTTCGGGTTGTCGGCAAGTTCGAATGCCGGGCCTTCGATCAGCACGTCGCCTGTTTCCAGTACATAGCCATAATCGGCCACCTGAAGCGCGGCGCGGGCATTCTGCTCGACCAACAGAATCGCGGTGCCCGTATCGCGCAGGTCGGCGATGATGTGGAATATCTCGCGCACGATAAGCGGCGCCAGGCCAAGACTGGGTTCGTCGAGCATCAGCAGCTTCGGCCGTGCCATCAGCGCGCGGCCAAGCGCGAGCATCGCGCGTTCGCCGCCGGACAGGGTTCCGGCGAGCTGCGTGCGCCTTTCGTTGAGACGCGGGAAGCGCTGAAAGACCTCGGCCATGGCCGTTTCGTGACCGCGCTTGCCCGCCGCGAAGCGTGCGAAGCCACCGAGTCGCAGGTTGTCTTCGACACTCATGCTGGCGAACAGCTCGCGTTTTTCAGGAACCAGTGTCAAACCGCGTACGACCATGTCCTCGACTTCCACGCGTGCGTGGCACTCGCCGGCGAACTCGATCTTCCCGTCGGATGGCAACAGACCCATTATTGCCGAAAGCAGCGTGGTCTTGCCCGCGCCATTGGAACCGATGACGGTGACGATCTGCCCGGCGCCAACGGTGAGATCGACGTGGTGCAGCGCCGCGACCTTGCCGTAGGAAACCTTGAGGCCGCGTACCGTCAGGATTGGCTCGACCAAGCAATCCATTGCCTGCCTGTTCATTCGACGCCTCCGAGATAAGCCTCGCGCACCGCCGGATTGCGCTGAATCTCATCCGGCAGGCCTTCTGCAATTTTTTCGCCGAAATCCATGACGACCACGCGGTGCACCAGTCCCATGACGAAATCCATGTCGTGTTCCACCAGCAGAATGCCCAGCCCCTCGCCGCACAGCTTGCGCAGCAGCTCCGCGAGGGCCTGCTTTTCGAGGTAGCGCAGGCCCGCCGCCGGCTCGTCGAGCAGTAGCAGGCAGGGATCGGCACAAAGCGCGCGGGCGATTTCAAGGATGCGCTGTTTGCCGAGCGGCAGACTGCCGGCGGCATCGTGCAGGTGCTCGCCGAGCCCGACTCGCTGGACTTGGCGCGCAGCTTCCGCGAGCAAGCGCGCCTCTTCTCCCCGTTCGAGATGCAGCGACGAGGACAAAACGCCGGCCGCGCCACGCAGGTGGGCGCCGATGGCGACATTTTCCAGCACGCTCATCTCGCGCAGAAGGCGTACGTGCTGGAAGCTGCGGCTCATGCCGAGTTTGGCGATGCGGCGCGGATCAAGGCCATCGATGCGGCGATCGAGAAAATGCACCGTACCCGATGTCGGCGGCGCCACGCCGGAAACCAGGTTGAACATGGTGCTTTTTCCAGCTCCGTTGGGACCGAGCAGCGCGAGAATTTCGCCGGCCTTGACGGTCAGGCTCATGTCATTTACCGCGACCAGCCCGCCGAAGCGCTTAACCGCCGCTTTCACTTCGAGCAATGTCGTGCCCGACGCTGGCTTGTCGCGCTGCGTCAACGGCTGCGCATCGCTTACCGCAATCTCGCGCCGGGGCGCCGGCAGGCGTCGGGCCAGCAGTGGCCAAAGCCCGTTCGGGGCGTACTGCAACAGGAGGACCATCATCACGCCGAAGACGATCATCTCGAAGTTGCCGCTGGCACCCAGCAGCTTCGGCAGCAGATCTTTCAGCCATTCGTTGAGCAGCGTGATGACACCGGCTCCGAGCAGCGCACCCCAAAGGCTCGCCGCGCCGCCGACCACAGCCATGAACAGGTATTCGATGCCGTGGTGCAGGCTGAACGGCGTCGGGTTCACGAAGCGCTGCAGATGGGCATAAAGCCATCCCGACAACGAAGCGAGCAGTGCGGCAATAAGGAAGGCGATGATCTTGGTGCGGGCGATGTCGACCCCCATGGATTCGGCCATCAGGCTGCCGCCCTTCAAGGCCCGGATTGCCCGGCCTTGGCGCGAAGCAAGCAGGTTCTGCGTTGCCCACAACGCCGCCAGCGTAATCGCCCAGATCAGGTAGCCGAAATCACGCCCGGATTCGAGGCTGAGGCCGAACAACGAAACCGCCGGTATGCCAGTAATGCCGGTATGGCCACCGAGCGCATCGAGGTTGCCGAACAGGTAGTAGAGGCTTATGCCCCAGGCAATGGTGCCGAGCGGCAGGTAGTGGCCCGACAAACGCAGCGTCATGGCGCCCAGCAGCAGTGCGGTGGCGCCGGTAACAGCGAGGCCGATGAACAGGGTGGCCCACGGCGACAGTCCGTGCACCGTGGTGAGATAGGCGGTCGCGTAGGCGCCAAGGCCGACAAAGGCGCCCTGTCCAAAGGACGTCATCCCGCCAATTCCGGTCAGCAGTACCAGACCGAGTGCGACCAGTCCGTAGAGCCCAATGTAGTTGAACAGCGTGACGTAGAACTCGGGCAGCAGGCGTGGACCGAGCGCGACCAGGGCAAGTAACGCCACCAGCGGAAGACGACGCGCCATCATTCGTCCTCCTCGATGTGATGCGTGGTCAACGAGCGCCACAGCAACACCGGAATGATCAGCGTGAACACGATCACTTCCTTGAAGGCGCTGGCCCAGAACGAAGCGTAGGACTCGATCAACCCGACCAGCAGCGCTCCGCCAGCGGCAACCGGATAACTTGCCAGTCCGCCGACGATGGCACCGACAAAGCCCTTGAGGCCGATGATGAAGCCGGTATCGTAGAAGATTGTCGTGATCGGCGCGATAAGAATCCCGGAGAAGGCGCCGATCGCGGCCGCCAGCGTGAATGCAAGGCCGCCGGCCATGCTGGTGCGGATCCCCATCAACCGGGCGCCCGTACGGTTGACCGCCGTGGCGACCAGCGCCTTGCCGTAGAGCGAGCGGCTAAAGAACACATAGAGCGCAAGAATCAGCACCGCGCTCGATCCATAGACCCACAACGACTGCCCGGAAACGTTGATCTCGCCGAATTTGAGCATCGCTTCGGAAAACGCCGGCGTGCGCGAACCCTCGGCGCCGAAAAAGAACAGGCCGAGACCCGCAAGCGCGAGGTGCACTGCCACCGAGACGATCAACAACACGAGCACCGAAGCTTCGGCCAACGGCTGAAACGCGAGCCGATAAAGAATCGGCCCCATCGGCACGACAATCGCCAGCGAAAGTGCAATCTGCACCGGAAGCGCCAATTTCAGCGCCGCCGCCCACCAGGCTGCTCCGGCCACCACGGCGGGCAGCAAGCCGTAGAACAGCAAGGCACGTGCGAGGCGCTGATTGTTGCGCTCACGCCGGGCCGCCACCGCTTCGACCAGCAGCACCAGCGCGGCACCGCCAAGCAGCAGCCAGACGGTTCCCGGCAACTTGCCGTTGTCGAAAGCGGCAAGCGTCAGCGCGCCAAAAGCGACAAATTCACCCTGCGGAATGAAGATCACGCGCGTCACTGCGAACACCAGCACCAGCGCCAATGCCAGCAGCACGTAGATCGCGCCATTGGTCAGGCCGTCCTGCGCCAGCAACAAGGCGATTTGGAGATCCATCGTAGCTCCGATGCGCCTCTCAGGCGCCCTTCTTCTTGCGTTCGAGAAAAGCGGCGATGCCGTTCTTGGCATCGTCGCTGGTTTGCGCCAGCGCCGCAACCAGCGACTCGGTGTACAGGCCGTCGCTCGCCGACATGTCGTCGATGCGCGCGATTGCAGTCAGCATAGCGTAGTTTGACAAGGGGGCATTACTGGCAATGGCGCGCGCCAGTTCGATTGCCTTGGTCAGCGCGTTGCCAGCGCCGACCAGGTAGTGCGCAAGGCCTAAGCGCAGCCCGTCTTCGGCATCATAGCGACGACCGGTAAGCATCATCTCGGTCATGCGGCCGGCGCCGATCGCCCGCGCCACGCGCACCGAAGCACCGCCACCGACAAAGATACCGCGCTGCCCCTCCGGCAACTGATAGAAGGTCGACGGTTCCGACACACGCACGTGGGTTGCCATCGCCAGTTCGAGGCCACCGCCGATCACCGCGCCCTTCATCGCGGCAACGACGGGCAGACCGCCGGACTGGATCAGTTCGAAAGCGCGGTGCCAACCCTGCGAATGACGCATCACCTCAAAGGGGCTGCGCTCCTTGTGCTCGGAAAGATCCAGCCCAGCGCAGAAGTTCTCGCCGCGAGTATGCATGACGATCACCCGGGCGTCTTTCGGCGGCGCCGCGAAGAATGCATGGATCGCCGCGATGAAGCCATCGTTGATTGCGTTGTGCTTTTCCGGCCGCGTCAGTTCCAGCAATGCGATGCCGTCGGCATCGACGGTGCATGAAAGGTAGGTCGGGGCTTTCTTCATGTGCGTCTCCTTGGGGTGTTCTTGCGCAGCGCCTGCCAGTCGGCTACGTAGGCGGCAACTGCATGCGGAATTTCGCGGCCTTGCATCATGCGATCGGCAAACTGGCCACGCTCGGGCGGCAGCCAGTCACCGTGAAAGTCGGCGGCCACTCGACGCCGGCGCAAGCGCCATGGCATATGGCAAAGAGCATCGACATAACCGGAGCGCGATAATCGATCATGCGGCGGCGTTCTCGACCAGGATTGCCGTGCCCTGCCCGCCACCTGCGCAGGCCGATGCAATGCCGTAGCGCAAACCACGACGCTCGAGTTCGCGCGCGATAGTCAGCGTACAGCGCACACCGGTTGCGCCGAGTGGATGGCCGAGCGCGATCGCTCCACCGTTAACATTTACCTTGCCTCGATCCAATCCGAGCTCCCGCTCGACCGCGAGATACTGGGCGCCAAAAGCTTCATTGATCTCGAAGCGATCAATATCGGCCAACTTGAGGCCGGCAGCGGCCAGCACACCGCGGATCGCCGGGGCCGGACCAATGCCCATGACCGCAGGCTGGCAGCCGACCGAGACACCGGCGACGACGCGCGCCAGCGGCTTGAGACCAAGCGTGCGCACCATCTCGCCAGTCGCCAGCACAACTCCTGCGGCGCCGTCGACTATCGCCGAAGAATTACCGCCCGTCTGTACCCCGCCGAACGCCGGCTTGAGCTTCTGCAGCGCCGTCAGCGGAGTCGGCCGCACGTGCTCGTCGACGGCAAACTGATCGATCCCGCGCGGCAGCTTGATGCCGCGCGGCTGCAAACCTTCCGGTTGCCAGCGTTGATCGGCCAGCGCCACAATTTCACCGGCGTGGAAACCCTCTTGCTGTGCACTGACAGCACGGGCGAAGCTCTCGGCGGCAAAGGCGTCGACGTCGTCGCGCGTTATGCCGTACTGCTTGGCGAGATTCTCCGCGGTATCACCCATGCGTGCGTTCGCCGATGTGTCAAAGGTCGCTTCCCAGAGAAAATCCTTGAAATCGACCTGCCCCATGCGAAAACCGCCGCGCATCGTGTACGAGACTAGCGGGTTGCGCGACATCGACTCGGTGCCGACGGCGAGCGCGGTCTTGATGCGGCCGAGCTGCATCTGGTCTGCGCCGAGCAGGATCGCCTCGAAGCCCGAACAGCACAGGCGGTTGATCTGCAGCGCCGGAACGCCGACCGGCACGCCGGAATAGAGACCGATTTGGCGCGACAGGTAATAGGCGTCGAGGCTAGTCTGCGCGACGCTGCCCGCGTAGATGGCGCCGATCCCGGTCGCCGCCACGCCAGCCCGGTCAAGCGCGCCTCGTGCCGCAGCAATACCCAGATCAGTCGCCGAAATGTCCTTCAGCGTGCCGTTGTAGTCGGCGAAGCCGGTGCGCGCGCCGGCGACGAGCCAGACGTCTTGATAAACATAGCCCATGGTGTTTTTTCTGTCGAAATTGGAGTTGTCTGAATGGTCACTTGAGCAGTATGACGTCGGGGTCGGGCGATGCGGCATATAGCCGGTCGACCAGGTCGGCCCGCCGCAAAAGCGCGGCTCTCTGGTTGATGTAGCCCTTGTCGGTAATCTCGTTGGCATCGATCGAGGGCGGCTCGCTCATCAGCAGCGCGCGCGTTGGACGATTCGAGCCGCCGGTCGCCTCGGCGGCAAGCCTGGCCAGCGCTTCAGCCATCTTTGCGCGTACGCGCGGGTCGGCAGTCACATGCGCCAGCGGCGTGTCAGCAGACAATTCTGGACAAAGACTGCGGCAACCCGGATCGCTGGCAAAGATCAGGAGGCCGATATCTTCGCGGTTGTGGCCGGTGATCACCGCATCCTGGACGACCGGCGCGCCGGCGGCAATGACACGGACGCGCAGCCCGCCGACATGCACCCAGGTGCCGGACATCAGCTTGAAATCCTCGGCGATGCGGCCGTCGAATTCGATACCGTGCGCCGGCTCGTCAGGGTTCGCGAAACGGCCTGCATCGCCGATGCAGTAGTAGCCTTCGGCATCGAAGGCGGCGCGCGTCAGGTCGTCACGCTTCCAGTAGCCCGGCGTCACGTTCGGCCCGCGCACGCGCAACTCCATCTTGCCGCCGTTGGGCACCAGCTTGAGCTCGCTGCCCGGCCCCGGCAAACCGATTACGCCGGCGCGCTCTATCTCGAAATGCACGGAGGTAACCATGGGCGCAGTCTCGGTCGAACCCCAGGCCGAGACCAGCCGCACGCGCTCGCCACGCGCCACCACGGAAACGTCTTCGAGACGCTCCCACAGATTCTGCGGCAGCGCCGCGCCAGCATAGAAAATCAGGTCGAGATCGCGAAAGAAGCTCCAGCGCAGGGACTCATCTCTTTCCAGGTAGGGCAGGAGCACGTCGAAACCGCGCGGCACATTGAAATACAGTGTCGGTGAAACCTCGCGCAGGTTGGCGACGGTCTTCTCGATCAGACCTGGCATCGGCTTGCCGTCGTCGATCCAGATGGCGCCGCCGTGACGCAGCATCATGTTGAAGTTGTGATTGCCACCGAAGGTATGGCTCCACGGTAGCCAGTCGACGATGGTCGGTGTCTTTTCAGCGAGAAACGGCCAGAGTTGGAAAATCGCCTGCTGGTTGGCGAGCAACATGCGCTGCGTGTTGACGACGCCCTTTGGCAGGTCGGTCGATCCGGAGGTGAACAGAATCTTGGCGATGGTGTCCGGGCCGACCGCGGCAAAAGCGGCATCGACGCCGGCAGCAGCCTGAGTCGCGAGGAGGTCGGCGAATGCCGTAGTTCTGATTTCGTCAGGCGGGTTGGTGCTGACCACGACTTCGGCACCCTTCAGGTCTACGGCCTTGAGTGCGGCGCCGAAGCGTGCGCCATCGGCGGCAAAGACCAGTCCGGGTTCGAGAACTTCGAGAATATGCTTGAGTTTCCCGTGATCTTTCGATATCAGCGAATAGGCAGCCGAAACCGGCGCTGCCGGAACCCCGACGTGCATCGCGGCAAGCATCAGCAGCGCATGGTCTACGCCGTTGTCGGAGAGAATCGCGACAGGGCGCTGCGGCGACAGTTGGCGATTAACAAGCGCCTGCCCCAGGCAACGCACAGCCGCCAATGCGGCCCCATAGGTGACTTTGTACCACTCTCCGTTGCGACGCTCGGCCAGAAATACGCGCTCGGGCGCGACGCTGCTCCAATGTTCCAGCCATTCGCCAACGCAACGGCCGATCGCGCCGAGTGGCTGCGGCGAGCGCAAAACCATGCCGCCGTCGGCATGCGGTTCCACTTCGACCGCAGCCTCGGCAAAGTTCAGACGGTTAAAGGCGGGCTTGCTCATGATTCGGTCTCCTCGCTGCTATTTTGCGGACGGCCGTCACCATCCCGCGCGCAATCCAGCGCCAGATACCGGCGCGAAATCTGGATGCGGCGGGCGGAACAGCGTCCTTTATGGATTTACTTCAGAAGCTTCCAGTCGCCGTTTTCGACGGTGGCCATGACGGCAGCACGCGCATCGAAGCCGTTGTGGTCCTTGGCCGACATGTTGAACACGCCATGCACGGCAGGCAGATCCTTCACATTCTCCAGCGCGTCGCGCAAGGCAAGACGGAACGCGGGAGTTCCGGGCTTGGCTTTCTTCAAGGCTTCGGGCACGGCGCGATTGAGCAGCAGGTAGGCATCCCAGCCATGGCCGCCGAAGGTGGAACGGCTGTTGACGCCGTGCGCGCCCTCATAGGCCTTGATGTAGTCGAGCGCCGGCTTCTTCGACGGATGGCTGTCGGCAAGCTGCTCGGCCAGCAGCATCGGCCCTACCGGAAATATCGTGCCCTCGACGTTCTTGCCGCCGACGCGCAGGAAGTCGCGGTTGGCGATGCCGTGCGTCTGGTAGAACTTGCCCTTGTAACCGCGTTCGATCAGGGTTGCCTGCGGCAATACGGCCGGGGTGCCCGAGCCCGCGATCAGGATCGCGTCCGGCTTCGCCGCGATCAGCTTGAGCGCCTGCCCGGTGACGCTGGTGTCGTTGCGCTGGTAGCTCTCGGTGGCACTGATCTTGATGCCCTTGGCTTCCGCCGCACCTTGCAGGGCCTTCAGCCAGAGTTGCCCGTAGGGATCGGCGTAGCCGATGAAGCCGACGGTCTTGACCTTGTTGTTGGCCATGTGCTGCACAATCGCAAGGGCCATCTGGCTGAAGTTCTGCGGCGTGGTGAAGACCCAGGGCGCCTTGTCGCCGGCGGGCGGCAACGGCGCCATGGCGATCTGCGGCGTCTTGGTTTCGAACGCCACTTCGAGAATTGCCATCGAGGTGGGGGTCGCCGTGGAGGCAATGAGCGCATCGACCTTGTCCTCGCTGGTCAATTTGCGCGCGTTCTTTACCGCCGTGCTGGGGTCCGTGGCATCGTCGAGAACGATGTATTTGACCTTTTCTCCGGCGATCACTTGCGGCAGCAGGGCAAAGGTCTGCTTTTCCGGAATGCCGAGGGATGCCGCCGGGCCGGTCGCCGAAACGCTGACGCCGATGGTGATGTCGGCCTGAGCGGCCGTCAATGCAAGGCCCAGCGCAAGGCCGAGCATGGTCTTTCCGAGTTTCATTTTCATGTCT
>Ga0209343_10001205_pt1 | contig 35356 bp, 36 predicted proteins | sample RifCSPlowO2_02_FD_184026 | JGI IMG/M metagenome (GOLD analysis project Ga0209343, IMG submission 184026) | Groundwater microbial communities from Rifle, Colorado - Rifle CSP2_plank lowO2_0.2 (SPAdes) (version 2) | ecosystem: Environmental > Aquatic > Deep subsurface > Groundwater | place... | reverse complement strand
GCGAGAACGCCCCCGACTACCGCATCCAGGCCGGCACCGGCTACGACATCGGCGCCGCCTGGAAGAAGGTCAGCCAGTCCGAACGCCCCTACCTCTCGGTGACGCTGGACGACCCCTCGTTCCCGGCAACCATCTACGCCCGCCTGATCGAGGAAGAGGACGGCACGCACAGCCTGATCTGGTCGCGCAGCAAGCCCACGGCCTGACGGCCACGCCGATCCCGCCATCCGGCGGGATCGATGCTGCAGTCTCAGGCCGCGGTCGAACCCAGTTGGGCTTCGGTCGCGGCCATCAGATCGGTCGCACCGCACTCCAGCGCTGCCGCGATCTTGAAAATCAGCGGCAGCGAGGGAATGTGCTCGCCGCGCTCGATCTTGCCCATGTGCGAGCGCTCGATGCCCGCCCGGTGCGCCAGCGCCTCCTGGGCCATTCCCTGCTCCGAGCGCAGCGCACGTACCGCCGCGCCGAAGGCTTGCGCCAGCTCGGCATCGAAGGTGGTGGCGCCGGCCGGACGACCGGCCTGGATGGGACGCTTCTGCATGGACAGAAGCGTCCTGTCGAGAGACAATTAAAACCACGTTATCTTTAACTCATGAGCGATTTGCGCGGCCGATTTGGTGAATCCACTCATGGGCGCTTCCGTGCTTTTACGTAACAATCGTGTGTCCACGTAAAAACTCAAAGCCACATTGGCTCATTCGAGCATTCACGCCATGCCGACTTTCATCCTTCGTGCGAGGGTGTTTTTCTGCAAAAGCGGCTGTGCGCCTCTACTGGCAAGCACAAAAGCGGCTTCGCGATTTCATGCTTCTGATGCAACGCGTGTTTCCTCAAAGCGCCACGCACTCTGACCATGCCGGCTGAACACCTCATCACCGACGAACAGCGTGCGCAGCTGCTGGCCAACGGCCATGCCCGCGCCGCCGACGCGCAGGCTGACCTGTGGCCCGTGGTGCGCCTGTTCACGCCGGACGCGCACGCGACCTGGCTGCTCGCCGCCCTGAACCCCGCCGACGGTGACACTGCCTGGGGTTTGTGCGACGTGGGCATCGGCATGCCCGAGCTGGGCACCGTCAGGCTGTCGGACCTCGCAGCCATCGTCGGTCCCGACCAACTACCGGTGCGGCGCGACCTGCACTTTCAAGCCATGCGGCCGATGTCGGAGTACCTGCGGCTGGCGCAGGACAACGGATCGATCACGGACTGAACGCTCCGCGCCGCCACACATCAGACCGGAACGGTCTGAATGCCTCCAGCACGCGTTCGCCGTCACCATTCGGACCCAAACGGTCATGACGAACGCGCTGCACCACGCCATGGTCCGCCTTGCCACGATGGCATTGAGGACACGTGGCCGTCGCCTCGGGCGCGTTCCACGCGACCCCGGCAACCTACGGATGCAACGTCACCGCCCTGCCCCCAACCGGATTGCTGACTGATGACCTGGTAGCCGCGGCCAACCGATGCGCCGTTCCCGCACAAGAACAGGGAGTTCGCACCATGGCAGACCATGCCGACGGCCAGCCACAGGCCGCCCAACCGCCGCCCTGGCACGCCAGCGCGGCCTACCTCTACGCGCTGCATCTCGACGGGCCGGCACTGGCTTGGGAGTACTTGCGACGCCACCCCGGCTACCGCTTGGCCTGGCACATGCAGGCGACTGACGCCGGCGCAGCGCGGCCCTGGGGCCTGCGCACACTGGAAGACCCGGCGCTGGACGCGCGTGAAGCGCTGCCCCACTGGCTCAACACCCAGGCTCACACGATCCGCGTGGTACCCGACGACAACGCTGAGTCCGATGGCTCCCCCTTCGAGTTCTGGCGCCTGCCTGGCTGCAAGGCATTGCAGCACGACGGCCAAGGCCTCGTGCTTGTCGCGCGCTGGCCAGGCCGCTGCGCACGCCTGGTGCTGGCGCCAGATCTGCAAGACGGCATGGCGCACGCCTTTGCCATGCGCGCCTGCCTAGAGCCCCGCTCGCGCTACCAGGACATGGCAACCAATCTGGATCGACTGGCCGCCGCAAGCCGCTTTGAGCCCTTGGCCGTAGTGCGCCCACGGCCCAGCCCCGGTGCCATGCAGGCCTTGCACACACTACAGGCCCTGGATGCGGCACAGGCAGGCGCCTCGCTGCGCGAGATCGCCGAGGGCCTGTTCGGCGCGACGGAGGTCGCGGCCGACTGGCACGCCGACGGCGCCCTGCGCGCCCGCGTGCGCCGTCTGGTGCAGCGTGGCCGCACGCTGGTGAAAGGTGGTTACCGCGAGCTGGCCGGGCTCGGTCCGCTGACCACTCCCCAGCAGGGACGAAACTGGCAGCCCCCAGATCGTCCCTGAGCAGAACGCCCGCATTTCCTGAGACTGCCTCCACCCGGTTGCAACTCCGCAGCCGGGCCTTCCTGACCGATGGAGGCGCCTCTCATGCGACCCGCTCCCCTGCGGCCTGCTGCCGCACCCGCTCACCTACCGCAAGGCGCCGCACTGGCTGCGACCAAGCCACAGCCGCCGCGCTACCTCACCAACGACGAGGCAGCCGACTACCTGCGCCTATCCCCCCGCACTCTGGAAAAACAACGCGTCATCGGCGGTGGACCGCGTTTCCGGAAGTTCGGCCGGCGTGTCATGTACGCCGTTACCGACCTGGACACCTGGGCGGACCAGCGCAGCTTCGAGGCCACGTCCGACCCCGAGTACGCCGAGCACCACTCGGCCGACAGCCGTGCTCGCTGAGGGGCGCTGCGCGCCCTCTTCGCCACCTGTTGCCGATGTCCTTGCCCACGCCACAGCGCCCGGCCGAGCAGCTCGACCTGTTTCGTGCGCTGCCCGGCGACATGGCACCGCGGGACAGCCAGGACCTGATGGCCTACCCCTTCTTCTCGCTGGCCAAGTCCCGCCGCACCAAACCCATCGACTTTCGCAGCGGCAACGTCGCCATCCGGGTGGAAGGCACGCTGGAGCACGGCATCGCCACCATCTGGGATGCCGACATCCTCATCTGGGCCGCCAGTCAGATCGTGGAGGCGCGCGATGCGGGCATCGCCACCTCGCGACTGATGCGCGCACGGCCCTACGAGATCCTGCGCTTCATCGGACGCGGTGTGTCGCTGCGCGACTACCAGCGCCTCAAGGCCGCGCTGGATCGCCTGCAGTCCACCACCGTGGCCACATCCATCCGCGAAACCACCGGCCGACGCCTACACCGCTTTTCCTGGATCAACGAGTGGAAGGAACTGGCCGACGCCCGCGGCACGCCGCTGGGCATCGAGTTGATCCTGCCAGACTGGTTTTACGCGGGCGTGCTGGACGCCGCCCTGGTGCTCACCATCGACCCGGCCTACTTCGACCTGACCGGCGGCATCGAGCGCTGGCTCTACCGCCTGGTGCGCAAACACGGCGGGCACCAGCCTGGCGGCTGGCAGTTCGACTTCAAGCACCTGCACCGCAAGTCCGGCAGCACCGCCAAGCCACACGACTTCGCCTGCGACCTGCGCGCCCTGGTGGCACGGCAGACCATGCCAGGCTACCGCCTGGGCATCGTGCGCATGCCGGGCACGGGTGCAGAGGTACTGACGTTCCGACCGGTGCCACCCACGGCACGGGGATAAGCGGTTCATGGCCTGTGGACGGGCTCGTGCCATCGGGCGTGTCCAGCCTCGTGCTATCCGGCGTGCATCCATCGTGCCATCAGGCGTGCCGATCGGCCGCCAGCCCAATGGCGGCGCGGGTTGTCGTCGGCCGTAACGTACCTAACCCAATTCATCTAACTGGTGGTGAGAGCGCGCCGTTTCGGTGGACAAGTGTCGACCGGCACGCTGCCGCCACCATGCTTCGAGCGGAAGGGACCACGTCGTGATCCTGGCCCTGCTAAACCAGAAAGGCGGCGTGGGCAAGACCACGCTGGCCACCCACATCGCGGGCGAGCTCGCGCTGCGCGGTCAGCAGGTGGTGCTGCTCGATGCCGATCCGCAAGGCTCGGCACTGGACTGGACCCAGCGCCGCAGCCAGCAGGGCCTGCCCCGGCTTTTCAGCGCTGTCGGCCTGGCCCGCGAAACCCTGCACCAGGAGGCGCCGGAACTCGCTCGCCGGGTCGATCACGTCGTCATCGACGGTCCCCCGCGCATCGCGGCGCTGGCGCGCTCCGCGTTGTTGGCGGCCGACCGCGTGGTCATCCCGGTGCAGCCCAGCCCCTACGACCTGTGGGCCAGCGCCGAAATGGTGGCGCTGATCCGGGAAGCCCAGGTCTTCCGCCCGGCGCTGCGCGCGGCCTTTGCCATCAACCGGCGCGTCAGCACCACCGTGATCGGCCGAGAAGCCCGCCAGGCGCTGGCCGAGCAGCCGCTGCCCGCGCTGCGCTCGGAGGTGCACCAGCGCATCGTGTTCGCCGACAGCGTGGCCGCCGGCCGGCTGGCCTGCGAAACCGCACCCGACAGCGCTGCCGCACGCGAGGTGACCGCCCTGGTCGATGAACTGCTGCGGTGGCCGTCATGACTGCGGAACACCCGTCGCGTGGCAAACGCATCGCCATCGGCGCACGCCCACCCGCCAACCCGCAGGCCGATGCCTGGGTGCGCCAGGGTGATGCCGAAAACCTGCAGAAAGGCGATCTGTTCACCGCCCGCCTGACGCTGGACGTCACGCCCGCCATGCGGGCGCGCATCAAGGTCTCGGCGTTCACCCAGGGCACCACTGTGGCCGAACTGCTGCGCGCTCTGTTGGAGCGCGAATTCCCGGAATCCCGTTCGGAGACATCCCCATGAACATGCACACCACGCCCGATGGCACGGTTGCGCCCAGCGCAACGCATTCGCCGCTGCCGCGACCTCTTCCGCTGCAACACAACCCGGCAAGAACCACGCCGCAGACCCGCGTCTCGCTGGCCTACGTCCACCAGCGGTTCAACCTCTACCTGCGCTTTGGGCAACCCGAACGTACCTTGCAACTCGACCACTGGCGGCGCTGTGCGATCTTCAAACCGTCGGCCGTTTTCTGCCGCGTGCGCTGGCAGGCCAACGACCACGGCACGACGCTGTGGCAGTTGATGGTGCTGCAGGCCGGCACGCCGCTGGACACCTTGCAGAGCCTGCCTGGCGTACGCCCTGGCGCGCGCCTGTTGCTGAACGCCGAAGGCGAACTCAAGGTACGCGCCGTGCTGCAGCAGATCGACGCCATCGAGGCCCAGGGCACCGACGCCTGCACCGTCGCCGCCGCGTACTGGGGCACGCTGGGAAACCGTCTTGCGGTCTGGACTGCTGGGCCGTCGGCCACTCCGCTGCAACTGCCGGCATATGGTGCCGACCGCCACGCCGCAGCGCTGGCCACGAGGGGCGCGTCATGAGCCGCTCGCGTGCTTCCATCCTTGCACTCGGCTGCACAGCAGCCGTCGCATTGGCTGCACTCGCGTGGGCCTCGTTCGCAAAGCCCTTGCCGCGCCTGGTCTACAACCCATCTGACAGCGTGCCCGTGGGCTGGTACCGCGTCGATCCGATGCTGCAACAACCAGCGTCTGACACCACACCGAAGTCCGCACCGCTGCAGGTCGGCAGCATCGTGCTTGTCCGCCTTCCAGCCCACGCCGCTGCACTGGCCGCGCAGCGCGGCTACCTGCCGCTGCAGGTTCCGTTGCTCAAACGCGTGGGCGCTGTGGCGCCACAACGCGTGTGCACCATTGGCCAGGCCTTGCGTATCGACGGCCACACTGTGGCCACCACCTTGCGCGCGGACCGCTTGGGTCGCCCGCTGCACGGCTGGCCGCAGTGCCGACGCTTGCGGACTGGCGAAGTTTTCCTGCTCAGCGCAACAAATCCTGCCTCGTTCGACAGCCGCTATTTCGGGCCGGTGCGCAGCACCGATGTCATCGGCACCGCGCACCCGCTGTGGCTGGAGGCCCAGCCATGACGGCCGCGCGACGGCTGTCGCTGCAGCCGCCAGTGCATCGCCTCACCGTGCCCGCCGGCCCGGTGGACGGCACAGGTGCACGGGGAAAGATGCAGGGCAAGATAAAAGGTCGCGGCACCATACCGCTTGAAACCCCTGTCTGCACGTGGGGGTGGCGCGGCACGCGCCAAGAGGCGGCAGCGTGCTGCGAAAGTGCGCAATGCCGCATCGGCATTGGTGAAAGCGCGTGCTTCGCACGCTCAGCTACGCTGATCTTGGATGGAGGAGCAGGATGAGCCGCAGCGATGACGACCGCTTTGGCATCCGTCCTGGCACGCCCAAACAGCGTGATGACGCCTTCATCAACAAAGTGATGCGCCAGACCAACAAGGCCGGTGCCAAGTTCGGCAAAGCAGTCGGCAAGGTCGGCCAGCGACCTGGTTCTCGGCTGGGACGTGGCCATGTCGCAGCTCGCTTCGCAAGGGCCTCGCTCACGCCCAGTGCCCGGCGTGTGACGATCAAGGCGCGGCTGGTCAATCTGGCCAAGGCCGGGCCGCGCTCTACCGTCGCGCACCTGCGCTACATCGAGCGCGAGGGCGTCGATCGTCAGGGCGGTCCTGGCCATGCCTACGGTCCGACCGCTGACACGGCGGACACCACCTCTTTCGAGGCGCGAGGGCGCGAGGATCGGCACCAGTTTCGCTTTATCGTCTCGCCGGAGGATGCCGAACAGCTCGATGACCTGCGCACCTACACCCGGCATCTGATGGCGCGCATAGAGGCCGACCTGGGCACGCGGCTGGACTGGGTGGCGGTGGATCACTGGAACACCGACAACCCACACACGCACGTCGTCCTGCGCGGCAAGGACGACACCGGCAAAGACCTCGTTATCTCCCACGATTACATCGCCTTTGGGATGCGCCACCGAGCCGCCGAACTTGCAACCGAATGGCTTGGTCCGCGCACCGAGTTGGAGATCCAGCGGACTATGCAACGCGAAGTCGACCATGAGCGGTGGACCAGTTTGGATCGCGCCTTGCAACGCGAGGCCAAGGATGGTCTGGTGCTGCCGGAGACGCTGAAAGATCCCGGGTTGCAACGTCAGAGGCAAATGCTGATCGGACGCCTGCAGCGCTTGCAATGCATGGGGCTGGCGACCGAGCAACAGCCCGGCGTGTGGACCATTCATCCCGAGACCGAGCCGACACTAAGGGCCATGGGTGAGCGCGGCGACATCATCCGCAACATGCAGCGCGCCATGAGCGGCAAGCAGTGTGAGTTCGCCGTGTTCCAGCCTGGCGCGGATGGCCACACCATCGTAGGCCGCGTTGCCGCTAAAGGGCTGGCAGACGAGCTGTACAACAAGGGCTATCTGGTCATCGACGGGACCGACGGCAAGGCTCACTACGTTGCTCTGCCACCCAGGTCGGAACTTGAGCAATACCCCACAGGCGCAGTGGTAGAGGTGAAAGGTTCTACCGACGTGCGAGCGGCAGACCGGAACATCGCCGCGCTGTCGGAGAACGGCATCTATCGCACCGACCATCACCTAGCGCTCGCCCAAGGTCAGGCCACGCCCAATCGCGAATCGCGCGAGGTGGTGGCCGCGCATGTGCGCCGGCTCGAAGCCCTGCGCCGCGCCGGCATCGTGGAGCGCGAGGCCGAAGGCGTTTGGCGCATACCCGGTGACCTGGCCGAACAAGGCCTCCAATACGATGTCCAGCGCCTGGGCGGTGGCGTGGCGGTGGTACTGAAGTCGCACCTGCCCATCGAGCGGCAGACCCGCGTGATCGGCGCGACCTGGCTGGATCGGCAGTTGATCAGCGGTGGCAAGGGGCTGGGAGATTTGGGCTTTGGCGGGGAGGTCAAGGCCGCGCTGCAGCAACGGGTTGATTTTCTAACCGAACAGGGGCTGGCCGAGCGGCGGGGGCCGCGGGTGATCTTGGCGCGCAACCTGCTGGCAACGCTGCGCAGCCGGAATGTCGCGCATGCCGCGAAAGACTTGGCCGCCGAAACTGGCCTGGAGCACCGGCCCATGGCCGACGGCCAGCGCGTGGCGGGCATTTACCGCCGCAGCATCATGCTGGCCAGCGGACGCTACGCTATGCTCGATGACGGCATGGGGTTTCGCCTGGTGCCATGGAGTCCTGTCATCGAACAACGGCTCGGTATGCCGATTTCTGCGCAGGTACATGACGGCCGCGTATCCTGGCAAATCCGATGGCAGCAGGGCTTGTCTGTTATCTGAAGCCGACAGCATATCGAGCACCCACTGCACAGATCCGTTTACAAGCCCTCTCGATGTTGACGACCGGAATGCGCCCGATGCTCATGCTGCGCAGCCCTACCTGTCTGGGGATCAGCACTTGGCCGGAAATCACGCCAGTGGCGGCGTTTCCCATGTAGGCCGCCTGCTGTTGGGACGGAGTGATGTCCGCATCGGCGCGGCCTCGCCGATCGCGTCGGCAGCGAGCGATTTGAGGCTGCGGTCAATGTGCTTGCCGAAACGGGTCATGCCCGTACCCCCGACGAAGACGGCTGCATGGAAAGCGCCTAGGGCTGGGTGGATGAGGAATTTGCGCGGCTGCGCCAGAGGCCGGTGATCCAGCCGCTCAAGCCATTGGGGGCTAGGAAAACCATTGCGAGCAGTGCGAAGCCGAAGATCATCCACGGGGCGGATTGTGACAGGCTCTCGGCCAAGTTGGGCGTGAGCACGATGAAGGCGGCTCCCAAGAAGGCGCCCCACAGGCTCCGCACCCCACCCACGAAGCTACCCACCAACAGGGACACTGAGAGCAGGAAGGGAAAGTTCTCGGGCGCCACGAACTGGCCCGCCACCACGCTCAGAGCACCGGCCAAGCCAGTGAACGACGCGCTGAGGCCGAACATCTGCGTGCGCAGAGCGGTGATGTCGAGCCCGCCCGCCGCCGCCGCGAGCGGTTGGTCGCGCGAGGCGTCCACAAGGCGGCCGAACTGCGAGCCGAGAATCCGCCGAGCCAGCAGGAAGGCGCACAGCGCGCAGGCTGCAACGCAGGCCATGATGGCCCAGTCCGCCCGGTCGGCCAGCGCCCCTGGGAACACAGGCTTTTCAAGGACGATCCCCGCCACGCCGCCGGTCAGCCACTCGATCTTCTTCCACTTGAGCGCCTGCGGCGTCACTACAGCCACCGCGAAGGTTGACAGTGCCAAGTAGAGCATAGGCAGCCGCAGCGCCGGGAAGCCGAAAAGAAACCCAGTCGCAAAGCACAGCACCATCGCCACCGGCACGCCCACGTAGAACGGCCAGCCCAGCTGGTGCGAGAGCACCGCCGCCGTATAGGCACCGATGGCGAAGAAGGCGCTGTGGCCGAGCGAGATCTGGCCCGTGTAGCCGGTGAGCAAGTTCAGGCCCATGATGGCAATGCCGTAGATCAACACTTGCGTCATCACGTACAACTGGTAGCTTTGCCAGCCAAAGGACCAGGCCAGCAGCGTGAGACCGGCCGCCAAGGCCGCCCATCGCAACCAGGCGGGCGACGCCGCCGGGCAGGTGGTGAGAGGGGTGTTCAGGGTGTTCATGCTCACACCCTCACCTGAACCGTCTTGCCGAAGATGCCGGCGGGCCGCAAGACCAGCATGGCGATGATCAGAAGCATGATGCAGGTCAGCTTCAGATCGTTGCCAACCACATATGCGCCCAGCAGGTTCTCCAGCACTCCGATGGTGAAGCCCCCGGCCACGGCACCCACGGGGCTGGCAATACCACCCAGCAACGCACCCGCCAGCGCGTAGATCAGCGGGCTCATCATCATCGACGGCTCCAGGAACACGATTGGCGCGGCCATCAGCCCTGCTACGGCACCAGCCACCGCCGCAAGGCCCCAGCCTACGGCCAGAACCTTGTTGGTGCTGATACCCGATAGCTCTGCCGATGGCGCGTTCACCGCCACCGCGCGCATCGCCAAGCCGAAGCGGGTGAAGCGAAAGAACACGAACACCGCTACCAGCTCGACAAGGGTGATGAGCAGAACGCCGACCTCATGGGCAGAGAGAAAGGGCTCGGCACGGCGAAGGACACCACCGAACGGCGTGGCGGACTCCTGCATCTCATGTCCGAACAGCCAGCCGACCAGGCTGTTGAGGATGATGAGCAGCGCAATGCTGGCTGCAACGACCGAGAGCACCGGCTTGTGCCGCAGGGGCTGGAAAATGACCCGCTCCAGTACGAGCCCGAGCAGGAAGGCACCCACGACAACGATGGCGAAGGCCACCCACCACGACACGCCAGCCTGAACCAGTGCCCAGTTCATGTAGGTAGAGAACATCGCCAATTCGCCCTGTGCGAAATTTATGGACGAAGTGCAACGGTAGATAAGCACGAGCGCGATGGCGAGGCTAGCGTAGATGCCGCCTGCCGCTAGGCCCGAGGCGATCTGGTGAAGGAATGCTTGCATGGTGAATCTCTGGTGGATTAGTGGCCGAGGTAGCTGCGGCGAACAGCATCGTCTTCGCGCAGTTCGGCAGCGGTGCCTTGCGCGGTAATGCGACCGCTTTCGAGCACATAGGCCCTGTTGACCAAGTTAAGCGCGACTTGGGCGTTCTGCTCCACGATGAGCGCCGTGAGATGCTCGCTTTCCCGCAACTGATGCAGGAGTTCGTAGATTTCCTGCGTCACGCGCGGAGCGATGCCGAACGAAGGCTCGTCCAGCAGCAGCATCTTGGGGCGCATCATCAGCGCGCGGGCGATGGCCAGCATCTGCTGCTCGCCGCCGCTGAGCGTGCCCGCCGTCTGCTTGGAGCGGCTGGCCAGCTTGGGAAACAGCGTCTGCATCCGGGCGATGTCCTGCTCGATGCTGTCCTTGTCGCGGCGGTGGATTGCACCCACGCGCAGATTCTCCAGCACCGTCAGATCCGCGAAGGTGCCGCGACCTTCAGGTACGTGCGCGATGCCCAGCGAGGCGATCGCGGGCGCGGGCATGTCGATGATGTCCCGGCCCTCGAAGCGCAGTGCGCCCGTGGCCGTCACCTGCTGGTGGCTGACCGCGCGCAGGATGGAGGTCTTGCCCGCGCCGTTGGCGCCGAGCAGCGCAACCATCTCGCCCGCCTGAACGTGCAGATCGATGCCATGCACCACCACCGTTCGGCCGTAGGCCACCGCAAGACCACGGATTTCAAGTCGTTGGGTCACAGAACACCCCCCAGATAGGCGTCGATCACGGCGGCGTCGTTGGCAATATCCTCGGGCGACCCCTGGGCGAGCTTGCGACCAAAACTCAACACCGCGAGGTCGGAGCAGGTCTTCATCACGAAGCGCATGTTGTGCTCCACGACCACTATGGTCAGCTTCAATTCCTCATGCAGGCGCAGCAGCACCTCACGCAACTCGTCCACCTCGCCAGCGGTGAGGCCAGCGGCGGGTTCGTCGAGCAGCAGCAGCTTGGGCCGCGTCACCAGCGCCCGTGCGATTTCCACGCGGTGCTGGATACCCACCGGCAGTTCGGCCACGCCCCGGTCCGCATAAGCGGACAGCCGGAGCGTGGCCAGCGCCGCGTCGGCCGAGTGCGCGATCTCCTCCTCGGCCGCGCGGACGGCGGGCGAGCGCAGCGCGGCACCCAGCATGGAAACGGGCAGCCGCGCGTGCGCGCCCACCATCACGTTCTCGCGTACCGGGAGCGACGGGTAGAGCGCCACGTTCTGGAAAGTGCGGCTGAGGCCCAGCCGGGCGACGCCGTGGCGCGGCAGGCGCGTCAGTTCGGTGCCGCCGAAGCGCACGCTGCCGCGCGTGGGCCGGTACAAGCCGCTAATGCAGTTGAAGCAGGTCGTCTTGCCGGCCCCGTTCGGCCCGATTAGGCCGAAGATGCTGCCTTCGGGTACGTCCATCGAGAAGGCATCCAGCGCAACGACGCCGCCAAAGCGGATCGTCAGATCGCGTACGGAAAGAATAGGGTTCATCGCTGCGCTCGCCTCGTCAGGACGGCATCACCTTCCAACTCGTACCGTCGAACTGCTGGATGCGCATGTCCGGTATCGGGTGAGGCCGGGCGTCGCTGGTCTTGATGCGCAGGCCCGGCAACATCATGGGCAACTCCATGTCCAGTCTGAGCGACTGCCGCATGATGTTTTCACGCGAGAGGTCTTTGCCACACTGCTTGAGCAACTGCACCACCGTTTGTCCAATAGAAGCACCGAGTACGGCAAGGTACTCCTTTGCCGCGCCTTTGTTGTATTTGTCCATGAAAGCATGCCAGGCCTGGAGCCCGGAGTCGTCCTTCCAGGTCGGATCGCCCGGATCCTTGAGGAACGCGGCGCTCATGACGCCCTTGACCTTGTCCAGCCCCACCGGAGTCAGCACCATGGGCACCGAAGACGCACTCGGGTTGATGTAGATCGTCGGCCGCCAGCCGATGTCATGGGCCTTGCGCAGCGACTGGAGGGTGGCTTTGGGCGAACCCCACGCCACCAGAACGTCCGCGCCCGAGGCTTGCATGGAGACGATCTGCGAGTCCACCGTCGGATCGGACACCTCGTGCGATTCTTCGCGCACGAGCGGCTTTCCGGCGGCGGCCAGAACCTCCTTCATGCCGCGCAGCACATCCTTGCCGGCATCGTCGTTCTGGTAGAACATGGCGATCTTCGCGTTCGGCCGCGTCCGCAGGATGTGTCTGGCCAAAATGCGCCCCTCGTCGGTGTAAAGGGGCAGCCAGCCCATGCTCCAGGGGAACTTGGCCGCATCGTCCAACCATGTGGCGGCACCGGACGTAACAAAGAGCTGCGGTACTTTGGCGTTGTTGAGATAGCTGCGCGCCGCCAGCCCGGTGGACGAGCCTATCTGACCCGCAATGAAGGCCACCTGCTCACGCTCCACCAGGCGGCGCACTTGCTCCAGGGTTTTCGGCGGGCTGTAGCCATCGTCGGCCAGCACCAGCTTGAGCTTGCGACCATTCAAGCCACCCTCAGCGTTTACCAGATCAAACCATGCAGACATGGCCTTGCCGACGGCGCCATAGCCTGCGGCCGGGCCGCTAAGCGGGAGGGTCGTGCCGATCTTGATCTCGCTGTCTGTTACGCCTTGGATGCCCGCGCCCTGCGCGCGGGTCAGACCAGAAACGCCCGTCAGCATGGCGCCGGAAAGCATGGTGATGAATTGTCTTTTCTGCATGATGTCTCCTGTTGTGGTTGGATGGGTCAGGTAAATTGATACGTCAGCGCGGCGCCATCCGAATGGCACCATCCACACGAATGGACTCGGCGTTCATGTAGCCGCAAGTGACGAGAAACTCGACGGTCTGCGCGAATTCATCGGGGTCACCCAACCGCTTGGGAAAGGGCACGCTGGCCGCCAGCGCCTGTTTGACGTTGTCTGGCAGGCTCAACAGCAAAGGTGTACCGAAGATCCCCGGCATGATGGTGTTGATCCGAATCCCTTCGTCCATCATGTCGCGCGCGATTGGAAGGGTCATACCCACGATTGCTGCCTTGCTGGCCGCATAGCTGGCCTGGCCGACTTGGCCGTCCTGCGCGGCGGCCGAAGCGGTGTTGACGATGGCGCCGCGGTCGCCATCGGCGAGCGGCGCGAGCGTCAACATACCCGCAGCTGACTTGGCGATGCAGCGGAAGGTGCCCACCAGGTTGATCTGAATGATGCGATTGAAACGATCTGCCGCGCATGGGCGGATTTCGCCGGTTTTCTTGTCGCGGCTGACAGTCTTGACGACATCGGCAGTGCCGGCGCAGTTGACCAAAATGCGTTCCTGCCCGATCGCGGCGCGGGCCTTGGCGAAGGCTGCGTCCACCTGCTCCTCGGACATCACGTCCACATTGCAGTAAACGCCGCCAAGCTCGCTTGCCAAAGCCTGGCCGACGGCTTCGTTCATGTCGAAGATGGCGACTTTGACGCCGTGGCTCGCCAAGAGTCGGGCCGTGGCAGCTCCCAGACCGGAAGCCCCCCCGGTGATGACGGCAGAAATGTCGGAATTCAGTTTCATGGCTTTTCCTTGATAGAGGACAGACAGGCGTTAATGGCCAGTGAAATTGGGGGCACGCTTGCCCAAGAATGCCGCTTGCCCTTCCAGGTTGTCGGCCGAACGCAAAACGACGAAGAAATTGCGCTTCTCATGCTCCAGGCCCTGCGCGAGCGGAGTTTCAAAGCTGGCCAAGGCCGCGTCTTTCGCCAGAACCACGGCCAGTGGCGAATTGGCCGCAATCCGGCTGGCCATCGCCAACGCCGTCGGTAGGGCTTGGCCGTCGGCCGTCACTTCAGCGACGATGCCGAAGTCGCAGGCTTTGCGGGCGTCAATGAAATCGCCGGTCAGCAGCAGGGCCATCGCCTTGGACTTGCCGATGGCATGGATCAGGCGCTGGGTGCCACCGGCGCCAGGAATGGCGCCCAGCTTGACTTCCGGCACGCCGAACTTGGCGGACTCGCCGGCGATCACGATGTCGCAGGCCAGCGCCAGTTCCGTGCCGCCGCCCAGCGCGACCTTTTCGACCGCCGCAATGACGGGCTTAGGAAATCTCCCCAGTTCCGAAAAGAAGTCCCAGCCCGTCGGTCCGCGATCACCCATCAGTGGCGCGGCGCGCAGAACCTCGAACGCCGTGATGTCAACTCCTGCGCAAAACACTCCCTCGGCACCGGTGATGACGACGGCTCGCACAGCATCGTCGTCGCGCAGTTGCGCAAGCTGTGCGCGCAGGCCATCGAATACCGTGCGGTTCAAGCTGTTCTTCGCACGGGGGCGGTTGATGGTCAACGTGACAATGGCGCCTTCGCGGCTGACGAGCACTTCGCTGGATTCGCTCATGTTGGCCACGCTCATGCCAGTCGCTCGATGATGGTTGTATTGGCCGTGCCCGAGGCCTCGCAGATGGTTTGCAGGCCATAGCGGCCGCCCCGGCGCTCCAGCTCGCACAGCAGGTCGGTGAGCATGCGCGCGCCGGTGGAACCCAGCGGATGGCCGATCGCCACCGAGCCGCCGTTGACGTTGAGGCGATCATCCGGAATGCGGAATTCCTGCTGGAACATCAGCGGCACTCCGCCAAAGGCTTCGTTGACTTCAAACAGGTCAATGTCGGCCAGGCTCAGACACGATTCCTTCAGCGCCTTGCGGGTGGCATCGAGAACAGCGGTGAACTGGATGACGGGGTCGGCTGCCGCCACGGCAGTGCTGACGAAGCGCGCTCGCGGCACCAGGCCATGCTGTTTGGCATAGGCGCGGCTGGCGATCAGCAGCGCAGCGGCTCCATCGCTGATCTGCGACGAGTTGGCGGCCGTGGTGGCGCCGTCTGCGGAAAACACGGGCTTGAGCGTGGCCATCTTTTCGAGGTTGGGGTCCGCGCGCATGCCCTCATCGGCGGTGATGATCGGGCTGTCCGGGTCGGCCGGGTCCTCGTTCAGCCGCACCAGTTGATCTTGGACACGGCCGGCCTGCGATGCCGCGATGGCGCGCCGATGGCTGCGCACGGCGAAAGCGTCCAGGGCCTCGCGCGTGAGGCCGAAGCGCTTGTTCATCAACTCCGACGAGACGCCTTGCGGCAGCAGCGGGTTGTCCTGGTAGCGCGCCAGTTCGCGCGGGCTGTATTGCGAGCCCAGCGGCGCGCCGGGCTTGAACGAAGGTGGCATGGGAGCCTGCGACATCGACTCCACCCCGGCCCCGATAACCAGTTGGTAGGCACCAGCCTGGATACCGTGCACGGCAAAGCTGACCGCTTGCTGGCCGGAGCCGCATTGCCGGTCAACCGTCACAGCCGGGACGGATTCGGGCAGTCCCGCTGCCAATACGGCATGACGTCCCAGGTTGCCGTGCTGTTGATCCCACTGCAGCACGCAGCCAACGATCACATCGTCCAGATCTGCGGGGTTGACGCCGGAGCGCTCGACCAGTTGGCGTAGCGTCTCGCCCAGCAGATCGACGGGGTGCCATTTCTGCAGGCGCCCACCGCGTTTGCCCACCGGGGTGCGCAGAGCACCGACGATGACGGGTTCATGGTCATTCATGTTGTTCTCCTGTAGAAAAAGGTTGGCTCACTCTGCGTAGCGGCCCGCATGCTCGGCGCGTATGCGCTTCTTGTCGAGCTTGCCGACGCTGGTCTTGGGGATGGCTTCGACAAACAGGACCTGATCGGGCAACTGCCACTTTGCGAAGGCGCTGGATAGGTGTTCCTGCAGTTGTTCCTGGGTTGCCTGCTGGCCGGGCTTCAGCACCACCAGGGCCAGCGGCCTTTCCTGCCACTTCGCATGAGGAATGCCGACCACCGCGGCATCACGCACGGCGGAATGGCCCATGAGCAGGTTTTCCATGTCGATGGAAGAAATCCATTCGCCGCCGCTCTTGATCACGTCCTTGATGCGGTCAGTGACCTTGAGGTAGCCGTTCTCGTCCACCGTGCCGACATCGCCCGAGCGCCACCACCCGCCCACCAAGAAGCGATCACCAGAATCGGGCATGTCGTGGTAGCTGGTCGTGATCCAGGGGCCGCGCAGGCAAATCTCTCCGGCCGACTGGCCGTCGTGCGGCAGGTCCTGGTCGTTGGCATTTAGGATGCGGATGTCCACGCCAGTCAGGACCAGGCCCTGCTTGCGCTTGAGATTCCACCGCTCCTCCTGGGTCAAGCGGTTACTCAGCGTGGGCTTGAGACGGTTGACGGTCACCAGCGTAGTGGCTTCGGTGGCGCCGTAGGCGTGCACCACCTCAGCGCCCGTGAGGTTGTAGAAACCGATCATCATCGACAGCGGTGGCTCGGAGGCACCAGACAGCATGCGCATGCGGCCAAAGTCCGGCTTGACCGGCATCGTCTCGATGTACTGCAGCATCGGTTGGAAGATGGCCGGCGCGCCATTGGTGATGGTCACACCCTCGGCGATCATGGCGTCAACCAGCGGCTTGGTGTCTTCGGCAGCGTAGCGGCCAGGCAGCACGATCTTGTCGGCCAGCAGCGTGGCGGCCTGTGGCAGGCCCCAGCACTGCCCGTGGAACATGGGCGTGATGAGCATGACGCAGTCGTCCAGCGTCATGCCCAAATTAGTGGCCATGGCCGTGGAGTGCAAGTAGATGCCGCGGTGCGAGTAGTACACGCCCTTGGGCTTGCCTGTGGTGCCGGTGGTATAGCAGGCGCTGTAAGCCGAGGTTTCGTCAATCTCGGGCCAGTCGATCTTCGTGTCGGCAGCGGCCAGCAGGTCTTCATAGTGCAGCAGCGGCTTCAGCGTGGTCTTGATCTGGTCCAGCGGCTTGTCGGTCATGACGATCCAGCCCTTGATCTGGGGGGAGTTCGCTGCAACGGATTCGGCGATCGGCAGCAAGGACTCGTCCACGCAGACGTAAGACACCTTGCTGTGGCCAACCACATAGCCCAAGTCCTCAGCGCCTAGGCGCAGGTTCATCTGCAGCATGACCGCGCCCAGGCCGGGGATGGACCAGTACAGCTCGAAGTGGCGCCGACTATTCCAGTCTAGGATGCCGACCCGGTCGCCCGGCTCGACGCCTAGTGCGCGCAGTGCATTGGCACTGCGGCAGACGCGCGCGTAGCACTCGGCATAGGTGTAGCGATCCCAGCCACCATCGGGTGTGCGGTAGACGATCTCCTGGTCCCCGTGGGTGCGCGCGGCGTGCCGGATCAGCGTCGTAGTGTTGAGCTGGCGCTCGTTACCCGTGGTGGACGGGCATCCGCGAACGAGCTGGGTGGTAGCTGTCATTTCTTTGTCTCCTGAGTGGTTGCGTTGAGAGCCTGGAACCGTGGGGCCGGAGCCGCTTCGATGGCGCCGGAGGGGGTGGATTGGTAGATGCCCCTTGCCGCGTTGTGCGGATGCCGAACTGACTCGGCCAAGCTGAGCACAGGCGCAAAGCAGGCGTCGCTGCCTTCGAGCAATTCGCACCAGTGCGCCCGGGGCCTGCTGCGGATAAGGGCCACGATGCGCTCCTTCAGCGCTGGCCACTTCGCAGTTTCGTACTGCTCGGCAGGGTTGACGTCCGTCAGGCCCAGCTTTGACAGCAGCAGTGCGTGGAATGCGGGCTCTACCGCCGCGAGGCTGATGAAGCCGCCGTCGGCGCAGGCATACACGTCATAGAATGGCGAATCGTGAAACGGACTCGGCTGCGCGCCATCGATCTGCCCATTGGCGCGAATCCAGTGCACCAGCGTGCCCAGCATGGCCACGATGTCGACTATTGCCGCGTCCACGACCCTGCCTTGACCGGTGGCGCGCGAATCGACCAACGCACAGGCGACGCCAAAGGCAAGGCCCAGCGCCCCCGTCGCGTCCCCGAGTACCGAGGGCGGCACGATAGGCGCCTGCCCCCTCCGCGCAGACAGCGACAGCAAGCCCGTCAACGCGACATAGTTCAGGTCATGGCCAGCGGCCTGGGCGAGCGGGCCGTCCTGGCCCCAGCCCGTCATCCGGCCGTAGACCAACCGGGGGTTGCGCGCAGCGCATTCGGCGGGACCGAGGCCCAGCCGCTCCATCACACCTGGGCGATAGCCCTCGATCAGGGCGTCGGCCTGGGCGATCAGCGCCAGAGCGCGCACCTTGCCGTCGGCCGACTTCAGGTCTATGACCTCGACTGTCTTGCCGCGGTGTAGCGGATTCCTCGCCGCTCCGCCCAGCAGCTGCGCTCCAGCAGCCTGCTCGGCCCGTGTCAGCACGATCACCTCGGCGCCCATGTCGGCCAGCATCATGGCGGCCAGCGGGCCCGGCCCGAGGCCCTCGAACTCCACCACGCGGATGCCGTTTAGCGGCGTCCGCAGCGTGTGCGGCGCGTTCACAGCTTCCTCGCGATCAGTTCCTTCATGACCTCGTTCGCGCCGCCGTAGATCTTCTGCACGCGCGAGGCGGCGTACATGCGCGCGATCGGGTACTCGGCCATGAAGCCATAGCCGCCGAACAACTGCAAGCATTCGTCGGTCACACGGCACTGCTGTTCTGTGCACCACCACTTAGCCATGTACGCAGCCTCGTCGTCGAGCGTTCTGTCCAGCAGCCGCTGCGTGCAGTCGTTGACGAAGGTGCGCACCACGTGGGCGATGGTGGCCAGCTCGGCCAGCTTGTGGCGCGTGGTCTGCATGTCGAACAACGGCGCGCCGAAGATCTTGCGCTCCTTTGTGTATTCGATGGTCAGCTCCAGGGCTCGGTCGATGACGGCCGCCGCTGGCACCGCGATGGACATCCGCTCGTAGGGCAGCTGGCTCATCAACTGCTTGAATCCATGGCCTTCGACGCCCCCCAGCAACTGGTCAACCGGCACACGCACCTCGTCGAAGAAGAGTTCGGCCGTGTCCGACGCCGGCATGCCGATCTTTTCGAGTAGGCGGCCCACGCGAAACCCGGGTAGGTTTTCGGTCTCCACCACGATCAGCGACAAGCCCCGGCTCCCCGCTTCGCCGGTGCGCGCAACCACGATCAGCAGGTTGCAGGTGAAGCCATTGGTGATGAAGGTCTTGGCGCCGTCGATCACGTAGTGGTCGCCATCGCGACGCGCGCGGGTGGCGATGGCCTTGAGATCCGTTCCACAGCTTGGCTCGGTCATCGCGATGCCGGCCAGCATCTCGCCGTTGTTCAGCTTGGGCAGCCAGCGCTGCTTCTGTGCCTCGGTGCCGAAGTCCATGATGTAATGCGAGGCGATGCTGTGCACCGTGACGTTGTTGGGCATTTCGGCCTTGGTCAGCTCGTCCTGCACCACCAGTTGGTAGGCGATGCTGGCACTGGCGCCGCCGTAAGCCTCTGGCATTTCGGGCAGCAGAAAGCCCATTTCGCCGAAGGGCCGCCAGGTTTCGCGCGGGATGTAGCCCTGCTCGCGCCAGCCAGGCAACTTCGGCGCCATTTCGGCGGCGATGTAGCGGCGAACCTGGTCGCGAAAGGTCTCGATGTCGCTGTCCATCCAGGGTTGGCGGTGCAGTTGCGGCAGCATGGAAGCGCTCCTCAGAAAGTTGGTACGGTGAAGGTTTGAAAACTTGGCCAGCAATGTGGCCCCGGGTCATGCCCGCACATCCACAAGGGGGTAGCGAAGCGTCGAATCTCTGCGTTCTCAGGCTGTCTAGGGCATATGGTCGGTACTTAGCCCGTGCGCGTCTTGCCCGCCAGTGCATGGCAAGTTGACTTTGCGTGTGCAAGGGAAAACCCGGCCGACTCGACCATGGCAATGGCGGAGCCGTGAGCAGTCATTTCGCGTGCATCGCTGGGCGACACCCCAAAGCGTTGTTTGAACGCGCGACAGAAGTGGCTGGTTGAGTTGAAGCCCCAGTGAAAGGCGATCGCCGAGACCTGCAGATGTCGGCAGGCCGGGTCGACGAGTGACCGCCAGCACGCTTGCAATCGGCTTTCCAGGATGTGGCCGACCACCGTGGTATCGCCCTGCGCAAACAGCGCATGAAGGTAACGCAGTGAAATGCCCTGCGCCTCGGCGATGCGTGCCGGACTCAGGTCATCCTCTTGAAAATGCTGAGCGATGTAGGCCAGTGCTCGTTCGCGCAAAGCGGCCATGGTCGTGAATCGAGTGGTGCTCTCCGGCTCTGGCAAAGCAAGGTCCAGAAGCCCGATCACCATGCGGCATAGGGCGACGTGGGCGGAGGGCGGCACGGCGCCGATCTCCTTGGCCAACCCCATCAGGTGTCGGCTCAGCAGTGAGCCCACACCTGTGTGGCTGTCAATGCGGCAGGTTGCGGGCGGTTGCTTGCGGCCCGGTAGATGCTCGCGCATGAGCTGCCAGGGAATCATCAACGACACGCTGTGGGTTCGTTCCAGCACCTCATAGTCTTGCTGCTGATCTGTACGCCAGAGGAACATGTCGCCCTTGCAGATTGGCGTGTCCCAATGCTTCAGCTGCACTCGACCGCCCAGGTTCAGCTGCAGCCCCAGGCAGAACTCATTGTCAAATGGCGAATGCCCAGGCGGAGACTGGGCGACGCAAGGACCGGTGACGGTGCATACCAAGGAGGCCCCGGCGAATTCGTGCCGCCGCAACTTCGTCCGCAATGCAGCTGCCTTCGCCGGGGTGGAAAGACTCCAGCGCTGGAAGGAGTCCTTGAGGATCGCTTCCGTCGCATCTATCCTGCCCTCAATGGGCGCACGGTCGATGGACCACTCCATGGGTGACTGTTGCAGCAATTGTCGTCTCCTGAATCTGCCCCCGGACGCTGCAGTCCATCGGGACCGGAGCATCGACACCGTGGCGTGCATTCGTGCGGCGCTCAGGGTGCCTAAGGCATACAGGCAATCCTAGGCAGCGGTGCTTGGCGCGGCAATGACGGATGGTCTCGATCAACTGACAAGGCGCCTCTTTCGACGGATGAGGGGGGGGGCGCGAGGCGACCCCGCAGCCGAGCGGCCCTGCGCTGACCTCCCGGCATCGACGGCGAACTGAAGATGCAAGGAGACGATGATGGATCTGGGTGCAATGCTGGCAGGGAAGCGGGTGCTGGCGACGGGGGCCTCGTCGGGCCTGGGCGAGAACTTCGCCCGGCTGGCTGCTGGTTGCAAGGCCAAGGTGGTGATTGGGGCGCGGCGCAAGGCGCGGCTCGACAAGCTCGCCCAAGAGCTCGAAATGCTCGGCTCGCCTCAAGTCACGGTGCTGGAAATGGATGTGGCTTCCGAGCAGTCCATCGACGACGCCTTTGCCGAGATTGACGCCTCGGGCACCATCCTCGACGTGGTGGTTAACAACGCTGGGGCTTTCAACGACGCCTTGCCGCTCACGCTGTCTGCGTCCGACTTCGACTCGCGGATGGAGACCAACGTGCGCAGCGTGTGGCTGGTGGCCTCGCGTGCCTCACAGCGCTGGGTGGATGCGGGGCGGGGAGGCTCAGTCATCAACATGGCATCGATCCTGAGCGAGCGCGTGTTACTGGGCGCCATGCTGTAGCCACGTCCAAAGCTGCAGTCGTGCACATGACCAAGAGCTTGGCACTCGAATGGGCGCGCCACGGCATTCGCGTCAATGCCATCGAGCCGGGCTAAATCGACACCGAGATGACCGATGCCATGCGGGATACCGACCATGGCAAGGTGCTTATCAAGCGCATCCCAATGCGCCGCCTTGGTAAGCCGGAGGAGCTCAACGGTCTGTTCCTACTGTTCGCGACCGAGGCCGGGTTGTGGATGACCGGCGCCTGCGTACCAGTGTATGGCGGGCATCTGTGCTCGTCGCTTTGAGTGTTACCGCGTCGAAGCAGCGCTACGCCTTTTGGGTGTGGGAACGATAGATACCTGGCGTGCTGCCGGTCCAAGACTTGAAGGCCCGCTGGAAGGCAGTGCTGTCCGCGAACCCCAACTCGGCGGCGATGGCGCTCAGCGCGGCATCGGTGCTGGTCAACCGAATGATCGCCATGTCGCGCCGTAACTCGTCCTTCAGCAGTTGAAAGGACTTACCCTCCACGGCCAGATGCCTTTGCAGTGCGCTGACCGACATGTGCAAGCGCTGCGCGGCGATGGTCAGATCGGGCCACTCCGGGTACGCTTGCTGCAATAGAGCGCGCACCCGCGCGCTAGCCGTCCGCTCAATCAGGCGCGGGCCGATCAGGTTGCTCGGTGCGGTGTGCAAAAAGGTCTGGAGCGCGGCGGTGTCACGGCGCATCGGCTGCGCGAATGCGGATGCCTCGAACCAGATCGCCGACCGCGCCTGCCCGAACCGCAACGCGCCTGAGAAGATTTGGGCATAGTCTGCAGCATACGGCGGTGTCTCGAAGGCGAAATCGAACCCTCTGGGCACCATCCGACCGCCGTGCAGCCATACCAGCAGACGCCAGAAGACGCGCAACAGCAGCCCTTGCAGGAAGTCGGAATGTTCGCCCGCAGCGCAGCGCACGTCTAGCGCAGCACCCTTGAGCAAGCCATCCGAGACGGGCACAAGCGACAGGTCGTCCTGCAGCAGGGTGAAGGAAGCGCTCAAGCGCTGCAAGGCGGCTGCCAGCGTCTTGGCCCCGAGCGTAGAGCGAGCCATCAGCGCAAAGCTGCCGCAGCGCAACGGCCGACCGTGTAGATAGCCTAGGCATTCGTCGTCCAAGCTGTCCTTCACAGCACAGAAGAGTGCGATGTATTGCTCCATAGTCACACGCGACTGCTCCAGATGCAGCAGCGACTCGGCGATGCGGGCCTGCGCCAGAACGCCATCCAGCCAGGACTCGGTGGCCAGTCCTTTGCTGCGCGCGCCTTCGAGCAAGCCACGCACGGCGAAAACAGGAACCGTGACGACGGGTTTCAACATAGTTAAAGGTAGCAACGAAAGCTTGCGCTGAATCCGAAATTACACCAAGAATGCGGCCCGCAAACCGATGGAACGTCGCTACGCCCCCGATCATCTTGCACTTAGCACAAGCCATGCACTACCAAAGTCATGGCATGGTTTGGCGATGGAATTACCCCAAGCCTACACCGAACAAGTTCGACTCGGGATGCAGCTAGCAAAGCGCTACTCATGACGCATCGCATGGCCATTCGCCACCCTTTCATGCGAACGTCCGACCGCTGTCAGCCAGGTTATTCCTTGTGCATACAAAGTCAACTCGCCATGCACTGGCGGGCAAGACGCGTACGGGCCGAGTGCCCAAAATACCGTTTTTTAGTACACCTAGGAGACGCCCCATGGACGTGCGGAATCGATGCATTCGCACGAATGCTTCTTCGGCAACGGCATGTCGGTGTGCTTACCCAAATAGCTCAGCAACTAGGAGTGCGTGAATGTCTGTCTGCGCAGCGCCTTTGCGCGACAAGCTGATCGATGCGGTGATCCGCGAACGTCGTTCCGTGCGCGCCTTTCTGCCGACCCCAGTGCCGCAAGAAGCGGTAGCCCAGATTCTGTCGGTGGCAGCCAGCGCGCCCAGTGGCACCAACACCCAGCCGTGGCAGGTTATTGCTGTGGCGGGCGATGCGAGGAAGCGCTTGTGCGACCGTGTACTGCACGCCTTTCACCATGAAGAGGGAGAGCACCAGTCCGAATACGACATTTACCCGGCCGAGTTCTTCGAGCCCTACCTGACCAGGCGGCGCCGATGCGGTTTTGCTCTCTACGCTGCGGTCGGTATCTCCAAGGGAGATACGGATGCCATGCGCGCTCAACATGCACGCAACTTTACCTTCTTCGATGCGCCGGTCGGTTTGATCTTCACCTTGGACCGGCGCATGGTCCAGAGCAGTTGGGTGGACTACGGGATGTTCTTGCAGAACATCATGTTGGCGGCCCGCGCACGAGGCCTGGATACATGTTCGCAGATGGCTTGGAGCCTTTACCCGCGCCTTCTGGCTGAAGCCCTGCAAATCCCAGACAGGCAAATGGTGCTGTGCGGCATGGCACTGGGCTATGCCGACCCCGCGGCCGTGGTGAACCGCGTGCGCACAGAGCGTGAGCCGGTCGACAACTTCGCACGCTTCAGCGGCTTCTAGAAATCTTGTCATACCAAGTACTTGCGTCGAAAGCCGCCTGATGAATTCAGCCTCCCTGAAGCGGTTGATCGACCGGGCCTTGTCCTAGTGGGTAGGGTCAAGCATGGATGTATGCCTTATGGGGCTGACGGGTTGAACCCACAAAGAGGAGTAATCAATGTCTACCTACGCCGCGCCCTTGCGCGACATGCTGTTCACGATAAGGGAAGTCGGTGGCCTGGATGCGATCTGTGCCCAGCCCGGCCATGAAGAAACCACGCTCGACCTGGTCGAGGCCATCCTGCAGGAGGCTGCCCACTACGCCACCGGCGTGCTCGACCCGCTGAACCGCACCGGCGACGTGCAGGGCGCGCGCTGGGATGACGGCCAGGTCACGTCAGTCGATGGCTTTCGCGAAGCCTGGGCCAGCTTCTGCGAGAACGGCTGGAACGGTATGCCCGCTGCCACCAAATGGGGCGGCCAGGGCCTGCCCACGCTGGTGTCCACAGCCGTGCTGGAGATGTGGAAGTCGTCCAACCTCGCGTTCAGCCTGTGCCAGATGCTCACGCTGGGCGCGGTGGAAGCCATTGCGCACCATGGCAGCGACGCACTCAAGCGCCGCTTCCTGGAGCCCATGGTCGCGGGCCGCTGGACCGGCACCATGAACCTCACCGAACCCCAGGCAGGCTCCGACTTGGCCGCGCTGCGCAGCCGCGCCGTGCCCGAAGGCGATCATTACCGCGTCAGCGGAAACAAGATCTTCATCACTTGGGGCGAGCACGACATGACAGAGAACATCGTCCACCTCGTGCTGGCGCGCCTGCCCGATGCACCGCCAGGCGTTAAAGGCATTTCGCTGTTCCTGTGCCCGAAGTACCTAGTCAACGACGACGGCTCCTTGGGCGAACACAACGACCTAGCCTGCACCTCCATCGAGCACAAGATGGGCATCCACGGCAGCCCCACGGCGTCGATGAGCTTTGGCGACCGCGGGGGCGCGATCGGCTACCTGGTCGGCGAGCCGAACCAGGGGCTGGCCTGCATGTTTACAATGATGAACCATGCGCGGCTGAACGTTGGCCTCGAAGGCGTGGGCATCGCCGAGCGCGCATACCAGCGCGCACGCGCCTACGCGCTGGAGCGGGTGCAAGGCAAGCCACTGCTCAACGGCAGTACCACCATTGCCGGCCACCCAGACGTGCGGCGTATGCTTATGGACATGAAGGCCCGCACCGAGGCTATGCGCGCACTGGCCTATTTCTGCGCCGGCCAGATGGACCGAGCCGCAGGCCACGCCGACGCGCAAGAGCGCGAACAAGCACTGGCCCTGGTCGGCCTGCTGATCCCGGTGGTCAAGGGCTGGTGCACCGACAGCGCACAGGGCATCACGTCCGATGGTGTGCAGGTGCATGGCGGCATGGGCTACGTCGAGGAAACCGGCGCCTCCCAGCACTTGCGCGACGCGCGCATCACGACCATCTACGAAGGCACGACGGGCATCCAGGCCAACGACCTGATTGGCCGGAAGCTGGCGCGCGAGGGCGGGCGCACGCTGAAGGCGCTGCTTGGCCGCATTGACCGCGACGCGCGGCGGTTGGCCGAGATGCCGGATGCCGCGTTGGCGCGGATCGGAAGCGTGTTAGCGGCTTCGGCACATGCGCTGGAGGAAGCGGCCGACTGGCTGCTGGCCCACGACGACCAACCCGCGCAGTGCGCGGCGGGCGCCGTGCCCTTCTTGCGACTGGCGGGCACGGTGATCGGCGGCTGGCTGTCGGCGCGCATGGCCGAAGCCGCCACTGCGCAACTCGCGGCGAGATCGGGCGATGCGAGCTTTCTCGGCGCTAAGCGTGCCACGGCCAGCCACTACGCGGCGCATGTCCTGGTGCAGGTGCCGATGTTGCGCGACATCGTCACGGGCGGCGCCGCCAGCACGCTGGCCCTGGCGGATGATCAACTCTGAATGATCCTGAAAGGAGGATCTCCGATGAAAATCCTGGTTCCCGTCAAGCGGGTGGTTGACTACAACGTCAAGGTCCGCGTCAAGAGCGATGGCAGCGGCGTGGACATCGCCAGTGTCAAGATGAGCATGAACCCCTTCGACGAGATTGCCGTCGAAGAGGCCGTTCGGCTCAAGGAGAAAGGCGCGGCAACGGAGATCGTCACCGTCTCGTGCGGCGTGTCCCAATGCCAAGAGACGCTGCGCACCGCCATGGCCATCGGTGCCGACCGCAGCATCCTGGTCGAGTCCAATGAAGAACTGCAGCCGCTGGCTGTGGCTAAGCTACTCAAGGCTCTTATCGACAAGGAACAGCCCGGCCTCGTGATCCTTGGCAAGCAGGCCATCGACGACGACTGCAACCAGACCGGCCAAATGCTGGCTGCGTTGGCCAACCTGCCCCAAGCCACCTTCGCCAGCAAGGTCGAAGTGGCTGGTGACAAGGCCAAGGTCACCCGCGAAATCGACGGCGGCCTGGAGACGCTGGAAGTGAGTCTGCCGGCGGTCGTTACCACCGACCTGCGCCTAAACGAGCCGCGTTACGTGACGCTGCCCAACATCATGAAGGCCAAGAAGAAGCCGTTGGAAACGATCACGCCAGCCGATCTGGGCGTCGATGTGGCCCCGCGCCTGAAGACCTTGAATGTCGCCGAGCCCGCCAAGCGTGGCTCGGGGATCATGGTTCCAGACGTGGCTGCCCTAGTGGACAAGCTGAAGAACGAAGCGAAGGTCATTTGAATCTTCAACCAGACCAAAGCATGAGCCCCCAAGACATCTTGAACCGCTATGGCCCCCGCGAAGCGATGGAATACGACGTGGTGGTCGTCGGTGGCGGGCCGGCCGGCCTGTCCACCGCTATCCGCCTCAAGCAACTGGCCGCCGAGAAGGGCAGCGAGGTCAGCGTCTGCGTGCTCGAGAAAGGCTCCGAGCCCGGCGCCCACATCCTCTCGGGCGCGGTGATGGACCCCAAGGCCATCACCGAACTGTTCCCGAACTGGAAGGAGCTGGGTGCCCCGCTGAACCAGCCGGTCACCGGCGACGACCTGCTGGTGCTGTCCGAGACCGGCGCCACCCGCACCCCCGACTGGCTGATGCCGCGCAACTTCGACAACCACGGCTGCTACGTCATCAGCCTGGGCGCGGTCACCAAGTGGCTGGGTGAACAGGCCGAGGCCCTGGGCGTGGAGATCTTCCCCGGCTTCACCGCCGCCGAAGTCCTGTACCACGAGGACGGCGCCGTCAAGGGCGTGGCCACCGGCAACCTGGGCGTGGGCAAGGACGGCGAGCCGACCGAGAACTTCCAGATCGGCATGGAGCTGCATGCGAAGTACACCGTGTTCGCCGAAGGCGCGCGCGGCCACCTGGGCAAGCAGCTGATCGCCAAGTACCAGCTGGACGCCGGCAAGGACGCGCAGACCTTCGCCATCGGCATCAAGGAACTCTGGGAGATCCCGGCCGAGAAGGCCCGGCCCGGTCTGGTGGTGCACACCGCCGGCTGGCCGCTGAACGACGAGGCCTTCGGCGGCGGCTTCCTCTACCACCTCGAAGGCAACAAGGTCACGCTGGGCTATGTGGTCGGCCTGGACTACCAGAACCCCTGGATGAGCCCGTTCGAGGAGATGCAGCGCTGGAAGACCCACCCCAGCATCAAAGCCCACATCGAAGGCGGCAAGCGTCTGGGCTACGGCGCGCGTGCGCTGAACAACGGCACGCCGCAGGCCCTGCCCAAGACGGTGTTCCCCGGTGGTGCGCTGGTCGGCTGCGACGCTGGCTTCCTCAACGCAGCCCGCATCAAGGGCAGCCACGCGGCCATCAAGAGCGGCATGCTGTGCGCCGAGGCGGCGTTCGAGGCGGTGAGCGCCGGTCGCAGCGGCGACGAGCTCAGCGCCTTCGAGACCGGTTTCAAGGCCAGCTGGCTGCACGAGGAACTCTGGACCTACCGCAACTTCAAGAACTGGTTCAAGAAGAGCCCGCTGATGGGCAAGCTCATGACCGGGGTGGAGCACTGGTTCCTGCCCAAGGTCGGTGTCGCCACCCCGCCCTGGACGCTGCACAACACGGTCAAGGACCACACCAAGCTGCGCCCGGCGGCCGAGATGCCGAAGATCACGTACCCGAAGCCGGACGGTGTGATCACCTTCGACCGGCTCTCCAGCGTGTTCATGTCCAACACCAACCACGAGGAGAACCAGCCGGCGCACCTGACGCTCAAGGACGCCAGCGTGCCGGTGAAGATCAACCTGGCGAAGTACGCCGGGCCGGAGAGCCGCTACTGCCCGGCCGGGGTGTACGAGTTCGTCGAGAAGGACGGGCAGGACCAGTTGGTGATCAACGCGCAGAACTGCGTGCACTGCAAGACCTGCGACATCAAGGACCCGACCCAGAACATCGTCTGGGTCACCCCGGAAGGCGGCGGCGGGCCTACCTACGCCGGCATGTGATCAAGCCCCAACAACTTAAGCCAGCAATCAATGATGACAATACTTGTAGTTGCCGAACACGACAACACCTCTTTAAAGAGTCCCACACTCAACACAATCAAAGCTGCAGCAGAGATTAGTTTCTTCGGAAATGGGGAGGTACATGTCCTTGTAGCAGGACACCAAGCTCATTCAGTAGCCAAGATCGCTGCGGACATTCAGGGCGTCAGCAAAGTCATCCATGCCGACGCCGACGGCTTCGCCCACGGCCTGGCCGAAAACGTCGCCGCCCAGGTGCTGGCCATCGCAGGCAACTACAGCCACATCCTGTTCCCCGCCACCGCCAGCGGCAAGAACGTGGCGCCCCGCGTCGCTGCCAAGCTCGACGTGGCCCAAGTCAGCGAAACCAGCAAGGTCATCAGCGCCAACACCTTCGAGCGCCCGATCTACGCCGGCAACGCCATTGCCACCGTGCAAAGCGCGGACGCCACCAAGGTCATCACCGTGCGCACCACCGGCTTTGATGCCGCGGGCCAGGGCGGCTCGGCGGCGGTGGAGTCCGTGGCCGCGACGTCAGGCAACGGCAAGAGCGCCTACCTGGGCAGCGAAATCGCCAAGAACGACCGCCCTGAACTCACCGCCGCCAAGATCATCGTCTCCGGTGGCCGTGCGCTGGGCAGCAGCGAGAAGTTCAACGAAGTGATGACCCCGCTGGCCGACAAGCTGGGCGCGGCCATCGGTGCTTCGCGTGCGGCGGTGGACGCCGGCTACGCCCCGAACGACCTGCAGGTCGGCCAGACCGGCAAGATCGTGGCGCCGCAGCTGTACGTGGCCTGCGGCATCTCGGGCGCCATCCAGCACCTGGCGGGCATGAAGGATTCGAAGGTGATCGTGGCGATCAACAAGGACCCCGAGGCCCCGATCTTCAGCGTGGCCGACTACGGCCTGGAAGCTGACCTGTTCTCGGCTGTGCCGGAACTGATCGCTGCGATCTAAAAACAATAGTCATCGAGTCAAGAATGAAAACATTCAGGGAACGCAATGGAACTGAGGCACCTTCGGTGCTTCTTGGCGGTCGCTCAGGAACTGCACTTCGCCAGAGCAGCTGAGAAGCTACACATTGAGCAATCGCCACTTTCGAGGGCGATCAAGGAGCTAGAAGAAGAGCTGGGGGTCCGTCTCTTCGACCGCAACACGCGCGGCACGCGCCTGACCCGTGCTGGCCAGACGTTCATGGAGCACGTGCCACGCGTGTTCGCCGCGCTGACCCAGGCGCGCGACAGTGTGCGTGCTGTGTCCGCAGGCTACCAAAGACAATTGCGAATTGCCGTATCAGGCAGCATTTCGCAGGCCCATCTCACGACTCTCCTGTCACGTTGCAGAGAGGAGGAACCGGATACGGAAATACGGCTCTACGAGGTTCCGGTGGCGCAGCAGATCAAGGGGCTCGAATGCGATTTGTACGATGCAGGATTCGCTCAGTCGTCGGAGGTCGGCGAGGTGCTGTTTGCTGTACCGGCGTGGAACGACCCTATGGTGGTGGCTGTGCCCTCACGCCACCCCTTGCTGGTTCACAAGAAGCTGCCACTGGAAGAAGTTCTCCGCTACCCGCTGGTACTTTGCGACCCGGGCGCCTGCGAGGGCTGCAGCCGCCAGGTAGCCCGCGTGCTGCGCGCGACAGACCTTGAACCAATCGTAGCCGAGCAGGTGGCCAGCCACGACCTGATGGTCACGTTGGTGGCCGCTGGCTACGGACTGGGCTTCTCGACAGAAGCACACGTTTCGACCAGCAACCACCCTGAGATCGTCACACGGCCGTTGGCTGGGCGTACGCCGATGCTGACCACCTACCTGATCAGGCGCATTGGCGAGCCGTCGGAAACCTTGCAACGTTTTGTGGAAAGAGCCCTCGTGTCGGCGCCGGGTCGCGCGGCGGACGAAGCTCTGGACACATCACCAGGGAGTAGCAAATGAAGAAGTGTTCCAGATGGGTGGCTGCGGTCGGCGCTGTTTCGGCCGCATTGATGTTGTCCGCATGCGGCAAGTCACAGCCCACCGAAACGGTGGAGTCTCTGGCGGCCGATCCTGACCGCTTGAAGCAGTTGCGCGAGCAGTGCAAAACCGAGCGCGCAAAGCTGGGCGACGAGCTATGCGACCGCGTGGCCGAGGCCACAAAGAAGCGGTTCTTCGGGGACGGCAAGGTGCCCTACAACCCTACCAACGAATCGCCAAAGTTCTGAATCTGCGCTTGCCGCCACGCTCAGTGCGGCTCGTTTCGAGTATTGGCTCACTGCGCCGCGCTTCGCCATAGGCTGCGTCAGAACGCCGCGGCACACTGACACACGCATTGATGCTGACCATGCGGCAAGCCTGCCGATTTGGGACTTTGACCCACCTATAGACCGCTTTCATCCTGACGCCTGCGGCATGCCTTTGTGCCGCACACATGACCCCGCATTGCGGGCCACGGGACAGGAGGTCAAGGTGCAGGCTCAGGGCGCAAGCCATCAGGGGGTTCTCTACGGGCAGATCGCGGCGGTGCTCGGCGTCGTCGTGGTCGGCGTGTGGGGTGCGACCCAGTGGACAGCCGCCGCGCTGGGTCACCAGGCGCGCCTGGGCGCGCCGTGGTTCCTGGCTTTCGACAACCCGGTGTACCACCCCTGGCGCCTGTTCGAGTGGTGGTTCTTCTTCGATGCCTACGCGCCGGATGTCTTCGATGTGGGTGGTGCGATTGCGGGTGGCAGTGGCCTCGTCTCGGTAGGCGTGGCGGTGGGCCTGTCGGTGTGGCGCTCGCGGCAATCGCGGCTGGTCACCACCTACGGCACAGCGCGCTGGGCCACAGCTGACGATGTTCGCCAAGCGGGCCTGAATCGACCAGCCGGCGTCTTCCTCGGCCGGCATGGCGAACAGTACCTGCGCCACGACGGCCCCGAGCACGTGCTGGCGTTTGCGCCCACCCGCTCGGGCAAGGGCGTGGGCTTGGTCGTGCCCACGCTGTTGTCGTGGCCCGGCTCAGCCGTCATCCACGACATCAAGGGTGAGAACTGGCAGCTGACGGCCGGCTGGCGCGCCCGCTTCTCGCACTGCCTACTCTTCAACCCCACCGATGCGCGTTCGGCCGCCTACAACCCGCTGTTGGAAGTGCGACGCGGCGTTCACGAGGTACGCGACGTGCAAAACATCGCCGACATCCTGGTGGACCCCGAAGGCGCACTGGAGCGTCGCAACCACTGGGAGAAGACCTCGCACGCCCTGCTGGTCGGTGCCATCCTGCACGTGCTCTATGCCGGCGAGGACAAGACGCTGCGGGGGGTGGCCAACTTCTTGTCCGACCCGGCCTGCCCTTTCGAGGTGACGCTGCACAGGATGATGAGCACCCCTCATCTGGCGCGCGAGCAAGGCGGTGGACCGCACCCCGTGGTCGCTTCCGCCGCACGTGAGGTTCTCAACAAGAGCGAGAACGAGCGCTCGGGCGTGCTGTCCACGGCCATGAGCTTCCTGGGGTTGTACCGCGACCCGACGGTGGCCGAGGTGACCTCGCGTTGCGACTGGCGCATCGCCGACCTGATCTCGACCGAGCACCCGGTGTCGCTGTACCTGGTGGTTCCGCCGTCGGACATCAGCCGCACCAAACCGCTGATCCGGCTGATCCTGAATCAGGTGGGGCGACGCCTGACGGAGTCGCTGGATGGCTCTGACGGCATCGCACGGCGGCACAAGCTGCTGCTGATGCTCGACGAGTTCCCGGCGCTGGGCCGGCTGGACTTCTTCGAGACGGCACTCGCCTTCATGGCGGGCTATGGCATCCGCAGCTTCCTGATCGCGCAGAGCCTGAACCAGATCGACAAAGCCTACGGCCAGAACCATTCGATTCTGGACAACTGCCATGTGCGTGTGACCTTCGCCACCAACGACGAACGCACGGCCAAGCGCATTTCCGAAACGCTGGGCACCGCCACTGAACTGCGTGCCCAGCGCAACTACGCCGGCCACCGGCTGGCGCCGTGGCTGGGGCACCTGATGGTCTCGCGGCAAGAGACGGCGCGCCCGCTGCTGACGCCTGGAGAGGTGATGCAGTTGCCACCCGACGAAGCGGTGGTGATGGTCTCCAGCGTGCCGCCAGTCAAGGCCCGCAAGCTGCGCTACTACGCCGACTCGAACTTCAAGCGCCGCGTGTTGCCGTCGCCCGTCTTGACTGCTGGCCCCTACCCCGATGCGCCACCGGTGCGGGCGGACGACTGGAGCGGGCTGGTTGCGCCGTTGGCCCCCTCTGCATCTAACCCAGCCTTCCTGACTGGCATGGATGCCGACGAAGGCGGTCCCCGCCTGCAGCCAGAGCTGACGGAGATTGCGACGCACAGCCTCGCGCTCGACGCACTGACCAATGACCTGGCGCTGCTCGATGACGACGACGCCCCCCTGCCCCTTCCCCGCCAGATCGATCCGGCCATGCAGCGCACGGCGCGCCTGGCCGCACTCGACCCCGACGACGGCATCACGCTATGAGCCAGTACCGCCTGAACCTGTTCATTCCGCCTGAGCATGCGCGACGCCTCGAAGAGGTGGCGGCCAAGAAGGGCGTTTCCAAGTCGTCCATCGTCGCGGCAGCGCTCGCCTCTTGGCTATCGCCTGATTCAGGCGACCAGCGCGAGGCGGCCATCGCCAAGCGGCTGGACCGACTCTCCCGCCAGTTCGAGCGGCTGGAGCGCGATCAGAACATCGAGATCGAGACGCTGGCGCTGTTCATCCGCTATTACCTGACCGTTAGCACGCCGGTGCCCGAGGGACACCAGGAGGCGGCCCGTGCGCAGGGCAAGGCCCGCTTCGAGCAGTTCGTCGAACAACTGGGCCGCCACCTGCTGCGTGGCCGCAGCCTGGTGCGCAATGTGATTGAGGAGCTTCACCCGCAGGAACAGGACCTGAACCGGCAGCTGGACGATGCAGCAGGCATGACCGTGGACCCGGTGAGTTCCGGGCAAGCCGACGAAGGGCCGACGGTATGACGGCCGCACCACCCAGCCCCGAAAGGACCGGGCTTGACCGCCGTGTCCGCATGCTGCGCACGGCCATGGGGCCAATGATCGAAGCCGCGCTGGAAGACCCGGACGTGGTCGAGGTGCTGCTCAACCCGGATGGTTCGCTGTGGCTGGACCGGCTCTCCACCGGGCGGGCGCCGACGGGCGTGACCTTGTCGGCGGCCGATGGGGAACGCATCATCCGTCTGGTGGCTGCCCATGTCGGTGCCGAGGTACACCGGGGCCAGCCACTGCTGACGGCTGAGCTGCCCGAAACGGGTGAGCGCTTCGAGGGGGTTCTGCCCCCAGCTGCGCCGGGCCCCGCCTTCGCCCTGCGCAAGCGCGCCGTGGGCGTGATTCCACTCGACCGCTACGTGGACGACGGGATGATGACGGCAGAGCAGGCAGACTATCTGCGCCTGGCCGTGCACGAGCGTCAAAACATCCTGATCGCTGGCGGCACCAGCACCGGCAAGACCACGCTGGCCAACGCGCTGCTGGCCGAGATCGCCACCACGGGCGACCGGGTGCTGGTGCTCGAAGACACCATCGAGCTGCAATGCTCCGCTCGGGACCACGTTCCGCTGCGTACGCGCGCGGGCACCGTGTCCATGGCCGAACTCGTGCGCGCCACGATGCGGCTGCGCCCCGACCGCGTGGTGGTGGGTGAGGTGCGTGGCGGCGAAGCGCTGGACCTGGTCAAGGTCTGGGGAACCGGGCACCCCGGTGGCATCGCCACCATCCACGCCGGGTCTGCCCTCGGTGCGCTGCTGCGGCTGGAGCAGCTGATCCTGGAGGTGGCGGTGAATCCGCCAAGGGCGCTGATCGCCGAAGCGGTCAACGTGGTGATCTACATCGCCGGTCGTGGCCGCAAGCGCCGCATCGAAACGATTGCTCGCGTCACTGGACACGACAGCACGGGCTACCACCTCGGAGCGTTGGATGCGTCCTTCCCGGAGTTGCCAGCGCCACCGCCACTTGCGCATCCTCCCTCCCCGCCTCCTGCGGCGGACTCCACTTCCTCAACCCTGCCTGGAGAACTTCCATGAGCCCTTCGCTTTCCCTGCGCCGCCTTGCCGATCTGCTGACCCAATCCGTCTCCCAACGGCTCCCGTCCACCGGCGTGGCCGGCCTGCAGCGCATCCGCCGACTGATTCAGCCTGCCGGTCAGGGCCTGCTTTCCGCTGCCGTCATGCTGAGTCTGGCCGGCACGGCCAAGGCGGCCGGTTCCAGCATGCCCTGGGAGGGCCCGCTGCAATCCATCCTGGACTCGATACAGGGTCCTGTGGCCCGCATCGTGGCCGTGATCATCATCATTGCCACCGGCCTGGCCCTGGCCTTTGGTGACACCTCGGGTGGCTTTCGCAAGCTGATCCAGATCGTGTTCGGCCTGTCGATCGCCTTCGCGGCCTCGTCCTTCTTCCTGAGCTTCTTCAGCTTCTCGGGCGGGGCCCTGGTATGAGCGGCGCTACCGAGCACGCCAGCCTCGCCAGCGGCTTCGAGATCCCGCTGCACCGGTCGCTCACCGAGCCCATCCTGATGGGTGGCGCACCGCGCACCGTGGCCATCGCCAACGGCACGCTGGCCGCCGCCGTGGGCCTGGGCCTGCAGTTGTGGATTCCGGGGATCGTGCTGTGGATCGTGGGCCACTCGCTGGCGGTCTGGGGCGCTCGGCTCGATCCGCAGTTCATGGCGGTGTTTGCCCGGCACATCAAGCACAAGCCGTTGCTGG
>Ga0209343_10001203_pt1 | contig 35363 bp, 28 predicted proteins | sample RifCSPlowO2_02_FD_184026 | JGI IMG/M metagenome (GOLD analysis project Ga0209343, IMG submission 184026) | Groundwater microbial communities from Rifle, Colorado - Rifle CSP2_plank lowO2_0.2 (SPAdes) (version 2) | ecosystem: Environmental > Aquatic > Deep subsurface > Groundwater | place... | reverse complement strand
CCGGTCGGCGGGCAGCCAGCGCCAGCGCAACCGTGTATGGCTCGGCCGACATGCCGATGTTCTTGCCGAACGCGCCACCGATGTTGGGCACGACAACGCGAAACTTGGACATGGGTAGCCGGAATACGTCGGCCAGAATTCGCCGCACGGGATGGGGCATCTGGGTGGGTGCGTGAAGCGTGACCTTCCCCGCGGTGTCCACCTCAGCCAGGGCACATGTCCTCTCGAGCTGGCACTGCTTCTGTTTCTGGGTCCGGAACCGGCCACTCACCGTCACGGCGGCCTGCGACAGCATCTCCTCCACCGGACCGGCCTTGACCTCCACAATGCGCACCACGTTGGTCTTGAGCCACGTGTTGACAAGTACGCGGTCGGTCAGCGCCTCCTCGGGGTCGAGAACGGCCGGAAGCTCCTCGTACTCGACCTCGATGAGGGCAAGCGCCTGCTCCGCTGCTTCGGCGGTCTCCGCCGCAACCGCTGCAACGACGTCCCCGACGTGAGTGACTTCGTTGGGGAACAGGACCTGCTCCCTCACTGCCTGATATTTCCCGCTGTGACCGAACGTGCCGGGCGGGGGAATGGTGACGTCAAAGGCGCTGAACGTGAATCGCGGCTGCTCGGCGGGACGGGTCTCGGGCGGGTATATGCGTTCCAGCACGTTGTCGTGGTGAAGAACCGCAATCACCCCGGGAAACGCCTCCGCTTTGCTGCTGTCAATCCGCTTGATCCGGGCGTGGGGATACGGGGTGCGCAGAAGCCATCCATGCAGCATGCGAGGCAGCACCAGATCGGCCGTGTAGCGGGCGGCGCCGGTGACCTTTTCTCGTCCATCGAGACGCGGGAGCGACTTGCCCACGTAGGTGAATGCCTCCGACATGCTAGTCTCCTTTGGTCGGCCGTTCAGTCACGCATGACCAGGGCGGCATTCTGGACGGCTTGAACGATGCGCGTATAGCCGGTGCAGCGGCACAAGTTTCCCGCAAGGGCGGCGCGGATTTCCGCCTCGGATGGGTTCGGGTTCTTCGCCAGCAATGCAGTTGCGGTCATTACGACTCCCGGAGTGCAGTAGCCGCACTGATATCCGCCTTTTTCGATTAGCGCGGCCTGCACCGGATGCAGCTCGGTTGGCGTAGCGATGCCCTCCACGGTCCGCACCTCGGCGCCGTCTGCCTGTGCCGCCAGTGTGATGCACGATTTGATCACCTGATCGTTCAGGATTACGGTGCACGATCCACAAATGCCGTAACCACAGCCGATCTTGGCGCCTGTCAGGCCGAGTTCATCGCGCAGGAAGTCGACCAGGAGAAGGTGATCCGGGACTTCGGCTTGGCGTTCCACACCGTTGACCCGCAGGCGGATTCGTTGGCTCATCGCGACCCCTCTTTCGTTATGCAGCGGTTTCCAGGGCGCGGCCCGTGTAAACCTCCACCATGTCGCGGCGGTAAGCTGCCGAAGCGTGAATGATGTCGGAGGGCTCGACCTCTCCCGCGGCAAGTTGTGCGGCACTGCGGAAAACGTCGATGGTCGGCGCCTGACCCGACAGACTCGCCTCCGCGTGTCTCGCTCGCACCGCAGTGGCAGCCACACCACCCAATCCGATCACAGCATTGGCAATCTTCGCGCCGTTGAACTCCAGAATCGTTGCGACCGCCACGAGAGGGAAGTCCCCGTGCCGGCGAACCTGCTCCAGTAACGACCAGCGATGATTTGGAGTCTGCATCGGAAAACGGACTTGTTCCACCAGTTCTCCGTGCTGCAACGCCGTGGTGAAGACGCCCAGGAAGAAAGCGTTAGCGGGAATGTCCCGGACACCTTTTGGGCCGCGGGTCCGGATCGTCGCGTTCAGTGCCAGGGCCGTGAGCGGCAGTTCGGCAGCGGGATCCGCATGGCTGAGGCTTCCCCCGATGGTTCCGCGATTGCGGATGTGAATGTGTCCGATGTAACCGGCCGCGGCTGACAACATTGGACAATGCTGCCGGACGACCGGCGACTGTTCAAGCGTGTGATGACGGGTCAACGCTCCGATCTCAAGGACATTATTTGAAACCCGGACATAATCCAATTCCTGAATTCGCCCGATATCGATCAGCATTGACGGACTCACAAGGCGCATATTGACCATTGGCATTAAACTCTGGCCGCCGGCGATGACCCTGGCGCCTTCGTGTTCCTGCAGCAACGCGATGGCCTCGTCCAGGGAACGGGCACGCCGGTAGGTGAACCGGCTGTCGATAGTGGCTGGGGACATCGAATTGCTCCCGTCGTTACGACCTGACCATAGCTAAAAATCGAAAGGCCGTTCGATTGCAAAGTCTCTTAGCTTCAAATTCAACCGGACACGTCCGACCCAATGTTGTGAGAATTCCTTATTGGAATCGGGAATGCTATCGCGCGCCCGATTTCGCATCTAATAACTCAATTACGGTACAAGAAACGATGGTCAAAGTCAACGCGGAGCCTTGTCCAATGTCGGCCAGGAGGATTTCGCCGCCCGCGGTTCTCCCCTGAATCCGCCGCGTAACGGCAGGTGCGGAAAACGTGATGTTTGTTACATTCATTCTGCTCAAATCATCCCTGCAATGAAGCGGCGTTCTTGTCCCGTCCTCAGACTTTCTTTCGGTCCTTCGCCGCCTTTTCTCCGGTCGAGTAGTGCTCGCCCTTCAGCGCCAGATCGACTTCCTGCTGAAGTTCGTCAGGCCAATATCCCAGCGTGTAGCCATGCCACGGCTTCTGCAGCCGCGACAAAGGCGGCAGCTCCAATTCCTTCCAGATACTCAGCGCCCTCTCCATGTAGGGCTTTGCGGGCAATGAAGTGGGAGGATAAGACCACTTCCGCGTCGCGTCGATATACAAGACGCTCGCTTCCAGCTTCGCCACGGATGTAGGGTCTCTCGCCATCTCGCCGAACGGCGGAATCAGGGAATAGTCAAGGGAGTTGACCGGGGTCTTCTCTATCCTGATGTCCCTGGACGGTTGCATCCCGAAACTGAGGGCCCAGTTCACCGAGTCCGGGTCATGCGGATCAACATCCTCATCCACGACTACATAAATCTTTCCGTAGGGATAATTATTCAGCAGGGCATCGAAAACCTTCCTGGGGTCGTCGTTGTCTTTTTTCCTGATGCTGATCGCGCAATATCCCCAGCTTCCCGCAGATTCATGCAGCGCTACCTCGACCACATCCAGGCCATGGTCGATCTTCAGGAGCTTGCGGATCAGGTTCTCCGTACCTATCGCACGTATCTTGCTGCTTTCGCTGGGTGGAAACTGGCTGATAAAGGCTTCGTACACAGGTTCATTGCGGCAGGTAATGCATTTGACGTTCATGAAAAGAGCCACGTCCTGCTTGCTCATATAGCCGGGAAACTCGCCGAAGGGACCCTCCTGCTCCAATTCATCCGTAGGGATTTCCCCTTCGATGACAATCTCCGCGTTGGCCGGCACCTCCAGATCGACCGTCTTGCACTTCAGCAGCTTGACGGCCTCGCCGGCCACGCCGCCCGCGACGGCATATTCATCCACCCCGAAGGGAATTTTCGCGCACGCCGCGAAAGAGATATTCGGCGTCACGCCGATGACAACGGCCACGGGAAGAGGCGTTCCGCGCTCCTTGTTCTTGTGCCAGTGCCTCCTGATATGTTGAGGCGGGCTTGAGGAGAAGCACCCCATCCGCCACGGCCCCTTGATCTGGCCGCGGTAGTTGCCCACGTTCCTCACTCCGGTTTCCGGATCCTTGGTCACCCAATTCGATGACGTCGTATAAGGCGCATTGTCGAAGCCGGGTGTTGAAATCGGCACGGGAAACATGCCCAGGCCTTCGCCGCCCTCTTCCCGATAGATGACCCTCTCCTGTACCGGACCATCCGCAACAAGAACGGGGGGAATCGGGTTTACCTGCGCCCGTGTCCACTTCTCGCTGATCTGGCCCGGCGCGCACTGCATCCCCAAGGCATAGATGTCCGTGGATCCCGCGACACATGCGACTGCGACCGGCATGGAATATCGTCTGCCCTTGATGTCGGTCACGTTCTCGAACAGGAAACCTTTTCTCTGTTTCTCCGGGAGCCCGCGGTACTGGAGTCTCACCAAGGGATGCAGTTCCGTGTCCTTGTTGATGGGAGCACGGATCCTGTTCAACTTGCCTTCTGACTCCAACGCTCCCAGGTAGTCTCTCAAGTCGCTGTAATACGCCACGAGTTGTTTCTCCCCTACCGATTCAGTTTCCCAACACACCGACTGGCGAGAGACCGCTCTCGCCAGGCCGGAAGCGGGTGGACCTTTCCTGCGGCCGTGCGGGAAATGGTGACGGCGGTCCGATTACTCCGCCTTGATCCCGGCGCCTCGCACCACCTTGTGCCAACGCGGAATCTCCGTTGCCATGAATTCCGCGATCTCACGGGGGGTTCCGGGGGTGGCGTCCATGCTCTGATTGGCGAAGTCTGCCAGAAGAGCGGAGTCGCGCAGTGTCTGGCCCAGCGCCGTATTGAGCTTGGCTACGATGTCGGCCGGCGTGCCCGCCGGCACCAGAATCGCCCAGAAAAACACCGCTTCCACACCCGACAACCCTTCTTCGGCGAAGGTCGGAACATTCGCCAGACCCGGCAATCGCTTCGGCCCCGCGACCGCAATCGAACGGATTTTCCCCGGATGCAGCAGAGGACCCGGCATGCTGCCGAACAGCAGATCGACCTCCCCGGACATCAGAGCGGTATACGCGGGCCCGCTTCCCTTGTAGGGCACATGCACCATGTCGATACCCGTCGCCTGCTTGAGCATTTCCGCGGCGAGATGATGGACGCTGCCGATTCCCGCCGATCCGAAGTTCAGCTTTCCGGGGCTCTTCCTTGCGTAGTCTAGGAACTCGGCCACGTTACGCACTGGCAGGGAGTTGCGCACCGTCAGCACGAATGGACCGCGCGTCACTTCGATGACCGGAACAAAGGACTTGATCGGGTCGTAGGGGAGGTTCCTGTACATCGCGGGGGACACCCCCAGGGCGCTGGTGGTTCCCAGCAGCATGGTGTAACCGTCGGGGGCGGCTCTCGCTGCCAAGCCGGTTCCAATCGTCCCGCCGGCGCCGGTTTTGTTATCTACGAGAACGCTTTGCCCGATGAGGGAACTGAGCCTCCCCGCGATCTGGCGGCCTGCCACGTCGATGGAACCCCCCGCCGCAAAGGGCACGATGAAAGTGATGGGCCTGGACGGATAACTCTGCGCGACGGCAAGGCTCGATGTCCCGATCAGGCAGGCCAGAAGGATTGGGCGCATAGACATTTTTTCAGGTTAATTGAATTCCGCGTCCGCGTCTAGCCGGTTTCCATCAACGCGTGTCCGAACGCAGCGTTGACATCACGCCTCAATGCCGTGTAACGTAAATCAGTTACGAATCATGCAAATCACCGCTGCCTGTGCGATCGGTCCCGCAGGGTCCGGTCGCCGCAGTTATAGTGAGCGAAGACGCTTTGACCTGGAAGGAGAGGAGAGAGCAGCATGAGACACACGCTTCGATTGCTCGGATTCGCGTTCGGGATTGCTTTCGCCGTTTCTGCGACAGCTCAGCAACCCATTAAAATCGGCTTGGTAGCCGAACTGTCCGGCCCGCAAGGCGCATTGGGCCAGGATATGTATGACGCCTTCATGCTGTTGGTGGGGCAAAACGGGGGCAAATTGGGTGGTGTCCCGGTTCAGATCTTGAGGGAAGATAGCCAACTCAAGCCCGAGGTCGCCATGCAGATCGTCGACAAGCTCATCGAAAAGGAGAAAGTGCCGATCATCACCGGTGTCACGTTCTCGAACATCGCGATGGCGATCTACAAGAAGGTAGTCGAAAAGGAGGTATTCCTGATCGGCTCCAACGCCGGCCCATCACCGATTGCGGGCGCACAGTGTTCCCCGTTCTATTTCAACGTCGCTGGGCAGAACGACCAAAACGCGGAGGCCATCGGTAAGTACGCAGCGGACAAAGGTTACCGGCGGGTGTACGCCATGGCCCCGAATTATCAGGCGGGCAAGGATATGATCGCTGGCTTCAAGCGTCACTTCAAACAACCCCTTTTCGAAGAACTCTATACGCCGCTTAATCAGCTCGATTTCCAGGCGGAATTGGCCCAGTTGGGAGCGGCCAAGCCGGACGCGGTCTACGTGTTCTATCCTGGCGGACTGGGGGTTCAGTTCGTGCGCCAGTGGCGGCAGGCGGGGTTGAGCGGGAAGATTCCTCTCATAAGCAATAATACAATCGATGGGATCAATCTTCCCGCGCTGCAGGACGCTGCTGTCGGTGTTGGACACAGCTCGTATTGGGGACCTGATTTTGACAATCCGGTAAGCAGGAGATTCGTCGAGGAATTCCAGAAAAAATATAACCGCACCCCTTCCGAGTACGCCGCAACCGCATACGATTCGGCCCTATTACTCGATGCTGCAATCGCAAAGGTCAAGGGCAATGTCGCTGATAAGAAGGGGTTCATGGCTGCGCTGAAAACGGCAGATTTTCGGTCGGTGCGCGGTACGTTCTTACTTAATCACAATAACTTTCGCATTGCGGACTTGTATATATTCGAGGCCGCCAAAGACAACATAGGCCGTTACAATTTAAAGACCGTATCGAAAATAATGCCGGCCGCGCCGGACGCGTACCATTCGCAGTGTCCAATGAAGTAGCGGGGAAGTAGCGGGCCTAGGGCGCAGCCGCAAATATGAAAAAAGGGGCGGGGCATTAGCGCCATGCTGCCCCACGTTGAAAAACACCGGTACGGTTCGGCGTTTTTCTCCTATATGGCAATTCGATGACGTGTAACCTGCTCGTTGTCCAGACCTTGAATGGCCTTTAGTATGGCGTCTTCCCGTTTCGTAGACAGCCTGTCGCCTTCTTCAATTCACCTCCGTACACAGGGATTGATTATTACTACGGACCCGTTGGCACAATCCGTTGACATCACGCCTCAATTCCGTGTAGTGTAATTTCCTTACGAATCATGCAAATCACCGCTGCTTGTGTGATTCGGTCCCGCAGGATCCGGGCGCCGCAAGTGAAGCGAGCGAAGACGCTTCGGCCCAGAAGGAGAGGAGACAACATCATGAGACACATGCTTCGATTACTCGGGTTCGCGGTTGGGATCGCTTTCGTCGTTTCTGCGACAGCTCAACAACCGATTAAAATCGGCTTTGTAGCCTCACTGTCCAGCTCGCTAGGCGCGTTGGGCCAGGACATGCACGACGCCTTCATGCTCGTGGTGGAGCGAAACAAAGGCAGATTGGGTGGTGTCCCGGTTCAGATTCTGGTTGAAGATGATCAGCTCAAGCCTGAGGTCGCGACGCAGATCATCGACAAGCTCATCGATAAGGAGAAAGTGCCGATCATCACCGGTATCACGGGCTCGAACATCATGATGGCGATCCATAAGAAGGTCGTCGACAAGGGGGTGTTCCTGATTGGCTCCAACGCCGGCCCTTCGCCCATTGTGGGCGCACAATGCTCTCCGTACTATTTCCACTCTGCCACGGAGAACGGCCAACGCGCGGAAGCCGTCGGTAAGTATGCGGCGGACAAGGGGTACCGGCGGGTGTACGCCATGGCCCCGAACTTTCAGGCAGGTACGGATACGGTCGCCGGCTTCAAGCGTTACTACAAGCATCCTCTTATCGAAGAAGTCTACACACCGCTCAATCAGCTCGATTTCCAGGCGGAATTGGCCCAATTGAGCGCGGCTAAGCCGGACGCAGTTTACATCTTCTACCCTGGCAGTTTTGGGGTGCAGTTCGTGCGTCAGTGGCGGCAGGCGGGGTTGAGCGGTAAGATTCCTCTGCTGAGCACTTCAACTGTCGACGGAATCAATCTTCCCGCGCTTCAGGACTCTGCTATCGGTGTTGGGGATGGCTCGTTCTGGGGACCCGAGTTTGAGAATCCGGCGAGCAGGCAATTCGTCGCGGAATTCGAGAAGAAACACAAGCGAATTCCCTCCCAGTACGCCGCAGCGGCATACGATTCAGCGCTACTGCTCGATTCTGCAATCGCGAAGGTCAAGGGCAATGTCGCTGACAAGAAGGCGTTCATGGCCGCGCTGAAGGCGGCGGATTTTCGGTCGGTACGCGGTACGTTCAAATTCAATCACAACAATTTTCCCATTCAGGATTTTTACTTACTCGAGGTCGCCAAAGACAGCAGGGGCCGTTACACTCTGAAGACCGGACCGAAAACAATGCCGGCTGCCCAGGATGCGTACCATACACAGTGTCCGATGAAATAGCCCGCCCGGCCCGCAGAAGCAATAAAGGGATATGGGCGGGTGGGCGCTCAGGCGCCAAGCCGCCCACGTCGGGGAGCGCCGGCCCGATCCGGCGTTTTTTCTCCTGTTCGGCAAATCGATGACGTGGAACCTGCTCGTTATCCAGGCCTTAAATGGCCTTCAGTACGGCGTCCTCTTGTTTCTGCTGGCGGCTGGCCTGACGCTCGTTCTTGGCGTCATGAATTTCGTGAACCTCGCACACGGCTCGCTATATATGCTGGGCGCCTACATTGCAGCCGCGGTTTTCGCAAGATCGAACTCCTTCATCCTTGCGGGGCTCGCAGCTGTACTAGGGACATTGTTGATCGGTGCCATTATCGAAAGGACAACGCTGCGCACGTTTTATGCACGCGGCCATCTGGATCAGGTTCTCGCTACCTTCGGGCTCATTCTCTTTTTCAATGAAGCAGTGCGAATCATCTGGGGTCAATCTCCGGTGTACATGGCCGCCCCCGATGCGTTTTCAGGCACCATCGATCTGTTGGGGTCCTCGTACCCGTCCTACCGCGTCCTGGTGATCGTTGTGGGACTGATGATGGGAGGGGGACTATATCTTCTGATTCACCATACGAGAGTCGGGATGCTGATACGCGCCGGTGCAACGAACGCGCAGATGGTCTCGGTACTTGGTGTGGATATCCAGTTTCTCAATACACTGCTTTTCGGGCTCGGCGCAGCGATGGCCGGCCTGTCCGGCATGATGGCCGCACCGATTTTCGCCGTACAGCCTGGCATGGGCGACAACGTGCTCATTGCAATAATCGTGGTAATCGTCATTGGGGGCATCGGGTCCGTCCGGGGGGCATTCTACGGGGCGTTGATAGTCGGCGTCGTCGATACCGTTGGACGTATATATTTGCCTCTTCTATTACGCCAAGTGGCCGAACGCACTATCGCGGATGCGGCGGGCCCCGCGCTCGCCTCCATGCTAATTTACCTGTTCATGGCGGTGGTTCTTGCGGTGCGGCCACAGGGACTCTTTCCAGCGCGCCGATAGCATGCTGCTTTTCCCAGAAGCAGTATCTCTGCGGTCGCCACGTGTCATCGCAGCGGCATTATTCATCCTCCTGCTGGCATTGGTCCCTCCGATTTCAGACGCGATCGGTGAATCGTATTACGTCACGCTGGTCACGCGGATTTTGATCTTCGGTCTGGCCGCTGCGGGCCTCAATCTCGTGCTCGGTTATGGCGGTCTGGTGAGCTTTGGACACGCGCTTTATCTCGGGATTGGCGCGTACACGGTGGGAATATTGTCGTTTCACGGTGTCTCAAACGGTTGGATTCACCTCGTGGTCACCATTGTGCTTTCCGCGCTGGTGTCCCTCCTGACTGGACTGGTATGTATGCGTACGAGCGGCATAGCGTTCATCATGATCACGCTTGCGTTTGCGCAGATGTTTTATTTTCTCGGCATCAGCCTTAAGCAATACGGCGGCGACGACGGCCTGAATATTGCGCAGCGCAGCGATTTTGGCCCGCTCATCTCGATCCAGACCAACACGGGCCTCTATTACTTCGCCTTCGGCGTGGTAGCAACGACGCTCTACTTATCTTGGCGCTTTGTTCACGCGCGCTTTGGGCGGTTATTGCGAGGTACAAAATCAAATGTCCGTCGCATGAGGGTGCTCGGCTTTCCTGTATTGCGTTATCAGGTAGTGGCATATGTTATATCCGGATGCCTTTGTGGTGTGGCCGGACTGTTGCTTGGCAACTTCGCTAAGTTTGCGTCTCCGGCTTACATGTATTGGACGGTCTCCGGTGATCTGATCGTCATGGTGATTCTGGGTGGAATTTCAACAATAATGGGCCCGCTCGTCGGTGCGGCTGTTTACGTCATCCTGGAAACCGTGCTCTCGGGGTATACCCAGCACTGGATGGTCATCCTTGGCCCGATCATTGTGTTCATTGCGCTAATGGCAAATCGAGGTCTGTACGGTTTGTTCTTGGCCCGGGAGGCGCCTGGTTCTAGGAATAGCGTGTCGTGAGCGCTCCAATACTGAGCACGCACGGTTTGACTAAGAGGTTTGGGGGGCTCCTTGCCAGCGATTACCTCGATTTCGATGTGATCACCGGGGAAGTCCATGCAGTGATCGGTCCGAACGGTGCTGGTAAAACGACGCTCATTAACCAGCTAATAGGCGAGTTGGTTCCGGATGGCGGAAGAATCGAGTTCGAGGGTCGGGACATAACGACACTTCCAAGCTATCGACGTTCTCTGCTGGGGCTTTCACGCTCCTACCAGATTACATCGGTATTCCCTGATTTCACGGCGCTTGAAAACGTTTCGCTGGCAGCACAAGCACACGACGGCCATAGCTTCGGGCTGTGGCGGCCGGTATCCCGAGAGGAACGGCTAGCCCGGCCAGCGCGCGCGGCCCTTGAGGAAGTTGGCCTATCGACAAAGAACCATACTTACGCGGCCGAACTCGCGCATGGGGAACACAGGCAACTGGAACTGGCGATGGCGCTGGTTTCTAGGCCAAAAGTTCTGTTGCTCGACGAACCGATGGCGGGAATGGGGAGGCTGGAATCCGAATCCATGATCAAGCTGTTGGCGTCGCTAAAGCGCCGCTACACCATAGTGTTGGTCGAGCACGACATGGATGTCGTGTTCGCTTTAGCCGATCGAATCAGTGTTCTGGTGTACGGAAAGACAATCGCGTGTGGTTCGCCTAGTGCCATCCGCGCAAGTATCGAGGTGAAAAGAGCTTACCTGGGTGAGCGTTATGCTTCGGGTTGAGTCAATCGAGACCTATTACGGCAAAAAGCAGGTTTTGTTCGGCACCAGCCTGGAGGTTCGTGAAGGCGAGCTTGTCGCTCTCATGGGTCGTAATGGTATGGGGAAGACGACTACAGTACACAGCGTGATTGGCATACTGCGTCCTCGTGTCGGGTCGATTTACTTTGACAGTCGCCCGATAAGCGGTCTTCCGTCTCACCGAATAGCTAAGCTTGGAATCGGCGTCGTGCCAGAAGGGCGGCAGGTCTTTCCGACGCTAACCGTGCGGGAGAATCTTGTCGCAACCGCCGCCAATTACGGCCGGCTGTCTCGCCCCTGGAACGTCGAACGGGTGTTCGAGCTTTTTCCGCAGTTGCGGCAAAAGGTGAACCAACTGGGCGCCACGCTATCGGGGGGCGAGCAGCAAATGCTCGCCATCGGCCGCGCGCTGATGCTCAGCCCAAGGCTTCTTATCCTGGACGAAGCGACGGAGGGACTGGCCCCGTTGATTCGTGAGGAGATCTGGCGATGCCTTCGCCAATTGAAGGAACTGGGCCATTCGATCTTGCTCATTGACAAGAATCTGGATGAACTCGCACCGCTTGCCGATCGAACCTACATTATGGAAAAAGGACGTATCGTGTGGGAGGGTGCCATAGCGGCGCTGACAAGCACCGAGGACTTGAGAATTCGCTATCTTGGTGTTTAGCCGCCACGGGAGTTGTCTAGCGCGACTACCGTTCACTAACGATCCTGATCACTTTCTTGACGTTGATCGCCTGAACGGACCTCGCATGACGAAGGCACCGCAGGAAAATGCTCCTCTTGCGCTTGACCCCGCGTGGGTTGCACCGGCCGGCTATTCGGGCAAGGCGCGGCGCGATATCTTGAACTTTTCTCCGGTTTCGTAGGAGCGCCCTTCTACGGCCAGCTTGGCCTCGTGCTCTTCTTCAGGAGTCCACCGTCCAAATGAGCAGCCAAACCAGAGGGCCTTCAAATTCAAGGGCGGAAACTGCAGCTGCTTCCAAATCTTCACCGCGCGTTCCAAGTATTCGCGCTTTGGCAACGAGAGCGGCGGGTAGGGCCAGGGCATGGTCGCATCGATCAACAGGGCGCTGGAGCGCGGTGGACCGGACATTTCGAACAGGCCCGCGCGCGTGCTCGGGCGGGCTGACGGACGGGTCGAGCGTTAAGAGCGGCGTGTCGACGACTTCGACGTCGCGGTGGGGCTGAGCCCGGTACGAGACCGCCCACATGACGTGATCGAGATCGTAGATGTTAATGTCGTCATCCACAGCGATGGCAATCTTGCCGATGAATTTCTGTGCCAGCGCCTTGCGCACCTTTTTCCCGTCATCACAATTTTCGTTCTTGATCTTTAGGACGACGAGAGGACGCGATCCGGATGATTCCATGAGATTGACGTCGATCACGTTCCGGAATCCGTGGTCCAGTAACATCTTCTTGACGGCAGCCCCCATGCCGATGTGGTGCATCTTGCTGCATTCTTACACTAATTTTATTTTCATTTATTTGCATGCAGTGATTTGTCTACGTACAATTTGCGGATCGGTTTTTTTTCAAGCCAGCAGCCATGCATTTTTCGGCAACTCGCGACACTGTGCGTGACGGCGGAAACAAGCAGTCATCATGCCGCCGGCCACCGGCTGCACTGAACGCAGTCGGCGATCGAGAATTTACTTGACGGGAGGCGGCCACATGGAAGCAATGCATAAGCTGAAAATTCTTTCGCTGATTGCCGCTTTCGTCTCATCGGCACTGGTTTCATCAGCGGCGCTGGCGCAAGCCTGGCCGACCAAGGCGTTGCGGATGATCGTCACCTTCCCACCCGGCGGCATCGCCGATTTCACCGCGCGCGTCATCAGCCCGAAGCTGTCCGAAGCGCTCGGCCAGCCGGTGATCGTCGAGAACCGGGTCGGTGCCGGTGGCAACATCGGCACCGACTTCGTCGCCAAGGCCCCACCCGACGGCCACGTGCTGATGGTCGCCCTGCCGACGAACGCGGTCAACGTCACACTCTACAAGAGCCTGCCGTTCGACACCAAGAAGGACCTTGCCCCGGTGGCCCTGGTGGGCAGCGTTCCCAGCGTGCTGGTGGTGAGCGCGAAAAGCCCGGTCAAGAGCGTGAAGGATCTGGTCGAGTACGCGCGCAGCAACCCGGGCAAGCTCAACTTCGCCTCCAGCGGCACCGGCACCATCACCCAGCTCATTGGCGAACTGATGAAAATCCAAGGCAAGTTCGTCGCGGTGCACGTTCCTTTCCGCAGCACGGCTACGGCGATGCCAGCACTGCTCTCGGGTGACGTCGACTACATGTTCGATTCGCTCGCGTCGTCACTGGTGCAAATCCGTGCCGGTAAGATTCGCCTGCTTGCGGTCACCAGCCGCGAGCGCATCCCGCTCTTTCCCGATGTACCGACCATGATCGAGTCCGGCTTCAAGGACTTCGATACCAAGGCTTGGACCGGGATTCTGACCACCGGCGGCGCGCCCCAGCCTGTCCTCAACCGCCTTGAATCGGAAATGCGTCGCATCCTTGCGATGCCCGATGTCCGTGCCTCGTTCGAGAAGTTCGGCATGGACGTGCACTTCGCCCCAGCGCGCGAATTCGGCGCGTTCCTGGACGCCGAGATCGAGCGGTGGGGGGCGGCGGTCAAGTCTTCCGGGGCGCAGGCGGACTGATGGACTGATGAAGGGTTGTCCCGTTCTCCGTTGCGGGTCAGGGACGGCGGGTTTCCTGCAAAGCTATGCACTCTTGGCACATTCATCAATTCGGCATCGATTGAGTTCCTGAATGGCACGGCGTGACCAAGCGGAGCGATCCGCTATTGGCTCGAATGTGTCGTGGTAATCTTTTCGGTGCAAAGGTTCCGCCGGACAGAGCGGATTGGCAGGGTCGCGTACAGGGAGGAATTAAATGGCAGCAGTGCTCGGTTCGAAGACCAAGATCGACATGAACAAATTTCGCCTCAGGAAATTCGTCGAAAAGCTGATCGACATGGATGAGGTCGAGATTCACGACGAACCCGTGCCGTTATGCGAGCTCAGCCGCATCATCGAAGCGACGCCCAAGGCAGTGCTGTTCCGCAAAGCGGGGCCTGAGCAGGTGGAACTCGTAAGCAGCGTCGCAGGGAGCCGTCGTCGCCTCGCGACGGCCTTTGGGGCGTCCATCGATACGGTCTGGAAGGAGTACCTCAAACGTCTGGAGTCTCCACAACCGGTCATCGACGTGCCTTCGGGCGAGGCGCCGGTTCATGAGGTCATCATCCAGGGTGACGATGTTGATCTGAGCAAGCTTCCGTTTCATCCGCAGCACGAGCTCGACGGAAGCACGTACATCACCTCGGCCATCGATTACTCCATCGACCCGGAAACGGGGAGGACGAACGTCGGCACCCGTCGCCTTAGCCTGCGCAACCGCCGCGAGGCTGGAACGAATCTTACCCATCCCACGGACCTCAAGCGCATCTACAGCAGAGCAGCCGCTCGGGGCGAACGGCTGCCGCTCAGTTTCGCAGTCGGATCGCATCCGCTCGATTTCATGGCTTCGACGGCGCGCATGTCGTCGGCCGATGAGGTCACTCTCGTCGGCACGTTGCGCGGCGAACCAGTGCCACTGGTGAAGTGCCTGACAAATCACATCCGGGTCCCGGCCGATGCGGAGATGATTATTGAAGGGTATCTGGACGAGCGCGGCCACTGCGAGCCCGAGGGTCCTTACGGGGAGTACCTGGGCTATTACGGGGCGATGCGCAACGACCCGGTGTTCCATGTCACCGCGATCACGATGCGTCACGACGTTTTGTATCAGTCCCTGCTGCATGGTTCGGGTCGCATCCTGGATCGCACCGATTCGCGTAACTTGAGCGCGCTGCGCATCGAGGCCGGGACCATGAAGCTCTTGCAAAGCGTCATCGCCGAGCCGGTTGCGGTGCATTCAGTTACCTCGGGAGGCCTGCAAAACCTGCGTGTCGCCATTTGCCAGCGCGCATCTGGCGAGGCGCGCAAGGCGATCCATGCAATTTTTGCCGCCAACGCGCAGGTGAAACACGTTTTCGTCGTGGACCACGACGTCGATGTCTTCGATGAACGCCAGATGGACTGGGCGCTATCGACACGGTTCCAGGCTGATCGCGATTTCATCCTGATCGAGGGTCTGGCCGGCGTGCGGATAGACCCGTCCCTGGAAGGGCGCCTTATCGGTGCAAAGGCTGGCTTTGATTGCACGGTGACGTTTGGTCGCAAGGAAACGGCGGCGAACACGATGTCGGTGGCGCCGGTATTCGGAGGTCCTCGACGTTTCCGGACGGTCCGTCAGGCCGTGGAGACCGGCCCCATCTACTTTGTCGAGATCATGCGCGGTCTTGGCAGCGAGGACGGTCGCGAGATTGCCCTTGCGCTCGACGAACTGCGCCAGGAGGGCGTACTGTGCCGCAACAGCGATGGTCAGTATTTCCTGGGCGCGTCCAAGAAAGGCATAACCACGGTACTATCCGCGTAAGGGTAACTATCTCGCCGTTCTTAACGGACCTTGCTGACGATATCCTTCGCAATTAAGTCTGCTTCTATTCCGTGTGAGAGGCGGACTACGTGGTCACGGTGCTCCTGGCGCGCAGTGTTGCACACGTTCGATCGGTGGCCGGGACATCGATTGACCAGTTGGTCTTGTCGATAATTACACCATATTCCGCGCGCGCAGCCTCCTCGCTGACGACCTGAACACCCAAATCGACAATCCTCCTGACTTCATCGGCAACGGTACGTTTGGGCAAAGTCCGGTGACGTTTGAAGACCTGGGCGGCAAGACCCTGCATACCATGCACACGCTGTTCGAAAGCGCCGAGGAACGCCAGACGGTCGTGGAATTCGGCGCCATCGAAGGTGGCAAGCAGACCCTGGAAAAGCTTGCGGAGTATCTGGCGACGATGTGAGTATTGGGTTCGGCGGTTTTGGGCTTCGCTGCTCCCTAATCCACCCTCGCCCGCGAGATCCTCACCGCTCTCGCATACTTCTCAAGATCCCCTCTGATCATCGCCGCATAAACCTCCGGCGAACTGCCTACCGAATCGACGCCGATCGCGTTGAAACGCCGCACGGTGTCCGGAAGGTGCACCGCCTTTGCGACTTCGGCGGCGAGCTTGGCGACGACGGCGGGCGGCGTTCCGGCCGGAGCGAGCAGGCCGATTGGCGAGGGAAAATCGAAGCCCGGGATGCCCTGCTCGGCGATGGTCGGCACATCCGGCTCCTGCGCGGAGCGCTTGCCCACGTTGATCGCGAGCAGCTTGACACGCCCGCTCCTGATATACGGGGCAAGCGAAGGCAGGGAGGAGAGCCCTAGGGTCAACTGCCCGCCCAGCAGGGCGGGCAGCATCTGCCCAGTGCCCTTGAAGGGAACGTGGACGATGTTCAGTCCGAGCGCGGCCTTCAGGGTTTCCATTGTTAGATGGTGGAGGCTGCCGTTGCCGGATGAGCCGTAGGTGAGTTGCCCCGGCCTGGCTTTCGCTTGCGCGACCATGTCGGCAAAGGTAGCGATCCCAGTCGATTCGGCGGCGACGAGGTATATGGTCGAGGTGCCCATTACGCTCACTGGCGCGAAGTCCTTCACCGGGTCGTAGGGAAGCTTCGCGTACAGCGCCGGATTGATCGCGAGCTGCCCCACGCCGGCGACCAGCAGCGTGTATCCGTCAGGCGCCGCCCTCGCGACTGCTTCGCAGCCGGAAATCCCGCCGGCGCCACCGCGGTTCTCGATCACGATCGGCTGGCCGAGCTGCGCGTTCAGGGGCAGCCCGACTATCCTGGCCAGCGAATCCTGCAATCCCCCGGCGGCATAGGGGACGATGACACGGATGGGCTTGTTCGGGAATCCCGCCGCATCCTGGGCAACTGCCGGCAAGCCGAATACGACTGCAAAGACAAAAGCGGAGAATCCGTGCGCGACGCGAATGCCGATAGTCATGTCTTTTCCTCGTGTTGGGTTTTCAGGCCTTGCGGCGCCCTTTCCGATTCTTCAGCCCGGTCTGGAAATACTCGCTCGCCAGCGCCAGCGCGGCTTCGTCCCGGTCCTGGTCCGGCCAATAGCCCAGCGGATATCCCCACCACGGTACTTTGAGATCCAGCGGCGGCAGGCCCTCCTTCTTCCAGATCTCGACCGCGTGCTCCATGACTTCCTTGCTGGGAAGAGAGGTCGGCGGATAAGTCCACTTGGTGGTCGCATCGATGCAAAGCAGGGTGGAGCGCGGGTTCACCGTCCCCGGTCCCCGCGCACCGCCCTCGTAGGGGGACGCGACCGAGTAATCCAGCGGATGGGCGGGCATGTCCCGGATCTCCATGTCCCGGTGCGGCTGCATCCGGAAGCTGGTCGCCCAGAGCACCGACTCGACGTCGCGGGGGTCCACGTCCTCGTCCACAACGATCACCATCTTCCCGAAGCCCACGCCCTTCACGAAGGCGTCGAAGATCTTTTTCGCGTCCTCGGGGCTGCGCTTGCGTATCTGCACCACGCAGAGCGCGAACGCCCCGGTCGGTTCGTTGTAGGCGACATCGAGCACGTTGTCCTGCCCGTTCTCCAGCAGTATCCGCTTCACCCGCTGCTCGCCTGAGATTTGCCTGATCTTGCTCGACTCCGATGGCGGGAACTGGCTGACGAAACCCTGGTAGATCGCGTCGCGCCGGTGTGTGATCGCGGTGACTTCCATGAACAGGGTTACCGCGCGCGAGGCCATGAAGCCGGTGAATTCGCCGAAGGGACCTTCCGGCTCCAGCGAATCGGTGGGAATGATCCCCTCGATCACGATCTCGGCATTGGCCGGCACTTCCAGGTCCACGGTCTTGCACTTCACCAGTTCCACCGGCGCCTTGGCCAGGCCGCCCGCCACCGAGAGCTCGTCCACGTCGCCGGAGAACTTGGTGACCGCGACGTAGGAGATGTTCGGCGACACGCCGATTACCGCGGCGGCATGCAGGGGGATGCCCTTTCCCTTGCATTTCAGCCAGTGCTGGTAGATGCCCTTGCCGGCGCTCGCGGGAAAGCAGCCGATACGGTCGTTGGCCTTGATCTGCCCCCGGTAGTTGCCGACGTTGCGTATGCCGGTGTCCGGGTCCTTGGTGATCCAGTTCGAGGCCGAGGTGTACGGCGCGTTGTCCAGGCCCGGTGTCGCGATCGGCACGGGCAGCATCGCCAGTCCCTCGCGCTTGATCGCGTCCCCGATATGCACCACTTCCTGGCAGGCCGCCGCGGTTGTCACCAGGCGCGGCGGGATCGGGTTGGCCTGCGCCTCGGCCCAGCGGGCGCTGATCTCGCCTATCGGGCAGCCCATGCCGATCGCGTAGATCTCGCCCGAGCCGGCGGCGCATCCCAATACCACCGGCATCGAATAGCGCTTGCCCTTGGAGTCGGTGACGTTGGAAAAGTGGAACGCCTTGCGCTGCTCCTCCTGAAGTCCGCGGAACTGCAGCCGGACCAGGGGCTGGAGTTCGGTATCCTTGTTGATGGGACTGTCGATACGCTGCAGCTTCCCCGCTCGTTCGATCGCCTGCAATTGCTCCCTAAGGTCCTTGTAGTACGCCACCAGCGACTCCTTGTGCTTTGTTCATCCACAGTCCCGGGCAACCAGGACATCCGCCTTCGACACACCCATTGGCGCGCGACCGGGAGGCCCGCGCGTACTCCACCGCCCGATCGGCGCTACCGGGGCGCTTCGCAACGGACGTTAACGGACGTTAACGGACGTTGCGACAAATTATGCAGTACCCGGGCGCTCCGAGTCTGACGCGCCCTGCACTCAGTGCCGGGAGATATGATTGACTCTCCGCTAAGTTCTGGATATCGTAACTGCCTTACGGTGTTCATAATATCATAATAATAGCGATTTGCGACGACGGTATCGTTTAGTGTATCCGCGTTGCAAACACAATATGGGTTGCAAAGGGAGCAAGCATGGCAGAGCATGACGCACCTCGCTGGTTGAATTACGACACGCCGCACGTCGATCTGAGGGATTTCATCGCGCGCGCGGACAGGGCCGGCGAACTGTTGCACGCAAAAGGTGTGCACTGGAACCTGGAGATGGGTGCGCTGGCGGAAGCAATCAGTCACAAGCGCCCCGGAGCCCGGGCGCTGCTGATGGACGAGGTTCCGGACTATCCCAAGGGATTCCGGGTATTGTTCGGCGGCACCAATTCCTTGAAACGCCTGGCTTTGGCGCTCGGGTTTGCCGAACCCGGTTCACCCATGGAACTGGTGCGCGCCTATCGCAACCGGATGAAGGAGCACAAGCCGATTCCGCCGCGCGTCGTGACATCGGGTCCGGTTCTGGAAAACGTGATGCGCGACGGCGATGTCGACCTGTACCGATTTCCGGTGCCGCTCGTGCACGAGGAAGACGGGGGGCGCTACATCGGCACGGACGACATCGTGATAATGCGCGATCCGGAGCAGGACTGGGTGAACGCCGCCACCTACCGGGTCATGGTGCATGGAAGGGATCACACCGGCCTGTGGATGTCGCCGGGCAAGCAGGGTCGACAGATCATGGAAAAGTACTTTCGCATGGGCAAGCCCTGCCCGGTGCTGGTTTCATTCGGACACGATCCGCTGCTGTTCCTCGCCGGCAACCAGGAAGTACACTACGGGCTCTCGGAGTACGACTATGCCGGCGGCCACAGGGGTGAGCCGATTGACGTGATCAAGTCCGAGATCCACGGACTGCCGATGCCGGCCCACGCGGAAATCGTCATCGAAGGCGATATCGATCCGGGCGACGTGCAGGCAGAAGGGCCTTTCGGTGAATTCACCGGCTATTACGCCAGCCCGCAATCGAACCAGCCAGTGATACGGGTCAAGCGGATCTATCACCGCAACGATCCCATTCTGACCATGGCAACGCCGATGCGGCCGCCGACGGATTACTCCTTCGGCAAATGCATCATCAATGCGGGAATGATCTGGGACGAGATCGAGCGCGCCGGGCTGGGCGGGGTACAGGGAGTCTGGGTGTACGAAGCGGGCGCGATAGGCATGTTCAATGTGGTCTCCCTCAAGCAGGCCTATGCAGGACATTCCAAGCAGGCCGGCATGCTCGCCGCAAACTGCCAGAGCGGCGCTTACATGGGGCGTTTTACCGTGGTGGTGGACGAGGATGTCGATCCTACGGACCTGTTCGATGTGATCTGGGCCATGTGCACCCGCTGCGATCCGGTCATGGACATCGATTTCATCCGGAACATGTGGTCGAGCCCGCTCGATCCGGTGATTCCCCGGGGGGCGAAGGCGATGCGCTCCAACCGCGCCGTCATCGATGCTTGCAGGCCGTACGAGCGACTGGAGAATTTCCCGAAAGTCGCACGCGCGAGCCCGGAGATGCTGGCCCGGGTGAAGGCGAAGTTCTCGGACTTGCTGGCAAAAGCCTGAGCGCTTCAACGCCTAGTCTCGTTCCTTTCAGACGGATACCCCCGCAATGCCGGTCTGATGAGTAAATCTGTGCCCCAACAATCGTTTGGTCGACGACAATTATCTTGGTCGCCGGATACGATGATTGACGCTGCGCCATCGGTGTTGGTAGACTAAAATATATGGATCATGGACGCCGAAAAGCGATTTTCGACAGCCCGCTGATCGCCTGGCTGCTGTTCGGCGCGCTCGCCGCCGCAGTTTCGGTCCAGGCTCCGGCGCAGGCGCAGGACCAAGCCATGCCGTGGCCAGCCAGGCCGGTGCGCTGGATCGTGCCCTTTCCGCCGGGCGGCGCTACCGACCTTACTGCGCGGACGGTTTCGCAAAAACTCTCGGAGCGGCTGACGCAGCCGGTGGTGGTGGATAACAAGCCTGGTGCGGGCAGCCTGATCGGCATGGAGGCGGCAGCGAAATCGGCGCCCGACGGCTACACCATCCTGTTTGTCATCCCGACCCTGATTACCAGCCCGATGTTCACCAAGGCGAATTTCGATCCGCTCAAGGACCTGGTGCCGGTGATCCAGCTCACCGAGGTGTATATGGTGATGCTGGCAAACAACGCCTTTCCGCCGAAGAGCGTGTCCGAGGTGATCGCGCTTGCGCGCGAGAAACCCGGCGTGGTGACGTGCGGCTCGGGCGGCGGAACGTCGCAGCTAGGCTGCGAAATGCTGCGCGCCTACGGCAAGGTGGACATCACTCATGTACCCTACAAGGGCATGGCACCTGCGATGAACGACCTGATCGGCGGACACGTGATGCTTGCCTTCGACGCTGTGAGCACCGCCAGTGCCCATGTAAACGCGAAGCGGGTGCGCGCCATCGCCACCTTGGCGGCAAAACGCGGCGTGCCGCCGTTCGGCGATCTGCCCACGCTGGCCGAAACCTTCCCCGGATTCGAACTAGTTACCTGGCAGGGCGTAGTGGTTCCGGCCGGCACGCCGCGCGAGATCGTCACCCGGCTCAACGGTGAGATCGCTGCGGTGCTCGCGCAGGACGAGGTGCATGCGCGGCTGAAAGAAATTGGCTTGCAAAGCGTTGCCGGCTCGCCGGAGGACTTCGCAGCGCTGATAAAGCGGGACTTCGGGAAGTATTCGAGGATCTTCCGCGAGACCGGGATAAAGGCGCAGTAGCTAGCCAGCGCAGGGTGCGCGGACACCCGGCGGAACGCAACGCGGCAGCCCTGGGATTCGTTGCACAATGAGTGGATACATCCCCTCATGCTCTCCTAAAGCTGAGGCTCCGGTCCTCGGAAGACCTGGCTGAAAGAGTGCGACACGCTTTAAGTGTGATACCGCTTAGGGGAAGATCATGCACCACAAACCTTTTGGCAGAAGTGGCCTTCGTGCTTGGGGGCTTAAACTGACCGATCTGCTATACCAAATCATTGTCTTCTTGTTTTCCTTGGTGGCAGGCTTGGCGCAGGCTCAGGATTATCCAAGCAAGCCAATTCGGCTCGTTATCCCCTTCGCTGCCGGCAATACCGGCGACATCTCCTTCCGAATGATCGCACCGATACTTGAAGCGCGGCTGGGCCAGCGCTTCATCATTGACAACAAGGCCGGAGCGAGCGGCAATATCGGGGCGCAGGAAGTGGCACGCGCCACGCCTGACGGCTATACCCTGCTTCTCGGCGCCACAAGCATCTTCGTCGTCAATCAATTTATTTCCAAGACGATAAATTTTGATCCGCTGACTGCGTTCGTTCCGATTACGTTAATTTCGGACGCACCGTCACTTGTTATTGTCAACCCGGAGCTTCCAGTATCAAGTTTGCGGGAACTGCAACGATATGCGAAGAACCGCCCGGGAAAACTTAATTTTAGCTCGCCCGGCTCCGGCACCATGCCGCACCTAGCGGGCGAGCTGTTCGCGAATCTTGCTGGAATTGATATCGTCCACGTACCCTTTAAGGGATCACCGGCCGCAGCGCTTGCGCTCCTCTCCAACGACGTACAAATCTACTTCTCTGTACTGAGCGCGGTGGAGGGTAATTTGAGATCGGGCAAATTCAAGGCGCTGGCCGTCGCGTCGTCAAAACGCTTGGCGGCATTGCCGGACCTGCCGACCACCTCCGAAAGCGGCTTTCCCGAATTACTTACAGGGACCTGGTGGGGCTTGGCTGCTCCGAAAGGCACGGATTCGAAGATCATTGATCGAATTGCCAAGGAAGTGCGCGCAGCCCTATCGAGCCCAGAGATGTTGAATCGTTTCGTGGAGCGTAGCATGCTTCCGGGCGGCGAATCGCAAGTCGAGTTTGCTGCGAGAATTCAATTGGAAGCGGCCAGGTGGAAGAAGGTAATCGAGAAGATCGGTCTTCGACCGGAATAAATTTTGTGCTGCGTTTCTGGATGGACACCGCGTGACGGTTTCAGTCCCGCCGTGTCTGGCTCAGACGTTGATCCGCTGTTGTCTTGCCTTGGCTGTTCTTGGTCCCGACTCGGAGCTCCACAGCGACCTTCGCGCGGGCTCAAATCCTGGCGGTTCCCCGGCCATAGCTGCTGCCTTACTTCCAGGCGTCACGAGGCAACATTGTGAGGAGTAAGAAATGTCTGAGCTTACAGACCGGCGCTGGCTGAGCTACGCGACCCCGCACGTCGATCTGCGCGATTTTATTGTGCGCGCCGACGAGGCAGGTGAACTGGTGCATGCGAAGGGCGTGCACTGGGACCTGGAGATGGGGGCGTTGGCAGAGGCGGTCAGCCACAAGAGAAGTGAAGCGCGCGCGGTGCTCATTGACGAGATTCCGGATTTTCCAAAGGGGTTTCGCGTACTGTGCGGTGGCACCAATTCATCGAAGCGCCTGGCGCTTGCGCTGGGTTTCCCCGAGCCGCATTCTCCGCTGGATGTGGTTCGCGCCTACCGCAACCGGATGAAGGTGCACCAGCCGATCCCGCCGCGGGTGGTGAAAGACGGGCCGGTGCTTGAAAATATACAGTGCGACGTTGACGTCGACCTTTTCAAATTTCCGGTGCCTCGGCTGCACGAAGACGACGGCGGCCGTTATATCGGCACGGACGACATCGTTGTGATGCGCGACCCCGAGCAGGATTGGGTCAACGCGGCGACCTATCGCGTAATGGTACACGGCAAGAATCACGCGGGCATCTGGATGTCGCCCAGCAAGCAAGGCCGCCAGATCATGGAGAAATATTTCAGGATGGGCAAACCTTGCCCGGTGCTTGTCTCCTGCGGCCACGATCCGCTGCTGTTTCTCGCCGGCAACCAGGAAGTGCGCTACGGATTGTCGGAATACGATTACGCCGGTGGTCACCGCGGGCAGCCTATCGACGTCATCCTGTCGGAACTGCACGGTCTGCCGATGCCGGCGCACGGCGAAATCGTATTCGAGGGCGAAATTCGTCCGGGTGACCTACAGGCGGAGGGCCCGTTTGGCGAGTTCACCGGCTATTATGCAAGCCCCCAGTCGCAGCAGCCGGTGATTCGGGTGAAGCGAATTTACCACCGCAACAATCCAATACTGACCATGGCAACTCCGATGCGGCCACCGACCGACGTTCATTTTGGCAGGTGCATCATCAAGGCTGGCATGATCTGGGACGAGGTCGAGCGTGCCGGCCTTTCGGGGGTACAGAGCGTCTGGGTGCACGAAGCTGGTGCCGCGCGGCTGTTCAACGTCATCTCGATCAAGCAAAGCTACGCTGGACATTCGAAACAGGCCGGCATGCTCGCCGCGAGTTGCCAGAGTGGTGCATACATTGGTCGTTTCACGGTCGTGGTAGACGAGGATGTCGATCCGTCCGATATGTTCGACGTAATCTGGGCGATGTGCACGCGCTGCGATCCGGCAATCGACATCGATGTCATCCGCAACATGTGGTCGGGCCCGCTCGACCCGGTGATTGCGCACGGGGCAAACGCGTTCCGCACCAGCCGCGCGGTGATCGATGCCTGCCGGCCATATGAGCGGCTGAAGGACTTTCCTAAGGTTGCGCGCGCGAACCCTGAAATGCTCGCGAAAGTGAAAAAGAAATTCGCGGATCTACTGGCAAAAGCCTGATCTGGCCTGATCTGGCCTTGACAGAAAGAGCCAACACCCTACACTAACCCCATGTTTTACCAAAGTTTTCAAAATATTGTCAAAATATTGTTTACAGGTGGACGGTTGAGTATTTTAGACAAAAACGGCCGCTCAGCGGGAACCACACTCGAAGGCAACGGCCGCCAGACGTTACCGGAAAATAACCTTTCCCTTCCTCCCGTCTCCTTCAATTAGTGCACTGTGCGGTGTCATCGAGCAGCTGACGGACTTTTCCAAGCGCTTAGCGATATCTGCTCCACCCCCAACGACCGCCCCCCGGACGTTGGATAGACATGCCAGGCTGCGGGTGGTGCAGACCAGGGCCCTTTCTTGGCGATTCGAACCACGTTCCCCCCAATTTCCCGCCGGCACATAGTGCTGCCGGCGCATTTCAATCAACCACCGCCAGATAATGGGATTTCTGAGTTTATTTGACTTCTTGTGGAATTCTCATTATCGTAATCGTATTACGATGGGCATAATCATCAGGAATGGCTTCCGGATTCTGGTGTCAATGTCGCTTTGTCACGCGCCGCTGTCGAAGGAAATGAAGGAGAGTTGCCTGCCTCGCGGCTTGTTCTTGCACGGCATCCGCCCGGCCGCCTACAATTGGGGGCGCTGGCCAACTGACAGCCAAGGTTTGTGTTTCGTACCGCGCGGGAAACAGTTTTCGGGAAAACACTCCTATGTCCTCCATATCTGGTAGCGATCAAAAGACTGGCCGCAAGAAGCAGGTCTCCACGTATTGTTACCAATGCATTAATGGACCTGATCTCCTGCAAGTCGATGTAATCGATGGAATTGCCACTGAAATCGAGCCGAACTTCGCTGTTCGGAGCCTGCATCCCGCGGACGGCAAAATCTGCGTAAAGCCCTACGGGCTGATTCAAAAACTCTACAACCCCAACCGCATTCTCACGCCGCTGAAGCGGACCAATCCCAGGAAGGGGCGGGAGGAAGATCCCGGTTGGGTAGAAATCAGTTGGGAAGAGGCATTGGACACGGTCGCCGGCAAGCTGCGCGCCATCCGGGGCAGCTTCACGGACGAGCATCAGGATCCCAAGCTCGCGTTCACCACCGGCGGTGCCGGGACCCCGAAGCACTACATGGGGGCGTTTCCCGCCTTGTTCGCTGCCTGGGGTGGCCCGGTCGACCTCAGCCTGGGTTCCGGCACCACGGTCTCGTGCTATCACTCTGGGCATCTTTATGGCGAATTGTGGCACCGTGCGTTCACCGTGCTGCCGGACACGCCGTGCTGCAACTACGTGGTCTCTTTTGGACAGAACACGAATGCGTCGGGGGGCGTCCCCAGTGTGCGCCGACACGCTGATGCGAGAACGCGCGGTATGAAGCGCATTCAACTGGAGCCCCATCTTTCGGTCACCGGGGCGACTTCTACTGAATGGATCCCACTCAGGCCGAAGACCGATTCGGCTTTCTTGTATGCGATGCTGCACGTCCTGCTGCTTGAGCACGCAACGCAGGAATTGGACGTCGGGTTCCTCAAGCACCGGACTGCGGCACCCTATTTGGTCGCGCCGAACGGCTATTATCTGCGGGACCCGGCCAGTCTCAAACCTTTGCTCTGGGATCTGAAGAGCAACGCGGCGGTTCCCTTCGATCGCCCGGACATCGATCCCGCGCTCACCGGCCGCTTTGTGGCGAGCGGCCTGGAGCGTGGCGCCGACGGTCAGACTTTTTCACACCATTCGGTTGCGGTGCGGCCGGCCCACCAGGCGCTCATGGATCACGTCGCGCGTTGCTCTCCGGAGTGGGCCTCCGCCATCTGCGATGTATCTGCAGCGACTATTCGACGCATCGCGAACGAATTCCTCAAGGAAGCGCGCGTTGGCGAGACCACCGAAGTGGCCGGACGAACGCTGCCGTATCGTCCGGTTGCCATCCTGCTGGGGAAGTCCGTGAACAACGGTTGGGGCGGCTATGAATGTGTCTGGGCGCAAACGGTGCTGCAGACGATGGTGGGCGCACTTGAAGTCCCTGGCGGCCTGCTTGGGTCCGTGTCGCGCATCGTGGGCCCCGGGTTTGACCGCATGGCGTCGTGCACGCCGGGAGAGGACGGATTCCTCGCGTACCCGTTCTTTCCCACGGACAAGGCAAACTGGAAGTCCCGCCCTGAGGTTCGCCACGGGCACAGCACTCTTACGCCACTTGCGGGCGACGGACCTCTTTCGCAGTGGATGGGCGGCAGCACGTTGGCCTGGTTGCGGCTGCAGGGGCGCGCCGCCGAGTCTTGGGCGCGGCCAAGCCCCCCCGAAGTCTGGATCGTTTACCGATGCAACCCGCTGATCTCCAATTCCGACAACGGTCGGCTGGCCGAAACGATCGCGCAGTTTCCGTTCCATGTTTCCTTTGCCTACACACACGATGAAACTAGCCATTTCGCCGATATCCTGTTGCCGGACTGCACCGACCTGGAAAGCACCCAGCTCCTGCGAATTGGCGGAACCGAATCTTTCGAGCAATTCTGGGAAACCGAAGGCTGGGCCCTCCGTCAACCGGTGGTCAATCCTTGCGGCGACGCCCGTGACTTCGATTGGATAGGGACCGAACTTGCCAAGCGGGTCGGGCTGTTGCAGGAGTTCAACGCGGCGATCAATTCCGGCGCCTGCGGCATTCCGCTGAAGACGGACCAATATGACTTCTCCCTGGACGTCAGCCAGGAGCAGGGTTCGGAAGAGATCTGGAACGCAGTCTGTCGTGCAGCAAGCCATGACCTCACCGGCGGGCAGGCCAGCGACGGCCTCGAGTATTATAAGGAACACGGTTTCCGCGTGAGGCCATTCTCCAAGATCAATTGGTACCTGTACCCGAGGATGGAGGATCTGGGGCTTCGATTTGAGCTGCCTTACCAGGAACGCGTATTCCGGATTGGTCAACAGCTTGCCAACCGCTTGCATGAGAGCGGCATCAACTGGTGGGACAAGCAATTGGAGGAATACGAACCGCTACCCCACTTCAAGGATCTCAACCAGCTTTGGGACGACGCGCTGGAAAAGAATTACGGGGTACGCGCAAATGACCTTCCCTTTTGGGTCCTCACCTCCCGAAGCATGCAATATTCGTGGGGCGGGAATGTTTCCATACAGCTGATGAAGGAAGTGGCTGACAACGTGACTGGTCACGACGGTATTCAGATCAACGCCAACAAGGCGGCAGAACTGGGCATCGGCGACGGGGACATCATCGAAGTGATTTCACCAATCGGCAAAGTTTCGGGCAAGGCACTTCTTCGCCAAGGTATTCGGCCCGACGTAATTCTCATAGTGGGCCAATTTGGTCACTGGAAGACGCCTTACGCAAAAGATTTCAATATGCCGAGCGCGAACAGCCTGGTGCCGATGCATATGGATTTCGTGGACGGAAGTGGCGGCACTATTGACGGAACGAAGGTTAACGTCCGGCGACAGGGAAATTGAACCAATGACACGTTACGCCATGGTCGCCGACCTCGATCGCTGCGTCGGTTGCCAAACGTGCACCGCTGCATGCAGGCACGCCAACGCAACCGCGCCTGCTGTGCAATGGCGCAAGGTTCTCGATATTGAAACCGGGTCGTATCCGAACGTGAGCCGAACTTTTGTTCCCGTTGGTTGCCAGCATTGCGAAGACCCGCCTTGCATGCATGTCTGTCCCACCACGGCGACGCGCAAGCGCGCCGACGGCATCGTCACCATCGATTACGATATTTGCATTGGCTGCGCCTATTGCGATGTTGCGTGTCCCTACCAGGCGCGATTCAAAATCTCCGCGCCGCGCTTCGCTTATGGAAAAACCGCCATGCGTAACGAAGCGCTGCGCGAGGATCCGCGCCGAATCGGGGTGGCGCAGAAATGCACGTTTTGTTCCGATCGCATCGATTACGGGCTAGCCAACGGCCTGGTTCCGGGGCTCGATCCGGAAGCGACGCCGGCATGCGTGAATTCGTGCATTGCCGATGCCTTGAGTTTCGGCGATTTAGAAGATCCAAAAAGCAATGTATCGGAACTGTTACGCGAGCGGCCGCATTTCCAAATGCATGAAGATCTCGGCACCGCACCGGGTTTTTACTATTGCTACGATAACCACACCTTGCGATATCCGTCTGCACCGGAACTTGAGTCGAAGTCTGCTGCGGTCCCGGAGACTACAAGTGCAAGCAGCAAGGGCGCCGAACCGCGCCACCAGCAGCACTGGGACTGGAAAGCAGCGGGGAATTTTCTGACCGGTGGTGCCGGCGCGGGACTCTTTGCGTTTGCGGCAGTTGGCGGCCTCATCGGCGCACCAATTGTCACGCTTGGTCTTGTTTCATTAGGCATTGTTGCACTTGGCCTGTTCTTGCTCATGTTCAAGATCGGGCGGCCGTCGCGTTTCATCTATGTGTTGCGACAACCGCAACGATCGTGGATGTCGCGTGAGGCGTGGATTGCGGCTGCGTTCTTCCCGGTTGCGTTGACATCGCTCTGGAGGGAATCGGCGCCCCTCGCGACCGCCGCGGCAGTTCTGGGGCTGCTTTTCCTTTATGCGCAAGCCATGATTCTGAAGGAGGCGAAAGGAATACCAGCCTGGCGATCGCCTCGCATCGTTGCGGTTATTGTTACCACGGGCCTAGCCGAGGGGGCAGGTCTGTTCGTCATCGCCGTCGCTATCCTTCCCGCATTCGGAATGTTCTCAATTGAGGCGGCCACGGCGCTTGCGGTATTAGCAGCCTTGCGGAGCCTTGCGTGGCGCCATTATCTTGGCGGCCTCGAATCCGAGGGTGCACCCGTTGGAACCGTGATAGTTCTTGCCCGATTTCGACCTTGGTTTTTCATATTGGGACTTGTCGTCCCGGTGGTGCTGGTCGGCTTGGGCCTCGTCGTACAAAATGCCACGCAGCCGATCGTTGCCGCTGCGGGTTTTGCCGTGTTCGTAACAGGTTGGGCGATGAAGTTTATCCTGATCACCCGAGCAGGTTACAATCAAGGCTTTGCCCTTCGTCGCATTCAGGCGCGCGGATCTCCTGTTACCGGCCCTGCCATCAAGCCCGGGTGGGTCGTGCCAGGCAGTCATATTTAACATTGCCGCGGAAAGAGGCTACAGGCGAGGAATAGCCTGGCCGCGCTGTCATCCGCAAGATTCGCCGCGCCATGCCGCAATTTACTTACCATGTGTACCCGTGAGGCCATATGACCAACTCTGCTAATGGGACGATTCCATCGACTGACCGTTCTCTATCGAAGATCCCCCTGCCGCCTTGGCCCGCGGGCGACGAATGCGGCATGGCAAATACCATCGGACCAGGAACGTGGCTGCGTTGCAGCACGTATCTTGCGGCTCCGAATGCGAAGTGCTACGAACTCTCCCATGAGTTGTCGAATACCATGCCCAGCACGCAATTTTCAAAGCAACTGAAGTTCCAGCCGCGTGCTACCCGCGGCATGCGCAACGCGATGCATGCGTCGAATATGGAGGAACTGAGCGGCGAACCGGGAGGGCAAGGAACCCATATCGATGCGCTCGGCCACTTCGGAGCGGTCTCGAAGATCTGGGACGGCGAGGGCGCCTTCCCCGTGGATGACGTGGTTTATTACGGAGGATTCAGGCAAAGCGAGGTCAAGCCGACGCCCGAATCAATGCTCCTCAGGTTGGGAATCGACAAGGTTCCTCCGATCATCACAACGGCGGTGCTGCTCGATGCCAAGTCGTTCCTGGGCGGCGGCAAGCCTCTCAAGCCCGGAAAAACGATTAGTGCAGACGACATTGAGGCGATGCTAAGTGCGCAGAAGCTCCAAGACCGGGGAATTCTGCCCGGTGATGTTCTATATATCTACACCGGGTGGGGCGAAAATTGGCAGGATCCAGACCTCGACAAAATCTATTACACAAAGGGCCCAGGCCTCGGCTACGATGCCGCCAAGTACCTGGAGCGAAAGGCAGTAGTGCTTGTCGCCCTCGACAACCCGTTCACGGATGCCGTGAACGAGGGTCAATTGAAGGGAGAGGCCCCACCGGCAAATGGTTATCCGAAGGGGTTGCCGTTCGCTATTCATCATCAATGCCTGACACAAGCGGGAATACACCAGATCCAGAACGCCAACCTCAGTGAGATCGCGAGGGACAAAGTGTGGACCTCCTGCACGATAATCCTGCCGCTGAGAGTTCGCGGTGGTGCCGGCTCCTTGGTTCGTCCCGTCGCAATCGGAGTTCCTCACAGCCAATGAGATTTTCGAGTCCGGTCTCCCTCGACAGCAGGGTCGGCAGCGGCAGAATTGTTGCGGTCAAGGCTCTCGCCACTGTAGCAGCCGATGATCACAAGATTGTTTGACCCTGCCACCCAAGTAACGAACGATTTGGGTCCAAACGAGAAGCTCCGGTATTTCTCATTTTTCAGAAGTGTATTTATATGGCAATGACAGCGGCAATTGGTTTCCGGGAATTCTTGTCGAGGCTTCGTGAGGCCGGTGAAATAATCGACATCGACGAGCCTATTTCCCTCGTGCACGAGATCGGCGCCCTCTGCCGCATACTTTCGGACGAGGACGGGCCGGCCGCTCTACTGAATACGATCGATGGCAATGCATCGCCATGTCAGGCGGTCGCCGTCAATCTGTATGGCCCGAGACGCCGGATCGCGCTCGCATTCGGGGCCGATGAGAACACGTTGCTCACGTATGTAGCGACACGGATTCGGGAGCGCATAGCGCCAACATTGGTGGATCAGAGCGTTGCTACTTGCCAGGAGATAGTGCTGACCGGGAACGAGGTCGATCTCACGAAATGGCCGATTCCGCTTTGGAACGAAGGCGACGGCGGCCCGTACATCACGTCAGGCCTTTGGATTGCCAGACATCCGGAATTCGGCCTGAATATCGCGCACCATCGTGGGCAGGTCTATGGCCCGAGAGAAATCGGCGTATGTGTTGCACCAGATCATCACTTGCGTCTGGCAACAGACGAAGCCCGAGCAAAGAATGAACGCGTGGAAGCAGCCGTCATCATTGGCGCGCGTCCTTCGCTCACCATTGCGGCCTCATCGGATCTGGCCCACGGCGACTACGAAGTCAATCTGGCGGGAGCGCTCGAAGGCCAGCCGATCCAGACGGTCAAGTGTCGTACCGTCGATATCGATGTTCCTGCTGACAGCGAAATTGTCATCGAGGGGTATTTCGACGGAACACAGCGGCCCGAAGGCCCGTTTGTCGAATTCACCGGCTACCAGACCCCCGTGATTACGAGCCCGGTGTTCGTGGTCACAGCGATAACGCATCGTCGTGACCCAATATTCCACGGCGTGTTTGCCGGGGTCCCGCCTTGCGAAACGAATACGCTTTGGCGAGAAATTGAGGAGGCCGAGGCCTTCTCCGTTCTGCGCAGGAAATTTCCAATGCTCAAGGCCGTTCACCGCCCTCCGCAAGTTGGGCGCGATTTCTGGGGCGTGCTTCAGATTGACCCGTCGCGCTACCGCGATGGGATGACGGCAACTCTTCTGCTGGCATCGGCTGCGGTAATGCCCAGGCTGAAGTACGTAATCGCCGTAGACGACGACATCAATCTCTACAATCTTACGGAAGTCATCTGGGCTATTTGCACCCGTTGCGACCCAAAGTCCGACATCCAGTTGATGGAGGGGACCATGACTTCGTGGCTCGATCCGTCGAGCGGCGGGGTCACCGGCAAGCTCTTTATAGACGCCACCAAGAAGAAGGGGTTTCGCGGTGCCATGCCTGGTTTCCCGACGCCGGCATTGGAGCGTGCGAAGGCCCTCAGGTCGCGAGCTAGCCAGTACAGAAAATAAGGTTCTGGCGGGGCAACTTTACAGATGGACAGGCGGGTTCGCGTATCGATCCGTCTAGGAAGACAACATCAAGCCTGCGCCAAGTACCGGGTGGTCCGAATGAGTGGCTCCACCCGACGGCCGACATATCCAATCTTTCGGAGAAACCAGTGACGCGTTCAGGAGAGCACAAGCTCGCCCATTTGTCCAAGCCGGGGAAATTGCGCAAGTTATGCACATCCAGCCCCGCGTACTTGCGAAACTCATTCATGACCTGCCCCCTAAATTGCGGCTCTGCGCCTGCAGTTGAACAAACCCCAAGCGTAACCCGCGTCGATTGAGGTGCGGCAGGTCAATACAATAATGTCTAAATGACGTCGTCGAAGTTCTACCGAACCGGTGCACCGGGCGCGACCGAAACGCCGCGGACCCCGTGCTTTTCCATCGCCTGGGCAACGAGCCCCGACGCCTTTACGTCCTCGATGAAGTCGCGCAGGTATGTTGCGCCGGCATCGCGGCCTCTGGGAGTACCGATCGCCTGCTGGATCGCCGTAAATCGCCCCTCGAGGATGCGGGAGCCTGGAAGCGCCTGCGCATCGGTGACCAGCCGCGGCCTGAGTCCGGCGAGAGCTTCAAGCTTGTCCGCAACGAACAGTTTGAATGAGGCATCGATGCCCTCCGCGCGCACCAGGCGGGCCCGCTGCAAGGTGCGGCTGAGGAACAGGTCATAGGCGCTCTTGGACGCAACGGCGATTCGCACTGCGTCGCGGTCCACCTCCGCGATCGCGCGAATCGGAGACCCGGCCGGCACCAAATAGGTGGCCTCGATCTCCAGATAGGCCGGAGTAAACAAAATTTCATTCCGACGCTCCGGCTCGGCGCCGAGGAATGCGACGTCCCAAGCGCCGGTCTTCACCGCCTCGGCCATCCTGCCGGCGGAGGCGTAGGCGATGAACTCGATGGGTAAATCCGTCCGCCGGCCGAGTTCCCGCGCCAAGTCCACCGCGATGCCGCGAAACTCTCCGCTCGCGGGATCCTTGGTCACGACAAGAAAATTCCCCTGGTTGAGTCCAACGCGCAGTGTGCCCGTGGGCGCAAGCTCTGACCGCGCGGCGGCAGGAATTGGAGTCCTCATCGGCGCTACCTTAGCATGGGCAAACCGGTAAAGGGTACCGCGAGTCGAAATGCGGTTGGACTCCTGACACACCACGGCTGGCGCGGGCATCGCCGCTTGGGGGATAATCTGCGTTCCAACCACTCAGGACCAACGGACTCACCATGAAAATCATTCAACCTCCGGGCTGGCCCAAGCCCAAAGGCTATTCCAACGGCATCGTCGCCAAGGGGCGGCTGGTTTTCGTCGCGGGTCAGGTTGGCTGGAACGCGCAGGAAAAGTTCGAAACCAGCGACCTCGCCGGCCAGGCACGACAGGCGCTGAAGAACATCGTCGCCATTCTCGCCGAAGCGGGCGCCGGGCCAGAGCACATCTGCCGCATGGACTGGTTTCTCGCGGACGTCAAGGAATACAACGCCAGCCTCAAGGAACTGGGCGCGGCGTACCGCGAGCTGATCGGCAAGCATTATCCGGTGATGACGGCGGTGCAGGTGGGCGGGTTTGTCGAGACCGGCGCGAAACTCGAGATCGAAGTCACGGCGGTACTTCCGGAGTGAGCAGCCCGCGATGAACGCCGAGCACACTAACTACGACCTGCTGTACAACCCGCGCCTGACGGTCAAGGAATTCGCGCAGATCGTCGAGCGCTGGCAGCGGGATGCGCAGAAGGCGCGCGCGCGTCTGGACTGTTATCTGGATGTCCCCTACGGCGCGGACGAGACCGAGAACATGGACATCTTCCGCGCCCGCGGCCCGAGCAGGGGGCTGCTGATGTTCATCCACGGCGGCTACTGGCGCGCGCTCGACAAGAGCGACTTTTCCTTCGTCGCCCCGGCCCTTGTCGATGCCGGCATCACGGTCGCCGTGCCGAACTACGCGCTGTGTCCCGAGGTGCAGGTCAGGGACATCGTGATGCAGCTGGTGCAGGCCGGCGCGTGGCTGTATCGCAACGGCGGCAATTTCGGCGCGCCCTACGGCAATCTCCACGTCGCCGGCCATTCGTCGGGCGGGCATCTCGCGGCGATGCTGCTGGCGTGCCAGTGGCCCGCGTACGCGCACGACCTGCCGGAGCAGGTCGTACGGGCCGTCCTGTCGGTGAGCGGCGTCTACGACCTGCGCGAAATCGTGAAAGTCCCGACGGTGAATTGCGACGTGAAGCTGACCGAGCGCTCCGCGCTTGTCGTGAGCCCGGCGTTCCTGCCGCCCGCCACCGAGGCGCCCCTATACACCGCCGTCGGCGGGGACGAAAACGAAGGCTTTCACATCCAGAACGCGATCATCGCGAAGAAGTGGAAGCGCGTGCACAAGGCCGACATTGCCTGCCCGGGCGACAATCACTTCACCGTGCTCGAGCAACTCACCCGGCCCGACAGCGCGCTGTTCAAGACGGTGCTGCGGATGATGGGGATCTGAGCACGGCACGCGGCGGCGCGATCCCGCCTCCCGCGCGCCGCGCCTGCCGGCGTGACGAATGGTTAACAATGAATCCACGACAACTCCTCGTCGACTCGTTCCATGCCGCTGTCGCTGCTGCCGATCCGCTCAGGATACTGCCGCCCCATCTTCCCCGGCCGCCAAAAGGGAAAACGCTCGTGGTGGGTGCGGGCAAGGCAGCCGGGTCGATGGCGCTCGCGGTCGAGCAGCATTGGCCCGTGCAGGCGCATCTGGAGGGCCTGGTCATCACGCGCTACGGCCACGGGCTGCTCACCAACCGCGTCAAGGTGATCGAAGCCGGCCATCCGGTTCCAGACGAAGCGGGTGGGGCGGCGGCAAAGGAGATCCTGCGCGCGGCGCGCAGCCTGGGGCCTGACGATCTCCTGCTCGTGCTCGTCTCGGGAGGCGGCTCGGCGCTGCTGTCGTTGCCTGCCGAGGGCGTAAGCATGCAAGACCTGAAGGCCACCACCCGCGAACTCCTGCGCTGCGGCGCGCCGATCCAGGACATGAACACGGTAAGGAAACACCTCTCGGCGATCCAGGGCGGACG
>Ga0209343_10001201_pt1 | contig 35377 bp, 27 predicted proteins | sample RifCSPlowO2_02_FD_184026 | JGI IMG/M metagenome (GOLD analysis project Ga0209343, IMG submission 184026) | Groundwater microbial communities from Rifle, Colorado - Rifle CSP2_plank lowO2_0.2 (SPAdes) (version 2) | ecosystem: Environmental > Aquatic > Deep subsurface > Groundwater | place... | reverse complement strand
CAAAAAAACCTCTTCCATTCAAAGAAACTATTGTGCAAAAAGTCTCCAATGTGGTTTCCCTTGTTGGAATAGCAGTCTTAATTATTGGTATAATCTTGCTTAAGGGTAAAGCTAAATATGAATAAGCCAAGCGTAGAAATAACAGTTCCTGTATACAATGAAGAAAAAGAGCTGGAAGAAAATATTTCAACTCTTTATAGCTTTTGCGATAAAAATTTGACAAAATACAATTGGCATATTACCATTGCGGATAATGCATCAACAGATAATACTCCTGTAATTGCATCTACAATATCAAAAAAAAATTCTAAAATATTGTCCTTTAGGCTGGAGCAGAAAGGAAGGGGTAGGGCAGTCAAGCGTGTTTGGAGTCAATCAAAATGCGACTATTGCGTGTATATGGACTTGGATCTTTCAACCGACCTTGTTCATTTACCAAATATTCTTAGAAAACTGGAGGCAGGATATGATGTTGCAATCGGGTCAAGACTTGCTAAAGGCGCAAGAGTGGAGGGGAGAACATTTATTAGAGAATTAACATCCAGGACTTTAAACTTCTTTTTTATACAATTCTTTTTCCATACTCATTTTGCAGATGCGCAATGCGGGTTTAAAGGCGTTACGCGTAAAGTAGTTGAAAACCTTATTCCTAAAGTGAAAGACAATGAGTGGTTTTTTGACGGAGAGCTCTTAATAATTGCTGAAAAAAGCGGATATAAGATTTATGAGGAGCCCGTACATTGGGTGGATAATCCGGGATCAACAGTACGCCTGATATCTACGATATGGGGCGATCTTATGTCTATAAAAAGGCTCTATCAAACAAAACCATGGCAAATAATATAATATGGAAAAATTAAACGCAGATATTATTATAAAAAGGTCTATTCGGGGATTTTTTACTTTGATATCTAGAACATTTTTTTTAAACATTATTTCTTTTATTGCATTTTTGGCAATTACAAGTATTTTAAGCGCTTCTGAAGTTGGTATTTTCATAGCTGTAATTGCAATGCAGAGGGTTATTTCTTTTTTTACGGATTTTGGTCTGGGAGCTGCTCTTGTACAAAAGAAACAGGAATTAAAACAGGAAGACATAACTACTAGCTTTACAATTCAAGTTGCAATAACTTTTTCCATGTTTCTTTTTATATTATTATTTTCAGGATTGTTTGTGGGTTTTTTTAAGCTTAATAATGAAGCACATCAATTACTCTTGGTTCTAGTATTTACAATTTTTCTTTCTTCATTTAAAACTATTCCCTCAATTCTTCTTGAGAGATCTCTTAATTTTGAGAAATTAATTCTTCCCCAAGTTATAGAATCCCTTGCCTTCAATGGAATTCTTGTTTTTCTTGTTCTTAGGGGATATGGAATTAATTCTTTTAGTTGGGCATTTTTAATGTCAGGTTTAATTGGAATTCCATTTTATTATTTTGTTTCTCCATGGAAAATAAAAATAGGCATACACAAAGAGTCGCTGAATTATCTTAAGTATGGCATGCAATTTCAGGCAAAAAATATTTTAGCTACAATTAAAGATGATCTTCTGACAGTTATTCTAATTCGTTTCTTAACATTTACGGAAATCGGATATATAGGTTTTGCGCAACGCCTTGCGTTTTATGTCTATCGTTATGTCGTAGATAGCGTTACTAAAGTAACTTTTTCCGCATATTCTAGGGCTCAAAACAACTTATTATTTTTAAAAAATGCGATTGAAAAATCTTTATTTTTTGTTAGCGCAAGCATGTTTCCTGTACTTTTTGGACTCATCATAGTCTCCCCTTATTTAATAAGATTTTATCCCAATTGGAATAAATGGGAGCCTGCTATTTTTAGCGTAATATTCTTTTGCTTGAATGCTGCTATTTCATCTTTGTCTGGAATTTTAATAAATGTTTTGGATGCAACAGGCAGAGTAAAGATAACCTTACGGCTTATGGCTTTGTGGACAGTTCTGGTGTGGACATTAACTCCAATTCTTATTTTTATATATGGATATAACGGCGTTTCAGTTGCGTCATTTCTGGTAACAACAACAATTATATATACGATTTTCTTAGTTAAGAGAATTATTAAATTTAATTTTACTTCAAGCATCGCTAAGCCAACAATTGCAGGCATTTTGATGTCGGTAGTTGTATATGTTGCATCAAGCATCTTTGCGAAAGACTTCCTGTCTCTTATTTTTGTTATACTGATAGGTGCATTTGTTTATATTTCGAGTCTATTTATGCTTTCAGGCAGAGAGTTAAAAATTGATTTAGCAAGAGTTGGAATAAAAATATGAGAAAAAAGGTTTTACTTTCAGTCGTAGTTTCCGTTTTTAACGGAGAAGATGTACTCGATGATTGCTTAAAATCAGCGTCTTTTGCAGACGAGATAATAGTAATTAATAATTCCTCTTTAGATAGAACAGAAAAGATTGCGTGTAAATATACAGACAAAATTTTCACAAGACCTAATAATTCCATGCTGAATATTAACAAAAACTTTGGTTTTTCAAAGGCGTCGGGAGATTGGATATTGAGCCTTGATGCCGATGAAAGAATTACCCCTGAACTTCAAAAAGAGATACTATCAACTATTAACCATGAGCTATCAACTGCCAGCGGATATTGGATTCCTCGGAAAAATATCATATTTGGTAAATGGATTGAGCATACGGGCTGGTATCCCGATCATCAATTGCGTTTATTTAAACGAGGAAAAGGAAGATTTCCGGAAGAGCATGTGCATGAGATGGTGAAAGTTGAGGGCGATGTGGATTATTTAAAAAACAATATAATTCACAATAGTTATGAAAGTATTTCTCAGTTTCTCAATAAGTTAGCTACTATTTACGGTCCAAATGAAGCAGAACAATTAATTAAAAAAGGATATATCTTTGATTGGAGAGATGCCATTCGATTTCCAGTTAGGGAATTTTTAAGCCGTTTTTTTGCTAGGGAAGGTTACAGGGATGGATTTCACGGGCTGATGCTTTCTCTGCTTATGGCTTTTTATCATTTTATTGTTTTTGCGTATATTTGGGAAAAACACAAATTTAAACAAATTAACGACGAGGCAATGCTGGCTGAGACGGAGAAGGAAATAACTCAATCTTCAAAAGATTTATTTTTTTGGTTCTCGAAAGAGAAAGCAAAACTCATCAGAAACCCTCTAAAGCAAATTTTCCACAAAATTTTAAGAAAAGTTAAGTCATGAAGCATGTTGTTATTTCTCTTCTAAATTTTAACGGAAAGAAAAATACGCTTGAATGCTTAGGATCTCTAAAAAATATAAAAAGGGATAATTTTAGATTGACCATTATGGTTGTTGATAATGCATCAACCGATGGTTCGGTCGAAAGTATTAAGCATTATGTATCAAGTAGTAAGCATGATGGGATTAAGGTTATTGAGAATAAGGAGAATTTGGGGTTTTCTGGAGGGCATAATGTAACTATTGAGTATATGTTTGAGGGCGGAGCAGATTACGTATTGATTCTAAATAATGATACATATGTTCAGGAAAACTTTCTTGAAGAATTGTTAAAGGTTGGAGAGCAAGACAATGCAATTGGGATATTGATTCCAAAGATTTATTTTGCGCCGGGTTTTGAATTTCATAAAGATAGATATTCAAAAGAAGAAAAAGGAAAAGTTTTATGGTATGCGGGAGGGGAAATGGATTGGGCAAATGTCATTGGACGCAATCGCGGAGTAGATTTAGTGGATAAGGGGCAGTTTGATGAAACTGAAGAAACACAACTCGCAACAGGCTGTTGTATGCTAATAAAAAAAGAAGTTATTGATATGGTCGGGATGCTTGATAATAAATATTTTCTATATTATGAAGATGCAGATTTAAGCATGCGAGCAAAAAGGAAAGGTTTTAAAATTGTGTATGTTCCGAATTCTATAATTTGGCACAAAAATGCCGGATCTGCAGGAGGATCAGGTTCCGAACTTCAGGATTATTACATAACAAGAAACAGGCTTATATTTGGAATGAAATATGCTCTTTTTAGGGCAAAATTAGCGCTTTTAAAAGAATCATTCAAGCTATTATTAAGTGGTCGATATTGGCAGAAAAGAGGAGTGATAGATTTTTATTTAGGTAAATTTGGGAGAGGCAGTTCTGTAATATGATGAGAATTTCCGGAGTTGTAATTGCAAAAAATGCAGAGAATTTAATTGCAGACTGTTTGGATTCTCTATCTTTTTGCGATGAGATTGTAGTTATTGACAACGAATCTGAAGACAGAACAAGAGAAATTGCCCAAAAAATGGGCGCTAAAGTTTTTGAACATGCGTCAGGTGATTTCTCGGAATTAAGAAATTTTGGCTTAAAGAAAGCGTCAGGTGAATGGATTCTTTATGTTGATGCTGATGAACGCGTTGATAATGGTCTAAAAAATGCAATTACCCATTTAATTAAAGACAACAGCAGCGTGCAACAGTTAAATGCCTATTTTTCAAAGAGGAAAAATTTTTATTTCGGGAATCATGAATGGTCGTATGTAGAGAAGATAGAGAGATTGTTTAGGAAAAGCTCATTAAGCGGATGGAAAGGAAAGCTTCATGAAAGTCCGATTATTGACGGGGAAATTGGTACACTTGATGGATTTTTACTACATCACACCCATAGAGATTTAACTTCAATGGTTGCCAAAACTATTGAATGGTCAAAAATTGAAGCTGAACTTCGCTTCAAATCAGGTCATCCAAAAATTACATGGTGGAGATTTCCTCGCGTTATGTTAACGGCTTTTGCAGATTCCTATATAAGGCAGGGCGGATGGAGGGTTGGGACAGTAGGGTTAATTGAAAGTGTGTATCAAGCATTTAGCATATTTGTTACTTATGCCACATTATGGGAAATGCAACAAGGAAAAAAATAAGAAAACGAAAAGCTTACTACATTGTTTTTTCGATAATTTTGATATTGATTTTGTTAAGACCAGCGCTTGTGTTCTATTCTCAAAAAGAAGTTTTTTTTTCTTCGGGGTATTCAAAAATATATAATTATTTAGAATCTTCGTATTACTCATCTCAATATGTTCAAAAGAAGAATCCCGGAATTATGCCTGACGATACTTTCGAAGCATTTGTTGGAGGCGCATTTTTACGGGGCGTTAATCCTATTCATATTGTGCATGAGCATCCTCCAATGGGCAGATATATTATTGCTCTGTCAATTTTACTTTTTGATAATGCGCATACTCTCATTTTGCCCCTATTAGCGCTTTCCCTTATTGCGTGTTTTCTAATCGCAAAAAGAGTAATAAAAAATTCATTGTTAGCCCTAATTCCAGTTGCAATTTTTTCAAACGACCCCTTGTTTATTAGCAAACTTCAATACACGCCGTTATTGGAGGCAATCCAATTGCCTTTTATCCTATTGAGTCTGTATTTTTTTATCAGAGGTATAAGGAGTGAAAAAAGTTTTGGATGGTTTGCTTTAGCTTCTTTAATGGTGGGATTTGTAATAAGTATTCGTTTTTTTATTTTAGGAATAACGCTATTTTGCGCGATGTTTCTGTACTTTGTAATAAAAAAAAGATTCAATAAACAATTCATTTATTTTGTAATATCAACGCCCATATCTCTTATAGTTTTATTTGCTTCATACGCGAAGACTATTTTAGACGGATATTCTTTGTGGCAAATTTTGGGAGTCCAAAAATATATGCTTTATTATCATCAAACTAAGCTTGAGAATTCTTTTTCATTTTGGGATTTGATACTTTTTAATAGGTGGCATACTTGGTGGGGAGATAGAAGTATTGTTCGTGATAGCACATGGTTTATTGCATGGCCAATCGCAATGTTTTCAACATTTAGTTTTTTGATAGCATCATTTATGAAAATAATGCGCATGAACGAGGGAGAAAAATTTCTATCTATTTGGGTGTTAGTCTATTGTGGGCTTCTTTCCATTGGGAATTCAACAACCAGATATTTCTTGCCGCTTGTACCAATACTATATATACTTATGGCTTCATTTATAGTGCGTATTATTTATTCACGTATACTTTTAAAAAGAGAGCAAACAAATTATGAAAAATAAAATCTTAAAATTTTGGCCGGTGGTTTTTATATTTATAGTTTGGTTTATTTTTGCGAGCCCTTATTTTTTAAAAAATAAAGTACCTTTTCCTTCCAATTATCAAGTGAATAATTTTGCCCCATGGAGTACAAATAGCAAATTTTGGGGACCTGTTAAAAACAGCGCTATGCCGGACATTATTACTCAAATATATCCTTGGAGGCATTTGGCAATTGATATATGGAAGACAGGGCAAGTGCCTCTTTGGAGTCCATACACTTTTTCGGGTAATCCTCTTTTGGCGAATTATCAATCGGCAGTATTATCACCATTCAATATTCTTTTTTTTATACTTCCTTTTGTTGATGCTTGGAGTATTCTGGTGCTTTTACAGCCATTACTTGCGGGTTTATTTATGTATTTATTCGCAAGAAGTTTGAGGATAAGTAATATGGGAGGATTAATTTCAGCTATTTCTTTTATGTTTTGTGGGTTTATTACTTCATGGATGGGCTATGCGACATTGGGATACGCTATATTATTCCTGCCGTTTTCTCTCTTTTGCATAGAAAGATATTGCATGACAAAGAAAAATGTTTTCCTATTATTATTATCCCTAACGATTCCTTTGTCTTTTTTTAGCGGACATTTTCAGATAAGCTTATATTTTTTACTCACAATTTTAACCTATATTGTCTATAAACTTATTGTTAGTAAAAATATCTATAACACTTTAAGCTTATTTCTTTTCGTTTTTTTCGGAGTGCTCCTTACGATGCCGCAAATTATCCCATCGATAGAGCTGTATTTGGAATCTTTTAGAAGTTCTTTTTTTCAGACAAGCGGTATTCCCATAGGGTATTTACCTTCACTTTTAGCTCCTGACTTTTTCGGTAATCCCGTCACCAGAAATACTTGGTTTGGACATTATGCAGAATGGAATGCCTACATTGGGTTATTGCCTTTTATGCTTGCTATTTATAGTATTTTGGAGATAAAGAAACCTCGAATACTTTTTTTCTTCATTTTCGGTATTTTAGCTCTTATTTTAGCAGTAAGTAATCCAATTGCTGCATTTATTCAAAATCTGCATATACCGGTTTTATCAACAGCTTCTATCAATAGGATTATTATTTTGTTCAGTTTTTCTTTTGCTATTCTTGCGGGATTAGGTCTAGATCAGCTTCTTTTAGGCATAAAAAAAGCAAGCAAAAAAATAATTTTAGTATGGCTTAGTTTATTTAGCTTTTTGTTCGTTATCTTGTGGATAGCAATCTTCCAAAAGCTATTTATTCCGCTGGATAAAATTACTATTGCAAGGCAAAATTTAATTTTGCCGACAATTTTGTTTTTGGCATCGTCTTTTCTAGTTGCTTTTGCAATAATTCTTAGAAAAATAAAATATGGTAGAGCGCTATATGCTTTTTTGGCTTTAGGACTTATAGTTTTAGTTGCATTTGACATGCTTAGATTTGCCATTAAGTGGATGCCGTTTGATCCTAGAAATCTTGTTTTTCCATCATTTTCAACAACAGATGCGTTTTCGAAAATCTCCGGGTTTAACAGGGTTTTTGGAAATCTTGGGGGAGAAGCCACGACGTATTACAGATTGCCTTCCGTTGAAGGATACGATGCCTTATATAGCAAAAGATATGGGCAATTTATAGGTTACATAGCAAATGAAGAATTTATAGAATCTAACTGGTCAGTTGTTCTTTTTCCTAAACATTCCAAGAATACATTCAAAGCGATTAACTTATTGGATATAAAATATGTTGCTCATAAGCTCTCGGACGATGGGGTTTCATGGACATTTCCTTATTGGACATATCCAAAGGGACAATTCGATTTAATTTACAAAGATAATTATTACAGATTTTATCAGAATAACGATGTTTTTCCACACACTTTTCTCGTTGGGGAATATCGTATTATTAAAGATGAAAAACAGATTCTAAAGACTCTATTTGGCAAAGATTTTAATTTAAGAAGAGAAATTGTCCTGGAAGAAGACCCTGGAATTATTGGGGAAAAAGGAGATGTTGGAGACGCTAAAATTATAAGTTATGAGCCAAACAATATAGAAATTTCAGTTGATTCTAGGAATAGTTCCTTGCTGTTCTTATCAGAAAACTATGCAAAAGGATGGAGGGCGAGTGTGGATGGAAAAAGTATCCCAATTCTTCGGGCAAATTATACTTTTAGAGCAATAAAGATTGATAAAGGCAAACATAATGTTAAGTTTTGGTATGACCCATGGGGTTTTAGGCTGGGAATATATTTGGCAATGGGAGGACTGATTGGAATTTTGGTTACGATTTTGATTTCCAAAAATGCAAGTCGTTCAAGGTTAACCTTTTCTTTGCAAAACGGAAAAGGTAAATAATTTCCAGAATTCCTATGGTATTTACAACCAATATTGCAATAAACCAATTTCTTTGACTATTTCGGCTAGCATTCCACAAGGCAAGTCCTTTCCATGCAATAGACCAAGCCAACAGAAAATATTGTACAAAAGGAGAAATTACCGGAAGCGCAGATAAATCCATATTATTTATAAGATAGCATAGTAGATTAATCTTTGCAAGCAGGTCAATAATTGATAGAATGAATTAATGAAGATTGGGATTTTCGATCCGTATTTAGATACCTTGAGCGGGGGAGAGAAATATATGCTATCAGTTGCGTCGTGTCTGGCTCAAGAGCATGAGATATTGATCTTTTGGGATAAAAATAAAGAAGCTGAAATCAAACAAACGGCTCGCAAAAAACTAGGAATAGAATTGTCTTCTGTTAAATTTTATAAAAACATATTCGGAAAGAATGTTTCCTCAATTTCTCGTTTTGCCGAGTCCAGAAAATTTGATGCAATAATTTATTTGAGTGATGGTAGCATTCCGCTTGTGGGGACAAAGCTATATGTCCATTTTCAATTCCCCACAGAGTGGGTTGACGGAAAGTCTGTAAAAACTAGAATAAAACTATTTTTTGTAAAAAAAATATTTTGCAACTCATATTTTACAAAAAGTTTTATTGACAAAAAATTAAATGTAAAAAGTAGTATTTTATACCCTCCGGTTGATTTACGCATTGCCAAAGATATGAAAAAGGAGAATGTTATTTTACATGTTGGCAGATTCGATGTAGATTCTCATGGCTCTAATTATAAAAAACAGGATGTCATGATTGATATTTTTAAAAAAATGGCGGATACGGGGTTAAAAAACTGGAAATTCAAATTAATAATAGGCGTCAGGGATAAAAATGAAGGAAAATTAAACAAGCTTAAAGAAATATCAAAAGGATATCCAATAGAGCTGATAGAGGATATTTCAAATCAAGAGCTTTGGGAATATTACTCAAAAGCAAAAATATATTGGCATGCGACAGGTTTTGGCGAAGACTTACAAAAGCATCCTGAAAAAGCAGAACATTTTGGAATTTCAACAGTTGAAGCAATGGGGGCAGGAGCCGTGCCTGTTGTAATGAATGCAGGGGGACAGAAAGAAATTGTTGAAAATGGCAAGAACGGATTTCTATGGGATACGACCAATGATTTAATGGATAGAACATTCAAGTTGATAAACGATATAATTTTGTGGAAGAAAATGTCGAAAGCATCAGTAGAAAGGTCGGAAATGTTTGATAAAGATAGATTTTGTAGGGAGCTGAAGGACATCATTAAACAATGAAGATCTTGGCGTCGGTTTTATTCATCTTTTTAATTGTCGTAATTTTCTTTTGGCAATTCTTCTTTAAGGGTTTGCTTCCTATTCCTGCGGATACGATTATCGGACTTTACCATCCATTCAGAGATTTGTATGCAAAGAATTATCCTAATGGCATTCCATTTAAAAATTTTCTAGTAACAGATCCAGTACGGCAGCAATACCCTTGGCGGGAGTTAGTGATTTCAGCTGAAAGAAAATTTGAATTGCCCTTATGGAATCCATATAATTTTGCAGGTACACCACTTTTGGCCAATTTTCAATCTGCCTCTTTCTATCCTCTTAATATTTTATTTCTTATAATGCCTTTTACAACTGCTTGGAGCTTAATAATTTTTCTGGGACCATTTTTGGGAGGAATATTTTTATTCGCATATCTTAATAATCTTAAGCTAAATAAATGGGCTGGTCTGTTGGGTGCAACTACATTTTCCTTTTCAGGATTTTTTATTTCATGGTTAGAATGGGGAACAATAACGCATGTGGGGTTATGGCTTCCCTTGATTCTTCTTTCAATCGATAGGTTATTTTTAAATAAAAGAAATCTCAAATGGATTTTTATATATTTGTTTTCTTTAATGGCTTCTTTTTTTGCAGGGCATTTGCAAATATTTTTCTATCTTTTTATTTTTTCATGGATCTATTTCTTAGCGCGATGGTTTCAATTTGGAAAGAAAATAAATATTCTTTTCATATTTTTTCTTTTTAATTCCTTATTCATAATTCTTACTGCTGTTCAGTGGATTCCAACTCTTCTGTTTATTTCTTTATCAGCTCGAAATATTGACACATTAAATTTTAGTAGCCCCGGCTGGTTTATTCCGTGGCAAAATCTCATTCAATTTGTAGCTCCTGATTTTTTCGGCAATCCCACGACACTTAACTATTGGGGAGTATGGAATTATGGAGAACTTGTTGGTTATGTAGGAATCATCCCTTTGGTTTTGGCACTATTTGCAATATTTTATCGAAGAGATAAGAAAACATTATTTTTTAACCTTGCCTTATTTACCTCGCTAATTTTTAGTCTACAAACCTACATTGCCAAAATACCCTTTATTTTACATATCCCATTCTTAGAAACAGCACAGCCTACGCGTCTTTTATTTATAGCCACTTTTTCATTAGCTGTTTTATCTGCTTTTGGTTTTGACCACTTACTTAGGATGAAGAAGAAAATTGTCATAATTTATCCGTTAATTTTTATATCTATTATTTTCGTAGGACTTTGGATATTCATTCCTAAGGAGCACATGTTGGTTGTAAAGAGCAATTTATTGTTGCCCACATTTCTTTTTATATCTTCGTCAATTTTATTTTTTACTCTAATATCTCTTCAGAAAAAAAATAAGCTTACTACGATATTATGCATAATTATAATGGCGGTTACGGCATTTGACCTATTAAGATTTGGATTTAAGTTTGTTTCTTTTACAAGTAAAGATTATCTTTTTCCATCAACTGCCGTGACGGCATTTTTACAAAAAAATCTCGGAGAATTTAGAATTATGACAACAGACTCAAGAATCCTTCCTCCTAATTTTTCCGCAATATATGGATTACAAAGTGTTGATGGTTATGATCCTCTTTATCTCTTAAGATATGGTGAATTGATTGCGGCATCGGAAAGAAAAAAAGCGGATATAACCCCCCCATTTGGATTTAATAGAATTATTACTCCTCATAATTACGAGTCAAAAATAATGGATTTGTTAGGAGTTAAGTATATCCTAAGCCTTTCCGATATTAAGTCTCCTAAGCTTATTAAAGTTTTTCAGGAGGGTGAAACGAGAATATATGAAAATAAAAGTGTTTTACCTCGAGCGTTCTTCGTAGAGCAAGTTCAATATGAGAAAGATAAAGAGCAAGTTATGAATAACCTTTTCAGAGACGATATTGATTTAAGAAAAATTGCCATACTGCAACTTTCTTATCGAAAAAGCAATGCAAAGCCACAGCCTGCAGTAGGACAGCTTGATAGCAAGCGAGTAGTCGGAAAAGCGAAAATCATAAGTTATTCAGAGAATAAAGTCATTATAGAAACAATAAGTTCTAGTGATGAAGGATTTTTAATACTTACAGATGCTTATTATCCGACATGGCGAGCTAAAATTAATAATAATTACGAAACGCCAATTCTTCAGGCGGACTATAATTTTAGGGGCGTTAGTATTCCTAGCGGAAAACACAGGGTTGAGTTTTATAATTCCTTATTTTAAATATGAATATAAGCGTTGTTATTCCAAATTATAATGGGCAAGATTTATTAAAGAAAAATTTGCCAAAAGTGCATGATGCCGTAGGGGATGCGGAAATAATTGTTGTTGATGATGCTTCTGTCGATGGATCTTTGGAGGCACTAGATAGTTTCAAAGCAGAAATAAAAGTTATTAAAAATGAAAAAAATTTAGGTTTTTCCTCAGCCGCTAATAAGGGAATCAAAGAGGCAAAAGGAGAAATTATTATTCTTTTAAATACAGATGTTATTCCGGAAAAAGATTTTTTACCCCCCTTACTTAATCATTTTCAGGACGCAAATGTTTTTGCGGTAGGATGTATGGACAAAAGTATTGAAAATGGGGAAATCATTCTAAGAGGAAGAGGGATAGGTCAATGGAGAAGGGGTTTTCTTGTTCATTCACGCGGAGATGTTAATAAGATGAATACTCTCTGGGTTAATGGCGGAAGCGGAGCATTTAGAAAGAGTATTTGGGATAAGTTTGGAGGTTTTAATGAGCTATACAATCCCTTCTATTGGGAAGATATAGACTTATCATATCGGGCACTGAAAAGCGGATACAAAATAGTTTTTGAACCTAAAAGCGTTGTGGTCCATGAGCACGAAAAAGGAGCAATTAAAAAAAAGTTTTCCTTCTTTCGAGTTAAAGAGACTGCGTATAGAAATCAGTTTATTTTTGCTTGGAAGAACGCTACGGATTTAGATTTGTACTTGCTTCACTTACTTTGGTTACCCTATCATGTCATGAAAGCAATTATCAGAAGGGATTTGGCGTTTTTCATGGGTTTTTTCAAAGCTTTTATTTTGCTGCCTCAAATTATAAAATGTAGTTTTAAGGATCAAAAACTATTTGTTCTAAAAGATAAAGATGTGGTTTTTCCTTTTAGGAAAGAAAACAATTAATAACTCAAATGAAATTATCTATTATTATTCCTGTTTTTAACGAGGAAAAAACAATATCGGAAATGCTTAGGAAGGTAAACGAGATTAAAATTTCTGGCGTTGAAAAGCAAGTTATCGTTATTAACGATGGATCAACGGATGCTACGGCATCAACAATTCAAAACTCAAAGTTAAAAATTCAAAATTTTGAATATACAGAACATTCAAAAAACCAGGGAAAAGGAGCGGCTGTCAGAACCGGAATTAAAAATGCAACAGGAGATTACATCATAATTCAGGATGCAGATTTGGAGTATAATCCGGAAGACATAAGAAAACTCGTAATGCCGGTTTTAGAGAGCGCAATCAAAGTAGTTTACGGTACACGTCTTAAACGTTTGCCGAATTTTTCCAAAGAAGAAAGAACTCCTCAGTTTTTGCTTCATTACATCGGTAACAAATTTTTAAGTTTATTGACAAGTATTCTTTATGGGCAGTGGATTACGGATATGGAGACTTGTTATAAACTTTTTCCGAAAAAAGCTGTTGAGGGAATGAGGCTTAATGCCCGCAGGTTTGAGTTTGAACCGGAAATTACAGCTAAGCTCTTGAAGAAAGGATATAAAATTTTAGAAATTCCAATTTCTACTAAACCAAGAGGTTATGATGAAGGAAAAAAATTAAATACATTTAGAGATGGGACAATTGCCCTTTGGAACTTATTGAAATATAGGTTCGTAGAATAATTTTATGCAGCTATTATTGGAAGTTGGAATTTTCCTTATTTCTATTGCTGTTTGTTTTTATTTGCCCGGGAAATTATTATTTACTAAATTAAAACTAGCTCTTGGTTCTCCGGAAGATCTATTCCTCCCTTTTGCTTTGGGCATAATATTGTTTACTCTAATTTCCTATGTTTTTTCTTGGTTAAAATTAGAATTTATAATTCTTCCCTTATTCTTAGTAATTAGTTTCTACGCTTTTAAAAGCAAGAAATGGTTTCCGAAGAGTATTGAAAAATTTCATCGTTGGCCACTTATTGTCGTAGTTGTTTTGGCAGTTATTTTTAGTCTTAGTATGTTAACGTCTGGAGTCCATGATAATTCCATTCAATACAGAAGGGATGATTTATGGCATTCAGCATTAATAAATGAGTTAAAAGCTAATTTTCCTCCCGATAATCCTGGATTTGCGGGGATTCCCTTAAGAGGTTACCATTTTTTTTACAATTTTCTTTTGGCAAAAATTAGTAATATTGTCTTTATCTCTCCGCTTTCTCTGCATTTCCATTTTTTTCCATTATTTGTGGCAATTTTATGGGGAGTAGGTGTATATGCTTTAATGTCTGTTTGGAGTAGGAAGGTGTCAATTGCCTTGTGGGCTGTTTTTTTAACTATGTTTGGCGGTAGCTTCGCATTCATATTACGACTCAGAGGTCATGAGAATCTGAGTTTAGATAGCGCTTTCGGAATGCAGCAGCCTGCAACAGCGCTTATAAATCCACCATTTTCAATTTCAATTGTCATTGTTATCGCAGTTCTTTTTGCTATTTATCAATATTCTTCAACTAAAGAAAAAGGTTGGTTAATTATTATTGTTTTATGCGTAGGATTAGTTAGCATGTTCAAGGTTTATGCGGGAATAATATTATTGGGAAGTATTTTGTTGTTTGCGCTTTTACAATTATTTAAGAAAAATTTTATATTTCTTATTGCATGTTTTTTTATAGGAATTTTGTTTACTGTTACATATGGGATTTTTAGGGATCCCTCATCAACCCTTATTTTTGCGCCGCTTTGGGCTCCTCATAGTGTGCTTATAGACAATATGCCATGGTACGGATATGTAGAAAAAATATATACATTTACAAAGCTCTCTGTAATAAGGGGAATGGTGGAAACAGAATTATACTCTTTATATGTTTTTTTCTTTGGTAATTTAGGAACGAGACTTGTTGGATTATTATTTTTACCGTTGTTTTTATTTAAACAATGCAGAAGGCCTTCATTTTTTGCGTTAACCATTTTAATAATGGCAGCAATATCCATCTTAATCCCGCTCTTTTTTATTCAATCAGGAAAAGTATTTGAAATAATACAGATGGCATGGTATTTTCTATTTTTCGCTTCTCTATTTGCAGCATTTGGGTTTTATAAATTGTTTAGTTTTCCTTACAGTAAAACATTGAAAGTTATTTTTTTTGCGACAATATTGCTTTTAACCCTGCCGTCGGCATATGAGCCTTACAAGGGTTATTTTGGCGCTATTCAATCTCGCGGTTCTTCGTTATCAGACCCTTATTTTAAAGCAATGCAATTCTTGAGATCGGAAGGAAACTATAATCAGACAGTTATGGAAATTCCTGACAAAAATATTGGTGCGACCAAAAATGATGTACTAAATTGGTATAAAGCATCATCGCCGGCAATCGTGGCATTTGGAAACAAAAGAGGCTATTTAAATAATGAATATATAGATTTTATCGGAATCAATATCGAGCCAAGAATTGAATTTATTCGCAAGATTATTTTATTTAATAATATGTCAACAGATAATCTTAAATACGCGAGTCTTAAAAAGGAGGTAGGGCATGGATTAAAAAATAATAAAATATCATTTATTTACAGTCCTTATCCTTTATTATTTCTTGAAAATATCAATTTTATTTCTAAGATTTATGAAAACCGAGCTGCCAGTATATATAGGGTGAAATAAGAAAATTATTAACAATAGTGTCGTCGATACCATAGAGGTTATGATACCAGCCTGAAAAGATAAAGGTTTATATGTAAATGTTACCTTGTGATCGCCTTTAGGCAGGTAAATACTTCTAAAAGTGTAGTCTGCGCGGTAAATTTTAGTTTCTTTATCGTCAACATAAGCTTTCCAGCCAGGGTAATAATTGTCGGAAAGAAAAAGCATTTGCGGAACATTGGTTTTTGTTTTAATAATTATTTCTTGAGGTTCGTAAGAAGTAATGGATGTAAATGAATCAATTGAGGGTTTGGGAAAATTTATAAAGGTATCAGGATTATCTATCTCTTTAGGTTTTTCTTCAAGAATAACAGTAGTTAAAAGATTTGTACCAGGATTAAAAATTAGATCTAAAATTTTCTGCGCATTATTTTCTACTCGTATATTATTAGTTAAAAAAACTCTTGGAAAAGCGTTGGCATATTCCAGTCCACGCCAATTGTTGTGTTGCCAAACTGGCTTAAAAAGAGCTTGAGGAAATTTATTTGCATTAGAATTTTTCGGATTACGGTCATCGAAATAGAGGACATGTTTTATGCCAAGAAGTGAAATCAAACGCATTCTTTTTTTGTCCTCGAATGGATTCTCTTTGTCTCCTAATTCTGAAATCCTCGCCTCGACCCGAGGGATATCTTTGGAAACTTTTCCATTATTTTTAACCGCAAAAAGGAGCTCTCCATATCTTCTAGGAAAAACAGGATTTGTTCCTTCGACAGAATAAATTTTGGCATATGTTGATATGTTTTCCTCCATTGGTTGGCGAAGAGTCAGGAATCTATCCAAAGAGCTTCTTGATTGGAGAAAAGAGATAACAGCATTTTTCGGATAAAGAAATTCAGGATTACCAACAACAAGATATTTATTGAGAAAATAAAATTGTCCAATAAGGGCTAATATAACGATTCCAAGAATTGATAGGTTGGATATTTTTCTAAGTCGTAAAAAAACGAAAAGAGAAGAAAGCGTAACGAATGGCAAAATTAGGTTTTTCAGGAGGATTAGAATATTCTCTTTTGTGGGAGATGATCCGTGTCTAATTACATAGCCGCTTAATTTTTGGAAAAACATAGTATCGCCGTAGCTTAGCAATAAAACTCCGTATATAAAAATTAATAGAACGCATATTTGGAAAACAGAAAGAATTTTAAGTATAAGTTTCCAATCATTTTTGTCCTTCTTTTCTATAAATATAGATAATCCGAACGATGAGAGCGTGGCTATTGAAAAAGCGGTAATTATAAGGATGCGGCTTGGTAAAAATGTTGGAAGTAAGGGGAGCGGGAGTTGGAAAAACCATCTTGTAAAAGGTGAATCAAGCGTTAGGAAAAAAGAGAAAAAAGCGGAAAAAGTAAAAAAACCAATAATAGGATTTATTTTTCTTTTAAAACATGCATATGCGAAAAAGACAAATGGAATAAGTCCCGCATAGAGAATTGTTTCCCGATAAAACCCGCGACCAAAAAAATTATATGCTCCCGGATTGCCAAAGATGTCGGGTACAAAAGCATTAAATAAATGGGTTATAGGAAGAAGGTATCCTTCAAATAAGTACCAGACATTGGATGTGCTTCGTGGAGATTCTAAAAAAGCTTCTATAGACGGAAGTAATTGTATTGCCGATAAGAATACGGAGAAAATATAAATGCCAATTATCCTAAGCATATATTGCAAAAAAGAAAGCTTTAAGGTCTTAATACGAAATAAACCATAAATAAGCGTGAATAAGAATATGTAGAAATATGCCTGAAAAAATCCTCCAAGAAATGAGCACAAAAGAGCAATAACAGCTATAAAATAATACCAATTTTTTTTATTTGTAAGATAACCTTCTATTCCAAAAAGAATAAGAGGAAGCCATAATGCCGATTGAGCAACAACAGCATTTTCCTGACTCCATACAAGCATGAATCCGGAGAAACCGAAAGATATTGTCCCGATCCAAATTGCGGGTTTTTTAAGGCGAAAAAGGCTTAAAAAAAGAAACATAAAAAATGCTGCCATAATAGGCTGAATAAATAATAAAATTTCCCATGCAATAATTTGCGGCAGAAAAAAATAGAGAATATTTAACGGATAAAATATGCTGGATTGAAAATTTGCAAGGAAAGGAGTTCCGGCAAAATTATATGGATTCCAAAGCGGAATTGTTTTTTTTGCCAGCATATCATTAGTAAATGTTCTTTCAGGATAAAATATCCGTATCTGGTCATCTCCGATTGGCTTATGCGGGATTCCCGCTTCCCAGCCTAGAAACTTCTCTGTTCTCCATGGGGAATAAAATTGGGCAAGAAAATTTGAGGGAAAAAGAATCTTTCTTTCGAAAATTACTTGCCTATAAATAAATAGAAGGCCAATAATTATAGATAGAATTATAAAAATATTCGTATTCCAAAAGCGCTTCATCTCTTAAGATTATTCTGTATTAGGCTTGAAATATGATATCATAATAGGGATTATATTCCCAAAGTATGTACAGAAAATATATTGGCCTAATTTTAATTCTTTTATTAGCTGTTTTTTTAAGGTTTTGGCAATTGGGACAAAATCCGCCGTCTTTAACATGGGACGAGGCGGCATGGGGATATAATGCTTATTCTTTGGGAATTGACGGAAGAGATGAGTTCGGAAGATTCCTTCCCCTTAATTATCTGGAGTCTTTTGGTGACTTCAAGCCTCCAGTTTATGCGTATCTTGATGTATTTCCTGTTAAGTTTTTTGGCCTTAATGAATTCGCAACGAGATTTCCGTCGGCATTATTTGGCGTATTGACAGTTTTAATCACCTATTTTTTAACAAAAAGAATATTTTGGAACTCAAAGTCAAATGAGCTATACGCCTTGTCTTCTGCGCTTTTTTTGGCTATTTCCCCCTGGCATATCATGCTGTCCCGTGCTGCATTTGAAGCAAATGTTGCTACGTTTTTTTTGGTAGCTGGCGTTTGGTTATTTTTGGCTGGCGTACAGAATAGGAAATGGCATGTTGTATTTTCCGCTATCTTTTTTGTACTTTCTATGTATACCTTTAACACAGCCAGAATAGTTGCACCTATCTTGGTATTGTTTTTAGGGTTTGCTTTTAGAAAAAAACTTATTGAGAATAAAAGACAAACATTGATAGCGGTCTTAATGGGGATCTTATTGATGTTGCCTATCCTTGGATTTTTATTTTCTCCCCAAGCAAGTCTTCGTTTTAAGGAAGTAAATATATTTACCGATATTGAAGTTACTGAAACTTCCAATCAGGAAATTATAAATGACAGTAGCATTTGGTCAAGGATAATGCACAATAGAAGGGTTGGATATGCTCTTTCTTATCTAAAGCATTATTTTGATAACTTGAATCCAAGCTTCCTTTTTATAAAAGGAGATGGAAATCCTAAATTTTCAACTCAAGATGTAGGACAGATGTATATTTGGGATTTACCGTTTATCATCGCGGGCATATTGTTTTTAATCAAACGCAAAGAAGGAAATTGGTGGATTATTCCAGCATGGCTGGTTATCGGAATTATTCCGGCAGCTACGGCCCGTGAAACTCCCCACGCCCTACGTATTGAAACAACATTGCCAACTTTTCAAATTATCACTGCAGTTGGGGTTGCTGCATTTTTATCAAAAATATCAAATATTCCGCCGTCGCTAAAGCTTTGGCGGGCAAGCAAATATTTTAAATTTTTCATTGTCGTTTTTATTTTTTCACTTTTATTTTTTAATTTTGCTTATTATATTCGTGGTTACTATGTTCATTATCCTTATGAATTTTCTGGTGAATGGCAATATGGATATAAAGAGTCCATAGAATATGTAAAAGGTGTCCAGAATAAGTACGATAAAATTTACATAACAAACGACTTGGGAAGACCTTACATCTATTACTTATTTTATACAAAGACAGATCCTCGTATTTTTAGACGAGACAGTCTTGTGAGACGAGACAATTTTGGATTCGTAACTGTGGATGGATTTGGAAAATACAAATTTCTGAATGGAAAGACCAAAATTGACAGGAAGCAAAAAAATCTTTTTATACAAACGGCTAATAATGTACCTGGAAAGGCAAGTAAGCAAAAAGCGTTCTATTTACTCAATAACAATGTCTCACTTATAGCTTATGAATAAAAAATTATCTTTATTTTTTTTGTTTTCGATAGTAATGACAGCTTCTGTTTTGAGACTATGGCAGTTAGGAAAAATCCCCATATCTCCTGATTGGGATGAGGTTGCTTTAGGTTACAATGCATATTCAATTATGCAGACAGGTAGAGATGAGTACGGAAAGTTTTTGCCAATTATTCTAAGATCCTTTGATGATTATAAGCCTGCTTTGTATGCTTATCTAACTATGCCAGCGATAAGCATTGTTGGTTTGAATGTAGTAGCAGTTAGATTACCTTCAGCTATTTTTGGCATTTTGACGGTTTTGGCAACATTTTTCCTGATAAGGGAATTATTTAAAAAAGACAATCTTGCTCTTTTGACAGCTTTTCTTTTAGCAATTTCTCCATGGCACATTCAGTTCTCAAGAGTTGCATTTGAGGCCAATGTGGGAGTGGCATTAAATGTTTTTGGGATTTTATTTTTTTTAAAAAGTTTTCATAAACAATGGTTTTTATTCCTAAGCGCCATAATGTTCGGGTTAGGCCTTTATGTTTATCAAAGCGAAAAAGTTTTTATACCTCTTCTTTTAACGATCCTTATGATTATTTTTAGAAAACAGTTTTGTGCAATTAAAAAAAAATATATATCAATATCTTTTTTGATTTTAATAATTCTTTTTTTCCCGTTAATTTATATCAGCCTAGCTAATAAAGACGTACTGGCGAGGGCGAGAGATGTCAGTATTTTTTCCAATAGGTCAATCATAGAATTGAATGTAAAAAGAATTGCAAGAGACAGGGAGAATAATGATCTTTTGGGATTAGTATTTGATAATCGTAGGGTGGAGTTTGTAAAAAATACGGCAAGAGGTTATCTGTCCCATTTTGATCTTAATTGGCTTTTTGTAAAAGGCGATATTGCCCGCCATCATGCGCCAGGCATGGGACTTCTATATCTTGTTGAATTGCCATTTTTATTAATAGGAATTTATAGTTTAATATTTGGTGGTTTTGACAAAAAAGTCAAAACATTTTTGACATTATGGCTTTTAATTGCTCCCATCCCTCCTTCAGTTACCAATGATATTCCCAATGCGGTTAGAGCCCTCAATTTTCTTCCCACATTCCAGATTTTTACAGCAATCGGGATTTTAGCTGCTATAAAAAAGGTATCAAGTATTAAGTATCCCGCCTTCGCCAAGGCTTCGGCGGGCAAGCAAGCATCAAAATTCAAACATGTATTTTTCTTAGGTTTAATTTTAGTTTTTCTTTTTAATTTTTCGTACTATCTCAATCAATATTTTGTTCAGCAAAATTATTTTCATGCCAGATATTGGCAATACGGGTACGAAAATATAGTAAATTATGCTTCTTTTATTCAGAAAAACTATAAGAAAATAGTTGTTTCAAATACGGCAACAATGGATCAATCCTATATATTTTTTCTATTCTATTTAAAATACGATCCCGCCAGATATTTAAAAGAAGGGGGCACCGCATCCGGAAAAATTGAGGGGAGGAATCAATTTGCAAACTTCGAATTTAGAAAATTTAATTATAATGAGGAAAAAGAAAAAAATATTTTGTTAATAGGATCCACCTTTGATTTTCAAGAAGTATATAAAACCATTCATGAAGCAAACTATCCCGATAAAAGCATAGCTATAAAAATTGTGGAAAAAAACAATGAAGAAAATTGAAATTATATTTTTCATTTTTATTATTGCCATCTCCTTACTGTCAAGATCAATTGAAGTTCTCAACAAAAATTACATATTTGGTTTTGATCAGGGAAGAGATTACTTAGCAGTAAAGAATATAGTTGTTGATCGCAAGCTTACTCTTATTGGGTCAGAAGTTGGAGCTGGAGCAGCCGGGCTAAATGGGATTTTTCAAGGACCGTTGCACTATTATTTCCTTTCAATTCCGTTTATTTTAATGAAAGGAGATCCTTATGGAGGAGTAATTCTGATGTTTTTATTTAGTATGGCTAGTGTTGCTTTCTCTTATTTTTTAGGAAGAAAAATATTCGGAGCAATAGGTGGATTAACTACAGCTTTACTTTTTGCTTTATCCCCAATGTTTATTGCGCAAGCCCGTTTTGTGTGGAATTCAAATCCATCAACATTATTTATTTTGTTATCCTGCCTTTTTGTTTATCTTGGAATGAAAAAGAAAAATAAATACATATTTTTATCTTCATTTTTTGCGGGTTTTGTTTACAACTTCCAATTTGCAGTCTCAATTCCATTATCAATTTCTATAATTCTGCTTTATGTTTTTGTAGCAAAGATAAGGGAGATAAAAAAATATCTGATTTTATTCTCGGGTTTTTTTATTGCTTTTTTGCCCATGCTTCTTTTTGAAATAAGACATGGCTTCATGGGGATAAAAGGTTTCGCAGTATACTTGTTCGGTCCGAAAGAGGCAGGAGCAAGTTTCTTGCCGTCACAAAGAATTATCGTTGATCATCTAAGTTCATTTTTCAATGCATTTATGGATGTTTTTCCAAAAAATATAGCTTCTCCATATTTACTTTTATTAATAGTTTTGATTCCTGCGTTATACTATTTTTTCAAAGAAAAAAATAGTGATCTTAGAAAATTTATAGGTTTTTTGTTATTACTTTTCCCCGTACATTTTTTGGTATTTTTATTTTTCAGAAATGCCGTGTGGGTATACTATCTGATAGCTTTAAATATCGTATACATTTTGCTTTTTTCTTATTCTATTGCATCTGCTTTCAAGAGAAATAATAAAATCATCAAGATTTTTTATGTTGTATTTTTGTTGTTTGTTTTAATCAGAGCTTTACCGATGCTTGTAAATGTCTTTAATTATGACATTCGCGATTATGGTGGCACTGCGAAAATCAAAGGGAAAACCGATGCGATAGATTTTATATATAATGACGCTAACGGAAAGAAATTCAGTCTTTTTATTTTCAGTCCGCCTATTTACACTTATCCTTATGATTACATTTTGTGGTGGCATGCAGGGGGAAAATTCGGCTACATGCCGGACAAGGTTAAAAGCGGGACATTCTATCTTTTGATAGAAAAAGACAATGGTCAGTTTTGGTACAAGGGATGGTTGGAGACCGTTATAAAAGACGGAACTGTTGTTTGGGAAAAAGAATTGCTAAGCGGTTTTATTGTTCAGAAACGGATAGGTCGGTAAAATGAAAAAAATATCCGGTAAATTTAGAAAAGAGAAGAATTTCGTATTTCTGCTATTGATTATTGTAATTTTGGGGTCTATTCCACGATCAATAGAAATAATTAGCGGCAATTTTCTCTTTGGGTATGATCAGGGAGTTTTTTTCCAAGCAGTTAAGGAGATTGTTGTTAATCATAAGCTTACTCTTATTGGCACAGAAGTTGGGGGCGGAGGTTTTTTTCAAGGTCCAGGATGGTACTATCTATTGTCAATCCCTTTTTATCTATGGAAAGGAGATCCTTATGGGGGAATGATACTTATGCTTATGTCAGGGATTCTGACAGTCGCGCTAAGTGTAATTTTTGGAAGAAAAATATTTGATGCCAAAACAGCATTAACAATAGGATTTTTAGTAGCCATATCTCCGGCAATTATAGCTCAATCCAGATTTATTTGGCCTCCTTTTATAGTATCTTTACTTGCTGTTTTCTTTATTTTTTTTCTCTATAATATTTTTCAAGGAGCGGGTAAATTTTTTATCCTACTGACATTTATAATGGGACTCATGTTTCATTTTGAGACTGCTACGGGAGCAACGCTTCTTCTTCAGTTGTTAATTATTTCTCCGTTATTTTTTATTAAAAAAATGGTATCCGTAAGATTTTTTATTCTTGGCTTATTAAGCTTTCTTCTTACGCAAATAAGTCTTTTTATATTTGACCTAAGGCATGATTTTCTTAATGTAAAAGGAATGATTAATCTATTTATGAACGGCAAGGAAGATTCTTCAATAGATAGAATTAATTTGATAGCTAACCATATTGGTGTTTTTAGGAGCAATTTCCTATCTTCTTTTCAGATGACTGATTTACTTTGGCCATTTTTACTTATAGTTTTAGTAATTGGTTTGATAGCTTATTTTAGAGACGAAAAAATAAAAGGAAAAATTGAAGCAATTGATTATATTTATAAAGACGCAGAGGGAAAGAAATTTGGTCTTTTAACTTTTACTCCTCCTGTTTATACTTACGCGTATGATTACTTAATCTGGTGGTATGGTAATAAAAATTATAATTACATTCCCCATAAGGAAAAAAAAGGCATCTTTTATCTACTCATGGAGACTGATCCGTCTAAGCCGTGGAGTTATGAAGGTTGGCTTGAGACGGTAATCAAAACTGGTACAATATTAAAAACAAAAGAATTACCTAGTGGTTTTGTTGTGCAAAAGAGAATAAATACGAAATGACGATGAAATACGGAAAATACACATCTTTAATAGTGTTGATGCTTGTATCCCTTATCCCGCTTTTTGATTTATTTAAGCCGGGTTTACCTCTGACTCATGATGGGCAGGATCATGTTGCCAGAATTGCTAATTTCTACCAAAATTTGACCGAGGGCAATATAATTCCCAGATGGGCAGGTAATCTTAATTGGGGATACGGACATCCAATATTGGAATTTCTCTATCCCTTACCTTCATATTTAGCTTCACTTTTTCATTTTTTTGGATTTACATTGGTTGATAGCGTTAAATTAGTTTTTGGCGCATCATTTGTTCTAAGCGGTTTGGCAATGTATCTTTTTATCAAAAAGTTGCTAAGCGATGATAAAGCAGCATTTTTCGCAAGCGCGCTTTATGTAATTGCTCCGTATAGATTCGTAGATTTATATGTGCGTGGAGCAATAGGCGAACATGTAGCTTTTATCTTTCCACCTCTTGTATTTTATTTCCTAATTAAGCTTTCGAAAAATTATTCTTATTGGCATATATTGGGCGGGTCATTGTCTTTAGCAGGTCTTATCTTATCCCATAATGCCATAACGCTTATGTTTTTACCTTTGATATTTGTATACGGATTTTATCTGGTTTTCGCCTCGGAGGAGCCGAAGTCGTTGCTTCGTCACCTCCGAGGTGGGACGAAGTCGCTCCTCGGAGGTGTTAGTTTTATAATTCTTTTGGGTTTTGGATTATCTGCTTTTTTTTGGATACCTGCATTTATGGAGGGAAAATATACATTGAGAGATATTGTTACAAGTAATGGTGAGTATATAAAAAGTTTTGTGGCATGGAAAGATTTTTTCTTTGGGCAATGGAGCTATGGGGGTACTTTAACTCTTAGTAAGCAAATTGGCATTATTCATTGGATAGGCGTATTCGGTAGCGCTATTGCAGTTTATCATTTGCATAAGAAAAGAAATAAATTATGGATTGTATGTTTGGGAAGTCTTCTGATTTTCTGGATTACTCTATTTTTAATGACATCTTCTTCTGATCCAATTTGGCAAACAATTACAATCTTTCAGAAGTTCCAGTTTACATGGAGGTTCCTTTCTGTTGCTGTCTTTTTAAGCTCCTTGTTGGGGGGAGTTCTGCTGTCTTTAATTTCAGATAAATATAAAAAGATCGCATTATTAATGTTCGTTGTGGCTTTATTGACAGTAAACAAAGATTATTGGAATGCTCAAGGATATTTGATCAAATCTGAGGGTTTTTTTACAGGAATTTATGATAGTACAACTGATACGGGAGAAAGCGCTCCGATATGGTCGGTGAGATTCATGGAAAAAAGACCCAAATCAAAAACTGAAATAATAAAAGGATATGGGAAGATAAAGGAGGTTGAAAGAAGCATTGCGAAAAGGGAATATCAGATTGAAGCAATAGGGGGAGTGCGTGTCTTAGAAAATACTTTATATTTTCCAGGCTGGACTGTTTTTGTCGATGGTAAAGAAAAAAACATAGAATTTCAAGATCAAAATCACAGGGGGCTTATTACTTTTAATGTAGACAAGGGGAAACATTTTGTAAATATAGCTTTTAAAGAAACTAAAGTTAGATTATTTTCGGATATTTTAAGTTTAATTAGTATAATAACTGTTGGAGGATGGGTCATTTTTCAATTGGTTAGGAAAAGAATGTATAATAAGAAATAAAATGCAAAAATTATCAGTAGTTTTGGCGACATTTAATGAAGAAAAAAACTTACAGGATTGTTTAGATTCTGCTCATGATCTGGCAGATGAAATAATTATTGTTGATGGTTCTTCTGTGGATAAAACTGTGGAAATTGCCAAAAAGTATGGCGCAAAAGTGCTTGTAGTGAAAAACTTGCCGAATTTTCACATCAATAAGCAAAAGGCAATAGATTTAGCTACCAAAAATTGGGTTTTTCAGTTAGACGCTGATGAAAGAGTATCGGAAGAATTAAGTAAAGAAATAAAATCAAAACTTGCAGATAATCCTTCAATAAATGGTTATTGGGTAGCGAGAAAAAATTGGTTCTTGGGCAGATTTCTTATGAAAGGGGGTCAATATCCTGATTACACTCTTAGACTTTATCGCAAAGGCAAAGGACATCTTCCCCAAATTCATGTTCATGAGCAAGCTGAGGTTATAGGTGACGTTGAGTATCTAAAGCACGCTTTGCTTCATTACCCATATAAAAATTTTGCATCTTATCTTGTAAAATGGAATAGATACAATGGTCTTTTAGCAACGCAAATTAGAGAAAATTTGAAGAATAAGTCCTTTCTTGCAAGAATAACTTATGCAGCAGGATATTTAATAATTAAACCTGCTCATTGGTTTTTAACTACATATATTCGCCACAAAGGGTTTATGGATTGGTGGCCTGGATTTATTTTTTCATTTTTTTCCGCATTAAGATTTCCAGTCTCTTATCTTAAGTATCTTAAAATTCTATGATCGGATTTTTAAAAAAACAAAAATTACATTTCTATATTTTCTTAGGAATACTTTTGCTAGGGATATTCTTGAGGTTTTATAATTATCCCTATAGATATTCCTTAGGTGAGGAGACAGTCAGAGACGCTGTAATTGGAATAGAGGGAGCAAGAGAACTACAGTTTCCCCTTACGGGCTCCTTTTCATCCCTTGGTCCTTTTACTTTTGGACCGTGGTATGCATATCAATTGATAATTTTTTACCTCCTGATCCCTTTTGTCTACTCTCCGTGGATTTATTTAAGCATTATTTCGGTAGCTTATATTTTTATAATGTACAAAATTGGAAAAATTTTGGGTGGAGATATTTTTGCCCTTATTCTTGCTTTCTTGGTTGCTATTTCTCCCGCGCAAATAATTTCCGCAACGCATTTGACCAGTCACAATAACACCAATTTATTTGCGGCACTTTCAATTTGGATTTTCTTAATACTTTTATCAACAAATAAATCAAAGTGGTGGAACTTATTGTTGGGTTTTATTATAGGAGTTGGAATGAATCTTCACTTTCAAATGGGAGGATTATTGATGCTTCCCGTTGCTCTTTTTCTGTATAAAAGAAAATTCTTAAATTTCGTATATAGCGGATTGGGCGTAATTATTAGTTTTATTCCAATGTTAGTTTTTGAGATGAATAATCATTGGTTTACAACTAGGAATATTTTCTTTTATCTGACGGAAGGTAAGAATGCTATTTATGTTCCCAATAGATGGCTGTTTTATGTTCGGGATTTTTGGCCTGCTTTTTGGTCAGACGCTTTAGGAGTTCCCGTATGGTTTGGCAGTATAATAATAATTTTATTCATCGTTTCTTTGATTTGGCTGGGTCGGAAAAAGAAATTGTCTAAAAACCTAGCGTTACTTATAGTAGTTTTTTTAGTTAACTTTGTTTTTCTTAGATATTATTGGGGTCCAAGATTTTTTGGGTATTTAAATTTCCTAAGGCCTTTTGTATTTATTTTTACTGCTTTTGCAATTATTAATTTAAAATATAAAAAAGCTTATCTTGGTTTGGTGCTAATACCTTTAGTTATATTTTTTTCATATTCCAGAACAATGTCCGAGCTTAAAAAAGATCCATTCAGCATATGGATATATAATGGAGTAAATGAACTAGGAAAAAAATATCCAAACGATAAATTTTCATTATATACTTGTTCGGCAAAATATAATTCGCATTATAACGGCTCTGCTTTTTCAATACTCTTGCTTTTAGAAGCGAAAAATAGACATGACGATAAAGGCATCAAGATAGGCTTAAGAGAAAAATGTCAATTGCCAAAAAAAACTGATATTAAAGAGGAATATTCAATATTAAGCAGCATTGGCTTGATAGATTTTTCAAACGCATCAAATTCTGCTATATTGAAAGCAGGCTGGAAACCTTTGACTTTTGCTCGAATGTATGATGAATATGCGCGTTGGTGGTTTGAGCTTCAGCCGTGATTTATATTTGATATGAAAATACTTATAACAGGTGGAGCCGGATATATTGGAAGTTTCATGGTTAAGGTGGCTATTGATAAAGATTATGAAGTTGTTGTTGCAGACAGCTTAGAAAGGGGACTCAAAGAGTCAATTGATGCAAAAGCCAAGCTTATTGTGGGTGAGTTAAGAGATAGGAAATTTGTCGAAAGTCTTTTCGCAGAAAGTAAGTTTGATGCAGTAGCGCATTTTGCAGGATATATCTCAATGGCAGAGTCGGTAATTAATCCTTATCTTTATTTTGACAATAACATTAACGCTTCGCTAAATGTAATTGAAAGCATGGTAAGGCATGGGGTAAATAATTTTATTTTTTCTTCCACAGCAGGAGTTTATGGGAATCCGATTGAAACTCCAATTGCGGAAAATCATCCGAAAAACCCGACTAATCCATATGGGGAGAGTAAGCTTATGGTAGAAAAAATTCTTTCCTGGTATGGGAAAATTTACGGTCTAAATTTTGTGAGCCTGCGGTATTTTAACGCTTCAGGTGCATCAGCTGACGGGCAAATGGGAGAGCATCATTCACCCGAAAGTCACCTTATTCCAAATACAATAAATGCGATACTTAATAAGACCCAACTGACCTTGTATGGAAACGATTATCCCACTCCCGACGGAACCTGCATTAGGGATTATATTCATGTAGTAGATCTGGTGGATGCGCATATTGAGGCAATTTCCAAGCTCAATAGAGATGGGGGGAAGTTATTTTATAATGTTGGTACAGGACATGGATATTCCAATAAGGAAGTGATTGATATGGTCCAAAAAGTAAGCGGTTCGGAAATTAATATAAAAAATGGAGGAAGAAGGCCGGGAGACTCAGATGTTTTAGTTGCGGATTCAACTCTAATTAAGAAAGATTTAGGATTTTTTCCAAAATATTCCGACTTGGAAACTATTATTAAGTCTGCATGGCAGTGGCATAAACGAAATTCAAAATTCAAAATTCAAAATTCAAAATGAAGAAATTCTTCAGGTTTGCCGCTTTTTTCCTAATTTTCTTTTTTATAACAATGAGTCGGGTTTATGCGGAATCTAATTATGTTTTGCCTTATCCATCCAGCATGCCAGGAGGCATGTCTTATAATTTCCATTTGCTTTATGAAAGCGTTTCTAAATACTGGTATTTTGGAAATTTTGGGCAGTTTAATTACAATCTTAAATTGGCAGATAAATATTTAGTTGAGGCTAAAACATTATTTGAATATAAACAGTATTTATTGGGATACAAAGCTTTAAAAAAATCAGATCAATATTTCATAAATATTCTGCCCAACTTGGCAAGAGCAAGAAGAAATGGTAAAAATATGCTTCATAAAAGGGTAATTTTCAAAGAATCAACACGAAAACATATTGAAACTCTTGAGAAAATGGAAGTCGATACTCCTGACACATTTAATTGGCAGCCGGAAAAAGCATCACCAACGATATTGGATATAAAAGGGGCAATAGAATATTCCATTAATGTCAGAAAAAAAGATTTATGAAAAAATTAACAGTAATCCTATATAGCGTATTTTTATTATTGTTCACTATTTTTTCCTACATTTTTGTTGATCCAAACCTATCTTATTTTAAAAATATTTACTCTGGTTTTGCTTTTTCCAATAGGTCGCTTACTACAATTTTTTACACATTGTTCATTCTTATTTTTTTTATTTTTTATGGAATCTTTGTTTATTTTGGAGTAAAGAAAAAAATTAGCTTAAAAGAGATATCTGTGCTTTTTGGCATAACGGTTGTAGTTTTATTGCTTTCATATCCGGCAATGCTTTCTTATGACATTTTTAATTATATTGCAACTTCAAAAGTGTTATTTTTCTATCACGAGAATCCTTACATAGTCATGCCAATTGAGTTTATGGGCGATCCGCTTCTGGCGTTTACTCATGCGGCAAACAAGATTGCATTATACGGTCCAGTTTGGATAACCCTAACGGGAATTCCTTATTTTTTAGGATTTGGAAATTTTATTATCAACCTTTTTGCATTAAAATTTCTGGCAGGGGTTTTTTATTTGACTACAATATTTATTGTTTGGAAAATTTCAAAAAATATAATCTCTTTAATTTTAGTTGCTTTTAATCCTCTTATAGTTATTGAGACATTGATAAGCGGACATAATGATATTGTCATGATTTTTCTAGCGCTTCTTTCTTTTTTTCTTTTGGCAAAGAAAAAAATATTTTTGGCAACTCTGTTTTTTGCTTCAGCTATTTTTATAAAATATACAACTGCACTTTTATTACCTGTTTTTCTATTTATAGTTTGGAAAACAATTACAAGAAAGGAGATTCATTTTGAAAAGATTTTTTATTACTCGTCTTTATTAATGTATATTGCGTTTTTACTTTCTCCGATTCGTGAAGAAATTTATCCATGGTACGCCATTTGGTTTTTGTCATTCGTTTTTTTAGTCCCAAACAAAAAAATATTACTTCATACATCCATCGCTTTTTCTTTCAGTTTACTTTTTAGATATACTCCGTATATGTTAACAGGGACATATGCAGGTTTAACGCCGTTTGCAAAAGAAATTATTTCTTTTACCCCTCCCGCATTAGTTCTTATATATTATGGTCTTAAAAAGAGAGTTTGAAATTTTTCTTCTAATTATTTTCTTTTTCTTTTCTTTCTGGCTCATGTATAAATCATTTGGTTACGATGAGAAAAGACATGATTTTCGTATTCAAAGACATCAGATAGGGGATTTTGGACTTCACTTATCGCTGATTCGTTCATTTTCCTGGGGAAATAATTTTCCGGTGGAGTCTCCATTTTTTCCAGGAAGACCGTTTCCATACCACTATTATTTTGATTTATTTGTTGGGCTTTTGGAAAAAACAGGATTGCGCATAGATACAGCATTCAATGGCATAAGCATAGTTTTCTTTACAGCGCTGCTTTTTCTGATATACAAGTTGCCTCAGTTAATTTTCAGAAAGAGCAGATTATTAGGAGTTTTATCCGTTATGTTGTTTGTATTTCATAGCAATCTCACATTTATTGATTTTTTTAAGGAAAAAGGATTATCGTTGTCAACGTTTCGCGATTTTTGGTTGCTGCCGGATTACATTCATAAAGGTCCATTTGATGGGTCAATAATTTCCATTTTTTTCACTTTGAATGTCTATTTGAATCAGCGACACTTGATTGCGGCGTTCTCAATAAGTCTTTGGATCATATATTTTTTATTGTCAAAGTTAATGAAAACACAAGTAATTTCCAATAAAACATTGATTTTATTGGGATTACTTTTGGGAATTTTGTCCAGAGTACATACGCTCACATTTTTCTCAACATCAGTTATTTTGTTTTTGCTTTTTATTTTATTCAAGCGTTCGCGCTTCCTTTTGTATCTTTTTATTCCCGCAGTGGCGGTTTTTGCTTTTCACCTAAAAGATATCGTAGGACAAGACATTAGTCATGTTTTCTTAAATCCCGGATTTTTGTCCCCAAAACCCCTGTCGTTTATGAATTTTATTTATTTTTGGGTAATGAATCTGGGAATAGCGATTATTCTTATTCCAGTTGGTTTTTTTCTGTCAGGAAAAAAACAGAAATTAATTTTTCTAAGCGTATTCCCTTTATTTCTAATAGGAAATATTCTCCAATTGAGTTTCCTAATGGATCACAATCACTCGCTTTTTAATTTTTTCTTAATTTTTGCTAATTTTTACATTGCGTATTTTTTGTTAACAATAATACATAAATACAAGAATTTAGTGGGAAGATCAATATTTATTTTCTTCGTTTTATTGCTGACTATGTCTGGAGCTATAGATCTAATGGCTATAAAGAATGATTTTCAGTTTCGTTTGAAAGATGCGCCGTCTGATAAATTTATGCAATGGATAAAGACGAATACTAAAAAAAGTGATATTTTTCTGGCAAAACAGGAAATTCTTGATCAAGTTACGCTATCGGGAAGATATAATTACTTAGGCCACGATTACTATCTTTCTGTAATGGGATATAATTATTCAGAAAGGCTTAAGTTGGTTAAATCTTTTTACGAAGCAAAAGAAGTAAGTACGATCAACAAGATACGACGAGAAAATATTGCATATATTGTAGTTCCTATGAAACCTATTGTTGATTTTAATTACAATGTGGATACTGTTTACTTCGATAAATATCTGCAGAAGGTTTATGGAGACGAAGAAATAATGGTGTACAAGCTATGAAACATTTTTTATTTTCTATTATTATTTTTTTTATTGCATTTTTTGTTTATTTTGCAGTAGGAACACAATATAAATTTAGTCCCAAATGGGTGCTTGATTATCACAATTTATTGTCACAATCACTTATCAATTTTCGACTGGATATACCAAATCCTCCAACAACATACGATCTTGCTTACTTTGGCGGAAAGTGGTATGCGACATGGGGCATTCTTCCTGCCTTAATCCTCATCCCATTACAATATATTAGAGGACAATTTATCCCAACGTTTTATCTTTCTATCTTATTTTCTAGCATGAACATCGCGTTTATGTATTTTCTATTGCTTCGTATTAAGCGAGAGTTCTTGCCACAAATGTCTTATTTTAGGATATACATTTTTCTTCTCCTTTTTGCATTTGGAACAACACAATTTTACATTGGGACACTTGGGAGCGTTTGGCATGTTGATCAGATAATAACATCGTTTTTGGGAATGGTAGGTATTTACATTATTTTTCGAAAAAAGCGAAAATTCATCCATTATCTAACTTCGATAATATTTCTTAGCGCAGCATTTTTGGGAAGACCAACGAACGCACTCCTATCTCTTTTGCCCATAACACTTTATTTATGCGATCCTTCAGTGAGAACTATGCTTACTTTTGCAAGTAAAACGAGCGCGGTTTTTGCAAGGCAGGTAATCCTTTTATGTCTGCCATTTCTATTTTTTTTATCTACATTTTTTCTTTTCAATTACATCAGATTTAACAATCCGCTTGAATATGGATTTAATTACATTGATGAAACAAAGCATTTACAGGATTTACGAGAAAAAAATGGACCGTTTTCGATTAAAAATGTTCCTAAAAATCTTTGGTATATGCTGCTTGAAATACCGAGCTTAAATTTTGAGGAAAAGATTGATCTTCATTCCAGCCTTAAGGGTAATTCTATATTTTTCTTAACTCCACCTCTGCTGGCTATATTTTTGGCGTCTCCAGCTATGAGAAGAAGGAAAAAAATTGTATACAATCCGCTGTTTTTGGGATGAAGGGCAAGGTAAATATTCTATATATTTCTGGCACCTTGTTTGCCATAGCGCTTTACATGATAGGAATCGCAAAGTTGATGTAGTCATATGAAGGATAGATTATATTCGTTTTTAGCAATAGCTATAATTCTTTTTTTTGCGTTTTTAGCAGGTTTTGCTCTTTTGCATCCTGGGTTGCCGCCAACGCATGATGGAGAATACCATATTATTAGATTTTTTCTTTTTAACGAAGCGTTAAGAGATGGGAATTTATATCCTCGTTGGGCAGCGCATTTAAACAACGGTTTTGGAGTGCCTTTATTTAATTTCGTTTACCCCTTACCTAACTATGTAGCTAGTTTTTTTCACCTTATTAATATTGGTTTTATTGATTCATTTAAAATTAGTATGTTTATAGCGACTATTGTTGGCGGGGTATTCTTTTATTTATGGTCTAAGGAATTCTGGGGAAGATTGGGAGGCATTGTTTCTTCGGTATTTTATACATTTTCCCCTTATCATTTTGTAGATATTTATATTAGGGGATCTGTAGGAGAAGTGTGGGCACTAGGATTTTTTCCTGCATTTTTGTGGGCTTATACAAGATTTGTTAAGTCAAAACGAAAAGTGTTTTTGATGTTCTCATCTATATTTCTGGCGTTAATAATATTTAGTCATAATATTTTAGCGTTAATGTTTTTCTTTTTCTCTTTGTCATATATAGTTCTGCTAGTATGCATAGAAAAAAACAAAAAATACTTAATACTTAATACTTTATATCTAATACTTCTTGGACTTGGATTGTCGGCTATTTTTTGGCTTCCGGCTATTTATGAAACCAAATATGTAACGGGATTGCAAATTTTTGATGTTACCGCCCATTTTCCCGACCTTTATCAGCTATTGATTCCTTCCTGGGGTTCAGGATTCAGCGGAGCAGGATTGCATCAGGAGCTTTCGTTTCAAATCGGAATCGCTAATCTGATAGCTGCATTTGCAGGTCTAATAGTTATTTTGCTTCAAGTAAAAAAGAAGGATAAAAGATATTTTTATACTCTTTTTTTTCTTGGATGGTTTATTTTTGTTTTATTTTTAATGCTGAATATGTCTTTGCCTGTGTGGCGGGCAATTCCATTTATGAAATATTTTCAGTTCCCGTGGAGACTGTTAAGTCTTGAGATACTTTTTGCATCCTTTCTAGCCGGAAGTATTTTCTCTTTTAATATTAAAGGTAAGTTTATAAATTTTTCTCTTGCTATTTTTCTAATATTTATAGCTTTTATTTTGGGAATAGGATACGCCAAGCCAGCTTACTATCATAATAGAGACGATAATTATTACATAGCTCGTTCAAATTTTATTGATGGGACAAATAGCATAGACAATGTTTTTAACACAGTTTATTTAAAATCAATTCCCGCAAAAGAGAAAGAACGGGCAATTTTCATAAAGGGGACTGGGAAAATTGTTATGGATAAAGCGAGAAGCAATTTTTATGAATTTACAATACAAGCTGATACGAATTCGAAAATACAGACTAATTTAGCTTACTTTCCTGGTTGGGAAGTTTATGTTAATGGTAGAAAGGAGCCCTTAATGCTTGCTCAAAATGGACATTTTACTTTTCTTGTTCCCAGAGGAAAAAATAAAGTTGAAATAATTTTTAAGAATACCTTGGTAAGAAAAGCCGGCTCATTTATTTCGGTATTCTCATTAGGGTTTATGGTCACTTTGTTAATAAGCAATAGGTTTGTTACAATTAAAAAATGAATATTGCCATAGACATGTCTCCTCTAAAAAACGGACACTATTTGCAGCATCGAGTAAGAGGGACAGGATTTTATTTGCGAAATTTACAAGCATCCCTTGAGAAATATTATCCTGAAAATAAATATATATATTTTAACAAAGGGGATTCTTTGGAAAAAGATATTGATGTTGTCCATTATTCTTATTTTGAGCCATTCTTCTTAACGCTTCCAGTATTCTCCAAAAATAAAACAGTTGTTACCGTTCATGATCTAACTCCTTTTGTATTCCCA
>Ga0209343_10001200_pt1 | contig 35402 bp, 37 predicted proteins | sample RifCSPlowO2_02_FD_184026 | JGI IMG/M metagenome (GOLD analysis project Ga0209343, IMG submission 184026) | Groundwater microbial communities from Rifle, Colorado - Rifle CSP2_plank lowO2_0.2 (SPAdes) (version 2) | ecosystem: Environmental > Aquatic > Deep subsurface > Groundwater | place... | reverse complement strand
CGTCCATCGCTCTTTGACGTGGCCGTCGCCGTCGAGCGTGTAGAGGCAGTTGCGCCAGACGCGGCGGTCGGTGGCGGAGAGCACGTTGATCCCGATCGAGCCCGCATAACCTGCGAACTCCGGAGGAACCGGGTTGGGCAACCTGGCCTCCCCACGCTGTGCGACGAAGATGCGGTTCGGCGATTCCGCGAACACGCCCGAGTTGCCTCCGAACGCGAAACCGGGCTGGGCAAACGGCTTGTGCCAGCCCCGGACGACGTCGTAGGGGCTCGGGCCGACGGGACCCGAGATGACGGCCTGAGCGAGCAGTGCCGGTAGGCTCGCGACCAGCGCCAGAAGGGCCGCCGACGTCGCCAGGGCTCTCATCATCATGGTCATCCCCGTGTTCTCCGTATGAGGCCATATCTTGCCACGAGAGACGAGAGTCCGTGAACGGATAGACCAGGCGAGCGACTACCCAGTAATCAATGGCACGTGCGGTACTTGTGCCAACGGCTCGCGTTCCAGAAGCTCCACCGGCGCTGAAGCAGCCGGCGTCGGGTCAGGGCCTGACCCGGCAGTGTGTCCGAAGAAAGCGCCGCCGCGCACGCGGCCGCGCCAATGACCCACCAGCGGATTCTCGTCCCGACGACGTCACCCCGATGCCGGCGATCACGGGCGTACACATAGGCGGCAAGCGTGTACGCGAGCGTTTCGAACACCCAGTGCGGATGAAGCGTGAGAGGTCCGAGCCGAATCAACACAGGAAACGTCATCGCCCTGATTCCTACCTTACCGCGAACGCGAGGACCGGTGTAGTATTCGGGCCGGAGGTGCCGGCATGACGACAGTGATTACCGGGGACGGCAAGGTTGTCCTGTTGCGCGACGACGGCACGTGGAAATACGCCACGGCTGCCGGATCCACGCTGGAACGGTTGAAGAGACTTTCGGTCCCGCCGGCCGTGGCCGAGACGGTGAAAGGCATGTTTTCGCAGCTCGGCGTGCGGGTGATGGACACAGGCGAGGCTTTTACGTGCGTCCATCGTGGAGACAGCGTCGAGTTCGTGTCGGGCGTGAACGAGCGAACCGTGGACTTCACTGTGCAGGTCTATCAGTTCCAGCTCGCGCGACTGGCCGAGTACGTCCAAAAGGGGGCGATCGACGAAGTCGAGCAGTTTCGCATCGCCTGCGCGCTCTTCGCCACGGCGGCCGGCAGCCGACACATCATGAGCAATCCGTTGATGTCGAACGGCATCCTGCGTCGGATGATTCGCGGCAAGAACCTGATGCACGTCACGCTGGTGTCTCCGGACCCGGCCCAGGAGAGGGACGTCGCCTACACCATCATCTTCATCAACCGGGAGCAAGTGGTCGTACCCGGACTTCACGGCACGCCCCTGCGAATCCTGCGTGTGCCGTTCGCCGACGCGATCGCGCTCCAGAAGAATCTGTTCGCCGGCATGAAGGCCGGCACGGCTCCGTCCAAGTGGATCAAGATCGCCAAGTGGTACGTGGACTGGCGGAAGCGAGTGGAAGTAGCCTCGTAGAGTGCCCGATCCCACCCACCTCGGTTACGCGCTCTGGCTGTTCACCGTGCTCCTGGTCGGACGTGTCCTGGGCCAGGTCGTGGTCGTGCTCCGGGCGCCGCGCTGGCTGCCGCCCATGGAGCAATGGCAGTCGGGCCTGCTGCCTTATCCCGTGCTCCTGGCGGCGCAGGCCGTGGTCCTGACCCTCATGATCTGGATCTCGATCGACTTTTCGCGCGGCGTCGGATTCTGGGTCGCACCCCATCCGCGTCTCGGCCTGGCAGCGGTCTGGTGGAGCTACGTGTACGCCGGCGCCATGGTCGTGCGGTACGTCGTGCGCATGGCGCGCCGGCCGGATCAACGGTGGCTCGGCGGCACGATTCCCATCATCTTTCATACGGTGGTGGCGGCGTTCCAGTGGACCTTCGGGATGTATCACGTCACGGGCCGCTAAGATACCGGGCGACGATTCGCGCGTCGCGGCCGATGTTGTACAGTCCGCCCTGAATGCCGTAGTTGTGTCCGACGAAATACAGATCCTGCTCGTCGTCGCTGGCGACGCGGTCGCGGCGCCGCGCGAAGCCGCATTGATCGACGCCGATGAGCGGGCCGAGCAGGCCGACCGCCGCGCGATAGCCGGTGGCCAGGATGACCGCGTCGAACGGCGCCTCCGAGGCGTCGTCGAAGCGCATGCCGCGCTCGGTGAACCCGGCGATGCCGCCCTTCAGCTGAATCGTGCCCGCCCGCAGCGAGTCGGCCAGGTGGAGTCCGATGAGGGGCACCTTGGGGCAGGCGGTCCGGGGCGGCGCCGGCAGCGCCGCTCGCCCGTTGACGACCGCCGAGACCCTGGCCAGCGCCGAGGTGGCGAGTCGTTGCGCAGACGTGGGGAATAGGCCCAACGCGAGACTGAAGTACTGAATCGGGATGCCGGCGACCTCGCGCGGGACGATCGTCGCCCCGGTCCGGACGGCGAGTGTCACGCGTGCGCCCGCGCGCGCCAGCTCCACCGAGATCTCGCCAGCCGAATTGCCCGCGCCGACGACCAGCACCCGCTGGCCGGTGAAGCCCTCGGGCCGGTGGTACTTCACACTGTGGAACACGCGGCCGCGGAACTGGTCGCGGTGGGCAATCGCCGGCTCATACGGGTTGGCGACGATGCCGGTGGCGATGACCACGGCGCGGGCGTGCCGGTCGGCGCCCGCGGTCGTCCGGACAACCCACCCGCCGCTGTCGCGACGCACGCTGGCGACGTCGGTCCGAGTGTCGATCGGCACACGAAACGTGTCGGCGTAGCGGCCGAGGTAGTCGAGCAAGTCGCGGCGCGTCGGGAATCGCGGCGTGGTCCGCGGGAACGGAAGCCCAGGAAGTGCCGAGAGGCGTTTGGCGGTGTGGAGGACGAGGTTGTCGTAGAGATGCGCCCACGTGTGCCCGACCTGGTCGCCACGCTCGAGGACGCGGTGCGCGACACCGGCGCGCGTCAGCGCGGCCGAGGTGGCCAGGCCCGCCGGGCCGGCGCCAATCACGAGGACGTCAGGAGCCGGAGTCATCGCGAGCAGCTAGTGTCCCCGTCACCGTGATACGTGGCATAAGTCTCGGGCGCGGCGCCCGCATGGCAAGGCGCGACGAGTGAGAATACCGGGAGTAGGCCCCTACAACGTCTTCAGATACTCGATCAACGCCCGCCGGTTGGCGTCCGTCTGGATCCGCGACCAGAAGTCGTGGCCGGCGTTTCCGCATCCGGGCCGCGCGGCGTTGAACCAGTTGCGATCGTCGCCAGACCGGCGTAACAGCGCCGCCTCGCCAAGCTGCGCGTCACGTGGATTGGTGTAGAGCGGCTGGCCCACCCGCGTGCGGTCCAACCGCTTGGCCGCCAGCACTTCGAAGATCCTGGGCCGTGCGGAAACCGGGCCCAAGAGATGGTGAAGCGTCGGCACGCTGCCATTATGGAGGTACGGAAAGTTGGCCCAGACGCCGGTGAGCGGGGTGGCCGCGTAGCTGCGGCTCGTGGCGAGCGCGCCTTCGGCGGCCAGCGGGCTGGCGTTGAACGCGGCCACGAACCCGTCGGACACGACGTCGAGGCGCGACCGATCCGTCCCCACCTCAGCGTGCGCGCCCGGCCATCGGACGTGGCCGTTCCCGTCGTACTCACCATGGCATTGGGAACAGCCGACGTCCTTGGAATCGAAGAGCTCGCGCCCGCGCGCCGCGAGGGCCTCGTCGACCTCGTAGGGATACCGCGGCGGCCTGAGGTGCCGCACCACCGACTCGAAATCGCGCTTGATGCGGGGCATGACCACCTGAATCAGGGCGTCGAACCCCCGGTCCTTCTCCAACTCCATCGACGAGGCCATCAGCGGAAAGGGGCCGTGGAAGCTGCCGTCGGCGTACCAGCGGCCGATCGGCATTTTCGCCGCCGTGTGCCACAGCGGCGGCGTCTTCACGTCGCCCCGACCCACATCCTCGACCCTCGGCATCTCGCCGTTGTGCGGGCGCATGTAGAGCTCGACGTGCGACGCCGCAAACGCCGTGGAGCGCGCGCGCGTGAGCGAGTCGATCTTGTCGTGGTGGTGACTGCTGAGGATGCGATGGGCGTCGGCAGCCGCCGCCGCGTCTTCGGACCCGCGCGGGAGCCGCCGCCACTCGTCGCTCGTCAGCCGCTTCAGCGCCTCGCCGAGCCACAGCTCATCGAACGTCTTCGTGCCGGCGCCCAGGTACGCGACGCCGTCGATCTCGGCCGTGTGACAGACGAGGCAGTTGACGGTCCATCGCAGCGTCTGCCCGTCACCCGGCGTGCCGGCGTTGGGGGCCATGCCGAAGGCCGGCACGCGTCTGTTGTCGCGCCACAACACGAGGCCGACCTTCTCGCCGACGATCGTGTCCACGTCGCCGACGACGGCCTGGGTGACGAGATTGCTGTCGAACAGCGACTGCGGAATCCACGCGGAGGCGTCGTACGTCTCGTACATGAATTCGAAGAGCGCCTGCCGGCGGTCGGCCTCGGATCTCGGGTCGCTGGGGTCCCACTCGTAGACCACATGCCGCAGGTCCGAGGCGAAACTGGACGCGAGCGTGTCACGGGTGATGGCTGGGGCCGCCGTGCGCGGCCAGATCGACAACATGCCCAGACCGGCCGCGATGACGCCAAACGCCAGGGCGATGACGTGGATCGAGCGAACGCGGAACATGGCTTCATCCTCCTACCGATACGCCGTTTTGAGCAACGCCTTCACCTCGTCCGCGCAGGCCGAATCCTTGTCCTGGCGGCAGAGGCGGGTGGCCTGCTGGTACTCGTCCAGGGCGTGCGGGCGATCGCCTGCCAAGTCCGCCAGCTTGCCCAGCTCTTTGTGCACCCGTCCACGGACCCAGTCGCGCGTCACGCCTGCCAGCGCGGCGCGAAGCTCGCGTTCGGCGGGCTCGATGTCCTTCAGCGCGACGAGAGCGGAGCCGTACGTATACCGCCAGCGCCCCTCCTCGCCAGGTGCCCGCGGCCGCAGGTCGTTCGCCAACTGCGCGAGGCCCTCCTCGAGCCACACGCGCGCCTCGGCCGGTCGTTTCGCTCGCAGCGCCGTGCCGCCCGCCTCGAGCCGGAGCAGCCGGTTGCGCGGATAGCGCGCCTGCAACTGCCGAATCACGCCGAGCGCGTCATCGTAGCGGCCCTCGCGGTTGTACAGAAGGATGAGCGTGAAGAGCGCGTTCGCCTGGACGTCGCTCGGGTAGCCCGCGGCGTCCTCGATCAGGCGCAGCCCCTGTTCGCGGCCGCCGCGGAAGCCCGAGAGATACGCGAAAAGGCGCAGCGGAACGGACAACTCCGACACCGCATATCGGTACATCCCGACGATGAGTCCCGCGTCCTGGCGCGCGGGGTCCAGCTTGAGCGCCCGTCCATGTTCGGCGTACGCGCGGCGGGCGGCGCCGAGACTTCCCAACACGCGCCCTTCCACGGTGGCCACGTACGAGGCTTCGAACCCGTAGGCGGCGCCAACCTGATAGTGCGCGTCGGCGTCGGCCGGGCGATCGCGCAGCCGCCGTTCGGCGAGCATCTGGGCTTGACGCAGGTAGTCGTGAAACGCGGCGTCGAGCTCGGCCGTCGGCGCCGATCGCGGTACGCTGGCCCTCGCCTGGCCGAGGTAATCCTCGACGGTGATGATGCCTTGTTCGAAGAGCACCGTGATCCAGGTGGTCGCCGCCGCGAGGCGGTAGCCGGCCGGGGCGTCCGGGTCAACCGCAATCGCTTCCTTGAAGGTCGCAAGCGCCTCGGCGTGGTCGAGGTTGTACCCGAGGTCGAGCCCACGGGCCCTGAGCGCTGCGGCGGTTGCCAGAGCCGCGCTCGGCGCACCGACGGGTCGCACCGCGGGTTCCTGGCCGGCGCCAAGCGGTGCGGCGATCACCACGAGGGCTCCGACCAGGACGAGGAGGGGCGACTTCGACTTCGACTTCATCAAGACGGCACCCCTGGGACTCCATGAATCGTCCCTGCCAAGATGTTACTGCGCACGCTCACCTCAGCTGAGGCCGCATGATGGCGGGATCCGAGCCGGATGTCCTGACGAAGGCGCTGAAAAATCCTGAAGATCGACTTGCCGTTTCGGATCGAATGTCTGAAGATCGCCCACAGCCAGGGGGTGGCCCTTCTCGGAAACCACCGCCAACCGCACCATCAAGATCGACCCAAGCGGCGCGGTGTCGACGTTTCTCGAAAACACGGGCGGCGCAAACGGCATGGCCTTCGACGCGAAGGGTCGCCTCCTCGCCACACATGTGCCGTGGGGCGGGACGAAGGTGTCGGTGATTTATCCGAAAGGCAGCGAGGCGGTGCTGGTCGACGGCGAGTACCTCCTCGCCTTTGACGTGCAGCCGGACGGATCATTGCGCAACCGCCGCAATTTCGCTCGGTATGAAGGCGTCACGAAAAACGCCTCCGGCGTCACGGTGAGCGGAGCCGACGGGATCACGATCGACGGTGAAGGCAGGCTGTACGTGGCGACCTCGGTCGGCGTCCAGGTCTTCAGCGCGCAGGGGCAGCATCTGGGGACGATTCCGTTGTCTCGTGCGCCGCAGAATCTGGCCTTTGCCGGCCCCGACAAGAAGACGCTGTACGTGGTTGGCCGCGGCGCGGCGTTCAAGATCGAGATGCTCGCCCAGGGCTTCAAAGATCGCGCGAAATGACGCGAGCATTCACGAATGCCCTTGCCAACCGGTGACGACGATGGCATCGTCGTCGTCGGGATGGGAACTAGCTAATTCTTCAACCCCGCCATCCAGTTCAGCACAACCGTGATGGGCGAGGCGTTCGGAGTGGCCGCTTCGGTCACCGTGTTGATCAGAAACCGCCCGTCGGGGATCACGGCGTAGGGACTGAAGGAGAAGTCCGGCACGTTCGTTTCGAACAGCGGGACGGCAACGCCCGGGTCGAACGTCGTCTCGGTGGTCTTCAACGCTACTGCCATCATTGTTCCGTCCGGCGCAATGTAGAAAAGATCCTTGCCGTCGCGGGACCAGCGAGGCTTATCGCCTCCGGCCGTCGAGATCGTCCATTTGCCCACGGCCGCGGCGAACCCGATCCGGCGCGAAACCTTGCACGTACACTTCCCGCCGCCCGGATTCATCCGAGTCGTAGGCGATCCACTTGCCGTCTGGCGAGAACTGGCCGAAGGTCTCATCCGCCGGAGTCACCAGAAAGGGAATCGGCTGACGCGGGGACCCTGGCCCAGTGGGCGCCCCCGCCATTGGAACGATCCAAAGGTCCTGCCTCTGCGTCGGGTGATGGTCGTCGTAGATCAGGAAACGCCCATCCAGAGACCAGTCATTGACGTGCTTGAGCGTTTCTGATTTCACCAACAGTTCCGCCTGGCCGACGCCGCTCGCAAGCCTGACGTAAATGTCACCGACTGCCCCCGCGGGAAAAAAAGTGAACGCTATGCGTCCATCGGGCGAAACGGCTGCCCCCGTGTCGGGCGTCTCGCCTGGGTTCAACCGGCTGAAGACACCGCGCGGCAGGTCGGCGGTCCATACGCGGGGCGCGCCGCCTGTCCGCGGGTCGGCCTGGGAGACGACGAGTCGCTTACCGTCGGCAAAGAAAACGTTGATATAGGGCGCGAGCGGCCCGACTTGGTCGAGCTGTTTCCCCTGACGGTCGAACCAGGTGAGCCGGGTAGCCTCGGTCGCACGGCCGGTCCGGTATGCCAAGACGCCGGTCGTCGACGCCGAGTACGAAGGCGGACCGCCAGTATTCGTACCGGTTCCGCCCCGCGGCGAGATCCCGGCCAAGTACAGGTCCTCGCCGACTGTAACGGCCTCACCGGCCAGCTCCAGGCGGCGGGTATCGAATGGCTGGGCCATCAGCGCGCGTTCCCGCTCGAAGAGCAGGTATCCGAGGCTGGCGTTCGGAGTTGACGCAAACACAGCGCCTGATCCAGGCCCCAACAACCGTTTGAGATCTTGATGCTCTGGTTCCGCATCCAGGGACCCGACGTAGGTACCGTTGTGTTCGGGCCCAGCCGACACCCGCAAGTACACGAAATGCCGGCCATCCGGCAGGAAGGCAGGATTCCCGTGCCAGGTTTCCTGGCGCGAGGAATCGAGGGCAGTAAGCGGAGCCGGAGCGCCACCGGTTTCGGAAACCCGGAACAGGCCACCAGGAAACGTGCCGGCGATGATCACACCGTTGTGGTTCCACGCACCCCCTCGGAAAGCGAACCGCAGCTCGCACAGCGTTTGCGGTGGGCCGCCCGAAGCTTCGACTTTCTTCAGCGTTCTTCCCACGGCAAACCCGATGAAACGGCTGTCCGGCGACCAGAAGAGACCATTAGCCGCTCCTTCCGTGCCGGCCAGGGGCCGCGCCTCGAGCGCTTCGAGCGATCGAACCCACACCAGAACCTGGTTGTCCGCACCTCGGACGGGAAAGGCGACCTTGCGGCCGTCCGGCGACACGCTGACGACGTTGCCGAAGTCACGCCTTTCCGGGGGTAAGACCTGGAAACGCACCAGCTCGGGCGAGGGCGGGATCCCGTTCCAGGGCGCCCACAGCGCGACACCGAAGGCAACCACCAACACTCCCGCGGCAACCGCGAACGTCATCGCGAGCCGCGACCGTGCGGCGGGAGTTGCCATTGGCGTGGGTGCCGGAGCTTCTGCGATCAACTCCCATGCGTCGCCGATATCGCGCAGCCGCCGCTTCGGGCTTTTCTCCAGGCACTTCGACAGCAGCCGCCGTACTTCGACCGGAACCGCGCTCAAGTCTGGCTGCTCCTTCACGACCGCGGCCAGCGTTTCAGTGATGTCTTCGCCCTGAAACAGCCGCATACCGGTGAGCATTTCGTAGAGCACCACGCCGAACGCCCAGATGTCGGCGCGTTTGTCGACCGGCTTGCCGCGCGCTTGCTCCGGACTCATGTAGGCGGCGGTGCCGAGGATGACGCCCATCCGCGTCGCCGCTGGTGTCGTGATAGTCGGCGACTGCGACAAGTCGGACACATGCCCAGTGTCGAGCGCCTTCGCCAACCCAAAATCCAGCACTTTCACCGTGCCGTCCGGCCGTACTTTGATGTTGGCGGGCTTCAAATCGCGGTGAATGATCCCGTGCTCGTGCGCCGCTTCGAGGGCTTCAGCGATCTGTCGCGCGATCGGCAACGCTTCGTCTGGTGACAGGCTCCGGGCTTTAGGCTTTGGGCTTTGGGCCGGACTGAACGGTACGCTCTTGCCAGAGCCGAGAGCCGAGAGCCCAGAGCCGGCCAGCATGTCTTCCAGCGTCGGCCCCTCGACCAGCTCCATCACGAGGGCCTGAATCCCGTTGGCCTCCTCGAAGCCGTGAACGATTGCGATGTTCGGGTGATTCAGCGAAGCCAGCGTTTTCGCCTCGCGCTCGAACCGCGCGAGCCGTTCGGGATCGTGCGCGAACGACTCGGGCAGGATCTTGATGGCGACGTCCCGATCGAGCTTCGTGTCGCGCGCGCGGTAGACCTCTCCCATGCCGCCCGCGCCGAGCGCGCTGACGATTTCATACGGGCCGAGGCGAGTGCCGGACGTCAAAGCCATTGCTAACTTCTGACTTCTAACTTCTTACTTCTTCGCCGCGATCCGGCGGCCCACTTGGCGCCAAGTGGCGCGACGACTTCGTAGGCGCCGAAGCGAACGCCTGGCGCGAGGGGTCGCTCGTGTCGATCCGAGGAAGATTATACGGTGGACATGGCCGCCTGACCGACAATTTCAGACCCCCGTCAGACTCGGGCCAATACTTCGCCGACCTTCTTCAGCGGAACAGCTTCGATGCGATCGCTCACGACGTAGCGGTGCTCGCCGGGATAGATGATCCACAGTCGTTTCAGCGCCAGGTCGTCTGTCGTGATGTGCATGGATTTGGTCGCTGTCGGAGCATCCTCGTGTTTGAATTCGAAGCCAAATCGCTTGCCGTTGCGCACCAGCAACAAGTCGAGCTCCGCACCGGCATGAGTCCGGTAGTAGTACGCGTCGCGGTCGGCCCAGCACAGGCGGATCACTTGTTCCAGGGCGAACCCTTCCCAGGACGCGCCGAGCTTGGGGTGGGAGAGGAGTTGCATCCGATCGCCGATGCCGAGCAGCGTGTGCAGCAGGCCCGAATCACGCAGGTACACCTTGGGCGCCTTCACGAGTCGTTTCCCAACGTTCTCAAACCAGGGAGACAATTGTCGGACCACAAAGGCGCCGCACAAGATGTCCAGATAGTGGCGGGCGGTATCTTCCTTCGTGCCGAGGGCACGCGCCAACTCCGCGGCGTTCCAGATCTGACCGTGATAGTGCGCCAGCATCGTCCAGAAGCGCCGCAGCGTGTGGGCTGGAACCCGGATGCCGAGCTGCGCGATGTCACGCTCCAGGAACGACTGGACGAAGTTGCCGCGCCACGACCTGCTGCGCGCCTCGGTTCGGGCGAGGTACGACTCTGGAAAGCCGCCGCGCAACCAGAGACGATTGGCCTGCTCCGGGCCGACCTCACGGAGGGAGAGTCCATCCATCTCGACGTACGCCACACGGCCGGCCAGCGTTTCCGACACCCCGCGCGCCAGATCCGGCGAGGCGCTCCCGAGAATCAGGAACCGGGCAGGGATGGGCCGCCGGTCGGCCAACACCCGCAACAACGCGAACAAGCCGGGTTGCCGCTGAAACTCATCGATGACCACCAGGCCCTTCAAGTCCGCCAAGGCAAGTTTCGCGCTCTCCGGCCGTAAGGGGGTGGCGGGGTCTTCCAGGTCGAAGTACGTGCTCGGTCTGGCACGAGCTATCCCACGGGCCAAGGTCGTTTTACCGCACTGCCGAGGACCGAGCAGCAACGTGACAGGGTATTCGCGTACGGAGCGCTTGACTCGGGCCTCGAGATCCGGGCGTCCGACCGCTGATGGCATCATCAAGAAAATTACCAGACAGAGTGGTAATTTTCAAGGTGGCCCTGATCAGGCGTTCTGGTCGGATGCGGGGACCGCGCTGATGAATCGGGCGTCAGGCAGGATGGGAAGAAGGGGCCGGGTCGTGATCGCGCCTGGCATGCGTTCAGCGGGCCAGCGGTACCATCTTCGATTTGAGCAATGCCCGGTCCCTCGTCACCAGAGGAACGTTCTGCACCACGCTCGTGGCCGCGATCGGCTCGTCGGCCGGATCGCCCCTGATGTCGAGGCGCGTGCTCATGCGCGCGATCTCGCGAGTCAGCGGCCAGACATGCACCCGCTCCAGCACGCGGCCGACATCTGCATCGTCGAGGTCCACCGCGATCCGGCCCAACTGGGCCAGCTTGGCAATCTCCCACAGAACGATCGCGGAGACGCTCCAGCGGTCTGCGCTCAACAGACGTGTCTCGCGCGGGCGGAGCGCGCCGGTCACCGCGTAGAGCAGCACATGGGTGTCAACGTTCAGCATCCCAGTCGAGCCCTGTGGAGAGGATCTGGCCCTTGATCTTGATCTTGCCCGCGAGGGATCCGATGAGACTCGCCGAATCCGAGGCGAACGGAATCAACTTCGCCACGGGCTTGCCGTGTTTTGTGATCACGATTCCGTCCGGATCCACCCCATCGAGCAGCGACAGGCACTGTTCCTTGAACTTTGCGGCCGCGATCTGTTTCATTGGTCACATTGTAAGACTGGTCATCTGAAATGTCCATGTTGCCCGACGAGGCGCCAGACGTGGCTCATCCAGACGCCTCTGACGTTTCGCCGACCTGAGCCCGTGTGTACGCTTGACAGTTCCGCAATTGAACAGATAGCGTAGCGGCTCTGGTTCGGGTCAAAAAGGAAGGTGTGATGGCAACTCCATCATGGCAAGTCAGCGGGCAATACTACGAAACGTGTAGTTGCGACTTCGTGTGCCCCTGCCTGCCGGGCGGGATGGCCGTCGACCCGAGCAACGGCTCCTGCACGTTTGCGATGGGTTTTCAGATCGAACGCGGAAAGTACGGCTCGATGTCCCTGGACGGCCTCGGGTTCATCATCCTCGGATACACGCCAGAAGCGATGGGGAAGGGGAACTGGTCCGTCGGCGTCATCGCCGACGAGCGGGCCAGCGCCGAACAGCGCGACGCCATCACGACGATCGCGAGCGGCTCGGCGGGGGGCCCGATGGCCGCGCTGTCGGGCCTCGTGGGCAAGTTTCTCGGCGTCGAGTCGGCGTCGATCGTCTTCGACCGCGATGACCTTCGCTGGTCGGTGAAAGCCTCTCAATTCGTCGACATGGCCGCTGAGGGTGTGAAGGGTCTCAATCCCAACGCGACCGAGCCACTCTACTTCGAGAACACGGGCCACCCGGCCGCCGATCGCTTCGCGCTCGCGCGCGCCGTGAAGAGCCACGTGAACGCGCTCGGTTTGTCCTGGGACGATGCGAGCGGCAAGAACAACGGACAGTACGCGCCGTTTTCCTGGGTGAGTGCATAGCCCGTCACCGGCCGTGGCGCTTTCGGGACGCGACCGCCTCCTCATCTCGACCTGCATCGCCCTCATCACCGCGCTCGCCTGGGCATACCTCATCCATCTCGACCGCCAGATGTCGTCCTCCCTGGAGCACGATTCGATGATGGCGGAGATGGGCATGGCGATGGACCGGTCCTGGACGGTGGTGGACGTCTTCTTCACCTTCGCCATGTGGGCCGTGATGATGGTCGGCATGATGACCGGAACGGCGGCGCCCGTCCTGTTGCTCTTTGCGGCAGCGCGCGCGGGACGCGGCGAGCGTCGGGTGCCGCTGTCGGTGCTGATGTTTGGGCTCGGGTACTGCACGGTATGGGTCGGGTTCAGCGCGTGCGCCGCGGCTGCGCAGGGGGCGCTGCACCAGACAGCGATGCTGTCACCGGCCATGGCCGCATCGAGCCCCCGGCTGGCCGGCGCGATTCTCATCACTGCCGGCGCGTATCAACTGACCCCATGGAAAGGCGCCTGCCTGACGCAGTGCCGAAGCCCGCTCGGATTTCTCATGGCCAACTGGCGCGACGGACATTTTGGGGCGCTTCGCATGGGCGCACGTCATGGTGCCTATTGCCTCGGCTGCTGCTGGGCGCTCATGTGCGTGCTGTTCGTCGTCGGGGTGATGAACCTTGTGTGGGTTGCCACGCTGACCGGCCTTGTCCTGCTCGAAAAAATCGGGCCCGCGGGCGCCGTCGTCTCCCGCGTGGCGGGCGCCGCCATGATCGTCTTCGGGATGCTCTTTGTTGGGGGTGTCGTCCGCACACTTGCTGGTTGATTTGTTCCAGGACGAGGCACACGTCATCGGCCTGTGGCGGCCGATCTCTTCAGCGCGTCGCGTACTCGACCGATCCGCCGCGCGCGCGGAAGCGGTCCACCAACGCCTCGACCCGATGCCTCAGCTCGTCGGGTGTCAACCATGTGGCGTCGAGCACGCGCAGCAGGTCGGCGCGCCGAAGGTCCTGCTCGAGGACTTCGAACATCCTTTCGACGCTCCGGCCGGTGAAGACCGCCGGGGGCTCGCCGTGTGACTCGAGGTCACGTTCGTCGCCGCCGTCCTGCGGATTGGACGCGGTCACTTGCATCTCGATGTAGGCCATGTGCAGCTGCTGGCAGCTGAGGTCGGCGGTCGCTTGCGCGCGCCCCGGTCGGAATAGCAGGAAATCGCGTCTGTGCACGGTCGCCCTTATGTGGGGCTCCGCCCCACACCCCGGCTCGCCTAGCTTCTCACTTCAGGTCACGTCCGCGTCGCCAGGTCGAGTACCGTGCGCTTCACCAACGATTGCACGAGCGGCACCTTGTAGCGGTTCTTCGGAAGCGGCATTGCGCCTTCGACGGCGACCTCGCCCGCCCGCGCCGCGAGCTCCGCCGTTATGCGCTGGCCAGCGAGCAACCGCTCGACCTGAGGCAGCCGCCACGGGATGGGCGCAACGCCGCCGAGCACGATGCGCGCGGCCCGGCAGACGCCCTGGTCCATCTGCAGCACGACGGCGGCGCTCACGACGGCGTGGGTCCACGCCTCCCTGTCCATGATCTTGTTGTACGTGGTGCGCGTGTCGCGTGCGATCGCCGGAACCTGCACGGCCGTGAGCACCTCATCGTTGGCCAGGACGTTCTCGCGCGCCGCGTTCTCACGCGGCAGGACGAAGAAGTCGGCCGCCGGCAGCGTCCGCTCGCCCGATGGTCCGGCGATGCGGAAGGTCGCATCGAGCGCGACGAACGCGGGTGCGAGGTCGGAAGGGTGCACGATGTAGCTGGGCCCCCCGCCGAAAATGGCATGGAACTGGTTTTCGCCGGTCGGAGAGAAGCACGTGCGCCCGCCCGCTTTGAAGCACGGAAAGCCGTTCCGGTAGTACCAGCACCAGGGACGCTGACACACGTTGCCGGCGACGGTCGCCACGTTGCGGATCTGCGGGGTGGCGACGGTCTCGGCCGCCTCGGCCAGCACGGCGAACCGCTGGCGCACCGCCCCGTCACGGCTCAGATCGTCGAGCGTGGTCAGGCCGCCAATGGTCAACCCGCCCGAGGCGTCCTGCACGCGTTGCGCGTTGCGGACGGACCTCAGATTCACGACGACGTCCGGCGCCGCGATGCCTTCTTTGATAAGGCCCAGCAGGTCGCTCCCGCCACCGGAGAACGCGGCGGATTTTCCATCGCGGGCCGCCTGCCGCGCGAGCGTCGCCGCTTCCTTGAAGTCCCGGGCATTGGCGTTGACGAAGGTCTTCATGCCAGCGCTCCCATAATCCGATCCCTGGCGATGGGAATGTCGGTGATCCGCCGGCCGATCGCGTTCGAGACGGCGTTTGCGACGGCCGCGGGCCCCAGGATGATGCCGGACTCGCCGATGGTCTTCGCGCCGTATGGCCCGAAGCCATCGTCGACCTCGATAAAGGTCACCTCGATGTCCGCGGCGCCCAGATGCGTCATGTGGCGCGCGCCGTAGTAACCCGCGTTGAGCGGCTGGCCGTTGCGCCGGTCGTACAGAAGGTCTTCCCGAAGCGCCTGGCCGATGCCCTGCAGCGCCGCGCCGCGAATCTGGTCCCTCGCAGTCAGCGGGTTCATGATGCGACCCGACTCGTGGACCGCCACGTATTTGGTGATCCGCACGGCGCCGAGCTCGGTGTCCACCTCCGCCTCGACGAAGTGCGCGCCGAAGCAGCTGCGCACCTTGCCCCCGGAATTGGGATTGGGCGTCGCGGACGCGGTCAGCACATCGTTGCCCGCGGGTATGCCGTGCTCGGCGATCTGCCGCTTCAGATCACGGGCGGCCTCGACGACGGCGTAGCCCGTCATGATGGTCGTCCGGCTGCCCGACTCGCCAACCGAGTAGGGACAGCGGTCCGTGTCTCCCGACACGACGTCGACCTGCGAGAGCGGCACGCCGAGCTCCTCGGCCGCGATCATGCCCATCGTCGTTTTCGCGCCCCCGCCGACGTCGGTGACACCGACAAACAGCGTGTAGCGTCGCCTAGCATCGATGCGCAGCATGGCGCTGCTGCGACCCAGTCCGGCCCGGAACGCCATGAACGACATCCCCGCCCCGCGCTTGACGGGTCCGACGTCGGAGCCCGGCGTGGGCCGCCACCGCCGCTTCCAATCGAAGAGCTCCGCGCCACGGCGTATGCACTCGTCGAGCGAGTAGTTCGTGTACTGCAGCTGCGCGCTCGGCTTGCGCATGTTCTTCAGCGCGAACTCGACGGGGTCCATCTTCAGCTTGTGGGCGATCTCGTCCATCATCGACTCGATGCCGAAGAAGCCCTGCGGATCGGAGGGGCCGCGATTGTTGCCCGAGCTGGTGCGATTCGTGTACACGGGATACGTCGTGCTTTCGACATTCGGGCATTCGTAGAGCTCGAGGCCGCTGACGCCGCCGGAATTTTTCCGGTAGCCGCCCATGCCGCTAATGGCGCGCGACTGGATGGCGGTGATGGTCCCGTCCTTCTTCACGCCGACCTTGTAGCGCTGAATCGTGTGCCAGCGGCCGTGCATGCCGAGCCAGTCCTCTTTGCGCGACAGCTCCAGCCTGACGGGCGCACCCGCCTTGCGGGCCAGTGTTGCGGCAATGAGATCGGCATCCTGGTTCTGATTCTTGTTGCCGAAATTGCCGCCCATGTACTGGCAGACCACGCGGACGTTTTCGTCGGCAATCCCCAAGTCGCGCGCGATGTCGTGGCGGCAGTTGGAAATGCCGCCGGTCGGCGTGTAGACCGTGAGCTTGTCGCCCTCCCAGTGCGCGACCGACGCTCGGGGTTCCATTTGGGCGTTGTGCACGAACGCGGTCGTGAACCGATTCTCGAACACCTCGTCGGCCGCGCCGAACCCTTCGTCGAGACTGCCGCGGCGTACCGCGTTCGGCTGCGCTTCGTTCCGCGTGTTGAGCGCGAGGTTGCCTTCGGGCCAGATCTTCACCGCCGAAGGCTCGAGCGCCTCCTCCGGATCGATGACGAAGGGCAGCACTTCGTAGTCGACGGTGATCAGGCGCAGCGCCTCCTCCGCAACATGGCGGTTGACGGCGGCCACGGCCGCCACCGGCTCGCCGACAAAACGGACTGGATTGTTGAACGTGTAGCGGCGCTGCTTGGTGATCTGTTTCAGCTCGTCGTTGTACTGACCGCCGCCGGCTATCGACCCTGCGCCCCACCACACCGCCCCGTTCTCGTGGGTGATCACCGCCCGGACGCCCGGCAGCGCCTCGGCGCGGGCCGTGTCGATCCGACGGATTCTGGCGTGGGGATGGGGGCTCCGCAGCGCGCGGGCGAACAGCATGCCCGGCAGCACGACGTCTGCCGTGTAGGTCGCTCGCCCGGTTACTCGCTCCAGGGCGTCGATCCGTGGCGTGGCGTGCCCGACGGTCGCGAGCGCCGACAACGGTGTACCGGTCTGCTCGCTCATCGTGCACCTCCGTTCGGCTGGCCCGCTGCAGCCAGCACCGCCTCGACGATGGCCGGATAATTGGCGCACCGGCACAGGTTCCCGACCATCGCCGATCTGATTTGCGCTGCAGTCGGCGAAGGGTTGCGGTTGAGCAGCGCTCTGGCCGACATCAACTGTCCGGAGGTGCAGAAGGCGCACTGCGGCGCGTTGTGGTCGATGAAGGCCTGCTGAAGCGGATCCAGCCGCCCACCGCGCGCGAGGCCTTCGACCGTCACGATCTCGCGGCCGTCGGCCCACACCGCCAGGTTGCTGCACGAGTACACCGCCTTGCCGTCCAACAGGACGGTGCACGCGCCGCATTCGCCCCTATCGCACCCGATCTTGGTTCCGGTCAGTCTCAGGTGATCGCGCAGCAGTTCGACGAGCGTCCAGCGGTCTTCGACCTCCAGGACATGCTTCGTCCCGTTGACGATCACGCTGATTCTCGTCCGCGGGACATCTTCCACAGCGCTCGGCGCGGTCTCGAGTGCGCCTGGAACAGGCGCCTGGGCGCCCAGCGTCGAGGCGGCGGTCACGGCGACTACCGCGGCGCCTGTGCCTTCCAGAAACTCACGGCGGGAGACCTCGTCTTTGTGACTGCCGGCCATGGTCACCTCTCGGTTGCCCTTGCTCATCGGCGCGTTGATGCCAGGAATTTTACACCCTAGACATCTTCTAAAGCCGATCTTCATACGAATGAAGCACGTTTCGGCTTTAGAAGCTGTCTTGGAGCGGCCGCCAGGCGGCCTCGCTTCGCTACTTTTGCGCGATAATCGCCGCACCATGGCACGAAACATCGTATCGGCCGCCGTTGTCGCTTTTCTGATCCCCCTGACCTCATCGTTTGCGCAGCAGGCGCCGCCGGCGCGCGAGCTCGGCATCAAGTACATGCGCGACAGCCAGGAGTACGGGACCCTGGCGCGGCAGGTGTATCGACTCGCCAGCGAGGCCGCCGTGCGCGGCGCCGAGGAGGGTTTACGCGGGCTCTGGGCAGTCGTGCTCGACGTAGACGAGACGGCGCTCGACAACTCGGCCTATCAGCTCGAGCGGGCGGCCTACGGCCAGCCGTACGACTCGGCGTCTTGGGCTGCATGGGTCGAGCGGCGCGAGGCGGGGGCGGTGCCGGGCGTGGCCGACTTCATTGCGCTCGTGAGAAAGGCCGGCGGGCGCGTGGCCTGGATCTCGAATCGCGACGCAAGGCTCACGGAGCCCACGCGCGCCAATCTCGAGGCGGTCGGCCTGTGGGCCGCCAGCGACCGATTGTGTCTCCAGAAGTCTTCCCAGCACACGAAAGCCGACCGGCGCCGCGAGGTCATCACGGGAGCGGGAGAGTGCGCGTGGAGCAGCAGCCCGATGAGGGTCGTCGCCTTTGTCGGCGATCAGATGGGCGACTTCCCGGGCGCGGTCGAACAGATTCCCCAAACGGGGTCGGACGCGGCCTTTGGGCGGGTGTGCTTTCTGCTGCCGAATTCCATGTACGGCGCCTGGACCACGAGCGTGACCCGTGTTCCTGGTGTCCGGTGACGCGATCGATTCCTTTCCGGACGGCTCTTTCGTTTGCTCATCGCTCGTCGATGCCGGAGGTGGCCGACCGCCACGGCGCCGGCATCGACCTCGAACGCTTACTCGATGATGAACTCGGGGTCGGAACTGCCCGTCGCGAATGAGAAAGTCTCCAACACGAAGATCTGAAAGTCGTGAGCCCCAAGGGCCGGAGCGGGGACCGGGTCGACTAACTTCTTATCTTTCTTATCGGATGCGGGCACGACATAGACGAATGGGTCCGGTTCGCCTACAAAGAGGCCCCCGGGCATTCTCACCCAAATGTCCTTCGTTGTCTTGTTGTGGATTACAACGTCGTCGCCTGGGTTGACGGTTGCCGATGGCGGACGGACAACCGACTTGAGCGTGCCCTTCTTATTCACTTTGAAAGCTGCATCTGCCATGTGAACCTCCTTGAGACGTCTTTGCGCCTATCGCAAAGCCTTGAACGCGGGGTCCTCCCGCAATGCATCAAGCGACCGGGTTGCGTCGATCTCCTCTCGTGTGATCGCGCGCGCGCGCGCCGCCGCCAGCTTCGCGAGCGCCTGCTTGCGATCGCCAAGTGCCTCGTGCACTTGTGCCGATTGCAGGAAGATGTTGCCATCCATCGGCGCCAACGCTTCTGCCTGGGCGATGAGCGACCGCGCCTCGCCAGGTCTCGCCAGGTGCGAGTAGCAGTCCGCCAGGTGAGCCAGGAGCAACGGCTGCCGTGGGTTCACCTTCCGCTCCTCTTCGGCTAATTCCGCCGCGCGCTGGTACGCCGCGCGTGCCTTGTCTTCGCTGCCAGGAATCCATTTGTAGGCAGACGCCAGATTGCGCCAGACGCGATAGGCACGGGACTGGGTCTCGGTGGCTCGTTCGAACGCACGGGCGGCGTCCGCATAGCGCCGAAGCCGGAAGTATACCGTGCCCAGATTGGAGACGGCCGCCGGGGTGGCGTTGAGGTCAACGGACCGCTCGAGCGCCTTGATGGCCTCGTCGTAGCGTCCGAGCTGGGCGTAGGTGCCACCGAGATTACTGTAGCCGCGCGCATTATCAGGCGTGAGCGCGACGACCCGCTCGAATTGACTGGCGGCGCTCGCGTAGTCGCGCCGCCGGTTGTAGAACGTACCGAGCTGGTTGTACGACAACCAGTCGCCCGCTCTCGCGCGAATAGCACTCTGGAAGGTCGTCTCGGCCTGGGTGACATCTTCGAGCAACTCGTAGGCGCGCCCGAGCTCCCGGTACGCATCGGCGTTGGTCCGATCTTCAGCGATGACGCCTTGCAGGGCCGCCACCGCTTCCTCGTAGCGCCCTCTGCCAATCGAGATCATCGCGAGCGTGACGCGGACCTGACTGAGTGCCGGGCTCAGCTCGACGGCCCGGGCGCCGGCTTCCTCTGCGCGATCGGCCCAGCTCGCGTCGCGCGTCTGCTCGTACTTGCGCCAGCGCGCTTCGGCGAGGGCGGCATGGGCCAGCGCGTAATTGTGATCCTCCTGAACCGCTCGCTCGAACAGGCCCGCGGCGGCGTCGACATTCTCGGCCCGTTCATGGCGCATGAGGTACGCGCGGCCCTGCAGATAGAATTCGTACGCGCCTGGGACGCTCGTGCCTCCGGCCGCGAGCAGTGTCTGGGCTTGCGATTCGACGTTCACCTCCAGCAGTCGCGCCAACCGCAGCACGACTTCATCCTGCAGGACGGCTACGTCGCGCATCGAGATGTCGAGCGCCTCGGCGCTCAGCTGCCGCAGCGTTCGTGGATCGATGACGTTCAGTGTGAGACGCAGCCGGTCGCCCGCGCGCTGTAGGCTCCCGCTGACCACGAGGTTGACCCCAAAGGCGCGTTGCGCGCCGCGGGCCGACGTCACGCCCTGGCTCCTGACCTCCGTGGCCGGCACGACCTGCAGCGTCTCCGAGAAGCGTTCGAGCTGCGTCAAGCGCGTCGTGAGCACTTCGGCGAGCCCGTCGCTGAGCGCCTGGTCCCGCGGGTCGTCGCCGATCGGCGTGAGCGGCAGCACCGCCACCTGCTTGACGGCCGGCATCGATGTCCGATCGCCGGCCATGCGCATCCATCCAAACACCGTCAGGATCGCGACGAGCAGGCCAGCGGCCGCGATCGCCGGCGACCGAAGAGGTAGCCGCCGACCGGCGCGCGGCACGACCGCCAGTGTGCGCCCGCTTCTCAGATGGTCGCGAATGCCGGTCACCGCGAGCGCCAGATCGTCAGTGGACGCGAAGCGCTCCCGCGGATCTTTCGCGAGGCACCGCTCGACGACGAGCGCCAGGGCCTCTGGCACCCGAGGGTTCAACGTGCCGATGGGCTCGGGTTGGACTTCGATGATCGCCGAGAGCGTTTGGACCACGGTCGCGCGCCGAAACGGATGCCGGCCGGTCAGCAGCTCGTACAGGATCACCCCGAAGGCGAACTGGTCGGATCGGGCATCGGAGGGCCGTCCCGCGGCTTGCTCGGGAGCCATGTACGCCGCCGTCCCGATCAGCACGCCAGGCGTCGACGTGCCTGCCACGGTGGTCAGCGTGGAGGTTGCGACATCCGACTCGGGCGCGACCAGCTTGCTCAGGCCGAAGTCGAGCAACTTCACTCGCCGCTCCGGCGTGACCATGATGTTCGAGGGTTTCAAGTCACGGTGCACGATGCCCGAGGCGTGCGCGCACGCCAGTGCATCCGCAATCTGAGCGGCCAGATCGGTCGCGATCGGCGACGGGGCGAGGCCTCCGGCGATGTTCAGCGCGAGCGTTTCGCCCTCGACCAGTTCCATTGCGATGAAATGGACGCCCTGTGCCTCCCCGATGTCGTAGATGACGACGATATTGGGATGATTGAGGCTCGAGGCGAGGCGGGCCTCGCGCTCGAAGCGCGAGAGTCGATCGGGGTCGACGGTCAGGCCCGGCAGCGTCTTGAGCGCAACAATACGATCGAGGCGAGTATCGCGGGCGCGATACACTTCGCCCATGCCGCCCGCGCCGAGGGCGGAGGTGATTTCGTATGGACCGAGTCGAGCGCCGGCCGCCAGGGCCATGCAGGCTTTCGGATGAGCTAGTGGCGCTGATTGTAGTTCGTCTCTCGGTGCCCGGCTACTGGGTTATCTTCGACGGGTAGGACGGTCCCAGCCGTCGTGCTTTTCGTAGGTGGGCCGATCCCTTATAATCCCGTCGCCATCTGCTTGGAAGAGTTCGATGAAACCGGCCCACAGTCGGGCCGTGGAGGTCCCCATGAATGTGAAGAAGACTCCTCGTCGAGGGTTCCTGGGACGGATGATCGGCGCCGCGGCGGCAGCGGGCCTTCCCATCACGCATTTCGGCAGCTCTGTGGCTGCCCAACAACAGCCCGGCCCTGATGACTGGATGAAGGAAGTCAGGGGCACCCACCGGAGCCTGTTCGATTTCCCGAGGCACTCGAATGGCTTCGGCCTGCTGCACATCGCGAACTACCTCGGCACCTATTCAGCCGCGTACAAGACCGGGCCGGGACAAGTGGGCGCGGTTGGAACGTTCTACGGCATGGGCGGCGCGGCCAGCATTTCCATGGCGTTCAACGACGCGATGTGGGCGAAGTACGCGCTTGGCGACTACGCGGGCCTCAAGGACGCAAGCGGAAAGCCCTACACGCGCAACGTGTTCCACAGGCCGACCAGGGCCGACGCCCACCTGCTCGCGCAGGCGCTTCAGTCTCCCAACTTCGCGATGCTCGGGGATGCGATACCTGGCATCGGCATCGAAAGCCTGCAGAAGATGGGCACCAAGTTCATCTTGTGCAACAACGCTCTTCAAGGGTGGGCGCTCGAGCTCGAGGCGAGGGGCAAGGGCAAGGCGCCGGCCATCGAGGCGGATCTGCGCGCCAACCTGCTGCCGGGCGTCACCATTGTCCCTGCGATGGTGATTGCCATCGAGAAGGCGCAAGCCGCCGGCATCGCGTACAACCGTCAGTAGCGGGCGGCCGGGAATTCGAAACAGCGGAGGATCACATGAAGAGTCTCATGCGCGTAGCCGCGGCGGTCCTCGTCGCCAGCCCGTTTGTCTTCGAGACGGCGGCGGCACAATCAGTTGACGCGCTGGTGGCCGAAGCCGTGCAGATTCTGCCCGAGGATCTGCGCGCCGGCGCCACGGTCGTTACGTACGATGCGACCACCGGCAGCCGCAAGGTGCTTCGGCAGGGGACCAACTTTCTCGAGTGTCAGCCGCGGATGGCCGACGGATTCACGCGCTGCTACAACAAGTCGCTCGGGCCGCGCCGCGATCTCGAGGCGAAGCTGCGTGCGGAAAAGAAGTCCGATCAGGAAGTGTCCTCCGCCATCGCCGCGGCCGTGAAGGGCGGCACCCTTCCGCAACCGTCGCAGGGCATGATGTCGTATCGCGGCTACAACAAGCCCGATCGCATTCAGAACCTCTGGGTGATGTCCCTGCCCGGCCGCGCGCCGGAGTCCGTGGGGGTGTCCACGGCCAGCCAACGCGACGCCGCGATCGCGGGCAAGGGGCTGCCCTGGATGATGGCGCCTGGTACGCCGGCCGCCCACATCATGATCCCCATCAATCCCTCGGTGACGGTGTCGAGCGTCACCGACGAGGCCGCCGACGAGATCGCCCAAGCCGTCCTGCCGCTGCCCGAGGATCTGCGAGCGGGCGCCACGGTCTACAAGTACCACCCTGCCACCGGCGAGCGCGTCGTGCTGCGCAAGGGCACGAACGCCGTCGAGTGCCTGCCGCGAAACCCCGAGGACGGCTTTACGTGGTGCTACAACACGGTCTCCTCTCCCCGGCGCGATCTGTCGGCGAAGCTGAGAGCGCAGAAGAAATCCGACAAAGAGGTCCAAGAGGCGCTCGCCGCGGCCACCCAGGCCGGCACCATCAAGCCCACGCCGTTTGGGACGATGTCGTACCGGCTGTACGGCAAGAAGGACCGCATCCAGCTGCTGTGGGTGCTGTCGGTGCCCGGCGCCACGGCGCAGTCGATTGGCGTGTCGGACGCCGATCATCGCGAGGAAGCGATCAACGGCCGCGGTGTTCCGTGGCTGATGCTCGCCGGGACGCCCGGCGCGCACATCATGATCCCGATCAACAAATAGAGACCCTCGTCTCGTCAGGTTCCCTCCGTCGAGGTCCCCGACGTTCGCGCCGTGCGCCGGGCCGAGACCCGATTCGGCGCGGCGCTCCCGTCTCTCATAACTGCGTCCAGCTCACGGCCGCACGGGTCAATTCGTGGCCGTTCGTCAGGCCGAGCTTCTCTTTGATGCGGGCCTGGTAGGTTTCGACCGTTTTCACCGAGAGGGCCAACTGCTGGGCGATGGCACGCGTGGCCAGACCGCGGCCGATGAGCGTGAAGACCTCGCGCTCCCGATCGGTCAGGCGATCGAACGGTGCGGACTCGACCTGGGTCGTCCCTCGACTCGTGAGACGGGCCAGGATGCGTTCCGACATCTGAGGACTCAGGTACGTCTTGCCGCTCGCCACGCATCGGATGGCGCCGATCAGATTGTGCATCGCTTCATGTTTCATGATGTAGCCCCTCGCGCCGGCCGCGAGGGCACGTTCCGCATGCAGCGTCTCGTCGTGCATGGAGAGGATCAGCACGCGCACATCGGGAAGCGTGACGTCAATCTGCTTGACGACTTGGAGGCCGCTCTCCATGCCCAGCGACAAGTCCACGATGGCCACATCGGGGTGATCGGCGTGAATGCGCTCCAGGCCTCCACCAGCCGTGTCGCTCTCGCTGCAGACCGTCATGTCGGGCTCGTGGTTGATCAGCTCGGTCAGGCCCTTTCGCACGATCGGATGATCATCGACGATCGCGATCCTCAGAGGCTTCGTGCGTGGCGAGCCTTTCTCCGGGGCAGCGTCCCTTGGCATACGGACTCACCTCCCCGTCTCGGATGGGGTCACGGTGTGCGTCCTGGTCGTGCGTGCCCGAAGCCCGGGCAATGGAACCCAGCACCTCACCACGGTCCCGCCGCCTTCTCGGGCTTGAATCAAGCAATCACCGCCCAATAGGCGAGCACGTTGGCGCATGCTGTCGAGCCCGATGCCGGCATGTCCCTCTGGAACCTCACCAAGCCCGCGTCCGTCGTCGGTCACGACGATTTCCAGGCGCTGCGCTCGCTGCCCCAGGCTGACGGTGATCTGCCCCGGCTGGCCGTGCCTCACAGCATTGTTGACGGCCTCCTGCGCGATGCGAAACAGGTGCAGCGCTGTTGCGGGATCATCCAGGTGGATGGGCGGCTCGCACCGAAATCGGCAGGGAATGCGAGACACCGTCTCGCACTGTCTGGCGAGCGTCTTCAACGCTTCCATGAGGCCCTCGGGTATGGCTTCAACCGGTATCAGCCCGCGGATCACGGACCGCAATCGCTGGTGCGCGTCGGTGATGCTCTGGACGAGATCCTGGGTTCGATCGGCCAGCGGCGACTCTGCCTTCGCCAGCTCTGCCTGGAGGGCTTGCGCCAGAAGACCGATGCCCGTCATGTGCCCACCGATTTCGTCATGGAGCTCTCGGGCCATGTGCCGGCGCTCCTCCAGCTGGCTTTCGGCCAGGCGCCATTCGAGCCTCCGGCGATCGCTCAAGTCGCGGAGGATGCCGGTGAAGTGCCGGAGGTGGCCGATCTCGCCGACGGAGATGTCCACGGGGAACATCGTGCCATCTTTGCGCTGGCCGATCACCTCGCGACCGGTGCCGATGATCTGCGCCTCGCCAGTCTTGATGTAGCGCCCGATGTATCCGTCGTGCTCGTCACGGTAGGGCTGCGGCATCAGGAGGCTGACGTTCTGGCCGACGATTTCGGCCGAGGTGTACCCGAACATCCGTTCCGCGGCTGGGTTGAACGTCTCGATCACGCCGTGACTATCCGCGGTGACGATCGCTTCGGCGGCCGTGGTGACGATCGACCGCAGGTAGTCTTCGCTCCGACGCAACGCCCGCTCGGCCTGATCGCGCTCGGTCATGTCGACCAGCATCCACAGCTCGTGAGTGTCATCGAGGCGGCAGGCGGTCAGTTGCACGTGGCGCGCCTGGCCGTCCTTACGGGCGATCGCGAGCGAGACTGGCTGTGCCAGGCGGCCGGGCGCACGGCTCGCCTCGTAGCGCGGACGAAGCTCGCGCGCCTGATCACCGTGCAGGGCCGCACACCAGGCGTCCACCGTGGCGAGATCGCTGCGCTGATAGCCGGTGATGGCCTCCGCCGCCTGGTTCATGATGAGTCGGCCGTCTTCGCGAAGCACCGCACCGGCTGGCAGGTGCTCGATCACCTCTTGATACAGCAGGGCAGCCTGCCTGGCGGCGAGGCCCTCTTTGAGCTCGGTGACGTCGCGGTCGGTCGTGGCGATGGACTCGGGCTGGCCCGAGGCGTCGCGCAGGAGGGTCATCGTCAGCCAGACGTCGCGCGTGCGGCCGTCCTTCGTCCTGCGCTGGGTCTCCAACGATTCCGACACCGCCTCGCCCTGGCCGATCCGGCGGACGAGATCGCTGGCGGCCTCGCGGTCTGACTGCGGCACGAGGTCCTGCACGCGCAGGGCGAGCGCTTCGGCTTCCGACCAGCCGTACAGCTTTTCGGCGCCGCGATTCCAGCCGGTAATGTGGCCCTCCAGATCCAGCAGCGCGACGGCATCGTTCGAGTCCCGCAAGACGGCACTGAGGCGGCGCGACTCGGCCTCGGCGGCGAGTCGCCGCGTGATGTCCACCCACGTCAGGACGACGCCGTCGATGCGATTGTCGGCTGTGCGGTACGGCAGCACGCGCCGCAAATAGGCACGCTCGTCATCGGCGCGCACGACCGCTTCGAGGGGCGTCAGCTGTTCGATCACGCGCCGACAGTCCTCCAGGAGGATGGCGTCGCCGACCCTCGTCGCGATGTCGCGAAACGGCCGGCCGAGGTCGGTCGCCAGCAGGTTCAACATCCTGGCTGTCGGCGGCGTGAAACGTTTGATCCGCAGATCCAGGTCGAGGAACACCGCCGCGATCTCGGTGGCGGCCAGCAGGTTCACCATGTCGCTGTTGGCCGCGTCCAGCTCGTGAACCTTGTCCTGGAGCTGACTGTTGACCGTGCTCAATTCCTCGTTCAGCGACTGCAGCTCCTCCTTGGAGGTCTCCATCTCCTCGTTGGTCGATTGGAGCTCTTCGTTCATCGACATGACTTCTTCGTGGGACGCTCTGAGATCCTCGTTGGCCGTCTCGAGGTCGTCGATCGTGCCCTGGAGGTCTTCACGCGTGGCCTTGAGCTCGTGCTCGAGCTGCCCGATGAGGGTCGACTCGACGGCGCGCCGGGGCGAGGCTGCGCCTGGCGGTTTCTTCACCGTCCTCGCAGCCTGCGAGGAGCGATCATGAAACGTCACCAGCAGCAGGCTCTCTGCGTCCTTTGGGCCGGCAACCGGACGCGCGGTCACCGTGCACGGAACGTAGACACCCTGGCGCTCGACACGGGCATTCGCGTCGATTGCCGTGCGATGTCCTTGCATGGCTTGCCGGCACGCGCCGCGGATGGCCATGCGCAGTCCGGACCGCGCCATCGAGAGCAGGTCTCGCGTCAGCTCTCCAGGAGGGAATTCGAGGTAGTCGACCACCGGGCCCTGGACGGCGAGGATCTCGTGGCGGGGGTTGATCAGCACGGCGGCCGGCGCGAAATCGGCGGTGAGCGCACGATGCAGCAGTTCGGCGACCCTCGTCGGGCGTGGTGTTTCGCCACGAGGGGGGACCGGTCCGCGCGGCGCCCCGGCGGGCAGGATCGGGATATCGACCGCATGACGGCGCCCGGCGCCGATTCGGCGGTACACGCGCCACTTCCTGGAGACCGGCTCGAACTGGTCGGTCGCCGGCCCGATCGATTCCGCTGGGCCGAGCATCAGATAGCCCCCCTCGGCAAGCGCGAAGTGGAAGAGGGCCATCAGCCTGGCCTGGACATCGGGTTCGAGATAGATGAGCACGTTCCGGCAGGCGACGAGATCCAGCCTCGAAAACGGCGCGTCGCCGATCAGATTCTGCGGGGCGAAGACGATCGCCTCACGCAGCGGCTTGCTGATCTGATAGTGACGATCGGCGGTTCTGATGAAGAACCGCTGCAGCCGCTCCGGCGTGATGTCGGCGTCGATGCTCGCCGGATACAGACCCGTCCGCGCCACATCGAGAAACCCGTCATCGACGTCGGAAGCGAAGATCTGGAGATTGATCGGCTGCCTGGCGGCGGCGAACTGCTCGAAGAATAGAATCGCGATCGAGTACGCCTCCTCTCCGGTGGCGCATCCCGGCACCCACACACGTATCGGTCGATCGCCGCCCCCTGCCCGATCGCCGCGCTGGACGAGATCCGGGATGACGATCCGCTCCAGGACGTGAAACGCATCCGGCTCGCGAAAGAACGCGGTCACGCCGATCGACAGGTCCTTGCCAAGCGCCTGTACTTCGTCTGCATGCGCGCGCAGGTACTCGATGTATCCGGCGAGGCGATCGACGTGGCACACCCCCATGCGGTGCTTCACGCGCCTGACCAGCATGGTCCTGCGGTAGCCGCGGAAGTCGCGTTTCGTCTGTGCGCGCAGCAGGATCAGGATCTGGCTGACATCCTCCGGCGAGACGTCGGTCACCGGGGCGGACACCTCCGCCCTATGGCGCACGAGCGCTTCCGGCATCTGCTCGGGAGACAGAACGCGATCGACCACGCCAGTGGCAATGGCACTGCGCGGCATCTGATCGTGCTCGGCCGATTCCGGCGCCTGGGCGATCACCATCCCGCCGGCGGCCTTGATGTCTCTGATGCCGAGCGCGCCGTGGCTGCCGGTTCCCGACAAGATGATGCCGATCGCGTCGTCTTGCTGGTCGGTCGCCAGCGATCGCAAGAACACGTCGATGGCCGTCTGCGACCCGCGTCGCGGCGGGGGGGGCGCGACATGCAGCAGCCGGTGCTCGATGGTGAGGTCGGCGTTCGGCGGGATGACGTACACGTGGTTGGGCTCCACGCGCACGCCCTCCTGAGCCTCGCTGACCGGCATCGCGGTCTGCTTCGAGAGCAGCTCCGCCATCAAGCTTTCGTGAGTGGGGTCCAGGTGCGGGATCAGCACGAAGGCCATTCCGCTGTCAACTGGCATCGCACTGAAAAGTTTCTTGAACGCGTCGAGCCCGCCGGCGGACGCGCCGATCCCGACCACAGGAAACGCGTCGTCCTCCGCCGGCACGCGATGGGAACCTGGAGCGCGAGCATCCCGCGGGCCAGCCTCGACTGAGGCGACTGGCCGCCGATGAGCGCCGGCGGACCGCGGTGTTCTTGGCCGTGTCTTCGTCGCTGCCTTGCGCATATGCGTGGCTCATCTTATCAACTGGCTGCGAGCGAAGAGCCACATGATCGCGCCCGGGTGCGATGGACAAATGGACGGCTGGTGGGTTGTGGGGGAATCCCCGACACGACGCCGACAGGATCACCCGATTGAATCGCCGTCGCGCTCGCGACACGATACGGCGATGAGCGTGACGATGATTTCTCCAGCAGCTGGATCTCCCGCAGGGGCCGACAGGCTGCCGGCTGAAACAACCATGCCCGATTGGCTCCGGCTGATACGGGCCGAGTACCTCGAAATCCCCGGCCTGCACTTGACGAAGCCAGAAGTGGAGCGGCTCTGGGGCCTCGATTCCATGACGTCCGAGGCGCTGCTTTCGGCGCTCCTCGATATCAAATTTCTCAAACGTACCCGCCAGGGTGCCTACGTACGCGCGGATCTGGGCTGACATGGACTGGCCCTCGACCCTCGCCGATGGTGACGTTGTGATCGTTCGCGACGAGACGACGAACGGATCGCGGTATGTGGTGCACGGCCGCTGCGGCCCTCAACTGGCGTGCCGGACGTATGCCGAGGCCGAGGCGCGGAGCCTCTCGTATGCCGAGCAGTCGCGCGCCCGCGTCTGGTACGCGGATGCACGCGGTCTTCAACTCGTGGGCCACCACGTTCGCGCGGCTTCGTCGCCGATCGTGCGCCAGGCTGCCATGACGCCAGGCTCGAAGGAGCCGGGCATAGGAGAGAAGCCATGACGGACAGAGAACTGATGCAGCGAGTCGAGAATGCCCTCGAATGGGAACCCAGCATCGATCAGAGCGACGTGGGCGTGTCGGTCGACGATGGGGTCGTGACGCTGCGGGGGAATGTGCGCTCGCATGCCGAGAAGGCGACGGCCGAACGGGTGACGCTGCGGATGTACGGCGTGAAGGCCGTGGCCAACGATCTCAGCGTACGACTCGGGGTGGGCGACGAGCGCACCGACACGGATCTGGCGCAGGCCGCCGTGGCAGCGTTGACGTGGAACACGGTCATCCCGACCGATCGCGTCACGCCGACCGTCAGCCAAGGGTGGATCACGCTGAAGGGCGCCTTGGAGTGGCAGTACCAGAAGGACGCCGCAGCGCGCAGCGTTCGGGACCTCGCCGGTGTGCGAGGGATCACGAACGAGATCGTGGTCAAACCTCGCGTCAGTACCGCGGACGTGCGAGCCAAGATCGAGCAAGCCTTTACGCGAAGCGCCGGAATCGATGCACGCCGGATCAGCGTGACCACCCAGGATGGCAAGGTCCTCCTCACGGGCAACGTACGGTCGTGGGCCGAGCGCCGGGAGGCCGAGCGGGCCGCCTGGGCGGCACCAGGCGTGACGCAGGTCGACGACCGCCTGGCGATTACGCCGTAGCCATGGCGGCAGCATCGAACACTTCAGCCCACGTGCTCACAAGGAGGCCGTATGTCACTCATGCGATGGGATCCGTTCCGCGAGCTCGAAGACATGTCCACGCGCTTGAATCGGCTCTTCAGCCAGCCTCTCGCTCGCCGGACAGCCGATGACGGCGACTCCTTGTCGGCCGACTGGGCCCCGGCGGTCGACGTCCAGGAAACCGACAAGGAGTATCTCGTCAAGGCCGATCTCCCCGAGGTCAAGAAGGAAGACGTCGCCGTGGACATCCAGGACGGGATGCTGAGCGTTCGCGGCGAGCGACATCAGGAAAAAGAAGAAAAAGGCAAGAAGTTTCACCGCATCGAACGCGCCTACGGCCGGTTCGAGCGTCGCCTCGCGTTGCCGTCCGAGGTCGACGCGCAGAAAGTGGCGGCGGAATTCAAGGACGGCGTGTTGAAGGTGCACTTGCCAAAGTCGGCGACTGCACAGCCCAAGACCATCAATGTGAATGTATCGTGAGGAAGGGAACCGCGATGAGAGTCCGTGATGTGATGTCCGCCCCTGCGGAAACCTGTCGCCCGGAGACCGACCTGGCGGCCGTGGCCAAGCTGATGTGGGATCACGACTGTGGCTTCGTACCGGTCGTCGGCGCGGCGGGCGCTCTCGTCGGCGTGATCACTGACCGCGACATCTGCATCGCCACCACCACGCGGCGTCTGCTGCCCGAACACATCTCGGCGGCGCAGGCGATGTCGAGCCCGATTCACGCCTGCCTGCCGACCGACACGACGAGCGAGGCTCTGGCCACCATGAAGCAGTTCAGAATTCGTCGTCTCGCGGTCATCGACAAGGACGGGCACCTGCGGGGCGTGATCTCCCTGAACGACATCGTGCTCGCGTCGGAACGGAAGGGTGAGCCAGCCGCGAAGGACATCGTCTCGGCCCTGGCGGGCATTTGCGCGCACCGATCGATTGAGCCGATCGCCGTCTGAACAGACCCGGTCGCCTCGATCGATATCCGTCACATCGATGAGTCTCAGAAGGGGCGTCATGTACCGCACATACTCGGAGTGGGCCAGATTGGCTTGGAGTCCTGCCGAATGGTGGAGACTGAGCTGCGACCCAACCGAATGGATGCGAATGGGCTCCGACTTCATGAGCTGCGGGATGACGAGCGGCCGTCGTTTCTACGGCCGCCGGGCGGAGATCGAGGCACTGGAGGCGGTCAAGAAGCGACTCGAGGACGAGATCGCCGACATCGACGACAGGATCGACGAGTTGAAGGGCGCGGCAGCAGCCAAGAAGGACTGAGATCTCACCCAGCGTGCGCGGCCCGATTACGGCTGGGCGGCCCTATCGTGGGTTTCGAGGAATTTCGCGACCTCGAGATTTTCAGGAAAGTCGCGTGCCAGCCGTCGGGCGACGACGGTCGCGTCGGCGATGTTCTTCTCGCGCACCTGAATGTCCCACAGCGCAAACTCCGCTTCCGCGTGGACGAAGAAGTCCGACGTGATGCTCACCGCCTCGTGCAATGTCCGGATCGCGCGCTTCTTGTTGCCGCCCCCGAGCAGCCAGCCCGTGCCCCACGGCATCTTGGTGTCGACGATGTAATCGATCCAGGCGCGCGCGACGAGCGCGCGGACGTGGCCGGGATTGCGCTTCAGAACGGTGTCGAGCGACCGCCTGGCTTCCCAGTACTCGTCCCATCCGGTTCTGCGGCCGAGCGTTCCCAGATGCAGCCAGACGTGATTCAGATTGAGCTTGCCAAGAAAGAACAGGGCGTCTTCATTCCCCGGTGTCGCGCGTAGCTTCGAGCGCGCCACCTTCTGGCCCAGCGTCGTCTCGGTCTGGAACGCCGCCATCAGCTCCGGGCACGCGGCGCACGCGTTGAACGCCTTCTCCTTGTCGCGTTGACGGTCGAGAGCGGCTTTGAGCTGGAAGAGCAGCGCCGAGGTCCGGAGCTCGTACGCCGTCAGATTCTCGGAGTCCACCGAGCGCAGCCCGAGCGCGAGGTCGGCTGCCGAGCCGTATCGGCCGGTGTAGAACAGGCTCTGCGCATCCGACAGGGTGAGGCCATCGGATGCGACCGCGCGGTCCCCGACGTGCGACGGCGCGCTCTCGCTGGGCAACGTCGGCGCCGGCGGGCGTGTCTGGTCGGGCTGCTGACCGGCCGCTTGACTAGAGGTCGTCACGGTTGCAAGGCAGAGAGCCAGGAGAATGGAGCGGCGCATCAGGGTCCTTCACGATATTGTAGCCGCGCGGCCCGCGCCGTGCCTGTTCGCCGCGAGCCGCTGGCCAGGCGCCGCCAAGGACCGGCGACGCGGGATACGGCCAGCGCTGCCGGCGCGGTCCGGCGAAGGCGTCGGTCCGATCGGGAAAGGTGATAGAATCACATGGTCGGATCTAGCCACGTGCTGTGCCGCCTGAGGGCGTGACGAGCCTTTCCTGACTCGCTCCTCCTGACGTTCTGCCTAGCAACGAGACGAAATCCAACGGACGGATCCGTGGTGGACCGTCTGATGCGTGCGCCGCCCTGGCGGCGCCGCGGTCGCAATAGCGACAGAGGAGTAGGTTCATGGGTCGGAAGCTCTACGTCGGCAACCTCCCGTACGAAACAGGCGAAACGGAGCTCCACGAGCTCTTCGCCCGCGCCGGGACCGTCGAAACGGTCACCGTGATGCGCGACATGGCCACCGGGCGAGCGCGAGGATTTGCGTTTGTCGAGATGAGCACGGACGAAGAGGCGCAGAAGGCCATCACCGAGCTGAACGCGTATCAGCTTGGCGGCCGCGGGCTCACCGTCAACGAAGCGCGCCCGAAGCCGGCGCGCTCGGGCGGGTTCGGCGGCGGCGGCGGCGGCGATTCGCGTCGTCGTCGGTCCGAGCCCCGCTGGTAGCTGCTGTGGACGTCGGGGCAGGGCTCGTGCCCCGCCCCGTTCTCAACCCTATGGGCGCTGAATATTTCTACGGGGCGAGGCGTGTGGACGTGGGCAAGCGCGGCGGCAAGCCGTCGCGGCCGCACGATCCGCAGGGCAAGCCCGCAACCGGACGTGTGGCCCGGATCCTCGTCGGCCAGGGCCATGGATACATCCGACTGCGCGACGATCGCCAGGTCTACTTTCATCGCGGAGACTTGAGGCAGGGCACCCTCTTCAACGATCTCCAGGTCGGCGACACCGTCGCGTTCGAAGTGCTCGAAGACTCGGTGAGCGGCGCGCGCGCGCTTCGCGTGATGCGGCGCATGAAGTGAAGATGGGGCCGATGTGGAGGTCCGTGTGATTCAGCGTCCGCCCGGCGTCGGCGCCTTCGAATTCGTGATACTGGCCACGCTCCGGGCCGCACAGTTGATCCGCGGCTGCACGCCGAAGGTGGAAGGGGGGCACAAACCCATCATCACCGCGCAGTTCGAGGTCGCGGCAGGGAAGGTTGCGCAATTCTTTCCCGCGCGGGTGGCCGTCGGCGAGCCCGCCCCGACCAGCATCCCCGTCGCGACCCACGCCACCTGAGATTCGGTGGATACGAGACGCGCATCACCGGCCTCCGGAGGTGATGCCGCGCGGGCTTCGCTTGCGGTGGCGCGCTGAGACATAGTAGCGCGTGCTCGCGCGACGCCTCCTCCTTGCCGCGTCGACCAATGCTTGGTTGCGCGAGTACGCCGTCAAGACCGCGTTCGTCCGCCGGTCGGTGTCGGCCTTCATGCCGGGCGAGCGGCTGGAGGACGCCATGGCCGCCGCGTCCGCGCAGCAGGCCCTGGGCGTTGGGACGATCTTCACCAAGCTCGGCGAAAATCTCGTTCGGCCTGACGAGGCCGATCGGGTCACCCTTGAGTATCTCGACGCGCTCGATCGCATCCAGGCGGCCGGTCTCGGCGCGCAGATTTCCGTGAAGCCGACCCAGCTCGGGCTCGATTTCGACGCCGGGCTCTGTTTCCAGAATCTGCAGCGCCTCGTCAATCGCGCCGCCGAGCGCGACAACCTTGTGTGGATCGACATGGAGGGCTCGGCGTACGTCGATCGGACGCTCGCCCTTTTCCGGCAGACGCGGGCGTGCTCCGACCGGATAGGCATCGCCCTACAGGCGTATCTGCGTCGCACGGCGACGGATCTCGAATCCCTGCTGCCGCTGGGCGCGGCGGTCCGCCTCGTGAAAGGCGCGTACCTGGAACCGGCGTCTGTCGCGTTCTCGAGAAAAGAAGACGTCGACGAGAATTTCTACACGCTGGCTTGCCGCGTGCTTGGCCACGCGTGCTCGAAGCCGGGCGGGCTGCTGCACATCGCCACGCACGATCCACGCCTCGTGGATCGACTCGCGGCCTTCATCGGCGATCGCGGCGTGCCGGCATCCGCGTATGAATACGCCATGCTGTACGGAATTCGGCGGCCGCTCCAGCAGCGGATTGTACAGGCGGGACGACCGCTGCGCGTGCTCATCGCGTATGGCGACTACTGGTTCCCGTGGTACATGCGGCGCCTGGCCGAGCGGCCCGCCAACGTGTGGTTCGTCGTGAAGAACGTGTTCGCGCGATAGCGGGCCCCGAGCCCCGAGGCCCGAGGCCCTGTTCTGTCATCTCCTTCGCAGACTGAAACCCGAGAGCACGCTCACGCGCGTCCCCGACTTTCCCGGCACCACCGCGACATTCACCGGCACGTTCACAGCCCCCGCCCGGAACGTCATGCCCGTTGCCAGCACCAGAGCCGTGCCGGCGGGCGTGATGTTAGGACCGATCCCGAACTCGGCTCCGTCTCGCGTCCGCACGCCCACGATCCAGCTCAGGCTGGGGAGCACGACACTCTGCTCGAGCCCGCCGACGAGCGCCACCCATTCGGTGACCATCGTGACGCCGCCGTCCCGCGTGAAGAACTGCTTCTCGAACTGCCAGCCGAATTGCGAAATGTGCGGGCCGACCTCGATCTCTCTCTCCGCCAGTTTCTTGACCACGCCGTCGGCCAGGAGCGTGAGGCCGAAGCGGGGCCCGGAGAGGTTGGCCTCCTTGGCGTAGGGGGGAAGCGTCTGACCGATCGCGGATCCCGAGAGCCCCAGGACAAGAAGGACTGCGCACGTCGCCCGACCGACGGCGCCCGTGCCCGCCAACATCGGTCGACCGTGGACCGAGAGGCTCGAGCTGATGGCTGAGAGCTGACGGCTGAGAGCTGACGAGTGGTCTTTCATGACATCCTCCAAAGAGTGTGGCCGCATTCGCGCGGCGTACGAGGCGTGCGATCGTGCGCCTCGTCCCAGCCACCATCGTGCCGCGCGGTTTCGGGGAAGTCCTGTCGGGTCAGCTGAAAAGTCCTGATCTTTCGCAGAATGGCTAGGCGCGCACAGGGGGAGCGACCGAGCCGCCGCCTGCGCCGAAGGCTTCGGCGAGCCTCGCCGGAGCTCGAAGAGCGGAGGCGGGGGG